>Ga0255334_1000704_pt1 | contig 21628 bp, 25 predicted proteins | sample EtOH5_35cm_T3_12_FD_202080 | JGI IMG/M metagenome (GOLD analysis project Ga0255334, IMG submission 202080) | Sandy soil microbial communities from University of British Columbia, Vancouver, Canada - EtOH5_35cm_T3_129 | ecosystem: Engineered > Artificial ecosystem > Sand microcosm > Unclassified ... | reverse complement strand
GGGTCGCCGACGAAATGGGATGTGCGATGTCGCGAAATTCTCCATCCGGAGTGCGCTTGCTCGGCATCGCCACGAACATTCCGTTGTTGCCGTCGATGACACGGATATCGTGGACGACGAACTCGTTGTCGATGGTAATGGAAGCGATCGCTTTCATTCTCCCCTCGGAGTTGACTCGGCGGAGTCTTACGTCAGTGATTTGCATCTTGGGATCACCACCTTTGGCTCGAAAAAGACTTGGTATATAATTCCACGCGGCTTGCGGAATTCCTTCTCGATTTGGTGATGAAGTCCCAGATTTTTTTACTTTTTTGATCTCAATATGCAAAATTTATAAAGGCAATCCCATTATTCGGCAGACAGAGCCGCGATCAGCTCGATTTCCACCCGGGCGCCGCGCGGCAGGGCCGCCACTTGAACCGTGGAACGGGCCGGCTTATGCTCGCCGAAGAACTCTCCGTACAGCGCGTTCACCTGCGCGAATTCATCCATTTCCTTCAGGAACACGGTCGCCTTGACGACATCCGTGCGGGCCGCTCCGGCCGCCTCCAGAATGGCCTGCAGATTGGCGAACACCTGGCGTGTCTCCGCTTCAATTCCTCCCTGCGCGAAGTCCCCTTGCGGCGTAAGGGCGATCTGCCCCGAGGTAAACAACAGGTTGCCGATGCGAACCGCCTGGGAATACGGTCCGATGGCGGCGGGCGCCTCTTGCGTCGAGATCACTTCCGTTTTCACAGCGATACTCCTCCTTTGGTTGGCAAGAATGCTTCTTCTTGGGCGGCCATAAAATAATTGCCCGGCGTCACGCTGGCCAGCTTGCTTCGCGTGTCGATCCCCTGGATGCGCGCAAGCGAGACGTAGTCTGTCACCAGATGCTCCGCCACGTCGCCGGCCTCCACGAAGACGCCGACTCCGGCCACCTTGGCGCCGAACTCGGCGAGCAAGTCCTTCATGCCTTGTATCGTCCCACCGGCGCGCATGAAATCGTCCACGATCAGCACGCGGGAATTCTCCCTGAGGGCCCTGCGGCCGAGCGACATCGTGTGCATCCGTTTGGCGGAGCCGGAGACGTAATTGATGCTGACCGCCGAGCCCTCGACGGCGCTGTGGTCGCGCCGCACGATGATGACCGGCAGGTTCAAATACCCCGCCGTGGCGTAGGCCAGCGGAATCCCCTTCGTCTCCACCGTCATCACGGCGTCGGCTTCCACTTCGGCGAACAGCGTGGCGAAAATGCGGCCGATTTCATTCACTGTCTTCGGCGCGCCGAGAATATCCGACATGTACATGTAGCCGCCGGGCAGAATCCGGTCGGACTCTTCCAGTTCCCGGCAGATCGACTCGATAAAGGTAAGTGATTCGGCGGCGGGGGCCTTCGGCAGGAATCGTACCCCCCCGGCGGCTCCGGCCATCGTCTGCAGATCGCCGATTCCTTCCGCCTGAAAGACTTCCTTGATGATCGCCAAGTCTTCGCTGATCGAGGATTTGGCGGATTGATAGCGTTCGGCGAACGTGGTCAGCGGAATGAGGGAGTGGGGGCGGGACAGCAAATACTGAGTCAACTCCACAAGCCGCTCGCTGCGCTTCAACTTCTTCATCATGCACCCCCGCAAAATCCGAATAATTTGTACTCACTATACCATTTATGTCCGTGTTTGTTCAACAAGCGGGTTTAAGTTAGCCGATCGGTTCGGTCAGCAGACGAACGGCATAGACGTCCTTGCAAAAACCGCGCAGCCCGTTGTAGAGGCGCTCCGCCTTGGTCTCTTTCTCCACCAGACCGAACACGGTCGGCCCGCTGCCGGACATGAGCACCCCGTCCGCTCCGAGGCGCTCCATGCAGTCCCGCAGATGCCTGACCTCGGGGTAGAGCGACAGCGTTACCTCCTCCAGCACGTTGCCGAGCGAGGCGCACATGGCGGCAAAATCCCGCTGTCCGATCGCCGTGAGCAGCCTTGCGGTGTCCGGGTGGCGCTTGATCTCCGCCACGCTCAGCTTGCCGTACACATCGGCTGTGGAGACATTGATCGGCGGCTTGGCCAGCACCACCCAGCAGGCGGGAGGCGAAGCGACGGGCGCGAGCCGCTCCCCCCGGCCGCGGGCGATTGCCGTTCCGCCCGCGACGCAGAAAGGAACGTCGGAGCCGAGCTCGGCCCCGAGGTCCATCATCTCTGCCGCGGTTAGCCCCAAGCTCCACAGCCGGTTGAGGCCGCGCAGGGTGGCGGCCGCATCGCTGCTTCCGCCGGCGAGACCCGCCGCCACGGGAATCTTCTTGTCCAGGTGGATGTAAACCCCGCGCGTCACCTGATACCGGTCCTTGATCAGCTTGGCCGCTTGAAAGGCCAAATTTTTCTCATCGAGCGGGATGTAGCCCGCCTGGCTGGAGATCATAATGGTATCCCGGGGAAGCTCCTGCATCTCGAGGCGGTCGGCCAGATCGACCATGGTCATGACCATTTCCACCTCGTGATAGCCGTCCGGGCGTTTATGTAAAACATCCAGGGATAGATTGATTTTGGCCGGGGCCTTTTCCAACACCCTCACGAGAACACCCACTTCCGCACAGATTGCAAATGCAGCCGAAATCCCGCATTCCCGTCCCCAGCTCCTTCCGGAAGCGGGTACAGGCCTATCTATTATAGCAAAGGGTCCTGCAAAAAACATCCAAGAGGAACCGGTGCCGCCGCCCGTTGCTTGGGAAGCCGCGTCTCGCCAGGAAGCGGGCAAAAGGCTCTCTGCTTATCGAGGGCAGTCGCAGCTGCCAGGAGGTATAATTATCGTTCACGGATAGGAAACCTGCAATTGTGCAGGAATATGGGGCTGAAGGACGGATCGCGCGAAAATCACTGATGTCGAGCATGGATATGCTTTATTACTTACTCCAAAAACCCCGCGCGGGATGCGCGGGGTTCCACTTCGGCCGGCCGGCGCTGCCGCCTCCGAGCTGGAGCCGGCCGACCTTAGCCTTACGTCAGGAACGTTTGCTCACGGATTCCTCGGCCAGCTGAAGAGCCCGCTTGACCATGCTGCCAGCTTCTTTCGTAGTGATCGCTCCCCAGCCGTCCCGGTCGATTTTGTCTGCGAAGCCGAGATCCTTCGCCAGCTCGTACTTGAACGATTCCGACATCGTGCCGCCGCGTCTCCTGCTCAAAGGCCCGCCTCCTCGTGAGTGAATAATAAAAAAGCTGGAGACCGGCGGCAAGCCCTTTCGCTCCGCCGGTCTCCAACTAGTATGCGGCGCCCCGCCGGAAAGTACTCCATGGCGGCCGCGCCAAATAAACACAGCAGCCGCTCATCCGGCTGCCGTCCTGCTTATGTGCTCGCTGACGATGCTCAGTGGCTTAAATAAGTGATTCGAAGCTCTTCCTCGTCCTGGCAGACGGTAACCTCCACGGACTCGGTCAGAATATCGGCGTAGCTGTAGGACACTCGCTTGAACGAGTGCTGCTCCTCGTCGAGTTTGACGATAAACACAGAAGGGTAGGTCTCTTCCAATACTCCGGAACGTTCGATGGTCTTCCTGCGGCCGCCGTTCGCCCGTAACATGATCTTTTGTCCAACATGGGGCTCAAGACTGCGTTTGATTTCCAACAGCGCATTTTTAGCCATTGTCTCCAAACCACCTCTTTCCTTCTTTCCATTCTAACGGAAACAGAGGGGTTTGTCAAATTAACAAATTATTATATCAGCAGTGCAATCGGATTGTCAACGGATTAATTTCGCCCATTCCGAAAAAAAAAGCCGATTAACGGCTTGGAGAACAATCATCGCATATTTTTCCTTGTTTTACTCGCTCTTAGACTGCTGGTAGCAGCCTTATCGCTCGATCCCTTCCACTCGACAAGCGGCATTCCCACCCGGTAAACGCCGCGCGTCTCGATTCCGCCAAGCCCTTCCAGCCCACTCAGGGTACCCGACAGCACATCCGTGATCCGCAGCGTGCTCTGCGAGGGCGTATAGGCCACCTTGGCAGCGATCACCAGCGGATCGAGGGCATGGATCAGCACCCGGGCCGGAGAGCTGGCAAAATTGGCTCCCGCCTGCAGGAGCGCCTCAAAATGCGACTGGCAGGCTCCGGCGATGATCACGAGGCTGTCTTTGCCGCGGTCGAACTGCCGCGCGGTGCGGACGGCGTTCATGAAGTGGCGGGAGTTCTTGTAGCTCGCCAGGTTCTGCATATCCCGCTCTTTGCTCTCCTTCAGTATGCTATCGTGGCCGGTCAGCACCAGGATGTCGGGCATAACCTTGGGCAAAAGAGTAGATAAAGCCGTCGCCATGGAAGGCTCCGCTACATAATAGCCTTCGGCGGGTACCCGCAGTTCCTTATACAGCGCCATGCTCTTGCGCAGATAGCCCTGATCGCCGTCGAGGTGCAGCACCTTGCCGGGGACTTCAAAATAGCCGGTCGGCTGCCGGCCGCCCTGGCGCATGCCGGCTCCCGCCGACGCGCGGAGCCGGTCCAGCTGCCGGATGGAGCGGCGCGCGCGCCGATTCTCGTCTTCGATTGCTGCCTGCAGCGCGTCCGGTCCGGCCGGACGCAAATCATGGAGCGGGGCATCCGCCAAGAGGCGGAGCTCCAATCCTTTCAGAAGCGCTTGCCCCTGATAGACGGGCCCCAACACAAAGATCAGGTCACCGCCATAGGAGTCGCGCACAACCAGATCGCCCTGCCGCATTCCATCGCCTCCCCCATCATCCTATGGGGGTGCTGGGCTTTTGGTGTATACCGGCAGGCAGGCGGTCTCCGGCCGCGGGTCGACGGCCGCGTTCGGCCCGCCCCGCTTCAGCCTTGCCGGCCTTCGCCGCGGGCGTGGAGGGCGTCCGCCAGCCGGGCGAACTCGGCCAGGCCGAGCGTCTCGCCGCGCCGTCCCGGGTCGATGGCGAGCCCGGCGAGGAGCCGGTTCATCTCCTCGCGGCCGTCCTTGCCGAAGAAGCGCGCGAGCAGGTTGTTGCCGAGCGTCTTGCGCCGCTGGGCGAACGCGGCATGGATCACCTCGAAGAAGAGCCGCTCGTCGCGCACCCGGACAGCCGGCTCGGCGCGGAGGCGCAAGCGGATCACCGCGGAATCCACCTGCGGCTGCGGGATGAAGACCGTATGCGGCACGACGGCCACCAGCTCCGGCTCGCAGTAGTACTGCACGGCCACGCTGAGGCTGCCGTAGTCCTTGGAGCCGGGAGCGGCCGCCATTCGCTCGGCCACTTCCTTCTGGATCATCACGACGATGTTCGCGAGCGGCAGCTTCTCTTCGAGCAGCTTCATGATGATCGGCGTTGTCACGTAGTAAGGCAGGTTCGCGACGACGCTCACCTCCTCGCAGCCGGCGAACTCCCGCTCGATCAGCTCGCGGAGCGGCAGCTTCAGGACATCGCCGTGGATCACCTTCACGTTGCGGTAATCAGCCAGCGTCTCAGCCAGCACCGGCAGGAGACGCTGATCGATCTCGACCGCCGCCACCTTGCCGGCGGCGCGGGCGAGCTGCTCCGTCAGGGCCCCGATGCCGGGCCCGATCTCCAGAGCGCCGCGCTCCGCCGTGAGTCCGGCGGCGCCCACGATCTTGGCCAGCACGTTGCGGTCGATCAGGAAGTTCTGGCCGAGGCTCTTCTTCATGGTGATGCCATGGCGCCGGACGATCTCCTGCGTCCGCTTCGGCGTGGCGATATCGGGTCTCGCTTCATTCATGCGGCTCGTCCTCTTTTCCAAGCGCGGCTTCCATCGCAGCCACGGCTTCCGTGAATTCCCGGCGGGTGATCTGAAACATCCGGCAGCGGTTGAAGAACTGCTTGCCGTTGGCATAGCCGATGCCGAGCGCGTTGCCGACGAGAAGCCGGCGCCGGGCGGCCTCCGGGTGAACGAGCAGCCCCGCCGCCATGAGATCCTCCAGGCTGATCTCGCCGGGAGTCTCGCGGAATTCGCTCTTCACCCGGGCGAGCGCGCTGCGGATCGTCTCGGGCGCCGCGTTCTCCACGCCGATGTCGTCCTTCTTGCGCCCCTCCTCCTGGGTGATGAAGGCGTGCTTGCAGCCCGGAACGCGGGCGGAGATCAGCTTGCGCAGTCTCTCCCCGGCGTGATCCGGATCGGTGAAGATGATGACGCCGCGCGCCGCCTGCGCCCGCTCGATGCGCCGATAGACGGCTTCGTTGATCGCCGAGCCGCCGGTCTCAATCGTCTCCGCCTGCACCGCCCGGCGGATAGCCACCGTGTCGTCCTTGCCCTCGACTACTATGATTTCCTTAATCAAAGCGCTGAACCCTCCGTATGCCATGCAAATTCTACCCGTCGGATCGCTCGCACTCGGTCATGCCCCGACTGCGCTGCGGCCCATCGCCCCAACGAATCAAGGGAAAAACCGTGCGAAAAGGAGAGGCGCTGGCCTCTCCTTGGTTTATAGTCAAGTATACAGCTTCAACCCTTCAGGCGCAATGCCCGGGGCTATTCGTCCACTATTCGACCGAGGGCTTCTTCGGCCCGATCACGTACACCGTGTAGCCCCGCTTGAGGCCGAACTGTTGGGCATAATTCTCGCTGTCGTAATAGACATCGATCTTGGCGCCTTTGATGGCGCTGCCCGTATCCTCGGCGCGGCGATAGCCGACTCCCTCGATATACACCCACCAGCCGAGCGGGATGATGCTCGGATCGACGGAAATCGTCCGGCCCTCCGTCACTCTCGTGCCGGTGCGAGTCAGGCCGTAGCCGTAATCCCCCGGTTTTTTGCCGGTGGACTCGACGCCTGCGGAATAAGCGGTAAGGGTAACATTGTTCAGGATCTTCTTATAGCTGATGGGCGCGCCGCCTTTGGTGACGGTAAGCGCCTTTGGATTCTCTGTCTGTGCCGCTGCAGTTGTCTTCACCGCCAAGGCGACGACCGGATTCTTGGTTCCCACTGCAACGATTTTGGTGGTGGTGTGTGCGGCGATGGTCTCTCCGAGGATGCTCTCCTTCACCATGACGCCGTTCTCGAACACTCGTTCCTTCGTGACGATCTTCTTGCCTGCCTTGCCCTCCTGGAGGGTCTGCTGCTTTCCCTTCAGCAGCGTTGCGTCTTGCTTCGTGGTGGTTGAGAAGGCAATGGGGACGACAATTTCCTGTTTTTCTTTGGATACACGGACGATCTCGATCTTGTTGTTCTCAGCAAGAGTGGCGCTTAATAGCGGGGTAATGCGGTCGTCCTGATCCACAGCGATATGGAATTCGCTCAGAGCGGCTTGCACGGTTCTGGCTACCGTATGCAGCGTCTGCACTTTTCCGTCTGCGGTCAGTTCGATCGTCCGGGCGCGCTCAATGGCGATCCGGTCCCCTTGCTTCAGCGGCGCATCGAGCGCCAGGGAAATGCGGTCATATTGACCGACCTGGACATTCGCTTCATCCAACAATTGCTTGACGGTGTGGTGCTTGGTCTTGATGACCTGCTCCTCACCGTTTACGACCAAAGCCACGCTCTTGGTCTGGGTACCGCTCAGCAGCATGAAAAACATCGTGGTCACCACAAGGGTGAATAATGCGAGAAAAGTAAACCTGCGCACGTTTTCATGCTTCCAACGCAATGCGAAGGACATGCTGGATGATCGTTTCTCATGGGGGTTCTGGTTAGCCGTATCTCCCACTAGTTCGGTCCTCCTTGAAAGCCTCGCCATCGACTGTTATGCATGACTCCATCTGACGTGACTATGGATTTTGGTGTTCGTCCTGCTTCGCCAATTTCCGTTTCGCATTTGCCAGATCGTAAAACGGCACTCTCGTTTCCTCACCTCCGATTTCTTGATTTCTCCATTTGGATTCCTTATGCGCTTTTTTAGGACACAAAAAAGCCATAAGAAGAGGACTTCTCGTGGCTGCGTAGACCCGCCCGATCAATACCTCTCTCTTCAACGCTTACGAGGTTAGCTGACGGATTCGGGCGCGAGAGTCGCCCTACGCTCGGGAAGAACATTTCCATTCCCTCTGCGATTCACCCCTAAAACCCGCGAATGGCCGAAAACCCTCCGGCACCCGCTTGCGGTTCCCCCGTTTCCCAAATGGAACTCAGCGAACTTTTTGGAAAATTGGCATGGTATATTAAGTTATCCTGAATGTATGATACGCTTGGCGGCGAGACATGTAAAGGGCATCAAACCAGCTGTACGCAACAAAAAATGGCCATATCCGCACCAGTCACGGAAATCGCCGAAAGAAATAGGGAGATTGCTCTTTAAATCGCCATCTATCGCAGGGTTGCTCGTTATTTTATAGTTTTCTTGCTTCTCGACAGCCCCGGCTTATAATAAAAGAGATTCGATTCGTCTCTATTTTAACGTTTTGATGAACAAAAAAGTTGCGGTCTGCGCGAAAAATTGGAAGCGGTTTTTTTCTGGAATTTTTTTGTCGCGAAGGAGTCAGTGAGGCCATGGAATCGGTGTTGACGGTGGAAGGCCTGTACGGCGGTTATCTGTACCGCAAGCCGGTCATCCGGAATATCAGTTTTGCCGTTGGAAAAGGCGAGATGGTCGGCCTCGTCGGCCTGAACGGAGCGGGCAAAAGCACAACGATCAAGCACATTCTCGGGCTGATGACGCCCGAGCAGGGAGAGATTCGGGTGAACGGGACGACGCTTGAGGAGAACCCGGAGGGCTATCGCCGTTCCCTCGCCTTTGTTCCGGAAAGCCCGGAGCTCTATGAGGAGCTGACGATCCGCGAGCATCTGGAGCTGACCGCCCGGGTGTACGGGCTCGACCGGGGAGAATTCGCGGCGAGGTCGGAGGAGCTGCTGAAGCTGTTCCGCATGACCGAGAAGGCCGGGAGCTTCTCGCGCCATCTCTCCAAGGGAATGCGGCAGAAGGTGATGCTGATGAACGCCTTTCTCATTCAGGCCCCGCTCTACATCATTGACGAGCCGTTTCTCGGCCTCGATCCGCTCGGCATCCGCTCTCTCCTGGAGCTCATGGCGGCGTTCAAGGCAAAAGGCTGCAGCTTCCTGATCAGCTCGCACATTCTCTCGACCATCGAAAAATACTGCGACCGCTATGTCGTCCTGGACCGCGGGGAGACAGCCGCCCGCGGCACCCTGGCGGAAATCCGCGCGCAGGCGGGGCTTCCCGGGGACGCCGGGCTAGACGATGTCTTCTTCCGGCTGGCCGGAAGCGGAGAGGGCGGCGGCCTATGAGCGCGCGGGAGAACCGGACAGGCGGCGTGCGCGGCCCCGGCAGGCAAGCGTCAGTGTCAGGCGGCGGCTTGGACACGGCGGCGCTTTATCGGGAGCGCCGCGCGCGCTGGCGGCGGAAAACGTTCCCCTATTGGCGGGATGTCTTCCGCAGCGGAGCGGGGATGCTGTCCGCGCTAGCGCTGCTCACCGCCGGGCCGGCCTACACCTGGGCGCTCGACCGGCTGCCCGCCGATTTTCCGTACCGCTGGATCGCGGCGCCGGCGCTGATGTTGGCCATCGGCTTAAGCCCGATCCGCACCTTTCTGGAGAGCGCCGACCGGGTGTTCCTGCTGCCGGCGGAGCAGGCGATGGCCGGCTACCTGCGGCACGCCCTGCGGGCGGCGGCGATCCGCCAGGCGCTCGTCGTGCTGGCCGCGCTGATCCTGCTGTGGCCGCTCTACCTGCGCGCCGCCGGCCCGGACCGGCTCGCCTTCGCCGCTGCGCTCGCCGCAGCAGCCGCGGCCAAGGCGGCCGCCCTCGCCGCCGCGGCCGGACAGCCGCGCCTGACGCGGCCGGCGTTCGCCGGGCTCGCCGCCGCCCTGCGCTGGGCGCTGGCCGCGGCCGCCAGCGCCGCGCTGTGGCGCTACGGCCTCGCCGCGTCGCTGGCGGCAACGGCGGCCGGCGCGGCGGCGCTCGCGGCGCTGTTCGCCGCCGGGCGGAAGCAGCGCTTCCCCTGGGAGCGGCTGATCGCCCAGGAGAAGCGGCAAGCCGCCCGGCATTATAACTTCCTGAGCTGGTTCACGGATGTGCCGGAACTGGCCGGCGGCGTCAGGCGGCGCACCTTGCTCGCCCGCCTGGCCGACCGCTATCCGTTCCGGCGCGACTCGGCTCCGCTCTACCTCTTCACGAAGACCTACCTGCGCCACGAGCCCTTCTCCATGAGCGTCCGGGTGACCGTTCTCATGGCGTTGCTCATCCTGCTCTTCCGCCAGCCTTACGCGCAGATGGTCCTCTTCGCCCTCGCTCTGCTGCTCTCCGGGCTGCAGGCCGCGTCGCTCGCGCGGTACCACCGGTACAGCTCCTGGCTCTACCTGTACCCGCTCGCCCCGGGCGCTCCCCGCCAGGCGGCCGGCCGCATCGCCGCCAGCGCGCTGACGGCGCAGGCGCTCGTGCTCGCGCTCGTCCTGGCTGCCGCTGGCCTCGCCTGGCCGCTCGCCGCCGCCTGCTTCTGCGGCGGCGCCGCCTACGCCGCGGCCGTCGGCCTCGTCCAGGGCCGCAAGCGCCCGCGGGACGACCGCTTCGCGGCGTAAGCCGTGCCGCGGGAACAGCGCGCGCCACCCGCGCCGCTGCCCGGCCCGGACGTAAGCGGCAACCAAAAATCCCCCTGGCTCGCGCAACGATAGCGGCGAACCGGGGGGATTTTTATGTCGCTGTGCAGGCTGTGTCAGCCCATCTATTTGATCCCGAGGAGCCGGATGGCATTCTCCGTGGTGACGCGCGCGATCTCCTCCACCGGCAGCCCCTTGATCTCGGCGGCCGCCTCGGCGACGAGCCGCACATGCGCTGATTCATTGCGCTTGCCGCGAAACGGATGAGGCGTCAGGTAGGGCGAATCCGTCTCCAGCAGGAGCCGGTCGAGCGGCACCTTGGCGAGCACCTCCTTCGGCTGGCGGGCGTTCTTGAACGTCACCGGTCCGCCGAAGGAAATATAGAAATTCATGTCCATGCACAGCTTCGCCGTCTCCCAGCTGCCGGTGAAGCAGTGCATGATGCCGCCGACCTCGGCGGCTTTTTCCTGCTTCAGCGTCTCGACGACATCGTGATGGGCGTCGCGGTTGTGGATGATGATCGGCTTGCCGACCTTGCGGGCGAGCCGGATCTGCTCGCGGAACACGCGGTCCTGGACCTCCTTGGGGGAAGTGTCCCAGTAGTAGTCGAGCCCGATCTCGCCGATCGCCACCACTTTCTCGTGCCGCGTCAGCTCCTCGATCCATTCCAGGTCCCCAGGCCGCATATCCTTGGCATCCTGGGGATGCCAGCCGACCGCCGCCCAGATGAAGTCATAGGCTTCCGCGAGCGCGAGCGAGCTCGGGATCGTCTCCCGGTTGAAGCCGATGTTGACGATCCGCGACACTCCCGCTTCCCGCGCGCGGGCGATGGTCTCCGCCCGGTCTTCGGCAAATTCCGCCGCGTTCAGATGCGCATGCGAATCCGTAAGCATGTCCTTCGTCTCCTTTTTTCGTTCTTCGTCGATCCTTTGCGGCGCGGTTTCACGTCGATCCTTTGCGCGGTTTCACATCGGTTCGCTTTCAGTTTAGCGGCAGGGCCGCGCGGACTTTAAGAGCGGCGCATTCCGTTCACCAGCAGCTCCCGCACCGCCTCCGGCAGACGGTCGTCCTTGAGCAGCTCCGCCGGATAGTAGAGCTGGTTCTCCCCGGAATGAACGCCGCTGATCGAGCGGACAATCTCGGATGCGCGGGAGATTTCCTTCAGCCCCCCGTCCGGCCCGAGCAGCAGAATCGGCCGCTTCTCGTCCTCCTGGCCGGGACGGTACACATCATACGGCAGATCGGAGGGAAAATCGATCTCCAGGTAATAATCCGGGTCCCAGCCGATGCGCTGCATCTCGCCGCGCAGCTCCTCGAACAGCCGCCCGGGCACATCCATGGCGGGTACGTACCGGAACAAGCGGCGGTCCAGGAATCTTGCGCACAGATCGGCAAGAATCGGGTCCGGCTCTTGCATCCATTCGGAGAAGGCGGCCTGCATGAGCGCTTCGTCCAGCCGCAGATAGCTGCGCACATCCAGTTTCCCCTCCAAGAGCCGCCTGATCGGCGCGACCATGAACGAAAACGCATAGCCTTCCTCGTACAGCGTCTTCGCCCGATTGAGAATCTTGGTGAGCACGATCTCGCCGCTGCGCGTAACCGGATGGAAATAAATTTGCCAGTACATCTGGTACCGCGACATCAGGTAATCCTCGACGGCGTGCATGCCGCTCTCCTTGACGACAACCCCGGATTTCAAAGGACGCAGAACGCGGAGAATCCGGTCGAGATCGAACGTCCCGTAATTTACACCGGTGCAGTAGGCATCCCGCAGCAAGTAGTCCATCCGGTCGGCGTCCAGCTGGCTGGAGATGAGGCTCACCGCCACGGGGTTCGGATGCGTTTTGCAGATCACCCCCGCCACCTGCTCGGCGAAGCCTTCCCCCACCCGGCTCAGGATGCGGTGGACCTCCGTGTCCCCGAGGATGATGCGGCAGGACCAGGCTTCATGATTCTCGCCAAAAATCTTTTCCATCGAATGGGAAAAGGGGGCATGTCCCACATCGTGCAGCAGAGCCGCGCACAGGCAGATGAGCCGCTCCTCCTCGGAATGCTCTCCGTAGCCGCTGCGTTCGAACTGAGAGAGAATCCGCCGGACGATCTCATAGACGCCGAGCGAATGCGAGAACCGGCTGTGCTCCGCCCCATGGAAGGTAAGGTAGGAGGTGCCGAGCTGCCGAATCCGTCGGAGCCGCTGAAACTCCGGAGCATTGATGAGGTCCCAAATGACTTCATCCTGTACATAAATATACCGATGGACCGGATCTTTAAACACCTTTTCCTCCTGCAACCTGCTCATCGCACCCATCTCCCTTCTATTTCGACAGCAACTTCGTGCGTTATGTCGAATGCTGTCATCTTGCGCTTGACATTTCTGTTCCGGCCCTTTTCCCGGATTCCTTAACCGGCATTAGAGAGAATTCTAGGCATTTCGATCGATTTTCAAAAAAACTATTCTTTTTTTCTTCATTTCAGCGAAAGAAGTCAATTTTCCCTATTGACTATTATGGGAATCGTTGGTATCATACAGAGAGTTTCCTGTCGAATTATGGCGAAGACGATCCAACATATACGCGGAGGGATAAACAATGATGAAATCAACAGGGATTGTAAGAAAAGTAGACGAGCTTGGGCGCGTGGTCATTCCCATCGAGCTGCGGCGCACGCTTGGAATCGGCGAAAAGGATGCTCTCGAAATCTATGTCGACGGAGAGCGCATCATGCTGAAAAAGTATGAACCGGCTTGCATCTTCTGCGGCAACGCGGAGAACGTGACGTACTTCAAAGGAAAAATTGTTTGCAACAACTGCATCCAAGATATGCCGGAACCGGTGACAAAGTAATCAACCTATAGTATAATGAAAGAAATCCCATTGTTATTTATAACCTTTTTCATACTCCTTGTCCCCGATTCGTGCGGAACGGCAGCCGCGCGCTTCGGGGACCTTTTTTTGTGCCGGCTCCGGTCATAAACAGCAAGATGAAGGTCCTCGCGGGATGCGGGATGCCCCATCTGCGGGATGAGGGGGCAGCAGCGGGGCCGCGGTGGGGCGCAGTGAGCAAAATGGAGGACGTCCTTGAAAAAGCGGTGTTTTTAGCCCTTATGTCATGGAGCCCTGTTAGGGTAAGGTACAATGATGTACATAAGACGGGGATCCTTGGCTATCCTCGCGATAAGCTCTTCCGGCTGCCGCGCTTCCCCGCAGCTCGGCGGTCTCGTTGCCGGCGGTCTGCGCTTTTTTTCTTCCCTACCGGCCTTCCCGATCCCCATAATAACCCGATTCCCCACCCTGCCGCACTCTACAGCAGCTCCTGGTAGATGTCCCGCTTCGATACCCCGCGGTCGGCGGCCGCCTTTTTCATCGCGCCTTTGCGATCCTCGCCGGCGGCCTCGTAGTGGCGGACATGCTCGGCGGCGCTGAGCCCGCTCCACCATGCGCCCGCTTCATCCGCGCCGGAGCTCCCCGGCGCGCTGCCGCCATGCGCCGGCGCACCCGCCACCGCCAGCACGTACTCGCCGAGCGGCGGATGCTCCTCCAGGTGCCGCAGCAGCTCGGCGAGCGTGCCGCGCGCCGCCTCCTCGTGCCGCTTGGTGAGCTCGCGCATGAGGGCGGCCTCGCGGTCGCCCCACGCTTCGAGCATCGCCGCCACCGTCTTCGCCACCCGGTGCGGCGATTCATAGAAGAGGAGCGTGGCGGCCGTCGTCCGCAGCGCCGCAAGCTCGTCCGAGCGCTTCTTCTTCTCCCGCGGCAGGAAGCCGCAGAAGAGAAACCGCTCGGTCGCAAGCCCCGACATGACGAGCGCGGACAGGGCGGCGTTCGCGCCGGGAACCGGCACGACGGGAATGCTCCGCTCGATCGCTCCCCGGGCGAGATCGGCGCCCGGGTCGGAGATGGCCGGCATGCCGGCATCGGAGACGAGCGCCACGGTCTGCCCCTCCTCCAGCAGCCGCAGCAGCTCGCGGCCGCTCGCCTCCTTGTTGTGCTCGTGATAGCTGACGAGCCGTCCGCCGATCTCGAAGTGCGTCAGCAGCTTGCGCGTCTGCCGGGTGTCCTCGGCGGCGATCAGATCCGCTTCCTTCAGGAGCCGGACGGCGCGGAAGGTCATGTCCTCGAGGTTGCCGATCGGCGTTCCGATCAGGTACAGCGTTCCGGTGCCATGCTCGCTCTGAAAGCTCTTCTGGATGTTCATCTGGCAGTCCTCCCCTCGTTCGCCCCTTCGCTTGCTCCCTCTTCCCGCAGCTCCACGCTCCCGTCTTCCGCTGTCAGCGGCTCGTAGTAGACCTTCAGCAGCTCGGGACAGTAGCTTCCATCTTCCTGGTATACGATCAAGGGAGGCAGCAGCCGCAGCTCCGGACGACCGTCCCGGATCGCCTCGATCAGCACCATATTCGCCTCTCCCCCCGCCCGCGGATGGACGAACCGCAGCCGCTTGGGTTCCAGCCGGTATTGCCGGAAGAGCAGCAGAATATCGGCCAGCCGCGAGGGACGGTGCACCATCGCGACCTTGCCGCCTGCTTTCACGAGCCGGGAAGCGGCCGCGACGACATCCTCCAGCGTGCAGTGAATCTCATGGCGGGCCGCCGCGAAGTGCGGATTGCCGTTCTGCTCTCCCACCCGAACCGGCAGATAGGGTGGATTGACCGTCACGAGATCGAAGCCGCCGTACCCATAGGCCAGATGGGCCTCCTTCAAATCCATCTGCGCGACGCGGACCCGCTCCTCCAGCCCGTTCAGCCTGACGCTGCGCTCGGCCATGGCCGCGAGCCGCTCTTGAAGCTCGATCCCCCACAGCCTCGCCTTCGTCCGCGCCGTCAGCAGGAGCGGCACCACCCCGTTGCCTGTGCACAGGTCCATGATCCGCCCCTTCGCGGGAGCAGAGCAAAAGTGCGCCAGCAGCACCGCGTCCATCGAGAAGGAAAACACCTCGCTCGATTGGATAATCCTCAGGTTATTGCGCAGCAGATCGTCGATCCGCTCGCCGGGCGCAAGCTCCGCCCCGTTCGGGTTTGCCTCCACTTGCCTACCTCCGCATTCGTCTCTTCTACTTCGAAAAAGCCGCAGGGACCTTGTCCCTGCGGCTTAGTCACCCTATCCGCCTGCCGATGCCGCTGCCTACTTGTTCAGGAACGAAAGGCAAAAAAGGCAGTCTCCCTCGGTCCGAAGATGTCCATAGTACACATTGCAAATATGAAATCCTTCATTATATAAGCGCAGCAGATTATCGAAGCCTTCGCCAACTCCCGGTGCCTCCGGGTCTTCCGGCGCCAGCGCCGGCAGCTCCCCGTTCTTCAGCAGATCGCGAAGCTGCTGGTTCTCCTGGGTGAGCCGCTGATTCTCCTCCAGGAGAGCCACGATCTTTTGCTTCAGCACACCAAGATCGGCGTAAGTCAGGCCCATCTTGTCTTCAATTTGCTCCAACTGAAGAAAAATATCCTTCATGAGTTCGTTCACCTCAAGGTTCACGGGTAGCAAGCGACAATTCCGGTGCGCAGCCGCCAGGGCGGTTCTACTCCTGTTCGGCTACATCGTCTGCGGGCAATTCCATCACTTTGTTGTTCAGATCGAAGATCTGCACCTTGACGGACCGTTCCGCTGCATTCAGGCTCAGCACCTTGCCTGTCCCGTAGGAGGTGAGGATGATTTTGCCCGGCTTCGGCAGCTCGGTTCGAACGCTTTCATAGTTATCATGCTCATATTTGAGGCAGCACATCAGCCGGCCGCAGAGGCCGGAGATCTTCGTCGGGTTGAGCGACAGGTTCTGGTCCTTGGCCATCTTGATCGACACGGGCTCAAAATCACCGAGGAACGAGGAGCAGCAAAGAATCCGGCCGCAGGGGCCGATGCCCCCGAGCAGCTTGGCTTCGTCGCGCACCCCGATCTGTCTCAGCTCGATTCGCGTGCGGAAGATGCTGGCGAGGTCCTTGACGAGCTCGCGAAAATCCACCCGGCCGTCAGCCGTGAAATAGAAAATGATCTTGTTGCGGTCAAACGTATACTCGACGTCGATCAGCTTCATCTTGAGGTTGTGATCCCTGATCTTCGCCTGGCATATATGAAACGCTTCTCCCGCCGCTTTCCGGTTGCCTTCCACCAGCACGGCGTCGTTCGCGTCCGCGATGCGAATGACTTTCTTGAGCGGCAGGACGACATCGTCTTCCGAGACGTCGCGCTTGCCGATGACCACCTTGCCGTATTCCAGGCCTCTCGCCGTATCGACGATGACGCTCTGATCTTTTTCGACCGGCAATTCGTGGGGATCGAAGTAAAAGACCTTGCCCGCCCGCTTGAAGCGCACCCCTACTACAGAATACAAAATCTAGCCTCCTTGCATATCCAGGATCAGCTTTTCCACAGCGAGCTGGGAATTCGCATGGTATCTTATCCGTTTCTGGACGTCGGTCACCCGTTCCATGGCCTGCACCCATTCATGGGCTCCGCGGGAAAAGGCTTTGTCCGCCATCCAATCGGCCTGATCGGCAAAAACCAACTGGTCGCGGCGGCCGCACTGCAGCTGAATCATGTCCCGGAGGAACAGGAGCCAAAGGTCGAGAACGGTGTCGAGCCTCTCGGCCAGCTCGCCGCGCACCAGCTTCTGCTGCACGGTGAGGAGCGCCGCCGGATAGCGGGTCAGCGTCTCCTTCGCTAATTGTACCATCGCCGTTCTCGCTTCGGCAAACCAATCCGCCTGCGCGAGCTCGCGGGCCGCGGGCAGGCCGGCGGCCAGGCGCACGGCGGTGCGGGCCAGTGCGGCGGGAATTCCCTCCGCCGCGAGAGCGGAGGCCATCGTCTCCGGATTCTCCGGGACGAAGGGCAGCCACTGCGCCCGCGACTGGATCGTCGGCAGAAGCGCCTGTCCGTTCTCGGTAAGGAGAAGCGCCAGGACATCCGCCGCGGGCTCCTCCAGAAACTTGAGCAGGCTGTTGGCAGCCTGAACCGTCATCCGGTCCGCCTGCTCGATCACGTATATTTTCTTCCGGGCCTGCGCGGAACGGTAGCTGAATTCCTTTTGCAGATCGCGGATCTGTTCAATTTTGACGGAAGCTCCGTCCGGCTTGGTCCAAAGAAAATCCGGGTGGTTGCCGTGGATGACCTTGCGGCACTCCGGACATTCGCCGCAGGGCTCGTCGCCGCCGCGTTCGCAGTAAACGGCCTGCGCGAGCCAGAGGGCCATATCCCGCTTGCCGGAGCCCCGCGGACCGCTCATGATATAGGCGTGGGAAAGGCTGCGGTTGCGGACCGCCGTGCGGAGAATGTGCCGAATGCGTTCCTGACCCTTTGCTTCCTGCTGCAGCATGGCTCCTCCCTTCCGGCCTATCCGCCTGTTCGATAATATTCAATACAGCGAGTTAAAAAGCAGGCCCTTGATCTCGCCGACGGTGGTGAGCAAGGCCATGCGTCCTTGCTCCGTCTCCAGAAGCTCGTCCGCCAGCGACAGAAGCTCCCGATCGATCTCGTCCAGGAGCAGGTATTTCCGGTCCCGCCCCTGGCGGTCCCGGCTTCTCGTGTCCTTCAGCCCTACTCCCCGGCGGGCCGTCCGCTCCAGGTACCGCTTGACCATGCGCTTGTACTCGTGAAGCTCCCGCATCGTCATGGAGCGGACGAGGCGATCGGACTGCTGCCGGATCTGCTCGAGCGCTTCGGCCAGCTCCGGATCGCGGCGGTTTCCCCCCCGCTGCTGCAGGAAATCGGAAAAAGCCTTGCCGGAAACCGCCTGTTCCCCGCTCTGGGAAGCCGAGCTGACGGGACGGACCAGGGAGCCGCGTACCAGATCGATCCGCATGGGTTAGAAGTGCTCGAAGCGTTCGACAGGAAGAACGAACACCGTCGCTCCGCCTACCTGAACTTCGACTGGGAATGGAATATAGGAATCGGTGGTACCGCCCATCGGAGATACCGGAGTGACCAGCTGATCGCGGACCTTGCAGTTGGCCTTGATGACCTGAAGCACCTCGCTGGCCCGGTCGTCCTCAATCCCGATCAGGAAAGTGGTGTTGCCGGCCTTCAGGAACCCGCCGGTCGTCGCCAGCTTGGTGGATCGGAAGCCCGCGGTGATGAGGGCATTGGACAAACGGTTGCTGTCCTTATCTTGCACGACGGCAATAACCATTTTCATCGTGAATTCCTCCTCCTTCTTCTATCTTATCGCTTTATCCGCTGTGCAAGCAAGCTCCGGCAGTCCTGAATCAGATCGCCAAAGACTTCCTCCGGCTCGCGGTCACCTCGAACGAGAAGGACGCGCTCCGGACTCGACGCCGCGATGGTCTGGAAGCTCTCGCGGACCCGCTCGTGATAATCGCTGCCTTTCATCTCGATCCGGTCCAGCCCGAGCGCGGGATGAAGGGCAGCCCGGGCGGCCAGGCGCGCCTGCGTCACGCTCACGGGAACATCGATCAGGTACGTCCGGTCCGGGACGAGCCCGCCGGTGGCGAACCGGTTGATCTCCGCCACTGCGTCGGCGGAGAGCCCGAGACCGTAAGCCTGATACGCCATGCTGGCGTCGACGAAGCGGTCGCACAGCACGATCTTGCCTTCCCGCAAAGCGGGAAGAATCTTCTCCTCCACATGCTGCGCCCGGGACGCCGCGTACAGCAGCACCTCGGCGCGGTCGGTCATCTCGCGGTTCTCCGGATCGAGAATGATCGCGCGGATCTTGTCGCTGATCGCCGTTCCTCCCGGCTCGCGCGTGGCGACGACCGGAAGCCCCTGCCGGGCAAGCTCCGCCTCTACCCGGGCGATCTGGGTTGTTTTGCCGGAACCGTCCGGTCCTTCAAAGGTGATAAAGATGCCGTTCCCGCTGCTCACGCTGCTCATGCTGTTCCTCCACCCGGGGCCGCATTCCGGCCTGCGCGGCCGCAAGCCGCCGGAACCGGCGCCGTCTTTTTCTCTTTCATCCGTTCTTACTTACCGTTCTTTCTTCCGCTTCCGTCTTTCTTCCGCTATCAATTGCTCTCGCCTCTCACGTCCGCTCTTGCTCTTGCTCCAGGGTCCGCTCTTGCTCTTGCTCACGCGCCCGCCCAATCAGCCGCTCCCCTCCGGTCGGAAAGCCCATTCCCCGCCTTGCCAAGGCTCGCGGGTCACTTTGAGACTCGTCAGCCTTTCGTCCTCCGCCCCCTGAAACCGGGCTCCCGCTTCGGCCAAACGGGACAAGCTATCCCGAACGGAGGCGGTGACGAGCTCACCGGGGTAAAGCAGGGGGATGCCGGGAGGGTAGGGAATCACCATTTCGGCCGCATAACAGCCGGCAGCTTCACTGAGGGGAACCGATTCCGCACAGACGGAGCCGGCGGCAAGCTCATCTTCCACATCCCAAGGGACCGCAATCGGCGGAGAAGCTTCGAAAACGGGAGGATTCTCTGATAGATTCGCCAAAAACCCGCGATTATCCTGCATTCCTTCGGGGATTTCCGCATCGATGGACCGCAGCGCCGCCGAGAGCCGATCGACCTCGCTTTGCGAGGAAGCCAAGCTGAACAGGCAAAGCACATGCTTCGGGTCGGCCAGCTCCGTCATGCAGCCGAAAGACTCGATGCGTTCCTGAAGCCGGTACCCGTCCAGATGGCCGCTGCGGTCGCAGATCGCAACCTTAAACGGATCGAGGGCATCATAAACCGCGTCCTCCCCTCGCCGCAGCAGCTCCAACGACCGCCAGCCCTCTGCCTCCCGCCACAGCTTCTCCAGGCGGCCGAGCGCCTCGTCCAGAAGCCGCCGTCCCTCTGTCTGCATCTGCAGCCGTGCCAAATCGAGGGATGCGAGCAGCGGATAGGAGGGGCTGGAGCTCTGCAGCGAAGCCAGAATGCGCCGGATGCGCGGGCGGCTCAGCCGTTCCCCTTGCAGATGAAGCATGGCTCCCATCGTCAGAGCCGTGAGCATCTTGTGCGTCGACTGCACCGCACCATCCGCTCCGCAGGCCATGGCCGAGGGAGGCAGCGCCGGATGAAAGCCGAAATGGGCCCCGTGGGCTTCATCCACCACAAGCGGCTTTCCGTAGCTGTGAACCAGCTCCACGGCCGCATGCAGATCGTCCGCCATCCCATAATAATTGGGATTGGTGAGCAGCACCCCCTTCGCCTCCGGGTAGCGCTCCAGCGCAGCGCGCAGATCGCTCAGCCGCACGCCGGCAGCCAACCCCGATGCCGGGTCCACGCGTCCCGGCAGGAACACGCAGCGCGCCCCGGCCAGCGCCGCTGCGTTTAGCACCGACTTGTGCGCGTTCCGCTGCACAAGGAGCAGATCGCCCCGGCCGCACAGCCCCATGACGAGCGCCAGGTTGCCCGCCGTGCTGCCTCCGACCAGGAAGCAGGTCTCCTCGGCGCCGAAGCAGGCCGCCGCCAGCTCCTGTGCTTCCCGGATAACTCCGGTCGGATGATGCAGATCGTCGAGCCCGGTAATCTCGGTGTAGTCGACGGCCATGATGCCGCCGAACAAATCCTCCCCGGCCGGGTCAACCCCCTGCCCGCCCTTGTGGCCGGGAACATGAAAGCTGGCGAGCTGCCGATCCCGGTAGTCGAACAGCGCTTCCAGCAGGGGGGCCTGCCTTTTTCTATTCATTGAGTCGTCATGCCGGTTATTCTTGCAAGCCTCTGCCATGCGGATCCGACCTCCATTGCCTGCCTATACAAAAGAAAGGAGAAGCGCCCTATCGGTGCTCTCCTCCACTATACCAAAGAAAAGCCCGTTTGCGCCGTACCGCACGCGCTCCTCATTCAGGCTTTATGCGTTTTTTTGGATCCAGATTCCCTTCAGCCGGTGAATGAAAAACGGATACTTCTCGTCCTGCACATCAGTGCGCACCATCTCGGCCTCGCAGTCCTCGCAGATGAATCCGGATATGATGGTAATTCCGCTTTTTCCCGTTTCGCCGCAGATGATGCAGACATCGGACGTTTCTTCCATTCTCGTTCACCCCTTTCTTGTTTTCTATTAGGATAGCCAGTCTTTTACCCTTTCAAACTTCCGTTCCCATACTTTATCCGTATGCTCGTCGCCCAATTCCGGTGTCTGTACGCCTTTTTTTCGCAAAAAACTATTTTCTCGGACTCTTTCTTCCGATATCTAGTGCACGATTTTGGAAATGCGAGATCACATTTCTATTTCAAAAAAACATCTGGACACCGAGGAAAACAGCAGGTAAGGTAAGAGGAAAACCTTACCTAATTTGAAGGGAACGATCTCAATGCCT
>Ga0255334_1000703_pt1 | contig 21729 bp, 13 predicted proteins | sample EtOH5_35cm_T3_12_FD_202080 | JGI IMG/M metagenome (GOLD analysis project Ga0255334, IMG submission 202080) | Sandy soil microbial communities from University of British Columbia, Vancouver, Canada - EtOH5_35cm_T3_129 | ecosystem: Engineered > Artificial ecosystem > Sand microcosm > Unclassified ... | reverse complement strand
CTCGCGGTACGAAAAAGTACATCACAGGTGCCATGGTCCTCGTTCGCATGGCCTTTGCGCATCCTCGATCCATGGTCGTGTGGGCCATCCAATCTGGCTGTCCCATCGATCAGCGCGCGCTGCAGGCCATGGCCCGTTACGCCCACGAGGACGTACTCGTAAAGCTATGCGACGCCCAAATGATCAAGTTTGGACCGGGCGTGTGTGCTGCCGCCGCCAGTGTGGGCCGTCTGTCGCTGGTGCGCGCTCTGCACCAAAGGGGGTGCCCGTGGGACCGCGACACGCCGCGGTTTGCCGCGCGCCACGGTCATCGTGACCTGCTCGAGTGGGCCCGTCTGAATGGGTGCCCCTGGGACGCGCTGGTCTACACGCACGCCATCAAGGCCAACGACTGGGACCTCTTTTGGCGTGTGCGAGAACTGGGATGTCCGTGGGATGAGCGTGTGTGCGCGGCGCTCGCGCGGGCCGGACGCCTCGACCAATTGCAAAGGGTGCACGGCCGGGGATGCCCATGGGACGCCAACACGAGCGACGCTGCTGCGCACGCGGGCCGGCTCGATATTCTGCAGTGGGCGCACGCTCGGGGGTGCCCCATCAGGCGGCGCACGGTCCTGGCGGCCGCCGAGGGCGGACACCTGGATGTGATTCAATGGTTGCGCGATCAGAGGTGCCCTTGGAGTTGCGAAATTGGGGCGACAGCGGCACGGCATGGACATGTGCACGTAATCGAGTGGGCCGAGAGATCTCATTGGGGTGGGGAGATTGTCAAGAACGCCGCGTTGGCCTCGCGGTTGGACGTGATCGCATGGTACGCGCGCAAACACCGAAACAACCCTACCCATATCTATGCAGTTCTGGGAGACATGGGCCGCCTGGATCTCGTGCAATGGTTTCGAGACCAGGCCTACCCTCTCAGCAAATGGGCGTGTATCTGTGCCGCCAAAAAGGGACACCTTCACGTCATCCAATGGGCCATGGACAATGGTTGCCCGTGGAGTTCACAAGTCTACCAAGAGGCACTCACTCACGAGCACTGGCACATTGCACGGTGGGCGCACACACGAGGGTACCCATGGTCCCCTACATTTGTGGACTTTCTCCGACAGGTGCGCCATCTCGAGGTTGAGCAGTGGTGCGAGCCGGGCATGGGCTGTTCCATCCATTGGTTTCGATGCATGCTCAATATACGCAGGTGCCCCGAGATGCTCGAGTGGCTCTCGCGGTTGCCCGATGACCTGTGCGCGCCCCCTACTGGCGCCGACCATACTCTCTCTGATGTCGGTCCCGTCAGCACGCCAGAGATGGTCCCGTAGGATCTTTCCCGATTCCCTCATCCCCGACCCCCTCCCCTTCTCTCTGTTCCATTCTCTCTATTCCACTCTCTTTCGATGTTGTGTTGTTGCCCAGAAACAATAATAAACTTGCCTTGCACGCGTCCCTGCCGTTTGCGGCCCTGTGTTTGCTCAAAGGGATAACCGAGCACGTCTCTGCGCAGACGAACCTGGACAGAGTGGCCACCCATTGGGTGATTCGGCGTCGCTCGCTTTTTTCCTCACAATGGTCGCGAGCGTCGGCAGTGGCTCGAGCGTTGGGCCATTTGTACCGGTGGTCGATCCATCTTTCCCCATTCCACCGTCTGTTGACGTGCGGCCTCGCATCCAAGGACGTGTATACACGCACACATACATGGAGACGCATCGGCCCCAAGCCACCATGGCCCAACACTCGAGCAGGGCACCACTCACGCGCACACACACAGGACCAGCCAAACCGCTGGCCAAGTCCTATCTGGCAGCGCTCGATCCCAAAGCAGCACAGCGCGCGCAGCAGCCTCCTCTCGGTGGGAAGAAGAAGCAGCAGCAAGAGCAAAAGCAACAACAGAGGGAGGACGCGACATGGGCGCCCCCGCCCGTCAGACGCGCGCCGGTGATGGCGATCGTTCCCAAAACGCCCCTCGTGCCCGTGCCCTCTCCAAAGGCGGGACCTTCAAAGCGGACGCTTCTGCCGCCACAGGGGACGCCATCAAAGGGCACCGTTGATCCGTCAGGCACAGTGGCAGTAGGAGAGAAGCAGGTTCCAGAGCCTGCGGTGACGTATCGCGAAAAGAAGCGTGTCGCGGTCGTCCGTGCCGTACCCGACGCTGCACGGTCCTCACTATTGGCGCAGGACACATCGCCCTCGGACGATGACGGCCTGGAGGCATGCGCCGCACCGCACCCGTCGCCCACGGGGGAATCGGTGGGCGATGAAGAGGCACTGGGTCACTATCCAAGGGACCCCTTTGTGCAGGCGTGCGTCGACCGCTCGTCCAAACCGTCTACCTTTTGTCACTTTAGGCGCTCTCGCGGGGCCGTGCTCGATCTCTCGCGCCCGCACTCGGGCTATGCACACGCGGCCAAAAGCCCTTGTGACGCGCACAAGAGGGAAAACATCAAGGGGGAACGCCGGCACCCGCCACTGCGTCCCCGGCACGGTCGGTCTGAATCGGACGATCTCGTCGTCGTGCTCAACGGCATGGTCACGACGGCCGTTAACGAAAGCTTTCCCGACGAGCGCACCAGGGCCGAACGATCGTCTTTGCCCGTCCGAACGGGACCAGACGCGGCGCAGCGCTCACGCACTTGGGGCCGACCGTTGGAGCAGGCTCTGACGGTGCCGCAAGCCGCCCATGCGGAAGGCGACTGCGGTTCCATGGTGGACCTCGAGAGGGACACGGCGGCCTTTTCTCCACAGGACGATATCGACGCCGCCCCCACTGTGAGGCTGTCGGGCAACGAAGGGGTCGTACCCCAGACGGCCGGTATCTACCACGCGACCAATGTGAGGGCCCTCCTGTCCAATCCACCCGAAAGGCCCTCTGCGCCGAGATGGCGCGCACCGCGATCGCTTTCGCCCGAGACGCTCGAGAACCGATTCGGGGGAGCCCACGCGTGCGCCCAAATGGGCCAGCATATCGGCGAACTGCTCGCGCACCGGGCCTACGGCCTGTCCTTTGAAGAACTCGTGGCGATCGTGCGCGGCCTATCCAACAATGCCCAGTGCACCGTGCGCGAGGCGCGCGATGTGGCGCTCACCTATGTACCGGGCGCAGTGGCGAGGCGCATGTTTACGCCCTGGTACAGGCCGCGCTTTAGCGTCGCGCTGTCGACCCCCATGGCCGTCGAGCGGTGCGTGGCGCCGGACGTGCGCCGCGCGCTCGACGAGCACCGCAACGGTATGGACGTGCGCCACCTAGACCATCGGCTCATCATGCTCACGGGCGTGCCCCTGCGCGTGCACGCGATCAACTTTGCCGGAAACAGCATTCTCACCCTGCTGGCGATGATGCCCCATGTGGTGAGTCGCATCGAGGACATTGGCGGTCGCCTCATCGTGTACCCGGCGGGTCACGCCCGCGACATGCGCATGTTTGCCCCGCTGGTGGGCGACGAGGCGCATGGGCCCGACGAGTCGGACGACGCCCTCGTGGAGCGTCTTGTGGGCCACCCCGTGAGGTGGGTCGATACCATGGACGAGGCGCGCGCCCTGTGTGCCATGGTGCGCGCTCAGGCACAGACCCATATCGTGTTTGACTGCAGGGGTGTCATCGGAGGACGACACACGCGCGGCCAACCCGTGGGCATGATCCAGCTGGCGCTGCCCGGCCACCCCATATACCAGATGGACATGATTGCCCTGGGCACCGCGTGGACCAGCCAACCCTCGACCAACAGCATGGGCAACTCGCTCACTTATATGTATGCGTCGTTGGGCCTGTCGGACCTGCTGTGCAGCCGCAACGTCGTCAAGATCGTCTACGACGCCGCCGCCATGAACAGATCCCTCTTGAGGCGCACCAACGTGCAGCCGGCCTCTGTGCTCGACCTGCGCGAGTGCGCCTACATGACGGGCGCACATACCTTTAGCGTGCGCTACCTCAACGACGCCCTGGCCCATTTTGGACTGTCGACCAACCCCGATAATCGCAACCTGGTGGCCATGGCCTCGACCGACTGCTGGGCCTGGCACAGGCGGCCCGTGCCTTTGCGCGCGCGCGTCGCCGCCGCCCGCGACGCCGTCATCATGAGCGAAGCCTATGACGCCGTGCGCGCCAAGTGGACCCACTGGCAGCAGAGCGCCGCCCCCGTGTCGGACAGACCCAGTGTGCCGCACTACGGGGCACATCCTAGGGAACCTTTGGCAAGCAACGTGCCTGCCAGAACCCGTTCGCGCGACGAGGACGACTATAGGCTCGCGACCATGTTTGAACAGTTGGGGCGCAACGCTGTCCGTCTCGAGGGCGACAAAGATCAGTCGCTCTCGACCGACCCAGCGAGAGCGACCATCGAGTGGGGTCTCTTGTCGGACGACGACGACGAGGGCGATTCCTAGTCTGTTTCGATGGAAACTTTTAGAAATGCAATCCCCCTTTCTCCCACGCTCTCTTCTGACGAGGTACGCATGGTTGCGCATCTGGCAACGTCCTTGTTCCTGGGGTCCAAACATCCATCAGAGGGCGAGACAAATCGCGGGGCCCCTAGAGTGCCTTTTTCCCCCTTGCATCCATCACTCGAGGCCTCCCAAGGATGTCACCGAATGAGAGGGAAAGCGGATCGTTGTATACAAAAACACAGCAGCAACAATGGCGACCCCATACGGACTAGTCTACGTTCAAGGGACGCTCTTGTTGGCGTCTGTTGTCTGCGCGTTTGGCAAAGGCGGTAACCTCGTGAGAGAGGGCATTTCGTGGGAGCAAGACAGAGAAGGCGCCCAGAACGACCCCGGCGAATGGCCCCATACCATCATTCTCTGCACCGTGGGCGCGGTGGCGTGCCTCTGCGTCGGAACCGTGCTGTGTGCCTACCTGTGGCCGCTGGCTTGCTGCGTGCGCTGCAGACGGCGCTGCCTAGAAGAGGACAGAGCCGCGTCCTACAGTTTGCTGGATATCAACGCGGACAAAGAGCACGCGATCCCCTGCTGCAGAGGCGCCCGTGCGCGCCCGAGAGACGGACAGCGTCTCGTGCTCGACGTGTTTGCCCAATGAAAAATACCCTCTTTTTTCCCCCTGCATCGCCTCCCCAATACATCACCCCCCCCCTTTGCCATTGTCCTTTGCACACCCTCTCCCGCTCATTTGCTTGTGCGCATCGATGCGTCTCGCAAGACTCTTTTGCCAGGGACGATTCCTCCATGTGAACCCAACAGCCAGAGCCAATGGCAACGGACCTTGAGACTTATTTGTGGACGCAATGCCGTTTTCGGTGCCGGCGAGGTCAGTCACCCGTGCGATATAGCGAGGACATGCGCCGATCGTGTCGGCCGCACATCTCTGGGACCGCCGGCACATTTGCCGCAGGCAGACACGGCCTCTTTTCCCACGAGCGCCGACCAACAGCAAAAGGCCACGCGATAAATCCCTGTAGGAAAAGAACAGGGAAAACATTGGGGGCGAAAGGAGGAACGGAACGGGAATCATTCGCCCAGGAGGAAAAGAAAGGATGGAAACGGAACCGCTGCGCATACAGGTGGCCTCTGACCTGCACCTCGAGTTCCACGCAGACAGGGCCACGGACGACGTCGACGATTTCCTGCTCGATCGCCTGGTGGCGCCCACCAGGGCGACCGTGCTGGCCCTTGTGGGCGACATTGGTGCTCCCGACAAACCGGCATATGCGCGACTCTTATCGCGCGCGGCCTCTAGGTACCGCCACGTGGTGATTGTGCCAGGCAATCACGAGTATTACGACGCCAGCGGCAGAGAGGAACGTCGCTGCGTGGCCGACACGGCCGTGCTCTTGCGCACCCTGTGTGCCGCCCACGATAATGTCCACCTGCTTGACGACGATGCGGTGGTCCTAGAGGGCGTGCGCTTTGTGGGCTCCACCCTGTGGTCGCACATCCGCGAGCCCTTTCGTCGCGAGTGCACGTCAGAGATGAACGACTATAGACTCATTCACACCCAATCGGATGGCACGAGGCTCACCGTCGATGACACCAACGCGTGGCATGCCGCTGCGGTCGCGTTCATCGAGCAGGAGACGTCGCGCGCCGCCGCAGAGGGCCTGCCCATGGTGGTGCTCACCCATCACGCGCCCTCGCTGCGGTCCATCGACAAAAAGCATGCCTGCTCGCGCGTCAACTGCGCCTTTGCCACCAACGTGGAACGCCTGATGCGCCCGCCCATCGTGCTCTGGTGCCACGGCCACACCCACACGGCTTTCGACTATGTGGTGCCTTTCCCGTCCTCGCACGATGGGCGGGACCAAGACCAAAAGGGCGTGCGCGTCGTCAACAACCCGTCGGGGTACCCCGGCGAACGGGATACGCGCTATCGAAACGATCTCGTGATCGACCTGCCCCAAACGATGCTAAAAGATGCCGCCGCTCGCGTCTCTGCTTTCGACGGTTTCGCGTGCGATGAAGATGCCGCCGTCGATGCTCTCTAAAGGGGCCTATGTGTGCTTTTGCCACAACAACACCCATAGAGTGTTGTTGCAGAAAACACCTTGCCAGAGGGGCCGCAAACACTGCGCAGGAGACCGTGTGCCCATAGAGTTGTCGGGGTCCAGGGAGGGGGAGTGAACGTGTCCGTATCCTGGTCCTCCCAATGGCATTTGAGTGTTTACAAAAACTCCGATGTACGCTCGCTCCAATTGGGCTCGGTGTGCAATTGAAAAAGGCTCGATCCCCACAGGGAGGCCTTGTACCTTTAACATTACATCCACCGCTGCCGGCCATCATGTCCTTTGATACGGCGGCCGTACTCGGGTACGCACCTGCACTGCTGAGCGACAAGTACGACGTGGACCAGCTGTTATCGCAATGTTTCCCCCTGTTTGATGGACTCTTGGCCCCGTTTGCGTTCCCCGCGGTCGAGCCTATACCGGCGCAACATGCAATAGTGCCGACAACGACAACGCTACGAGACGAACCCCGGCGAACGGACGTGACGTTGGTTGCCGAGCGTCTTGCGGACCTCATTGTACGCCTTGGTGTCCTCCAGGACGATCCGACGTGCATGGACGCGTCAGAGCAGTGGATGCTCTCGCACTATGCTCAGACCGTCCTGGGAGACGTGACACCGTGGCCCCTGCCGGAAGACCATGCGCGACGGGTCATTCGCGCTTATGCCACCTTTTGCGCTGGCCTCGATGCTCTAGAAGCGGGCCGTCCCGGCTCTGTGCCTTTGGAGCCGTGGCCACCAACGATGGCTTCGGCGCTGCCTGCCATGGCCATGATTCTCGCCTGATCCTCCTCGTTGTTTTCCCTCATCCTCACCCTATAGTCGATAAATCTATTTGCGCTCTGCCCAAACTGTTTGCTCTCTGGCGAGCCCTCTATGCTCTCTGTTCTAGAGGGTGACGAGCGCTACGATCCGATGGAGTTGATTGAGATAAACTGTTTCAATCCGTTTTCCAGCTTATTGTACAAGTTCCCCTCTGTTTCCAACGTAGGGTGCAGTGCTACACAAGCATAGGATGGGCCATTGTGCGATACACGCAATGAAATAAACAACTCTATCAAGTCGCACCCCCCCCCTCCAGTCATTCTCTGTGGTCCTGTGGATGGTCCAGCAAGCACACACGAAACACCGAAAACGAAAACGTCCGCGGGCAATGTACAGTGCACCTCAAGAACGATGTCTGGACTGTATCGAGGCGACTGAGGTTATTACGCCAATGGGGGCAAACCAAAAAGTGTGTTTGGTGGTGGTGTGGGGGAGAACCCCAGACAGACCCAGACCGACAATGGCGCGGGCTCCTGGACCCTACTTTGCCCTTGGGCCAGGGTGTGCTGATGCCTTTTGGTATGCATGCTGCCACGCAGTGATCGCATTGGACGGTAGAAAGACACAGTCAGCACCCAGTGGTCGTTGGGCGACTTTATGAATATCCGGTTCGTGAGGTGGTGCCGCTTGGAATCGCCGTGAAAGCGATGATGCCAAACACGATGCGTTTGCATCTCTGCTGGGGCCACAGATGCGTTTTGCGCTGGCAGAGTCGTTTCGTTTTGCTCCCTTTCATGGCGCAAAAGGTGGAAAATAGAATAAAAATGTATTTTTCTGGCGAGGAATAGTGGGCGACTCATGCCCCGACGCCCATGTGCGTGCCGACGAGGGCCGCCAGAGCGACGGCCCACTGGGCGAGCCACATGCAACCTATGGTGATGCCCAGCATGGCCAGCCACCAGTGGAGACGCCCAAACAGGTCCGAGTGCGCACTGGTATCGACGGTCGTCGACGACACCGCTGGGCACGATGGGCACATGCATGTATACGTGTCGCCGGTGTGCTCGTAAACGATGCGGCCTTTCAATACCGATGTGGTAACAGAGTCGCCGCACGTACACGCGCACGTTGCGTCAGACGACGGCGCTGCCGCCACGGTACTGTCTTTGGCCGGCAGCACGGCCCAAAGCAGGCGAATCCTCTGCCAGACCCAATGCGAGCGCCAGGGACAGGCCTTTTGAGGCTCAAAGGCGTCCTGCGTGACACCACCATCGGGCATGCTGCCAAAGTGGCAGTGCATCTGAACGTCCCGTGCGGATGTTGCAGCGCGTTGCAAAGCTGTAGAGTGCGCCGCCAACAGGCCAAACAGGACCAAAAGGGTGACGGCGGTGATGCCTCTCTCTACAAAGAACGCGGCCCTGCCTGGCGTGCGCCATCCTGGGAGGACGCCCGCAAACGCTGCGCGCACCTGCGCCATACGCCCTTGCCTGACGGCAGATGGAACCGTCGAGTGGGGCACTATAGTATTTTGTGACGGCGCCCTCGGTGACGTGTCAGGTGCGTAAGCAGAGGAAGAGGCATAGTGGGCGGCGAGCGCCTCGACCAAAAGGTGAGGATCGGGCGATTCCGTCGTGGAAGGAATCGGCCTAGGCGCGCCCGATTCTGCCGAGACAGCAGGATCACTGGCGGGCGGCACGGGAGTCGTTTCGACCGAGGTCTCGACCGCAATGTACGCGAGCGGGTCCGCCGAGTCAGTGTGGCCGCAGGCTGATGTCACCGTTGTCGTCTTCGTTGTTGCTTGTGCGTCAGCCATTGTACGATGCGGGTTCTTTGGTAGGGCGCGTGGTTTCTCTGGCTGTATGCCGGTGGTGCTGGTGAAGCGAAACAGGGGGAAGCGCGCCAGACTAAATAAAGCCATTGTTGTCCAATGGGAAAAGGCCGATTTGTTGCACCGAAAGGGATCGGACCGCAGCGAGATGCGAACCGGTGCGACCTATCCAAACCCCCAGCGTTTGGCGCCGAGCAAAAGGAACACGAAAAGGACCAAACAAAATGAGGCCCTGAAATTTCCGTGTGACCTCTGCGGCGCGGTCCGTTTTTGGAGCGATCATCGTTGCCGTCGTCGTTGTTGTTGTCGTTGGCATTGTCATCCGAGCCGTGTACGCTCGAGGCCGAAAAGACGGCATGCAAAAGGAATCGCTTCCCGACGAGTTGTGGATGGGCATCGCGACCGTATGCAAGTGGTCAACGCTGATCAAGTTGGGATCCACGTCGAGACGCCTCTATGATCTGCTCCACGACGACCGGCTATGGCGCACTATGTGCCTCGACCAGGGCCTGTACAATCCGACGCGACGCACCCTGGAACAGGCGAGCATTTATCTGCCCACGATAGGATACAAACGAGGCGCCACAGTTGCATCCAACACTCGGCCCCACGAGGACAATGTGTGTAGCGAGCGCCGGCACGGAATCGATGTGCCTGCAGACGTACCCTGGCGCACGCTTTATCTGTGCATGCAAATGGCGGCAATGCCCCTTGACACGGCCCCAGTAGTCGTCGACCCTGTGCCCTGTGAGCAGCACGGGGTGACACATTGGGGCCGCGTCTACGCGCCCAAACAGGGTCTCTACTGGTGGGGCCAACTCGACGAGCAGTGCCTGCTGCACGGATACGGATTCCTGGTGGTGCTGCACGTCATAGACGATCCGTGCGTCCCGCCGGTCGCCGTCCACCATGGGTTCTTTGAACATGGCGCAGCGTACGGACGTGGCACATGGTGCAGACTCAGTCCGGGTGATCTCGGTGAGCAGTGCCGCGCATGGATAGAGGCCAACGCTTCCGCAGGGAATCAGCGCTCGGATCAAGATGCGGGGCCCCATGCTGTTGCTGCTGCTCGTGTCGGCAGCAACAACAGGGGCAACGAGACAACCACTTTTGACAGCGACGATCAATGTGGCAATGGCAATGACACAGACCTCAATGATGAAGCGATCGCGTGCCTTGCCGTAACGTGCAAAGGGTGCTGGCAGACGGGCCCTACCATGTGTCCCTGTCGCAAGTGCGTCAAGAGTCGGCGCTCATCGCAATCGGCCCGCAGGTACGACGCAATACGCACCAACGCCCAAACGCTCGGCCAGGCTATACTTCTCAGAATGATGGTCACCTATACGGGCACATGGTGCGAGGGGATGCCCCATGGACTCGGACGCGCATTTTACTCGGACATCTCTTGGACCGCTCGCGGCGGTGTGCCCGCGTGGGAGGGCTTCCACGGCATGTACGAGGGCACATGGAGGTGCGGGCGCCCATGGAAAAGGGGCACCCTCACGACCAACACGCAGTGCACTGATCTGTGCTGGGACGACGATGGGAGCCTTGTGCCGACATGGGGTCTCTTGTGGACCGACAAGACCAACGAGTACGAATCGTTTTGCGGGCGCCTTGACCCCCACAATGGCACCTACCAGTGCGAGGGCATCACCCATCGCGAGTCCCCGCTGAAAAGCGCTCGCTACAGACATCGCGTTGTCACCGTACGGTCCACGGGCACCTACTCGGGCACGCTCACACTGGCCGACGGAACGTGCATCGATGCCGACTGGCGCGCCGACGGTAATGGGGTGGGTGTCTACCTCGCTTTCGCCGCCAACGCCCCGGCGTCGATAGACGGCAGACACCACATCGATCCAAAGGGCATCCATGTGGTGCTGCACGACGTGTTTAGGGTGTGCACCAAGAGCATGACCGATACGCGCGGACGCGTGTGGTATGGATGCGTCAACGATTGCAGAACAAATGCGGCGATCTGCCACGGCACCCGGTTTACGCACTGCCAGTGCAGCAAGCGCGTCGTATACCCCAACGGCGACGTGCTCATGTGCAAGTGGCGTTCGACCCTCATGTCCGTTTCATCGTTTACCGTCTCTCCTGCGTGCCCCGATGCACGCTTTGCTGGGCGCACGTTTGACCGTTGCCACTGGAAGTTTGCGCGCGTCGCTTCAAAGGGTCTTTCGCTCTTTGACCGGGCGCTCGAGTATATGTTTTGGCCAGCGGGTGGGCCCTCCAATGCGACCCAACAGTATGACGCGTTTGTGGCCTATGCGCGCTCGGGTCACGGACCGTGGTCCGACGCCGCCCTCTCACTTCTTCCGGCGCCTCCCCCCGTCGCCGACCCCCTGCTGGACCTCTTTTTGGGCTCGGACTCCAAACAGGCAGAAGCAAAGGGGGCGGCCCACGACGGAATCCCAACAGGGTCTGTGCCGGACCACGAACCCATCTTTTGTGGCAAACGCAAGCGTTGAATTTCCCTTTATTATTTTTCCTTGCGCATTTTCCCTTTGATCTCACTTCCCTTGCTTTGGCGACACTAAACCAAACCAAAACGCCGTCACTCGAGGAGGTGAATCACGCGAACCAACGGGCGTTTACCAAGCGCACGGCCATTGCAAAAGAAGCCCGTCAAAACACAAATACCGTTTTGCCATTAGATACAAGGGGATGGACAAGATTGCACGCAAAAGACGTCGCCGTCGTCACAGACGTGTGCGCGCCGACGGACCGGACGCGCTCCCCAATGAACTGCTGGACGCCATCTTTGATCACATGGCCTGTATCGACATGCACAAGAGCATCGCACTCGTATGTAGACGGTGGCATCAAATCGTCGCCAATGGGGTCCGTTTGCCGTGCCTCGATGCGTGCCAACGTGCTCTGGCTGCCTACTACCGATACAGTGGTTACGGGATCAATTTCGGCAAACACCGTGATGCTCTCTGGTCCAACACATACGGTGGCGACCTTGCCGCGTATGGCTTTGAGAAGATGCACACGCCATACACCAACCTCGCGATCGCTGCTGCGGTGTCGGGACATCGCCTCTGTGTGCTCCGCGCGCATCCGCACGATCAGGCATGGCACCCCGATGTGGCCAATGCGGCGTGCCTTATGGGTCACGCGGCGATCCTGCAAGACGCCATCGTGCGGGGTCGCTTTAGCCCCACCGCGTTCACGTGCGCGATGGCCGCAAAGGGTGGATCCATGGCATGTTTGCAAATGCTGCGTTTGCGCCAGACCCCATGGGACGAGCGCACGCTGGCCGAAGCCATACGCGGCGGCCATATAAAGGTGCTCGAGTACGCTCTCGCCAACGGATGCCCTACAGCCAAACTGGTCCACCTAAAGGTGTGCCACATACGCCTGCGTTCGGATTTGATTGACCCAAACAGCACCTTCGAACCACGCAAATACAACCGACAGCAACGCCATGCATTTTCCCGTGGGCGCTGGCGAAGCGTCAGGGTCGAGACCATGCGCGATCGCATGGCGGATGATATCGCATACCAACCCCCTTTGCGGCCATCCGTACTCTTACTGTATACCCTACTGCACCATCCAATATCTGACATGGCCATGTGCGCGCCGGCAGACGACGCCCTTCAGAAGGCGCATTTTGAGTGCATCAGGTATGCGTGCGAGATGGGTCTCCTCTCCATAGAGACACGCGCCATTCAATTCGAAATCAGCGGTGACATATGGGTGGGCGAGGTGTCTGAGCGCGACCTGGTGCTTGACGCCATCGATTCCAGGCACTCGGTCTGCACGCGTCACTTTGTTGATCTCTCACAGGGAACCGCTATCATCGATCATCCGCTAAATGCGCGTAGAGCGGCTGCCCTGTGCGACGCCGCGTACCTCGATCAGTTTTGCACACAGTACGGGATCGTACCCGACTTTGCCATGTGCCAGCACGTCGCCTTGGAAGGCAACACCGAGTGCCTGACCTACCTTTTTGGCAGAGCACCCGAGGTCTTTCGCGGCAGATCGTTGGATCTGATGTATGCCGCGATCCGAAGCAAGTCGATCGAATGCGTGGCCTTTGTGCGTCGCTGCACCGGTATCGGGTGGCAAGCGAGCATGTGTGCCATCGCGGCCAGCGCGCGCAATCTAAAGATGCTCACCTACCTGCACGACAATGGGTGTCTGTGGAACGAGAACACCATCCTTGCGGGCATCCACGACATTGACATTGTCACGATGGCGCACGAAAGAGGCTGTCCGTGGAGTCGCGCCACGACCACGCGCGCATTCAAATCTAACGCTCGAGCCGTGTTTGAGTATGCGTGTGCCCACGGGTGTCCAGTGTCGGACAAGATACGCTGGCATGCTATGGCCGATAGGGGCTGGACTTGCTAACCTTGCCTTGCCCCATCTTTATCATGCGTCTTTATAATCCATGATGCTTTCTCCCTTTGGCCATTGCCACGCACGCCATGGCCAGTGACACAAAACGGATAGGGGGAGTGGGAGGGGGAGGGGAGGAAACAATAGCATGTGGGCGCGGGAAGACAGAAAGGCTCCCAAAGAAAGGACCGCCCGCCTTGGTAAAGGACAGCAACGCAGGCCCTTCACAGACGCACCATTGGCATGCAAGAAGCGATGGTTGCCAAACACGCGGCTGCAGAGGAAGAAGCGTGCGATGCGTGCCCCTTTGCCGACCGAATCGAGCCGCACCTCCATTTAGGCGAGATTCGCGCGCTCGAGTCCCTAGCACGGTCCCACCCGTCTGTGCAGGCCCAGTGGTGCGTCGTGAGCGTCGTCGAGGAGAGCGTACTGCGTAGGGTGGCCCTGCCGGCGTGCGTATCGGGCCATCTGATTCTCCATGCGCGCGACGAGCCCGATACCGTGTTGAGCGGGCACTTTGAGCGCGCGCACCGGTTCATCCAAAAGGCGCACGAGCAGGACAAAAAGGTGCTCGTCCATTGCCTGGCGGGTATCTCGCGTTCGGCCACCATCATGGCCGCGCACCTCATTCTGGAGCATGGCATCGACGACGGCGAGGCCCTTCTGAGAATACGCCGAAAGCGTGCGCGCATCGCGCCCAACCAGGGGTTCAGGGGCCAGCTGAGGCATCTCGCGCAGAGCACCTTGCAGGAGCCCGTTCCACCATTTGCCACTCTTGATCGTTAGTGCTCCTCTATTCATCTCATAGTTGGAACCTTCATTGTACGGAAACCAATTTGACCAATCGCAATTGTGTATCGCTAAAAACACCCTTTACGCCGGAACCAAAGCATTGCCACGGGCACTGGGGGTCCCACGCAATGCCGCCACACAACAACCATGCCGACGATCGAACGGGGGGTTTATGGTTTTGGGCTTTGCCGCGTTTTGGCGACATGTGGTAAAAAAGCGCGCATTATGATTGGTCATACTCTAAAAGAGGCATGGGCCCAGAGGACATCAGCCTAACGTCATAACAATACTGATGATGGACCCCTTTGAGGAGATGCCCCCAGAACTCGTCTCTCACGTGCTTCGATGGACGCCGCGGTTGCACTGGCCCATGCTTTTGCGCGTCGACAGGAGATGGCACTCTATCGTGACCTATGCCTCTAGGAGATGCCTTGCGCGTGACCGGGACAAGAAGGACAGGAGCGGGTGTGTGTCCAAGGTCGCCCACAGCGTGCTCTATCGTTGCGCGCTGATTCGCGCGGGACACAACGGGCTCTTTTACGCAGTGTCGCGCATCTACTTTGCCGAGAGCGCGCTCGCGCCAGAGATCGCAGCGGCGGCGGCCTTTGTAGGCGATACTGTTATGCTCCGTTGGCTATATAGGAGAGGGTGCCCCATCGATAAGCGCGCAGAAATAGAGGCGGCAAAGAGCGGCCACGTAAACATCATCCGGTGGCTCTTTTGTAGGTACCCGTTGGACTGCGCGGCCATGGCACCCGAAGCGGGCACTTTTGGGCACTTGAATGTGCTCCAGTGGATCGGTCGCGGATGGTATACCCGCTACCCAGAGGCCTACCGCAGGGCAGCGGCAGAGGGCCACATGGACGTTCTCGCCGATATACGTTTAACGCATAGCATCTGGCGCGATTTGATGGCAATGGCCATCGACCGCGGCCGTGGGACTGTGGTCAAATGGCTGCGCACGCAAAACTGTCTCTGGGATGGACGTGCCCTCGATGGCCTCGGTACGTGCGGCGACGTCGCTCTCGCGCAATGGATCTACGACAACGGTGGCCGCCACGTGTTTCCCCTTGCTCATTACTTATCCATCAAAGCGGCCCTGAATGGGCATGTAGATATGCTCGACTGGGCGCACAATCATGGATGCCCCATAGACGCGTCAGGCATAAGTGTGCGCGCAGCAAGCGCCGGACATCTATCGGTCCTGCAGTGGATACACACACGATGGCCGTTTGCCAGCTTTCGCACGATTCGATCGGGCGCCGTGATCCACGGCAATCTAGCCACTCTTGTATGGGCATACACCGTGGACGGCGACAGATTGAATACCAGAGAAAGAGAATGCGATGATGCCCTCCTCGCTGCCGAGCATGGCCACCTCCCTATCCTCGTGTGGTTGCACGAGCGGACCCGTGGGTCGCTTCCCATGGACGACCTGTTTTGTACCGCAGCACGGTATGGACATGTGCCCGTCATGCAATGGGCGTGGACATATGTAAAGGACACGCAACGCATCCTAGACAGAACGTACCACCGCGCGCTCCATATGGGTTCTCGCGTTGATGTGCTCGAATGGTTGCACGATCAGGGACATCCGTGGGATGAGAGCACGCACCTCGCTGCTGTCGATGCTGGACGTCTCGATATATTGGAGCACACATCGACGCAGGGCAATCGCGAGTACCTTGCCATGTGGCCTAGGGCCATCAGGCATGGACACCTACACGTTCTCAAGTGGATCTTTGAGCAGAGTCCCCCAGACTGGGACGCGAAACGCGCGCGCATGATAGCAGAGGGCAAGGCTCATGAGCACATTATCGAGTGGCTCGATCTGCAGGACTCGATCACCATTTGATTCCCCTCCTGCCATTGTCACGAAAGCAAAGTGCCTTCTGCCCTTTGAAGCACTATTCAAAGGAATGGACCACTAAATGCAGTTCCCCAATATGTTGTCCTTACTCAAGCCAAGGTCCATAGATTCGGTCACAAGGCCTTTTGCACATGCCAAAACAGAGGGGATGATGTTGAAGCGCACTCGTTTGCACAAAGTGCGCAGGGTGTTGCTCCAAAACGACTCGGCCTCTTGCCTTGGCGTCTCTTGAAACGGGCCAATGGCACAAAAGGCACTGAATGGACAAACTTGTTCCTTTGTGATTCAGACAACACATGTGCCTGCGAACGAGGGATGGACGGGAAAGCGTGCGGACTGGCCTCGTTGCCCACCGAGATGGTGTGCATGATCATCGGATGGACGCATCCGACGGCCAGGTTCCCATTGGCCAACACGTGCCGTTGGCTTTGCGACATTATCAATGCGCAAGTTGCCCAGCCCACGCAGAGCCGCGCCATGACAGTGGCCCTGCATCAACGCAGGCTGGCCAAGTATGTCGATGCCCTCTTTCGCCATGGTTCTAGTTCCATGGTCCTCTGGCTCTACGGACTCTATGCACATGACGCGACCCGCGAATGGTGCGACGCGGCGGCCGAGCACGGTGACCTCTCTGCACTTTGCATACTGTCGGACAGAATGCAGTATTCGTGCGACGCCATGACGTCCATCTGCGCGGCCAAGGGTGGGCATATCAGCGTCTTAAAGTGGCTTCGCGCGCGACGCTCTCCAGTCAGCGCATCTATTTGCTACCACGCTGCTCGCTTTGGCCACATGAACGTGATCCAGTGGGCTCGTGCAAACCGCTATCCGCTGAACGTGCGAGTGTTTGCTGCTGCGGCAGCGTACGGTGACACGGACATCATGCAGTGGCTCATGGAACGGGGATGCGCTTTTGACACGAGCGCCTGTATCGAGGCCGCGCGAGCCGGGCGGATACGTGCGCTTGCGTGGTTGCGCGCGCAGGGGTGTCTCTGGGATACAGCTGTTTCCTCGGCGGCGGCGAGCCATGGACACCTTGACACGCTCATGTGGCTCCATACCCAAGGATGCCCCTGGGATAGATCGGCTACCCTACACGCCGCCATCGGGGGCCACCTAGAGACACTGCAATGGCTCCATCAGAGTGGATGTCCGATCCTTGCCGACGAATGTCTGGTGCTCACCGACACTATCCAGCATGTCGCTGTCGTCGACTATCTCAAAGGCATTTGATCTCTTATGGCGGCAACAACACAGGTGCAATCCACCATGTTTGGCCCTTTCTCTCTTGTTGCGCGGTCTCCCTGTAAACGTTGTCTCTGGTGACGCACTTTGGATTTCCCATAGGTGGTCGCATCTCTACTGCAGACTGATAGAGTCCTTGTTGGATCAAAGGCTTGTGCAAGAATACAATAGTGGTGATAACACGACAGATACAGCACCTCTCTTTGGGCCTAAAAGAGAATGCGAACAAAGATAATGCTCAAAGGGTACACACGTAGTACAAGGGTAAAGAGGGGACGGCCGTATAGGTGTTGGTGTTGTGGGCGGTATGTGGATCGCCGTGCACGACGAGTAGACGCATTCTAGTGGTACATGGGCAACGACGTCGCGGGCGGGTGCGCAGCATCGATGGCCGCGAGACGCTCCTCGATCGCCGTCCAGTTTACGAGCATACGCACGGCTTCGTGAGCGGCGTGGGCGCCGCCGCGCGCCACCATCATGACCGTCGTGCCGAGCAGGTCCGAGCCGCATTCACACGGCAACGGTGCACCGTTTGCATCACGATGGCATCCAGTGGAGGACAGGCAGCCCATGTCATAGTGCCTCGCGTCGCTAAAGACCGCCGGTACGCCGTCGGTGATGTTGTGGACCTTGCGCAGGTGGTCGCGCACAAACAGGGCCATCGGGCACGTATGGACGTCGGCAATGTCGGCCGTCAGGAAGCGCGATCCAGACACGTCCAACTTGTTGGCCGCTCCCATGACGCTCAGAACGCGCACGCCCGCATAGCGGCAGGCCGCAATGAGGACGCCCTTGCCGGCAATGTCGTCGATGGCATCGACTATGAGATCACATTCGGCCAGGGCCAGTACGTCGGCTACCACGGCAGGGTCGTCGGTGGCGTTGATGCGCACGGGCAGTCCCGTGACGTTTATGCTTGGGTTAATGCTGCGGAAGCGCTCCGACGCCGCGTCGATCTTGCGCTCGCCGAGGGTGCCCATGTGGGACTGCGCCTGGCGATTAAAGTTGGACAGTTCGATGGTGTCGGGATCGACCAGGACCAGCGACCCAACGCCCATGCGCACGAGATACTCGGACGTGCAGCCTCCGACACCGCCGAGCCCCACGACCATGACCCTCGCGCCGTTGAGGGCGCGCACCGCATCGGTGCCCAACAGGCGCGCCGTGCGTTCGTGCCTTTCGTCGACGGCATGCGCGTCAAAGGGACCGACGACCGCTGGGGCCGCTGCCGTCGGCGCGGCACCATGCCATGTGGGCGTGATGTTCATGGTGCGCCCCTCGGACGCCTTGGCCAGTCGTTCCATGACCGCGCTGGCGATGCCGTCGGCACCGGGGACCGCACGTACCAGCACTCGATCAATGCGTTCGGGCACATCCAGGCCTCGCAGGGCCGCGTACAGGTTGGCCGCCAGAGAGCGCGCAGTGTCGATCTTTCCCAAGCAGTACCAGATCTTGGCCGCATGGGGTCCCACAATGTCCCTTTCGGTGGCAATGACGCCCACGCGCACTGATCTCGTGTTCCCATCTAGGCCAACCATGCCGCGATCGCGTTCCAGCCGCACGACATCAGAGAGCGCGCCGTCGTCGCATTCGATGACGGTCACGGGCACGCTCGGCGCATAGTGGCGGTACTTCATGCCGGGCGCCTTGGGCGCGCAGCCACCGGCGGCCGTCGCGCGAAACCCGGCAACGACCACGCCTCCTGTTGCCGCATCGAGCCCGAGCGCGTCGGCAATGTCGGCGGCACCCACGGGCCCCTCGCGGTAGACCGCAAGGGGCGTGGTCGTCACGTCCACCACGGTGGACTCGATACCATGGGCGCAGCAGTCACCGCCGTCGACGACGCCCCACACGATGGGTTGGCCCCCTTCACCCCGTATATGGGCCAGGTCGCCCACGACATGGGCAGCCGATGTGGGGCTCGGACTGCCGGAGCGATTGGCGCTCGGCGCCGCCACGGGTACGCCGGCGCGCGCAATGAGTTCGACCGCGCCAGGACTGTCGGGCATGCGCATACCGACAAGAGGCTGGCCGCACGTCACGACGGGTGAGATCCGCCGCGTACCATTGTTGGGGAGCAACATGGTCAGGGGACCGGGCCAGAAACGTGCTGCCAGAGCCTCTACGCGGGCCCTCACAACGGCATCGAGCGTATCGAGCCCCACCACCTCGTCGAGTTGGGCCAGCGAGGCCACGTGCACGATGAGCGGATTGTCGGCGGGACGGCCTTTGGCAACAAAGATGTCGCGCGCCGCTGCATCAGAGCACGCATCGGCGCCGAGGCCATAGACGGTCTCGGTGTGGAACGCGACGAGTCGGCCGGCACACAGAGCATCAGCGGCTGGGCCCACGTCATCGCCCCTGGTCACGCGCACGATGCGCATCGTGCCATTATCATCACCGTTGGCGGCGGCGGCCCTACCGGTACCGCATCCGAGCGTGTCACAGCCGTTGTTGTTATGATCGTCGGCAAGATTGGAATCAACGTCGCCAGAGGATGCAAAGGCCCTGGCGAGGGCTGGCGACGCATCGACGCCGATGGGCCACTCGTGATGGAGGCAAATATGGCCGCGCTCGACGGGAAAGCGTCCCGGCTCTGACGCCAGCAGATGCAGCCCAGCCGCAAATGCGATCATGCGCCCATTGTCTGTGCACAACTCGGGCGGCGGACACACGAGCGCCATTTCCTGGGCGCCAGCACGGGCCAACACCGACGCAAGAGCGGCGCGCAACGCGCCGTTGGACGCAACGCCACCGGCAATTATGAGGGCGTTGAGCCTCACGCGCTTCAAACACCAGCGCACGGCACGATCGACGCGGTCCACCAGATGAGTTATAACGGCCGATTGTACGGCGGCGGCGGCTGCGCAGCGTTCCGACGGCACGATGAGGCCCCCCAGCCGCATCGCGGCGTCGCGCAGTGGCACAAACGAAAAGTCGCACCCCTGCGGTACCTGCGGCGCCGCATTGCCGTTTCCGTGCGCGATGATGCACGCGAGCCTGCGCGATGCCTCTAACGCGTCGGTCGGATCGGACGCGGCCGCGGCGCGTTCTATGGCGCCGCCGCCGGCACCCGATCCGTCGGCGTCGAGACCGATGGCGCGCGCGGCCTTGTCCAAGACCTCGCCCGGCGCGCGGTCGATCGTGGCGCCCAGGCGCACATAGTCACCCAGTGCGCGCGCCAGCACAAGTTGGCACGATCCGCCCGACGCAATGAGCACAAGCATGGGAAATGCCATCGAGCGACCGTGCGCGCCGACGCACGTGGCGTCGAGTCCCGCGGCGAGCGCGTGGCCCTCGAGGTGGTTGACGGGAATGATGGGCTTGCCGTGCGCACGGGATCGCTTGAGGGCCTCTGCAAGGCCCGCCTGAAGGCCACCCATCATGCCCGGCCCGACCGTGAGAGCGATGGCGTCGATCGAGTCCCACCCACCACCGTCAGGGTACGCAGCCTCTATAACCTCGTCCACAAGAGGGCCAACGGCGGCCGCATGGCCGGCAGCGGCAAAGGCCTTGTCGATATCGTCGCGGGCGGCGTGGTGCGACCACGTGGAGCGTGTGGCGTGCGCCAGGGTCTGCGCGGGCAGGCCACCGCCGACGCGCACTACGGCGACAGCCGTGTCATCGCAGCTGCTCTCGATGCCCAGCAGGGTGACCGACCGCGACCATGCGATCCCCGTGGCGTCGGTCCTCGTCTCCCACGGTGTCGGCGGTTGCGGCGGCGGCGGCACGCCCTCGTTGCCTGTGTCGCTCTTTGCGACGGTCGATGCCATGCCAACGGGGGAGATGCGGATGACGTTTCGTTTTGGTTGTCCCAACAGAGCGGGGCCCTCGTGTTTTGTGCGCCCGCCGTCGCAGCAAGCCATGGGCAAAAATGCCGTGCATGTGGGCCTCGCCCTTCCCCCCGCACTGCCTTTTCCTCCCGCGCGCACCGGCACCGGCCCCGCCTCTGCTGCGCCCCGCAAAGCGACCCATGTTTTCAAAATGGACACGCTGTTTAGCCGCCTTTTCCCGTGCGGGCCCGTGGCATTCGCCAGATTACGAGAACCTGTGGAAAACACGCATATGAATGTTGATATATTCCTTTTACGGTAAACGGCAAACAGATTTCTCCGGAACGTTGCTCGGAACCGGTCAAACAGAGATTGTAGGAAACGCGCTTGAAACAACAGTGGCACGCGTGCGCTACCTTTTTGGGAGCACATGTGCGCGCGCTGGCCGTGCCGTCATCCGAGGATTGGCGGGGCGATAGGGCATTCTCAAACGAGAAAATGTGTTTTTTCATATTAGCGGTCAGTGCGTTCCCTGGTTGGCCATTCGGAGAGCCCGCCACTTTGGGCATACGTGCAAGAGCGTACATTGGATGGGGGGGGGGGAAGGGGACGAGCGCAGATGAACCGCTGGTGGCTCTATTGTGCGTTAACTTGGTCC
>Ga0255334_1000702_pt1 | contig 21797 bp, 22 predicted proteins | sample EtOH5_35cm_T3_12_FD_202080 | JGI IMG/M metagenome (GOLD analysis project Ga0255334, IMG submission 202080) | Sandy soil microbial communities from University of British Columbia, Vancouver, Canada - EtOH5_35cm_T3_129 | ecosystem: Engineered > Artificial ecosystem > Sand microcosm > Unclassified ... | reverse complement strand
CACCCCTGGTTCTTAGGCTGCCAATTCCATCCGGAATTCACTTCGACTCCCCGGGATGGCCATCCGTTGTTCGTCAGTTTTGTTCGTGCTGCGCGTGAGCAGCACACTAAGGCATCTAAATCATGAAGTTGTGTGGATTTGAGGTCGGTCCTGACCGGCCATTTTTTCTGATTGCCGGGCCCTGTGTGGTGGAGAGCATGGAGCTGGCGCGCGAAACCGCCGGCCAGCTCAAAGAAATCACCACGGCTTTGGGCATCCCCTTTATTTATAAGTCCTCGTTTGATAAGGCGAACCGCTCGTCGCACCAGAGTTTTCGTGGCCCGGGTATCGAGCAAGGTTTGAAGGTGCTGGAGGCCATCCGCAGCGAATTCAAATTGCCCGTGCTCACCGATGTGCATGAAGATACCCCGCTGGACGAAGTCGCCGCCGTGGTGGATGTGCTGCAGACGCCAGCGTTTCTGTGTCGGCAGACTAATTACATTCAGCGCGTTGCCAGCCTGGGCAAGCCCGTCAACATCAAGAAGGGTCAGTTTCTTTCGCCCTGGGACATGCGTAACGTCGTTGAAAAAGCGCGGGCGGTGGGTAACGATCAAATTATGGTGTGCGAGCGCGGCGTGTCTTTCGGGTATCAGAATCTGGTTGCCGATATGCGCTCGCTGGCGGTGATGCGGCAAACCGGCGCGCCGGTGGTGTTCGACGCCACTCATTCCGTGCAATTGCCGGGCGGGCAGGGTGATCGCTCGGGCGGTCAGCGTGAATTTGTGCCCGTCCTGGCGCGCGCCGCCATGGCAGCGGGAATATCCGGCCTGTTCATGGAAACCCATCCCCGGCCGGAACAAGCGCTATCCGATGGGCCAAACGCCTGGCCATTAGGCCGGATGCGGCAACTGCTGGAAGTGCTCAAAGAAATTGATACGGCGGTCAAGTCTCGCCCTTGGGAAGAGACGGATTTGCTGAACGTTTAGGGAACTTTGAATTATTCACGGGAGATAGCATGGCGAAGATTGCGGATGTTCGCGGACTGGAAATTTTGGATTCCCGAGGCAACCCCACAGTAGAAGCCCAGGTCGTGTTGGATACGGGTGTCGTTGGCCGAGCGGCTTCTCCCTCGGGCGCCTCGACAGGTAGCCGCGAAGCGGTGGAGCTGCGTGACGGCGACAAATCTCGTTATCTGGGCAAGGGCGTGCGCAAAGCGGTCGGTCATGTTGACCGCGAGCTGCGTAACGCCATTCTAGGGCGTGATGTGGTCGATCAGGCAGGCCTGGATCGATTGCTCTGCGAAATCGACGGCACCGATAACAAATCCCGTCTCGGTGCCAACGCCATCCTGGCGGTTTCTTTGGCGGCAAGCAAAGCGGCGGCTATCCAGGCCGGTCAGCCCCTGTATCGCTATCTTGGCGGCGACAAAGCGGCCACTTTGCCCGTGCCGATGATGAACATCATCAACGGCGGCGCCCATGCTGACAACAACGTTGATATCCAGGAATTCATGATTCTGCCGACGGGCGCGCCGAGCTTTTCCGAGGGCTTGCGCTGGGGTGCGGAGGTGTTTCACACCCTCAAGCAAGTACTGAAATCTAAGAATATGAATACGGCCGTTGGCGATGAAGGCGGCTTTGCCCCCGATTTGCGCTCTAACGAAGAGGCGCTGGAAACCATCCTGGAGGCTATCGTCAAGGCCGGCTACCGACCGGGCACCGACATCTATTTGGGATTGGACGTGGCCAGCACGGAATTCCACAAAGATGGCAAATACCATCTAACCTCCGAAGGTCGCAGCTTCGATAGCGCCGGTTTCGTTGATTACCTGGCAGGGTTGGTCGGACGTTATCCGATTGTCACCATTGAAGACGGCATGGACGAGTCGGACTGGGCAGGCTGGGCATTGCTGTCCCGTGCTTTGGGTGATCGCGTGCAGTTGGTCGGCGATGATTTGTTCGTCACCAACACCCGTATCCTCAAAGAGGGTATCGACAAGGGTATCGCTAACTCCATCTTGATCAAGCCCAATCAAATTGGTACTTTGACGGAAACCCTGCAAGCCATTGAAATGGCAACAGCGGCAGGTTATACCGCCGTAGTCTCGCACCGTTCGGGTGAGACGGAGGACGACACCATCGCCGATTTAGCCGTCGCCACCACAGCAACCCAGATCAAAACTGGCTCGCTTTGCCGCAGTGATCGGGTAGCCAAGTACAATCGTCTACTGCGTATTGAAGCCGAACTGGGCGATCGCGCCCGTTACCCAGGTAAGGCGGCGTTTCCAGCCCGTTTGCGCTGGTAGTTGCTACAGGAGAAGCCGATGGCAGAACGAGCTCAACCATCGATACCACCCACTGCGGTACCGAGCTGGGTCATGGTTGTGCTCGTGCTATTGTTGATCTGGTTGCAATTTCAACTTTGGCTCGCCCCTGAAGGGGTGCGCCACCGCTACCAGTTGAGCCGCGATATCAAAGCGCAAGAAATTGAAAATGTCGGCCTGCGCGAGCGTAACAACGTCCTGATGGCCGAAGTCACGGACCTTAAAACCGGATTAGATGCCATCGAGGAGCGGGCTCGCCAAGATCTCGGCTTGATTGGCGAAGGCGAAATCTTTTACAGGGTGGTGAATGACCAACCCGCTGGTCGCTGAGCGCACTCCTGCGTTCTGGGCAATCTTGGCAGCGGCCGGTGTGGGTAGCCGCATGGGTGCGGGTCGGCCTAAGCAATACCTGACGTTGGCCGGTCGAACCGTGCTCGAACACAGCCTTGCTGCGCTGCTCGATCAAGCAAACATTCGTCGGGTGGTCGTGGTGCTGGCGGAGGGTGACTCCTGTTTTCGCCCAATGGCCGTGTCTACCGATCCGCGTGTCCTCATTACCCTGGGTGGCGAACAGCGCGGACATTCCGTACTCAATGGTCTGCGCGCCCTGGAAGGGCAGGCGAAGGATGCCGATTGGGTGCTGGTGCACGATGCCGCTCGGCCGTGTTTGCATCGCACCGATCTGGCTCGCCTGATCGACCTTGCGGGCTCTGCGGATTTTCCCGGTGGGCTGTTAGCCTGCCCAGTGGCCGATACCTTGAAGCAGGCGGATGATCGTGGACAAGTTATCGCCACCTTACCAAGACAGCCATTGTGGCGGGCGTTTACGCCGCAGATGTTTCGCTACGGCGAGCTGCGCCAGGCCTTAACGGCGGCCATCGACAATCACGTTATGGTTACTGACGAGGCCGCCGCCATGGAGCGAATGGGCTGCCGGCCGGTCCTGGTGGAAGGCCGTGGCGATAACATCAAGATCACCCGGCAGGGGGATTTGGCCTTGGCAGAGGCTATCTTGCAAGGCTGGCGCGCGCCGCCAGCCGTGGAGAAATAAAAATGCGTTATCGAGTTGGCCAAGGTGTGGATGTACATGCGTATTGCGTGGGCGACCACGTTATTCTAGGCGGCGTGCGCATCCCGTACCATCAGGGTATCGCCGCTCATTCTGATGGCGATTTGGTCTATCACGCCCTGTGTGACGCCCTGTTAGGTGCGGCGGCTTTGGGTGATATAGGCCAGCACTTCTCCGACAAAGATGCGCGATGGCGCGGCGCGGCGGGTGCTGTTTTGATCGCCGAAGTGATGCGTTTGGTGCAAGCTCAGGGGTGGCAGCCGGTTAATGCAGACGTAACCGTGCTTGCTCAAGCCCCTCGCCTGGCCGAACACGTGCTGGCCATGCGATCACATATTGCTCAGCACATGGGGCTGCCGATTCAGGCCGTCAGCGTTAAAGCCACCACCGCCGAAAAACTTGGCTTCATTGGCCGGGGTGAAGGCATTGCTGCCGAGGCCGTGGTACTTATCGCCAGCGCCGTCATGGACAGCCCACTTTAGCCCGCCTCTTCGGATAAAATTCTCACCATGTCATCTTCCGTTACTGATTTGCCGCGCGCCAACACACAAGCCTTAATGACCGGCGTATTTCGCCATCAGCCTGAGGATTTTTACGTCGTTGAAGAGCTGCCGTTTGCCCCCGAAGGCGACGGCCAGCACGCCATGTTGCGACTGCGCAAGCGCGGCACCAACACCGACTGGTTGGCGGGGCAATTAGCGCGTATCGCCGGGGTGACGCGGTCGGCAGTGGGTTATGCCGGGCGTAAGGATAGGCATGCTGTGACCGAGCAATGGTTTTCCGTCGATTTGGCCGGCCGGCCGATGCCGGATTGGGCGGCTCAGCTTGCCGAACTTGCGGCCGATCAAGTGACCGTTCTGGAGGTTCATCGGCATCGCCGCAAGTTGCCGACAGGTGCTTTGTCGGGCAATCAGTTTCAGTTGCGATTACGCGACGTGGTGGGTGATCGCGTGGCTCTCGAAGCAGAGCTGCAACGCATCGCTCGCGACGGCGTGCCCAATTATTTTGGCGAACAGCGCTTTGCCCACGAAGGCAGCAACTTAACGCGAGCCAGGGCCATGCTCAGCGGCGTGGAGCGAGTCAATCATCGGGGCGAACGGGGCATGTTGTTATCCGCTGCACGCAGTCATTTGTTTAACGAAGTACTGGCAGTGCGGGTCAAAGAGGGGTCGTGGTGGCAGGGTGAGCCCGGTGACCTATTGATACGCGACGGCCGGCACCGTGGGTTTCCCTTCGAATCGCTGCACGCCAACGTCGATGCGCAAACCGACGCGCCGGTTCATCCTACCGGCCCGATGTGGGGCGACGGCCCCCTGCCAACGTCCGGGCGGATTGCGGCGCTGGAGCAAGCCGTGGCGGATGCCGATGCCGACTTAGTCGCCGGCCTGGCCAAAGCCAGGCTAGCGCAGGATCGCCGTGCCTTGCGGCTATTACCACGTCAATTGCGCTGGCATTGGGAAGACGGCGACCTCCTGCTGAATTTTGGCCTGGCGGCCGGTGGTTATGCCACAGTGGTACTGCGCGAGCTCGGCCATTGGCGAGATGCCAGTCAACGCGATTGTGAAAGGCACCCCCAAAAATAATCGAAAATTTTCCGAACAGATTTTTTCTACAGCCTCGTTAGGCCGCAAGCATGTAATACGGAGAGAACATGCCTTTTCTGTACATATTCGCACTTTTCTATCCTGACACTACAGATCACGAGCGCGACAATGCACTCCTTATTCTTAGGTGGCTTCGCGAGAAGCCTGCCTCTCTTTGGATTGAACTGGACACTCCGGCGTAGGTAGGAAGCGAAACCTACTAAACTCTGAGAAACGTATGACTTGCCCAGAAAGGGGCGGAGGGATCCATGAAAATTGCCGAGGCAAGGCCGGCGGCTACCGTGGTGGTGTTGCGGGACGGGCCGCAGGGATTGGAAGTGTTTATGGTGCGGCGTCACCACCAGATCGATTTCGCTGCCGGTGCCCTGGTATTTCCTGGTGGCAAGGTGACGCCTGAGGATGTTGAGCTGGCGCAAACGCTCGCTCCTGAGGATTCCCTGGCGCGGTTCCGGGTGGCGGCGATTCGGGAGTTGTTCGAGGAGGCCGGCTTGCTGCTGGTGACCGGGAGCGATGGGGTGGGGCATGGCCTGGATGACAAGGCGCTCGACCGTCTGCGTACCGATTTGGGGCAGGTGGATGCGCATTTGGCCCGATTGATCGCGCCGCTGGGACTGCGGCCCAACCTTGATGCTCTGCTGCCTTTCGCCCATTGGGTTACGCCGGAGATGGTGCCCAAGCGCTTCGACACCCATTTTTTTCTGGCCCGGATGATGGGTGACACCGTGCTGCGTCACGACGGTGGCGAGACCGTCGAGTCGCTGTGGATCAACCCCCGCGATGCCATCGCCGCAACCCATGCTGGCCTGCACACCATCATCTGGCCCACGCTGATGAATCTGCAAAAGCTGGCTCGCCATGACACGGCGCGGGCAGCTTGGGCCGCGACCCAGGCTGCCCCCGTGGTGACGGTGCTGCCGCGCATGGTGGACACGCCCGGGGGCAAGCGCATGCGCATTCCCCAGGAGGCGGGTTACGACAGCTGGGAAGTGGACTTGGCGACGCTCATGGGAAGGCGTCAGCCATGACAGAATCGCGGGGTCGTAACAGCATCCACGCGCTTGGTATTGGCCTTGTCGCCTATTTTGCCACCATGGTGATCGTGAGTGTTACCCTGTCGGGCCTGACCCGTCTTTACTTGGGGCTGAGCGGGTGGGACGAAACCGAAATCCGCGCTTTTTTCGCCCACCAGTTTGAGGTTTTCCCTCAGGCTCTCCTGGCCGGATTGCCCGGGATTCTGGCCTCAGCGGCGGCGGGTTATGCCGCGGCCCGCGCGGTCACCGAGCTGGAATATTGGCATGCCCTGGGGGTCGCCCTGCTCGCCGTGTTGATTTTCACCGGCCCGGTGATCGGCCGGCTGCCGGTCTGGTACACGACCTTGAGTCTGGGACTTGGCCTCGCCGCCGCCCTGTGGGGCGCGGCCTTCCCCAAAGCGCGCCGGGCGCTGACCCTCCACGATCCATGACCGGACGCACTGCCACCGCTCTCCCCCAGTCAGTCCCGCAAGCGGCGAATAAATAGTTGTAATATGAACATGATGCCGAAGCAGTCATCTTGTACTTGCTGAAATTAGGCCGCCACGAGAATTTTTACCGTGACTTAAAGCGCCTCGGTGTTCCGAAAAAGAAAGAAAATTCCGATAAATCGAAGAAGAAAAAATAAAGTTTTATCCGATCTGGAGATTAGATGACTACTGACTCATTCAGCGATGCGAAAATAGTTGAATCATGGGGCATAAACGCTCATCCCTGGACTGCTGCGGTACGTGGTGGGCAGATTGAGAGTCGCAAACAGATTACCGATCAAGCGATTGTCGATGCCATACTCAGTCGTTCGCCAAGTTCTGTTCTCGACATCGGTTGTGGTGAAGGATGGCTTGGCCGCGAACTCGCCACCAGAAATATCCCTGTGATCGGCGTCGATGCCGTACCAGAATTTATTGAAGCAGCCCAACGCGCCGGGGTTGGTGATTTTCGCCCGATGTCCTACGAGGAGATTGCGGCTGGAAAACTCAAGATCTCGGTTGATGTAGTTGTCTGTAACTTCGCGTTGCTCGGAAAAGAATCGGTTGAAGGAATATTTAGGGCGACTCCATCGCTGTTGAATTCGCAGGGTTCGTTTATCGTGCAAACTCTTCACCCGGTTATAACGTGCGGCGATCTCCCCTACCGGGACGGGTGGCGAGAAGGTTCATGGGCCGGGTTTAGTAGCGATTTCTCTGACCCAGCGCCGTGGTATTTTAGAACCCTGGAGAGCTGGATAAAATTGTTCATGAATAGCGGATTCTGGCTGCGTGAGATACATGAGCCACTCCACCCAAAAACTCAGAAGCCGGCTTCTGTAATATTCGTTGGGGAAGCGCCTGGTTAACAGTTAAGATCTGAGCTGCCCCGCCGTTGACAGACACTTTTAAAATGACAAAAGATCTACACACATTACCCGCTAATTTACCGGTTCCAGTGGATGACGGCGCGTGCGACCATTTACTAGGAAGCACCTTATCCTCGGTCTCACTGACCAGCACGACAGGTAAGGCGGTTGATCTCAGCACGTATAAGGGCACCCTGGTTATTTATTTCTACCCCATGCTGGGTCGTCCCGATGGCCCCCCTATGGTCGGCTGGAATGACATACCCGGTGCCCGGGGATGCACCCCGCAAACGTGTGCTTTTCGCGATTTCCACGCCGAGTTGAAGCAACTGGGTGTCGAGGTGTTTGGTGTAAGCGCACAACGCTTGGAAGACCAGCAAGAAGCTCATGCAAGGCTACATCTGCCCTTTGCGTTTCTCAATGACGAACAATTGACGTTAGCTCAAGCGCTGAAACTGCCCACATTCGAGTACGCGGGCACCCGCCTGATAAAGCGGTTAACAATCATTACAACGGGCGGTCTTGTTCAGAAGGTTTTTTATCCGGTATTCCCGCCCACTGATAATGCACGTGAAGTCATCGCATGGCTAACGGAATATCATAGTTAACCATTGAAATAAATTAAGTTAATTCAGTCATCTCCTGGCCCGATCACCGGCAGGATACTGGATATGTTCCGTAAAATAACCCGGTGTTAGGAAAGGGCATGACGATCCTTTATCTACTACCTCTGCTATGCATTATTTTGCTGTTGGCGTTTCGCAGGGCCAGTCTGTTGCAAGCGGGTGTCGCGGGTCTGTTGCTGACGCTGCCGGCTGCCTATGTGGCACTTTCCGGCGCGGGTGGCTTTGCGGAGTACCTTGCTGGAGCGTTTGGTAAAGGCGCGTGGTTAGCGTGGCAGGCGTTGTCGGTCATCCTCGCCGGTCTCGTGTTCCACAATGTTAACAAGTCCGCTCATCCGGAGTTGTTCGAGCCTGGCCGTGACTCGGCGGATGCTTTTTCCTATCGACGTCTGTTTACTGTGTGCTTCCTGCTTGGGCCGTTCTTTGAGGCGGCGAGCGGTTTCGGGATCGGCATGGTTATTACCCTTCCGTTCCTGTTGCGTATGGGGGTAACGGGGCCGAGCGCTGTGGTTTTTGCGTTGTTCAGTCAGATTCTGGTGCCTTGGGGTGCGCTCGCGGTAGGTACTGTCGTGGGTGCTGGGCTCGCCGATGTGACGCTCCAGGATATCGGTATGCGCAGTGCGCTTATCTCGGCACCGCTGCTATTCGGCTATCTTGTGATGTTCTGGTGGCTGGTGGCGGTGGAGGGCCACGCAGTCGAGTTGCGCCAGCGGTTCGACGATGCGGTTTGGGTGGGTGCGCTTGCCGGCCTTCTGTACGTTGCTAATCGCTACATTGCAGTCGAGACCGCCGGACTGTTTTCAGCCGGCGTGCTGCTCGCGATGCGTTTCTGGCGCGACGACCGTCCGTCCGTCGCCACTTGGCGTGCTGTGTTGCGACCGGCGGCGCCTTATGTGGTGCTGACTGCGGTGCTGCTGTTGACGCGAACAGTAGCGCCTCTGCGTGACTTGCTACAGCACCTTGCCGTCGTTCGGCCGGGCGAAGGGATGGCGCCATTTGCACTGTTTTATCATGTGAGTTTCTGGCTACTGGTGGTGGCGTTATTGTACGGCACCGCACGTGGAACGGGCTGGTCGCAGTGGGGTGGTATCGTCCGCCAGACCTGGGCGTCTGCCAGGATTACACTGGCAGTGACACTTGTATTTGTAATCATGGCGCAGATCATGGCATCGTCCGGCATGGCCTATCAGTTGGCGCATGCCTGGAGTGCGCTGGCCGGCGAGCATGCCGTACTGGCAACACCGCTGTTTGCAGCGGTTGCTGGGTTTCTCACCGGCAGTAACGTCGGCTCGAATGCCATCATGATGCCGTTACAGAGTGCGCTTGCCAGCCATGCCACGCACGATATGCAGTGGCTGTCGGCAATACAGAATACAGCCGGCAGTAATTTCACCATGTTATCCGTCGTCCGTGTGGCGATGGGCTGTGCGTTGGTCAAGATCGTTGGTCAAGAACAGGAGATTTATCGACGGGCGTGGCCGTTGGGTGCGATGGCATTGTTGATTTTCGTTGCTCTGGTTGCGATTCTCTAAATGTTCAGTGCTTCTCCAGGGCGCTGTTGCGCAATTGATACAGCAAATCCAGCGCTTGCCGAGGCGTAAATTCATCGGGGTTCAGGTCGCGTAGTGTCTGTATCGCCGGATGCACTGCGTTGTCGAACAGGCGCAGTTGAGCCGGGGGCGTCTCGCTGACTGGGGCGGTGGGTTCTTTCTCCAGCGCGGCCAGATGCCATTTGGCTCGTTCAATGACCGTTCTCGGCACCCCTGCCAGGGCAGCGACATGTAGGCCATAGCTGCGATCCGCTGGGCCCTCCTTAACGCTGTGCAGGAAGATCAATTGCTCCCCGTGTTCAGTCACTTCAAGATGGACGTTAACCACGCCTTCTTGCTCTGCCGCCAGCGCGGTCAGCTCAAAATAATGCGTGGCGAATAGGGTGTGGGCGCGAGTCTGTTGAGCTAAATGTTCGGCGCAAGCCCGCGCCAGCGAAACGCCATCGTAGGTGCTGGTGCCTCGTCCAACCTCATCCATAATCACCAGGCTATGCTCGGTAGCGTGGTGGAGGATGTTGGCGGTTTCTGTCATCTCCACCATAAACGTTGATCGGCCAGAGGTCAGATCGTCGGCGGCGCCAATGCGGGTGAATACCCGGTCGATGGGCCCCAGACAAACCCGCCTGGCAGGGACATAACTGCCCATATGCGCCAGAATAACGATCAGCGCGGCTTGCCGCATAAATGTGGATTTGCCGCCCATGTTAGGTCCGGTGATCACTAACATGCGGCGGTGGATGTCCAGGTGCAGATCGTTGGCGATGAAGGGGCCGTCCAACGCTTTTTCCACCACCAGGTGGCGGCCTTGTTCAATGAGGATGCCCGGCTGATCGATCAGTTCGGGCGGGCACAAATCGAGTGCTTTGGCGCGCTCGGCAAGGCTAGTCAGAACGTCCAGGTTAGCCAGGGCATCGGCCGTGGCTTGTAGGCGACGAAGATCCTCGGCGATCCGTTCCAGCAGGCCTTCGTAAAGCCATTTTTCCCGATTCATGGCGCGCTCTCGGGCGCTTAATATTTGGTCCTCGAATTCTTTTAATTCTTTGGTGATGTAACGCTCTGCGCCCTTAAGCGTTTGCCGGCGCGTGTAGTCGATGGGGATGCGATCACTGTGAACATGACTGATCTCGATGTAATAACCATGCACCCGGTTATAGCCCACTTTGAGGGTGGAAATGCCGGTGCGCGCCCGTTCACGCGACTCTAAGTCTTGCAAAAAACCGTCAGCGTTTTCTGCCAGATTACGCCAATGGTCCAGTTCCTGATCGTAGCCTGATCGGATGACGCCGCCATCGCGCAGCAGTACCGGAGGTTGCTCGGTGAGGGCTCGATTGAGTAATTCGCCTAGTTCGGGGTAGTGGCCAAGTTGCGCTGCCAGCGCCTCCAGCAATGGGCTGTCCAAGCAGCTTAGATGTTTGTGCAGTTTGGGCAGGGCGGCCAGAGTGCTGCGCAATCCCAACAAATCTCGGGGGCGGGCGGTACGTAAGGCGACCCGAGTGGCGATGCGTTCCAAATCGCCGATGTGGCGCAACGTATCGCGCAGCGCCTCCAATTGCCCGCTATCGAGCAAGCTGGCGATGACATGATAGCGTTGTCTTAATAGCTGTTGATCGCGTATCGGTCGGCGCAACCAGCGGCGCATCATCCGGCCACCCATGCTGGTGACGGTGCTGTCGAGCAGGTCGATTAGCGTGAGCGCGTGAGGCCCGGCGATGCTTGCTTCCAGCTCCAAATTACGCCGGGTTGAGGCGTCCAGGATCAAAGTATCCTGGGGGTGTTCCACCCGCAGACCTTGCAAGTGGGGCAGGGCACTGCGCTGCGTATCCTGAACATATTGCAACAAGGCCCCGGCCGCTGCGATGGCTGGGTCCATATCGTCGCAGCCAAAGCCGGCCAGGCTCTGGGTGGAAAATTGGGCACACAGCAGCCGCTCGGCTGTTTCACGATCAAAGTGCCAGACGGGTCGGCGGCGAACATTGGGATGCGTCGGGACGTCGGGGGGCAAGCCGGTTCCTGCATAGGCTCCATCCGCTACAAGCAGCTCGACGGGTTGCAGTCGCCCTAACTCAGCCGCTAAATCGGCCTCACCGGTTAATTCAGTAAGTACAAAATGACCGCCGGCCAAGTCCAGGCTGGCCAGTCCATAGCGCCCGGCGTGGCCATGCACAGCAACCAGCAGCGCATCTCGTCTAGCCTCCAGTAAAAAATCTTCGGTCACGGTCCCCGGGGTGACAATGCGGGTAACTTCCCGAGCTACTGGCCCTTTACTGGTCGCCGGATCGCCGACTTGTTCACAAATAGCGATTGATTCGCCCAGTCGCAGCAGCCGCGCCAGATAAGATTCCACGCTATGTACCGGCACGCCCGCCATAATTACCGGTTGGCCAGCGGATTCCCCGCGTTGAGTCAGGGTGATGTCCAATAAGCGAGCGGCTTTTCGGGCATCTTCAAAAAACAGTTCGTAAAAATCCCCCATGCGGTATAACACCAGCCGATCAGGATGATCCGCCTTGATGCGCAAGTACTGCTGCATCATGGGGGTGTGCGTGGGTAGGTGTTCTTTGCTGCTCATACTAGACCTTCGCAAATATTGATGGTCACTGTGCTCTGACCAGCACGGTAAGTTTCAAATCGGGATGTTGTGCGACGCGCAATGTGATCTGCTCATAGTCACATCGTCCCAGGCGAGAATGATTGAAGGTCCGCAGTCCGCCTTCCCTTGATAGAACCCGCTGCGACTGCCATGCGCTATCGAACGCCGGGCTGGCCCGACGCAGCTCATCGACCAGTGCCTGGCGCACCGGGTCGTCGCGCCAGGCTGCTGTGTCGGCGCGGTACTCAGCGACCAAGCGATGTGCACGTTCCGGCCAATCAACGATAAAGTCTGGTGCCCGAGGATACAGGAAAACGTAGCGAAGCAAATTGGGTGCTTCTTGAACACCTTTAGCCTTACGCGCCGGGAGCGCCATCAACCAGTCCTCGAAAAGCGCTGCGGCAGGTTTGTTCCAAACGATAGCGTCCCAGTGGCGGTCGAGGATGTAAGCCGGTGTGCGAATGACGTGAACAAGCTTTGCCAATTGTGGTGAGACTGCACTAACGGCAAGCGGTAGCTTGGGGTCAGCGCGTTCAGCCAGTTCAAAAAGGTACGCCCGCTCAGAGCGCGACAGGTGTAATCCTCGCGCAATTTCCCCCAAGGTTTCAACAGAGACGGCTTGCGTGCGGCCTTGTTCGATCCAGGTATACCACGTCGGGCTAATGTGGCACAAAGTGGCAACTTCTTCGCGCCGCAGGCCAGGTGCGCGGCGGCGGAAACCAGCAGGCAAGCCAACGTCTTCCGGGCGTAATTGATCACGTTTCGCACGCAGAAATTGGCCCAGCAAGTTCTGGGAAATGTGAGCTGAATTCTTCACTACAGGCTTATTGGCAGGCATCCGTTATTCCACAGTCTGTTGTTTTATATAATAGGACAAGTGCTTATCTTGTACCACCATATATTCACGTTTATCTTGCAATCTCACCCTTTGGAGTTATTGCAATGCAGACACATTTACAAGCTAATCTCGATCAGTACAGTTCTCAGGCACAGGCGTATCTCGACAGTCCGGTACATGCGGCTGGCCCGGATCTGACGCAAGCGCATGTAAGGGTGGTGGCGTCCATACCGAGTAACGAATTCGCACTGGATGTGGGGTGTGGAGCGGGCCATTTGAGTTTTGCGCTGGCGCCTGCCCTTGCCCGTGTCGTGGCGCTTGATCCGTCAGCTCAGATGCTCGCCACGGTCGAGAAAGCGGCCGCTGATCGGGGTTTGGCGCAAATCAAGACCAGCCTGGGGAACGCTGAGACACTGCCTTTTCCCGACCACAGTTTTGGCCTGGTGTGCACGCGCTACAGTGCCCATCACTGGACACGGCTGAATGCGGCCCTTCGGGAGATGCGGCGTGTTCTCAAGCCGGGCGGTCGATTGCTGCTGATCGACGTGCTCGGCGAAGAGGATGCCTTGGTTGATAGCCATTTACAGATGATAGAGTTGCTAAGAGATCGCTCACACGTGCGAAATCGCGCTGTGTCGGAATGGAACACCTTGTTGATCAATGCGGGTTTTGCCGACATTGAGCACGCGTCCTGGCCAACGCATATCGATTTTGCAACCTGGGTTGCCCGCATGCGCACGCCCCCTTCAAGGGTAGCGATGATTCGCGAAGTGCAAAATGATGCGCCAAAAGAGGTTCATGACGGCCTGGCAATTGAACCAGAAGGGTCATTTACTTGCCGCACTGGATTTTTCTGGGCACGTGGGGCTTTCTGAATTAGGCGTTCGGCCAAGCTGTAGTCAATTGCTCTGCTTGAGCATTCGCGGTCGATGTGTCAAATTGCGCCTACAAATTTAGTCTTGTCGGGAGAAATCAACGTGGAATGGATGGACTTAGCATGGATGTCGGATCCGCAAGGCTGGATAGCCCTGGTTACGCTGGTCACGCTCGAAATTGTGTTGGGCATTGATAACATCGTCTTTATCTCGATTTTGGCTGGTCGGTTGCCCAAGGCACAGCAGCCGTTGGCTAGAAGACTTGGTTTGGCGGCGGCACTCATTACCCGCCTCGGCCTATTGTTGTCACTGGCCTGGATGATCCGCCTGACAGCGCCGTGGTTTACTGTTTTTTCGCAGGAGATTTCTGGGCGCGACATTATTCTAATCGCCGGTGGATTATTTCTGTTGACCAAAGCGACGATGGAAATCTACGAGAACGTTGAGCTCAAAGAAGAGCAAGACAAAGCGGTAAAAACTGTGAGCTTTATGAGTGTAATTATTCAGATAGCCATTCTGGACATCATATTCTCACTGGATTCGGTGATTACCGCTGTCGGCATGGTGGACCAGGTTTCGATCATGGTCATCGCCATTGTGATTGCAGTTATCGTCATGTTGTTTGCGGTCAATCCGATCAGTGAATTCATTGATCGACACTTGTCGGTGAAAATGCTGGCGCTCGCCTTTTTGTTGATGGTGGGTATGGTGTTGATCGCCGATGGTCTGGATATGCACGTGCCTAAAGGCTACGTCTACTTTGCCATGGCTTTCTCGATCTTTGTCGAGGTGATCAATATCAGGGTACGAACCAGTCATCAGGCGGCGGCAGGACTGAATCAGACGAAGAAAAAAGATTAATGTAAATGGTAGGGTAGCGGCGTCGCAGGGTGTCTTTTTTTGTCACATAGCGTCATCTAAGGCGTTAGCTACCTGTTTTTAAAAGATTAATTCTGTCGCCAGACTTGTGCCGGGAGAAATTAATATTTACGTTAAATAACAGGTTGTTGCATGCAATTATTGGTCGATAAACTTAATTGGCATGAATTCTGCAATTGTTGATAGTGAGGGCACACCTCCTGGTTTCGCAAGAAGCCAGCAACCACGAATAAGGCTGGAAGGAGGGCAAACCATCCGGCTGGAAGTGGCGAATAAAAGACATCCAAAGATGCTCAGACCCCTGCATAAACCCAGGGGTCTTTTCGTTTGTGGACCCGTTGATTTATACGTATGCTTTGTACGTAGGCTAGGCGGCGAATGTTCCAGGTCAGGAAGGTGATTAAACGTCCTGCGTTTTGTGTAACTCGCATCAAAAATAGAGGGAGACAAGATGCAGGACTGTCCTGTCATCTATCGGGTTATTCCGGACAATCTTCATGCCCATTGGTTTCGGGTGGATTGCACCATCGCGGCGCCGAATCCGAGTGGGCAGGTGCTTTCCTTGCCGGCTTGGATACCCGGCAGCTACTTGATCCGCGATTTTGCTCGTCATGTGTTGTCGGTTACCGCCGTAACCAAAAGTGGCAAGGCGCTGCGCATCCGCAAAATCGACAAACACACCTGGCGCGCGGATCCCTGCGCAGAGTCGATAACGGTGACGGCCACCCTATATGCCTGGGATAGCTCGGTGCGTGGCGCTCACCTGGACACCACCCACGGATTTTTTAATGGTAGCAGTTTGCTCCTGCGGGTTCACGGACAAGATGCCTGCCCGCACCAGCTGGAGATTTGCCCCCCTGCAGGAGCGACTTATGCCGATTGGCAGGTAACGACCAGTTTAAGGCCAGCCGCGGGGCTTGATCGGGGTTTCGGTGTCTACCATGCGGATAGTTATGAAGAACTTATCGATCATCCCGTCGAGATGGGTCGACAGACGATATATCGATTTATGGCTGCAGGTGTGCCCCATACCTTGGCTATACGCGGGCGGCACGAAGTGGATGCCGACCGGCTACTTGCCGATTTAACCCGGCTTTGCCAGCATCACATCGATTTTTTTGGCCAGCCGGCGCCCTTCGAGAATTACGTGTTTCTGCTCAACGTTGTGGGAGACGGTTATGGTGGCCTTGAGCATCGCGCAGCCACGGCATTATCGGCCAGTCGATCCGGTTTGCCTGCACCGGGACCGCAAGGACGCGGCAACTCACCCGTCGCCAAAACGGACGACTATGTGAGTTTGTTAGGTTTGTTCAGCCATGAATATTTTCACGCCTGGCATGTTAAACGAATTCGGCCTGCAGCCCATATTAATGCGGACTTGTCGAGCGAAAGTTACACTCGTTTATTGTGGGTATTCGAGGGCATTACTTCGTATTACGATGACTTGGCGCTGGTGCGCTCCGGTTTGATTGATGCCAAGGTTTATCTGGGTTTGCTGGCTCAGTCCATCACCCGTTTATGGCGCACCGGCGGCCGACGCCACCAATCGCTGGTCGAATCCAGCTTCGATGCCTGGATCAAATTTTATAAGGCCGATGAAAACGCTTCCAACAGCCAGGTTAGCTACTACGGTAAGGGCGCTTTAGTGGCGCTGGCTTTGGATCTGAGTTTGCGGGCTCAAAGCAGTGGGCAAATCAGCCTGGATATGGTGATGAAAGCGCTTTGGCATCGTTATGGTCAGACGGGCGTGGGGCTGCCTGAAGACGGCCTTGAAGGTTTGGTTGAAGAATTGGCCGGCCCATCCATGGCGGGCTTCTTTGATCACTACGTTTACGGTACGCAGGATCCACCCCTTAAAGCCCTGCTGGGTGCCGTTGGGGTGATCCTAGCAGAAGCTCCGGCTAAGTCACCGGACGACTTGGGTGGCTACGGCGATGGGACGGCGGCCGAAAATTGGCCGCGTGTTTGGCTGGGCGCTAAATACGCGGCGACCGATGGCGGGCTCAAGCTTCAACAAGTCTATGAAGGCGGCAGCGCGCAAGTCGCCGGATTGGTGCCGGGCGATATCATCGTTGCCATCGATGGTTGGCGATGTGATAACAAGGTATTACAAGCCTGGCAAAAGTCGGCCGCTGTGGGTAGTCAGGTGGCGCTGCATGCTTTTCGTGGTAATGAATTATTGAACATCACTCTGGCAGCGCTGGCAGCGCCGATGGATACCTGTTACTTGTCATTAGTGGCAGAAACATCACAAGATGTTTTTCAGGCCCGTGAGGCTTGGTTGCAATCCTTGTCCAATTTGTAAGATGCAAGAGTAATAACCATCTGGAGAGAGCATGGAAGTTGTCGTTAAGCTGTTACTCAGCTATTTGTTAGGGTCTGTATTGGGAGGAGCCATCCTCGGTCGACTGATGGGTGTCGATCTACGCCAGGGCGGTAGTGGCAATCCAGGGGCTACCAATGCCTTGCGAACCCAAGGTAAGGGCTTTGCCTTGGGAGTACTGGCGATTGATGCCGGCAAGGGTTATTTGGCCAGTACCGTCATCCCGTGGTTGCCCTGGCCCAATGGTGACATGGATGGCGCAGTTTTGACTGTGCTGTGTGCGATGGCGGCGGTGTTAGGTCACGTCTATCCGGTATTCGCTAAGTTTCGGGGTGGCAAAGGCGCGGCGACTCTTATTGGCGCGGCGGTTGCGGTTATCCCCTCAGTATTCCCGGTTATTCTGGTTGTCTGGTTGATCGTTTTGGTGTTGAGTGGTTATGTGGGCTTATCAACTATGGCGGCTGCGATTGCAGCACCCATTTATTTTTTGTTGCTGCCCGCGCTTAGTTTATGGACAGCGGAAGGTTTGTTCGCCTTGGTCGCGGCCGTCTTTGTCCTCTATACCCACCGCGTAAATATCAGCCGGATGTTGCAGGGTGAGGAGCATCGCTTTCACTCCGTGATGTTATTGCGACGTTTGCGCAAAGGCTAAAGCTATGTTGCCTGCTGATCCGATGACCAGTAAAAGCAAGGGGATAGAGCCATTGTTGGTGCGGCTTGCCGACACAGAATGGCATTCCGGAGAGCAATTGGCCCGTGATCTAGGCCTGACTCGTGCGGCGATTTGGAAGCAGATTGAGCGCTTGCGATCATTGGGTTTGGATATAGAGGCGGGTGCGGGTCGTGGCTATCGATTGGCGCAGCATTTGGACTTGTTAAATAAAATCGAGATTGAACAGAGCTTGCCTGGTCATGTGCGCGCTCAGTTGAGTACGTTTGAGGTTTGCTCAAGCATCGACTCTACAAATGCTTATTTATTGCGTGAAATCAATACAAATAAGGCCCCGGCCCGAGTCTGTTTAAGCGAGCATCAAACCGCCGGTCGAGGTCGCCGGGCACGTCGTTGGTGCTCGCCTTTTGCGGCTAATATCTACTTATCGGTAGCGTGGAAGTTTGCGCAAACTCCCCCGGGATTGCCTACGTTGGCGCTGGCTTTGACGGTTCAGGTAGTCAAAACCTTGCGAGCGTTAGGTGTCGATGGCGCCGGCATCAAATGGCCGAACGATCTGGTCTGGCAGCAACGCAAACTGGGCGGCATGCTGGTGGAATGGCGCGGCGAGGTGGCGGGGTTTCAAGAGGCTATCGCCGGCGTTGGTATTAACGTGGCCATGCCGATAGCCGTGGAGCGCGAAATTGATCAGCCATGGGCGGATCTTCGAGAGATCTGTGGGGACCGGGCTCCTGGTCGTAACGACTTGGCTACCCAGCTTATCCAGGCCTTGATTGAAGGCTTCGAGCGTTTTCAGTGGCAGGGCTTTGAGCCATTTCGAGAGGATTATCTGGCGTTTGATACGGTACGTGGCAAGCCCGCCCGGATAGTTAATGCGGATAATGTGCATGAAGGCATCGCCCAAGGTATTGATGATCATGGAGCGTTATTGCTCCGCCTTGGTGACGGCCAAGTGCAGCGATTCTATTCCGGTGATGTGAGCTTGCGGTTAGGGAACCTCTGAATGAAATTGTTGCTGGATGTGGGCAATACCGCCATCAAATGGGCCCTGTTTGGCGGAACCGGATTACAAGATGGCGGGCGGATATTGCGTAGCCAACACGCGATTGTGGATATGCTGACTAAGCTTTGGGTAACCTCAGACGCACCCGAAGCCATTATCGTCGCCAGCGTTGCGGGGCAGGCATTCGCTATCGAATTTGTTGCCGCGTGCCAGCAGTTGTGGGGCATGCCGCCCTATTTTATCAAGGCGTCTGCCGTTGCTCACGGCGTAACATGTGCCTACGCAGTGCCAGAAAATCTAGGCGCTGATCGTTGGGCCGCCTTGATCGGCGCAAGAGCGGAAGGGGTCGGTAATATCTGCGTGATCAGTGCCGGCACAGCCATCACGGTGGATATGCTGAATGCTCAGGGTCAGCATCTCGGCGGCCTGATAGCGCCAGGTTTGGGGCTGATGCGCCAGAGCTTGCTGCGTGACACGGGTAAAATCGCCGCTTCGGGGGGCGGAGAGCGCATCGTCCTCCCAGATCAAAGCCAGAACCCGAATGATTGGCTGGGTTTGGATACCGCATCCGCTGTCGGTTATGGTGTTTTTGAAGCGGCTGCGGGCTTAATGATGCGTGTGGAAAAACACTTGAATCGACAGCCTTCCCTCTCAGCTAGCGTGTGGTTAACCGGCGGCCATGCCGATTTATTAGCGCCGGCGTTTAGTGCGAAGGTGAACATCATTCCAGACCTTGTGCTCCGTGGCTTAGCCACTATCGCCCGGGATATTGAAGGATCGATATGAGAAATGTATTTTTCGCGCTCCTGTTGGCCAATATCCTGATGTTTCTTTGGTATGGGGGGGATCCGTTGCGAACAGATCGTGCCGTTGGGCAGGCCCACCCGGTCGCGCCGGCCTTATTAACAAGCACGCAGGCGCCTACTACTGGCGATGCCTTGCCCCACGACGCAACTAAATCCTGTTATCGTTTTGGCCCATTCACAGACCAGCCGCAGGCACGAGCGTTGGCTGATCGGCTGCGTGGTTATGGCTGGCAGGTGGTTGTGCATACTCAAGAAACAAAAATTAAAATCGGTGAATGGATACATTTGCCCGCAGCGGATAATCGGGAAGCCGCCAAAGCCGAAGCCGAACGGCTTCGTCAACTCGGCGTGAGCGATCTCTACGTGATGTCGTCAGATGAGCAGCAAAACGTTATTTCACTGGGTCTGTACGGCACCGAGAAGAGCGCTCAGCAACGGCTTAGCGAACTGCGTGATGTCGGGATAACGGCCGTCAGTGAGCCAAAATTTCGAGAGAGTTTGGCGTATTCTGTGATAGGATCAGCGTCGCCGGAAGAGCCTGATCTGGCGACTCAGGAATCTGGGCAGTTAGTTACTTGCTCCGAAGTTGCTCCTATGCTTCAGGAAAATTTATAACAGCCGTTACAACCTTCTGGTAAATTCTTTTTTTGTGCTGGCGTAGCTCAGTAGGTAGAGCAACTGATTTGTAATCAGTAGGTCGCGGGTTCGATTCCTGTCGCCAGCTCCAGGCTTAAGCCTAACTCCTCGATAATCCTGTAGTTTGTCTCGTTGTACCGCGCAATAAACCGCAATATAACCAAGATTGATTAATTGTTTATGTCGATGTAGGCTACCGCGCCACGCTAGAAAGGGCGGGGATTAACCAATGCATAGGCACAAATTCTTTGCGCCATAAATACTAATCCCAATTTGGGATAGGGAGTTACTGAATGATAAATAGAGAAAATTATAAATTGCGGTCAATCTGTGTGGCCGCTGCCTTAACAGTGAGTGCCGGAGTCGCGATCATTTCGCCCGTTAGCGCTGCCGAAGGCTGGTACGCTTCTGGACAAATCGGTTCGAACTGGCTCAAAGACGCCACCCTTAGTGCCGGCAATGCCAAGCTCGAAGCAGAGTATCACACGGGTTATAACCTAACCGGTGCAGTGGGTTACAGTTTGAGCAACGGCTTGCGCCCAGAATTCGAAATCGGCTATACCAAGAACGGCCTGGATGCGCTGAGCAGCGCAACAGCCACCAACAGCCAGGTATCGGGTAATGCTTATGCCGTTAGCTATTTAGCTAACTTGTGGTACGACCTGGATATTGGATTCCCTGTAAAACCTTACCTGGGTGCTGGCGTTGGCTTATCTCAGGTCACGATGGAAGACCTCGAAGCCTCCGGCGTAAACGTCGTTAATGATACCAACAACTCGGTGTTTACTTTCCAGGTTGGCGGTGGTCTCAGCTATTTGCTGACGGATCGTTTGATCACCACCGTAGGTTATCGTTACCAGGAGGCTGTCGATCCCACCTTCGAGGTTCAGGGTGTTTCTGGTGGTGTCGATGGCGAACAGCAAAGTCATCAAGTGATGGCTGGCGTTCGCTATTTATTCTCACCCGCAAAACAAAAATCCATTGCTCCGGTTCCGACGCCTGCTGTCGTTGTACCTAAGGATGCCGATAAAGATGGTGTTGTTGATACACTCGACAAATGCCCAGGCACGCCTGCAGGCGTTGTGGTTAACGCCGACGGTTGCCCATTGGATGGCGACAGCGACGGTGATGGCGTGGTGGACAGCAAAGATGGTTGTCCGAACACACCGGCCGGCACGCGAGTTCTGCCCAATGGTTGCACCAAGATGGTACTCAATGAGGTCGGTGCCCAAGTGAACTTTGTTACGGCATCGGCGGAGTTAAGCCCAACAGCCATGACTTCTCTGCAACCTATTGCTGAGTTTTTGAAATCTTCACCAGATGTCAAAGTTCGGGTAGACGGTCATTCTGACAGCGTGGGCAGCGATGCTTACAACCTCAAGCTGTCCACTCGTCGTGCCGAATCAGTCAAGGCTTACTTGGTTGAATCCGGCGCTCAGGATGCTCAGGTGATGACTCGTGGGTTTGGTGAAACCAAGCCAGTGGCCGCCAATACGGCCGAATCGGGTCGTAAGCAAAATCGCCGTGTGGAACTTGAAATTATCAAATAAGTAAGTCGGTCTTTCAAAAAAAGATTGTCTAAAAAACCCCGGTGGAGTGGACCGGGGTTTTTTTATGGCAAGGTAGACTACACTACTCAAGCTGGCCTGAGATAAGCCGATA
>Ga0255334_1000701_pt1 | contig 21944 bp, 18 predicted proteins | sample EtOH5_35cm_T3_12_FD_202080 | JGI IMG/M metagenome (GOLD analysis project Ga0255334, IMG submission 202080) | Sandy soil microbial communities from University of British Columbia, Vancouver, Canada - EtOH5_35cm_T3_129 | ecosystem: Engineered > Artificial ecosystem > Sand microcosm > Unclassified ... | reverse complement strand
TCAGCAAGCAGGGGACCATCGAGAACCTGCGGGTGGTGAGTGGACATCCTATGCTGACGCAATCCGCGCTGGACGCGGTGCGGCAGTGGCGGTATCGCCCCTACCTGCTGAACGGGGAGCCGGTGGAAGTGGAGACGCAGATCACGGTGAACTTCAACCTCGCGGGCTAGGAGAATCCGGGGAAGAGGGCCAGCCGGGAAGTCAGGCCAATTTCAACCAGCAAGTTTTTCCAGGAGGAAGGATCAACCCATGTTGCTTTCGAATCTCGCAAGCGCTTTTCTAATCAACGGACCCGCACTGGCAATGATGTTTCAGCAGCCGGAGGTCGGGTGGGACCTGCGCTCGATGTGGGTGCAGATGGGCTGGATGGCCAAGATCGTGGTGATCATCCTGCTGGTGATGTCGGCCTGGTCGATCGGAGTGATGATCGACCGCGGCATCGCCTTCAGCGCGGCGCGCAAGCAGTCGCGGATGTTCGCGCCGCAAGTGGCGGGAGCGTTGCGCGAAGGGCGCATCGACGAGGCCATCCGGGTGGCGGAGCGCAACAAGAAGAGCCATCTCGCCAAAGTGGTGACGGCGGGGTTGCAGGAATTCCGCGCCCACCAGGAATCCACCGACATCCCGGGGGAGGAGATCGAGGCCTCCAAGCGAGCGCTGGAACGGGCCGAGGCCATCGTCCACGCCGAGCTCAAGCGCGGCCTGGGCGGTCTGGCGACCATCGGCTCCACCGCGCCCTTCATCGGCCTGTTCGGCACGGTGGTGGGCATCATCAACGCCTTCGAAGGCATCTCGCGGCAGAAGCAGACCGGACTGGGAGCGGTGGCGGCGGGCATCTCCGAGGCGCTGGTGGCCACGGCCTTCGGACTGTTCGTGGCCATCCCCGCCGTGATGATGTACAACTACTTCACCAATAAGGTGGAAGCCTTCGACGTGGAGATGAACAACTCCTCGAGCGAGCTGATTGACTACTTCCTGAAGAAATCGGGAAGGGCGAAGAAATAGGCAGCAGCACTTCGGGCCGCCGGGCGGATTTCGGGGACGCCTTCAGGGGCGTCTCCCGGGCACGGGCGGCGCCTGGGGTTGCGGGAGAACTGACCGATGCCACTGGCAAAACGAAAGATGAACGTCACCTCCGACATCAACGTCACGCCCATGGTGGACGTGATGCTGGTGCTGCTGGTCATCTTCATGGTGGTCACGCCCATGCTGCAGAAGGGCGTGAGCGTGGAGCTGGCCAAGACCGACAATCCCATCTCCATGAAGGACGCCGACCAGGAAGACGCGCTGCTGGTGGCGGTGATGCGCGACGGCAAGATCTTCTTCGGCTCCGACCAGGTGACCGCCGACCAGCTCACCGAAAAAGTGAAGGACCGCCTGGAGAAAAAGACGGACAAGCGCGTGTTCATCAAGGCGGACGCGCGCGCCAAGTACGGCAGCGTGGTGGAAGTGGTGGATAACATCCGCTCGGCGGGCGTGGACCAGGTGGGGCTGCTGACCGAGCAGCGCAAGCCCTCGGTCTCCACCGAGGCTCCGCCGCCTCCGCCGCAGTAGGGAAACAGGGAACAACGAGGACACGAATATGGCAATGGCGACGTCAGGATCGGGCGGCGGACCTACCGCCAACATCAACGTCACGCCGCTGGTCGACGTGCTGCTGGTGCTGCTTATCATCTTCATGGTCATCACTCCCCTGGAGCCCAAGGGACTGGAGGCGCTGGTACCGCAGCCCCCCAAGGACCCGCAGTCCCAGGCCACGCCGACCGACCGCACCATCGTGGTGCAGGTGATCTGGGCGGGCGCCAACGAGCGCCCCAAGCTCAAGATCAATCAGGACGATGTCACCTGGGCGGACCTGCAGACCAGGCTGGAGGACATCTTCAAGACCCGGGCCGAGCGGGTGATGTTCGTGAAGGGCGATTCCGAGGTCCCGTTCCTGGAGGTGGCGCAGGTGATCGACATCGCGCACGCCGCCCAGGTGGACAAGGTGGGCCTGATCACCGCCAAGATCGAACAGGGACAGTAGCCAGGACTGAGTACCGAGCGAGCACAGGAGAGCTTCCCAAGCATGAATCGCGGCTTACGAATCGCGGCAGTAGTGGCGCTGGCGGCGGTGGTGTCGCTGGCGGCCGGATGCAACAAGCTCAAGGCGCGCGACCAGCTCAACAAGGGCGTGAAGCAGTACAAGAGCGCCCACTACGATGAGGCCATCGACAATTTCAAGAACGCGGTCGAACTGGATCCCAAGCTGCTCAACGCCCGGCTCTATCTGGCCACCGCCTACGCCCAGCAGTACGTCCCGGGCGTGGACAGCCCGGACAATAACCGCAACGCCGAGCTGGCCATCGAGCAGTTCCAGGAAGTGCTGAAGCTGGAGCCCGGCAACCTCAACAGCCTGAAGGGGATCGCCGCCCTCTACTTCCAGATGAAGAAATTCGACCAGTCCAAGGAGTTCCAGCGGCAGGTCATCCAGAACGATCCCAACGATCCCGAGGCCTACTACTCCATCGCGGTCATCGACTGGACGCAGACCTATATCCCGCGCATGGAAGAGCGGGCCAAGCTGGGGCTGAGGCCGGATGAGCCGCTGAAGGACAAGAAGGTGTGCGCCGTGATCCGCGCCAAGAACGAGGACAAGGTCAAGGAAGGCATGGAGATGCTGGAGAAGGCCATCCAGATCCGTCCCGACTACGAGGACGCCATGGCCTACCTGAACCTGATGTACCGGGAGCGGGCCGACTACGAGTGCGAGGACGAGGCCGCCCGCGCCGCCGACTACAAGAAGGCCGACGAGTGGGTGCAGAAGACCATGGACACCAAGAAGGCCAAGGCGGCCAAGCAGGCCGGCCCCAGCGGCATCACCATGGACCAGCCCGAGACGCCACAACAGTAACCACCCTTCGCTTCCCCTCCGGCCCCTTGCTCCGGCGAGGGGCCTTCGTGTTTCTGCTAGGATTCCGGGGCGCGGGCGAGGCGCCGCGCTGCAGGCCGCAACCCAAAGTCAAGCGCAAGATCCTCCGTCCCGCCCAGCGGGACTCAGGATGACAGCATAGAAACCATGTTCAAGACGATCCTCATCGCCAACCGGGGAGAGATCGCGGTGCGGGTGATGCGCGCCTGCCGCGAGCTGGGCATTGCCACCGTGGCGGTGTACTCCGAGGCGGACCGGGAGGCGCTGCACGTGCGCCGGGCAGACCAAGCCTGCCCGCTGGGAGCGGCGGCGGCCAGCGAGTCTTACCTGAACATCGAGAAGCTGCTCGGGGCGGCGCGGCGGACGGGCGCCGAGGCGGTCCATCCCGGCTATGGCTTTCTCTCGGAGAATGCGGAGTTCGCGCGACGCTGCGCCGGGGCGGGGTTGAAGTTCATCGGGCCGGCGGCGGCGGCCATGGAGGGGATGGGCTCGAAGACGCGGGCGCGCCAGACCGCGCTGGCTGCGGACGTGCCCATGGTGCCGGGTTCCAGCGCCCTTCCCTCCGCCAAGGCAGCGGAGGCTGCGGCGGAGAAGCTGGGGTATCCCGTGCTGGTGAAGGCGGCGGCGGGCGGCGGGGGCAAGGGTATGCGCGTGGTCCGCGAGCCGGGGGAAATGCGCTCCGCCTTTGCGGCGGCGGAGAGCGAGGCCCTGCGCGCCTTCGGCAACGGCGAGGTCTATCTGGAAAAGCTTCTGGAAAGCCCGCGGCACATCGAGGTGCAGATCCTGGGCGACGAGCACGGCCACCTGGTGTACTTGGGCGAGCGCGAGTGCTCGCTGCAACGGCGTCACCAGAAGGTGCTGGAGGAAGCGCCCTCGCCCCTGGTGGACCAGGCCCTGCGCCGCCGCATGGGCGAGACCGCGGTGCGGCTGGCCCGCGCTGCCAGCTACACCAATGCCGGTACGGTCGAGTTCCTGGTGGATGCCGCCCGCAACTTCTACTTCCTGGAGATGAACACGCGCCTGCAGGTGGAGCATCCAGTGACCGAGATGGTCACCGGACTCGACCTGGTGCAATCGCAGATCCGCATCGCCGCGGGCGAGCCGCTGCCCTTCGAGCAGCAGGACATCCAGATGCGCGGACACGCCATCGAGTGCCGCATCTACGCGGAAGACCCGGAGAATGACTTCTTCCCTTCTCCGGGGAAGATCACGCGGCTGATGACCCCGGCCGGCCCCGGCATCCGCGACGAGAGCGGCGTCTACGAGGGCTGGACGGTGCCGCTCGAATACGACCCGCTGCTGGCCAAGCTGGTGGCCCATGCCGGCAGCCGCGCCGAGGCCATCGCACGCATGCAACGGGCGCTGGGGGAGTATTTTGTGGGCGGCATCGCCACCAACCTGGCGCTCTTCCGGCGCATCCTGCGCCATCCGGAGTTTGTCGCGGGGAGGCTGGATACCGGCTTCCTGGAGCGGCTGCTGGAAGAGCCCGCCGCCGAAGGCGGCCTCGCCACGCAAGCGGAAGACGGGGAGGCGCAGGTGGCGGCCATCGCGGCGGCGCTGTTTGCCGCCCTGCCGGCGACGGGAGCGGTTTCGACGAATGGAACGCGGCCGGCGCAGGCGCCGGCGTGGAAGCGAGCGGCGCGGGCGGAAGGGCTGAGGGGGGAGATGGGTCGAAAGACGCCCTGACAGTTTCTCGTTGTTGGTTTCTCGTTTCTCGAGCTGGGCCTGTTGCTTGGCGGCGAGAAACGAGAAACGAGGAACGAGAAACCTTGGTGTACGAGGTCCGCATCGACGGGTGCACCTACCGCGTGGAGCTGGCGCGCGGGAAGCAGGGATACGCCTGCCGCCTGGATGGGCGGGAGGTGGTGCTCGACTCCGTCTCCGCGGAACCCGAGGTCCTGTGGCTGCTGCTGGAAGGACGCTCGTATGAAGTCCGGCGGGAGACGCAGGCGAATGGTGCAATGCACGTGGTGGTCCGGGGCCGCCGCTATGCGGCGGAGGTGCGCGATTCGCGAGCCCTCCGGAGCCGCAGGGCAGCCGTCGGCAAGGACGTCGGCCCCCTCCGCCTGGTGGCGCCCATGCCCGGCAAGGTGGTGCGGGTCCTCAAGGCGGAGGGCGAGGCGGTGGAGCCGGGAGAAGGCGTAGTGGTGGTGGAGGCGATGAAGATGCAGAACGAGATCCGCTCTCCCCGAAAAGGCGTGGTGCGGAAGGTCCTGGTCGCAGCCGGGACCGCGGTCAACGCCGGGGAAGGGTTGGCGGTGGTGGAGTAGGAGCGAGGAAAAAGTACAAGGCAAAGACCAAAGCCCCACGGCCAGGAGCCAGTGATCGAGGAGCCTACTTGGCCGACTTCAGGACTTCCTGGGCCAGGTAATTCTCGACGCGGGCTTCGTCGCGCACGGTCTCGTAGTAGGCGGCTTTCAGGAGCTGCTCGCGGCGGTCGCGCAGTTGCTCGCGGATGGCCTGCTGCACCCGGGGGTCGCTCAAGTCGCGCTGTCCGGCGGGCTCCTTGCCCACCAGCTTGACGATGCGGTAGCCCAGCACCTGGCGCCCGGCGCTCACGGCGAGGATGCCGCTGGTCTCGCCCGGCTTCAGGCGGAGGATGGCGTCGCGGGTGGCCGGTTCCTGAATGGCCATGCTCTTGAGCGAGGACTCGGGGGCGAATCCCATGTCGCCGCCGTTATTGGCGGTCTGCGCGTCCTCGGAGTAGTTCATGGCCACGGAGGCGAAATCCTCGCCGCTCTCCAGCCGGTTCATCACCATCTGCGCCTTGGCCCGGGCCTCGGCCTCGCTCTGGGCCTTGCTGTTCTTGAGGTTGCGGACCTGGGGATTGGGCTGGGCGGTGATGAGGATCTGGGCCAGGTGGTATTGCGGCTCGATCAGGTTGAACTCCGCCTTGCGCTCGTTGTAGTAGGCGGAGATGTCGGCGTCGGAGATCGAGATCTTGGAGGTGACCTCCTTGTTGAGCACCTTCTGCACGGTCAGGTTGCGGCGCAGGTCGAGCTTGAAGTCCTCCACCGTAAGGCTCTTCTCCTTGAGGCGGCGGTCGAACTCCTCGGCGGTGTAGGGGGCCTTGATCTCGGTGAGCTTGTTGTCCACCTCGGCATCGGTGGCCAGCAGGCCCAGCTTCTCCGCGCGCTGCATCATGATCTCGTTGTCGATGAGCTCGCGCAGAATGTTCAGGCGCAGGCTGGTGGCCGCCTCCCCGGTGGGCTTCTGGGGCGTGCCCGCGGTCTGGTTGTTGTAGTACTTCTCCACCTCGGAGCGCAGGATGGCCTTGCCGTTGACCCGGGCCACCACGTCGCCGGCGGCCTGCTTCTTAGGGCAGCCGGTGAGGAACGCCAGCAGCAGCAGCAGCGCGCCCACGGGTACAACCACGCGAATCAGCCTTCGGTAGCGTCTCAAAGCCAGTTCCTCCACAGACCGGGAACACCGGAAATCAGAATTCTAACCCACGACCGCGAGCCGGAAGCGGCTGCGGTACGCATCACTTGGGGGACGCGGGAGCCGCGGGGGCTGGCGCCGTCTGGGGTTTCGCGGCGGCCGCGGGGACCGGCTCTCCGGCGTCGCGCAGCGCGCGGTCAAAAAAGCCGCGCAGCTCCTCTTCCGACGCGGCGTAATCCACCTTCTCGCCGTTGATGAACAGATTGGGAGTGGAGTTCACGCCCAACGCTTCCGCCTCCTTCACCGAAGCCTTGACCGCGCTGTCGTCCTGCTTCTGGATGCAGAACTGAAGCTTGTCCAGGTCGAGCTTGTGCTTGCGTCCCTGGTCCAGCGCCGCCTGATCGAGGGCGGCGAACTGGGCCTCGATCTTCCGGTTCTGCCCCTTGATCCCCGCCTGGTTGAAGTGGACGTAGTCGGCGAAGTCCCAGAAGGCCTCGGGCTTCTGCGCGGCCAGGCAGCCGCCATTCACCGCGGCGTGGTTGGCCCAGGGATGGATCTCGTACAGCGGGTAGTCCTTGTAGATGAAGCGGACACGGTCGCCGTAGGCCTGGAGCAGGTCCGGGAAAAGCGTGTGGTGCATCTGGGCGCAGTAGGGGCACTGGAAGTCGTCATAGACCACCACCGTGACCTTGGCCTCCGGGTTGCCGCGCACCGGCCGGTTGCGAGTATCGATCTTGCTCATCACCTCGGCGTAGGGGTCCTTGGCGATGTCGATCTTGGCGAGACGGATCAAGGTCTTCTCGTCCTGCGAGACCAGGAACTCGTAGTGGGTCTTGCGCTGCCCGATGAGGGTGACGGAGACCGTCTCGTAGCCGGTGAACTCGCTGGGGCGGCGTTCGCCCACCTGGATCTGCACCTGGGCCGGGATGCTGAAGTAGGTGCGGATGTGCCGCTGGATGCGCGTCTCCAGGTCCTTGGAAATGGGTTTGCCGGGGCCCTCGGAGGTGCCCGCCGGAGAGCGCTGGGCCGAGCAGCCCACACACACCAGCACCGCCAGCAGCAGGACGTATCTACGCAGAGAGAGGGATGAGGGCATAAACAGTGATTATCTCACAGGGTAGCGCCGGCGTCTCGCCGGCTGTGGCGTGGGCGTCCGCGCCCGCGCAAATCTACCGCGCGCGGGTGAGCGCGGCGGCGGGCAGCAGGGCGTTCAGGGAGCCGGAGCGGAAACCTTCGAGATCGAGGGTGATGAAAGTGAAGCCCAGCTCCTTGAAGATGCGGGTGAATTCAGCGGCCATTTCGGGCGACAGGGCGCGGGGCAGCTCGTCCGGGGCGAGTTCGATGCGCACCAGGTCGCCGTGGTGGCGGACGCGGAGTTGGCGGAAGCCGAGTGCGGCCAGCGCCTCCTCGCCGCGCTCCACCTGGGCCAGCGCCTCCGGCGTGACCGGGATGCCGTAGGCGAGGCGGGAGGAGAGGCAGGGTGAGGCGGGCTTCGCCCACACCCGCAGGCCGGCGGCGCGGGCCAGAGCGCGGACGTCGGCCTTGGTGAGGCCGGCCTCGACCAGGGGCGCGGCCACGCCGTGCCCGGCTGCAGCCTTCTGTCCGGGGCGGAAGTCGGAGAGGTCGTCGCGGTTCACGCCGTAGGCTACGCGGTCGAAGCCGCGCGCCTGCCGCAGCTCTTCCATCACCGTGAACAGCTCATCCTTGCAGTAGAAGCAGCGGGCGGCGTCGTTGCGCGCGTAGTCGGAGCGCGCCAGTTCCGAGGTCTCGATCACCTGGAGCGGGATGCGCTGCTCCTGGGCGAAGGCCACGGCGTCCTGGAGCTGCCGCCGGGCCAGCGCGGGCGAATCGGCCAGCACGGCCAGCATGCCCTCGCCCAGCGCCTCATGGGCGGCAAAGGCGAGGAAGGCGGAGTCCACGCCTCCTGAGTAGGCCACCAGCAGGCGGCCGAGGGAACGCAGATGGGCGTCGAGAGCGGCGCGTTGGGCGACCAGGTCCACACGGAGATATTACAACGAGGGCAAAGGGCAAGAGGGAAGGCAAAATGGAAAATTAAAAATGCAAAATGAGAACCCTTGAACAAACAGCCGACGCCTGGTCTCTAGAAGATTCGTTCCTGGCGCTTCAAGGTTCCGAAAGTCCCGATATTTGCGAGAGTGAACGCAAATCTGTACTGGTTCTCGTTGCGCACCGAGCCGAAGGCGAAGCGGCGGTACTCGAAGCTGACGCCACAGCAGTCCCAGTTGTAGGAGCTCTGGAAGGCGCCGTACTGCAGGAAGCTGAAGTTGGCGTCGAAGCCGATGTTGGCGGCGGCGCTGACGCCGCGTTTATTGGGGCCGCCGTAGCCCGCCAGGAAGCGGAACTGGCTGAAGCGGTCGGGCGCGGGCAGGGGCGTGGGGTTCACGAAGATTTCGCCGGGGACGTGCAGGAAGGAATGGCTGCCGCCCAGGAAGAAATCCCCGATGTGGTAGTCCACCAGCGTAGTGCTGGAGTTGATGCGGCCTTCCTTGAAGTCGTAGTCGATCTGCCACTGGATGTCGGTCTTGGGGGTGGCCTGCAGGCGCAGCCGGGAGACCAGCGGCGAGAGGCGCCGGGGCTCGGTGAGGAAGGCGATGCCGGTGAAATCCACGGTGGTGGTGAAGACGTTGCGCTTGCCGTTGACCAGCGCCCCGCCGAACTGGTCGTTGATGAAGTATTTCTGCGCCAGCTCCCAGCTGAGGATCTCGCGCGAGGAGCCGGCGTTGGGGTCATCGGGGTCGCTGGAGACGGGCTTGGCGTAGAGGCGGTTGACCACGGCGTACTCCACCTCGCTGGTGTTGCTCAAGATGTCGCGGGAGTCGAAGCGGATGATGTTGGGCAGGTTCTCCACCCCGTTCACGTAGCGGAAGACCACCCGGGGCTCGAGAACATGCCGGAGGCGGTGGCCGCGGACGGTGCGCTCGTAGGTGCGCCCCAGGGCCGGAGGACGCAGCTCGAAGGTGCCCTCAAAGGCGCGGCGGTTGACCGGCTCATCGCTGACCGTGCCGATGCCGCTGGTGGGCAGGCGGCGCTCGGTGTAATAGGTCTCGCGCAGGGCGGCCTCGGGGCGGAAGGTCCAGCCGTGGAAGACCAGCGGCAGCGAGAGGCGGGGATAGGCGTCGAAGCGCCCCACCAGGGCGGAGGTGGTGAACTGGGGCTCGTGCCGGGCCACGCCCTCGGCGGCAGCCTCGAACGACCAGTAGAACGGCGAGCCGCCGAGGCGGCGGTCCACGCTCGAAATCTCCACCCCGGGCAGGTGCAGGATGGTGACCAGGTCGCCGGGGACGGTGCTCTGGAAGTTCTGATAGCGCCCGGCCCGCGTGTTGAAGAAGAACCCGCGGTAGCTCTTGGAGAGGAAGGCCACCGACTTCACCTCCGAGTTCACGGCCTGGGCGAAGGTCTCGGTAAAGGCCAGGCGGAAGGTGAAGGAGCTGAGGTAGTTGATGTCGGCGACGCCGCGGATGCCGTGGGCAAACTGTTCTTCCGCGCTCAGGCGGATGTCCTGCCCGCCCTGGTCGATGTGGGCGGGGCCGAAGCCCTCCTGGTCCACCACCCCGAAGAAGGAGAAGTTGATGTAGGAGGTCTCGCTGGGGCGGGCGCGGAACTCGGCGCGCTGCGCCCAGCCGCGCCGCGACCACCACTCGGCGCCCAGCGTGGCATCCGCGCTCCGGTTGAGGACGATATAGACGGAGTCCCCCAGGATGGCGCCCTTGCGGTTGGAATAGCCGAACGTGGGCATAAGGAGTCCCGACTGCCGCGTGGGCTCGACGGGGTGGGAGGCGTAGGGCAGGAACAGGATGGGCGCCCCCTTGATGCGGAAGGTGCTGTTGTAGATGCGCGCCTTGCCATCCAGTTCCACCACGATGCGGGCGGCGTTGAAGGTCCACTTGGGCTTGGGCAACTCACAGGAGGTCACGGTGCCGTGGTGGATCACGTAGGTGGCGGGTCCGGTCTTTTCGATGATCTTTCCCGTGAAGGCGAAGGGATTGGGGGAGGTGAGGGTGACGCTCGAGCGCGCCAGCCGGAAGCCCACCGTCCCGCTGACGTCGTAGAACCTCCCGGTCCCGGTTTGCAGGTTGTAGCTGCCGTGGCTGGCGGCGAGGTGCTCCTGGTAGGGGCCGCCATCGAGGGTGAGGTTGCCGTCGGCGGTGATCTCGCCGGACTTCGAGTCATACACCACGTGGTCGGCGCGCAGCACCAGGGTGCGGAAGGTGATCTCCACGTCGCCGCTGAGGGTGAAGACGTCGCCGGCTTTTTCCTGCTGGCGCGCCTTGATGATCACTTCCTCTCCGGGCACCAGCGGCCCACCGAAGCCGCTCAAGCCGGAGGCCTGCTGCGGGTCCTCGGGCAGGGCGGCGGACGAGGAGAAGGCGTCGCCGGGGGAGAGAGCGAAGGCCAGGACCGAGTCAGGCGGCAACTGGCTAGTTACTAACGAGGGCGACAGAAGCCAATGACAAAGGAAAGCCGCCGTGATAAGAAATCGTAAGCGGGGCTTCATCGGGAGCGCAAAAAGGTAACACGGCGGCGGCAGGGCAGGCAAAGCCGCGGCCGGGCGCGAACGGGCTCCGCGGCTCTCGGCGTCTCCCAATCCGGAATGGCGTGTCCGCTCTGCGGCGAACTGTGCACCTGCGCGGCTGACCGAGGGTCGTCCTCTGCCCGCGGAAGCGGCGAGATCGCACCCCACGTCGCCGTCCTCATCGATCCGGAATCTTTCAGCGGCGCCGACGCGAGCGAGCAGTGTTTTGAGGCCTCGCTGGAGCCGGCTCCCGAAGCTGCTGCCGAGCCCGCCCCGGAGCCCGCGGCCGGGCCCTCGGTGGTGGACGTGCTGTTGAACGAGGTGGCGGAGGTGCTGGCGAGCAAGGCGCCGGTCGCGCCGGTCGCCGAAGCCCCGGGCACCGCAGTGGCCGTTTGCGACCCGCCTCCATCTCCCAGCGCGCCGGCGACGTCGGCGCCCGAATCTTCGGCGCCCTTCTACCGTCCGGAAGAGTCTTCCACCTGGCGGCAGGAGGTCAGTTCGCGCGTAGACAATTTCCGCACCCGGCGGCGCGGGCGCTTCGACCCCAGTTCCTCGCTCAGTCTGAACTTTGATACCGCGCTGGAGGTCGAGGAGCGCCCGCAGGCGCAGCCCCAACTCAACGAGGCGCCCAAGGTCATCGAATTCCCGCGCCCCACAACGCCGCCGGTGGTCGAGGAACTGGCCGAGCCGGTAGTGGAGAAGCCGCGCATCCTGGAGGCGGAAGAGCCGCCGGAGGAAGTCGCTCCCATCGCCGTGGGGACGCCGCCCATCGCCAGCATCACGCTTGAGCCCGCAGCGGCAGAGGGGATGCCGGCGCACGGGCAGGAGCCGGAAGTCCTGCTGTGGCTGGCGCCGCCGGCGCAGCGCATCTTCGCCGGGCTGGTGGACGCGCTGGTGGTGGCCACCGCCACCGGCCTGTTCGGGCTCATCTTCCTGTACATGACGGGCGCCGCCCCCTCCGGGCGCATGGCGGCGGGCTTCGCCCTGGCGCTCCCTGCCTTTTTCTGGGCGCTCTACCAATACGTTTTCCTGGTGTATGGCGGGACCACCCCCGGGCTGCAGATGACCGGGCTGCGGCTGACCACCTTCGACGGCAACCCGGTGCCACGGCGCCAGCGGCGCTGGCGCGCCCTGGCCACCATGATCTCCTGCGCCTCGCTGGGCCTGGGCTTCCTCTGGGCGATTGTGGATGAGGACGGCCTGGGCTGGCACGACCGCATCACCCGCACTTGCGTAAGGGAATAGAAATCAGCGACAAGCAATCAGCGATAAGCAATAGGCGATAAGCAGCAAGCCTGTCATCCTGAGCGAGCCCGGAGCGCAGGTGACGGGCGAGTCGAAGGACCCCTATCCCACTCCGCGCAGCGCGCTTTCCTCTCCGCCGGTTTTAGTTTCTAATGCTCCCGCCATGAGATTGCCGGAGTTCGACCACCGGAACGCGCTGGAAGCGGCGGTCGGCGCCGAAGGCCTGGGCTCGGGCGAGATCCAGAGCGGAGCGGCGAGCGCGGCGGTGGAGTCCTTTCGCCGGCGGGTGCGCTCGGGCGAGATCGGTTTCCCTGATCTTCCCCAAGACGCGGCCACGGCGCGCGCGGTAGCGGAGTTTGCCGGCGACCTGCGCCCGAAGATCGACGACGTCCTGGTGGTAGGCATTGGCGGCTCGGCGCTGGGCGCGTACGCGCTCGATATGGCCATGCGGGGGCCGCACCCGGTGCAGACCTCGGCGGTTCGCAAAGCCAGCGGCAAACGCAAGAAGGCCCGGCCGCGGCTGGTCACGCTGGACAACGTGGACCCGGGCTTCATCGCGGCGGCGCTCGAGCGCCTGGACCCCAGGCGCACGGCGGTGTGCGTCGTCGCCAAGTCGGGCTCGACGGCGGAGACCCTGGCTACCTTCCTCATCGTGCGCCGCTGGATGACCGAGGCCCTGGGCAAGCGCGCGCGGGCGCAGATCATCGCCATCACCGACGCCAAGAAGGGCGACCTGCTGGCCATCGCCAAGGAAGAGAAGTACCCGCTGTTCTTCATCCCGGCCAACGTGGGCGGTCGCTTCAGCGTGCTCACGCCGGTCGGCCTCGTTCCGGCGGCGCTCCTCGGGCTGGATGTAAGGAAGCTCCTGCGCGGCGCGGCGGACGCCACTCGGCGCTCGTGGTCGCCGAAGCTGGCGGGAAATCCCGCGCTCCAGTCGGCCGTGGTCCATCACGCCCTCGACACGCGGAAGAAGAAGTCCATCGAGGTGGTCTTCGCCTACTCCTCCTACCTGTGGGCGGCGGCGCTCTGGTACCGGCAGCTCTGGGCGGAGTCGCTGGGCAAGCGCGTGAACCGCTCGGGCGAAGTGGTGGAGACCGGGCAGACGCCGGTGGCGGCGCTGGGCGTCACGGATCAGCACTCGCAGTTGCAGCTCTACATGGAAGGCCCGCGCGACAAGATGGTCACCTTCTGGGCGGTCGAGAAGCCGCGCGCCGAGGTGCGCATCCCCAAAGACTTCACGCGCTATGATTCCTGTGGCTATCTGGGCGGGAAAAAGCTCTCGGTGCTGTTCGACGCCGAGCGCCGCGCGACGGAGGCCGCGCTGACCAAGGCCGGTCGTCCCAACTGCCGCTGGACGCTGCCGCAGGTGGATGAGTACACCATCGGCGCCTTCTTCCAGATGCTCGAGTTCCAGACGGCTTTCGCGGGCGAGCTCTACGGCGTGGACGCCTTCGACCAGCCCGGCGTCGAACTGGGCAAGAAGCTGACCTACGGGCTGATGGGACGGAAGGGATATACATCATGACCTCTGGTTCCGGGCCTTTGCGCTACCTTCTGGCTCTCCTGGGTTTGCTGTGCGCGTCTTTTCTGATCGCCTGCGGCTCCGGCACGGTCAGCAGCAGCCTGCCGCCGCGTTCCACCTCGTTCCGCACCGAACAGTTCCTGGGAGGCCTGGAAACTCCTGTCACCCTTGCGTTTGCGCCTGACAGGCGCCTGTTTTTCAACGAATTGAGTACGGGCCGCGTGCGAATTGTGCAGAACGGACAACTCCTGCCCCAGCCCTTCGTCGAACTGACCGTGGTGATCGGTGGCGAACGTGGACTGCTGGGGTTGGCGCTTCATCCGCTGTTCGCCACCAATCACTTTGTCTACGTCCTGTACACGGACCCAGCCGGCGTGCACCGTGTGCTGCGCTTCACTGAAGTCAGCGGCGTGGGTACCAATCCCACCGTGATCGTGGACAACCTCCCCTCGACTCCGAGCCACAACGGGGGCAACATTGGTTTCGGGCCCGATGGCCGCCTGTACATCACCGTGGGGGACCACGGAGATCCCGCGAATTCGCAGGACCCAAACTCTCCCTCCGGCAAGATCCTGCGCTATAACGATGACGGCTCCATTCCCGGCGATAATCCCTTCGGCGCCGGCAACCCGGCGTTCAATCTGGGACTGCGCAACAGCTTCGACTTCACCTTTCATCCCAGTACCGGCGCCATCTACGCCAGCGAGAACGGACCGGACTGCGACGACGAAATCAACCGCATCGTGGCCGGGGCCAACTACGGCTGGCGCCCGAACTATCCCTGCGGCGATACGGACCCCGCTTTTGTCGCTCCCCTTGTGCGGTTTACTCCCACCATTGCGCCCACCGGCATCACTTTCTACACCTCGGGCGTCCTGCCGAGCTTCCAAGGCAGCTTGCTGATGGTGGACTTCAACCAAGGGCGCGTGCGCCGCTTCATGGTCAACGAATCCAACCAGGGTCAGATCACGCAGTCCACGGTGGTGGTGGACGGCGGATTCGGGCCGCTTTTCGACATCGTGCAGGGCCCGGATGGATTCCTCTATTTCTCCAGCGGAAACGCCATCCTGCGCATCGTGCCTGACTGACCGGGCGAGCGACTGAGCACAACTGACTGTTCCCCTGCGGGCTGATGGGACGGAAGGGATAGAGACTGTAATCTGCGAATCGTCAGAGTCCGGCGATCCGCTTTAACGACACGTCGAATGCTGCGCTCCACCCATCAGTTCCTTCTCCGCGGCCTTGCCGTCGGCGCCGCCTTCACGTTGCTGGCACTTCCTGCGCCGGGCGCGGAAACCTCTACGGTTTCCGGCCTGGTGGCGGCGGGGAAGGAAGTCGCGGTGAGCGGCGCCTCGGTCGCGCTGCTCGCGGGCGGCAATACGGTGGCACAGGGGAGCACCAACGCCGAGGGGCGCTTCGAGCTGCGCGGCGTGGCGGCGGGCGACTATGTGCTGCAAGTCCAGGCCGCCGGATTCAGTGACCAGCGCCTGCTGCTCCGCGTGCCCCTCACCTCCGAGCTGAAAGTCCATCTCAGCATCGCGCCAGTCTCCCAGCAGGTGACGGTGACCGCGGTGTTGGGGGAGGCGGAGTCGGCGCAACTGGTGAGCCAGGGGGTGAACGTCATCAGCGAGAGCGAGCTCGCCATGCGCTCGCGCGTGGTGCTGGCCCAGGCGGTGGAGGAGGAGGAGGGTCTGGCGCTGCAGCGCACCAGCCCCACCGTGGCGGGGGTGTTCGTACGCGGGCTCACCGGGAACAAGGTGAACGTCTTCGTGGACGGCGTGCGCTACTCGACCGCCGCCATGCGCGGCGGCATCAGCACCTTCTTCGACCTCAACCAGTCGTCGAACCTGGCGGCGCTGGAAGTGCTCCGCGGCCCCAGCAGCGCGCAGTACGGCTCCGACGCCATCGGCGGCACGGTGCAACTGCTCACGCTCACGCCGCCCCTGGGCTCGGACCAGGTGGAGTTCCGCGGCAGCCTCGCCGCCTATGGTGGCTACGCCGACGCCAGCTACGGCTCCGCGGCGCAGTTCTCGCTCTCCGGCAAACGCTGGGGCTGGCTGACCAAGCTGGAAGCCGGGCGCGCGAACCGGATGCGCCCGGGCCAGGGACTGGACTCGCACTCCGCCGTCACTCGCTTCTTCGGCCTGCCCTCGGATCTCTTTTTCGGGCCGCGCTTGCCCGACACGGCCTTCACCCACTACGGAGGAATGACCAAGCTGGCCTGGACGCCGGGCTCCGGCTCGCACTTCACGTTGCACTACAGCCGCAGCCAGCAGGACGGCGGCCGTCGCTACGACCAGTTGCTGGGCGGCGACGGCAACCTGGTGGCCGGCCTGCGCAACCTGATGGGCGACTTCTTCTACGCGCGCTGGGACCAGACCCGCGCGGGCTGGCTCAGCCGCGCCAGCCTGACCTACTCCTTCAATTCGCAGCGCGAGGAGCGCGTGAACCAGGGCGGGCAGGGAAACCCCAACGCCGCCATCAACCACGAGTACGAGCGCACGCGCGTCCATGGGGTGCAGGGCGTGCTGGACAAGAAGCTCAAGCGGCATGACCTGCTGCTGGGCGCCGAGTACTACCACGAGCGCATGCGCGCGCCCTCGTTCGGGTTCGATCCGCTGAGCGGCGCCAGCGCGGTGCGCCGCGGCCGCGTGCCCGATCACGCGCTCTACCAGAGCGGCGGCGTCTACCTGCAGGAGGTGTGGCAAGCTGTTCCGGAGAAGCTCCAGTTGCTGGGCGCGCTGCGCTACAGTGCGGCCTCCTACCGGGTGCGGGCGGCCGACAGCCCGGTCACCCCGCCGCTGTGGCCGGACGACTCCCTGCGCGCCGCGGACTGGACCTTCCGCGCCGGCATCCTGGCCACGCCGGTGAAGTGGGTGAGCCTGTACGGCAACTTCAGCCGCGGCTTCCGCGCTCCGCACATCACCGACCTGGGTACGCTGGGCCTGACCGGCTCCGGCTTCGAGGTAGCGGCGCCCGAGGTCGCCGGCCTGGGCGCGACCGTCGGAGATTCGGCCGCGGCGACCGCGGTCTCCACCGGCCGCCCGGTGGCCCAGGTGGAGCCCGAAACCAGCATGAACTACGAGGGCGGAGTGCGCTTCCTGCTGAACAAGTTCAGCTCTTCGACCTCGGTCTTCGTCAACGACATCCACGACAACATCACCAAGCAGGCGCTCATCCTGCCGCCGGGCGCGGTGGGGACTCTGATCGGCAGCGAGACCGTCATCGCCCAGGATCCGACCGGGACTGTGTTCGTCGCGGTTGCGACCGGCCCCGTACTGGTGCGCGCCAACTTCGACGAGGCGCGCATCTGGGGCGTCGAGCACCGCACCGAGGTGACGCTCAATCCCAGATGGAAGTTCGGAGGGTTGTTCACCTACCTCCACGCCGAGGACCGGCGCACCGGCCTGCCTCCGAACATCGAGGGCGGCACGCCGGCGCCCGACGGCTGGCTGCACCTTCGCTACACCAGCCCGAAGGGGCGCTGGTGGGTGGAACCCTACATCCATCTGGCCGGGCGGCAGGACCGGCTGTCGTCGCTCGATCTGGAAGACCGCCGCACCGGCGCCCTGCGCACCCGCGGCCAGATCCAGAACTTCTTCTTCCGCGGCGCGACCGTGCACGGCTACATCGGACCCGGGCCGGACACGCTTTTCGGCACGCCCGACGATGTGCTCGTGGCGACGGGAGAGACGCTGGCCGAGGTCGAGGATCGAGTGCTGGGAGCGGGGGCTGACAGCGCTCAGCTGTTCGCCGCCGTGCCGGGCTACGCAACCTTCAACCTGCGCGGCGGCGTCCGGTTGGCCGAGCGGCAGACGCTGATGCTCGACTTCTCCAACATCGGCGACCGCAACTATCGCGGCATCAGTTGGGGCGTGGACGCTCCCGGCCGCAGTCTGACCGTCTTCTACAAAATCTCGTTCTAGGGCCGCCGCGGAAGCTTCGGTTTGTTACCATCAGCGCGTGCCGTCTCCGCCCAAAGTGCGCGTCCGCTTTGCGCCCTCGCCCACCGGGCACCTGCACGTGGGCAACGCGCGCACCGCGCTCTTCAACTGGCTCTTCGCGCGGCAGCAGGGCGCAACCTTCATCCTGCGCATCGAGGACACCGACCTGGAGCGCCACGAGCCCGGCTCCGAGGCGCAGATCTTCCAGGACTTGAGGTGGCTCGGCCTGGACTGGGACGAAGGCCCCGACGTGGGCGGGCCGCTTGGTCCCTACCGGCAGTCGGAGCGCATGGTCGTGTACCGCAAGCATGCCCAGCGCCTCTTGGCCGAGGGCAAGGCCTACCTGTGCTTCTGTACCGCCGAGGAACTGGAGCAGGAGCGCAAGCGGGCGCTGGCCGAACATCGCTCGCCGCGCTATTCCGGCAAGTGCCGCGCGCTCGACCCCAAGGCCGCGGCCGTTCGGCGACAGGCGGGCGAGGCCGCGGCCATTCGCCTGCACGTCCCCGAGCATCCCATCCGCTTTCACGACCTGGTGCACGGCGAGGTGGAGTTTGCGCATGAAGTCGTCAGCGATCCCATCATCCTGCGCTCCAGCGGCCTGCCGGTCTACAACTATGTGGTGGTGATCGACGACGCGCTGATGAAGATCACGCACGTCATTCGCGGCGACGACCACCTCTCCAACACTCCCAAGCAGGTGGCGCTCTACGAGGCCCTGGGGTGGACGCCGCCGGAGTTCGCGCACCTTTCGACCATCCTGGGCGCGGACCGCGAGCGGCTCTCCAAGCGCCACGGCGCAACCTCGCTCGAGAACTTCCGCGAGATGGGCGTGCTGCCGGAGGCGCTGATGAACTACCTGAGCCTGCTGGGCTGGGCGCCCACCGGCGGCGACCGCGAGATTTTCACCAAAGACGAGTTGCTCAAGGAGTTCTCGCTCGCGCGCGTCACTGCCTCCCCGGCCATCTTCGATTTCGAGAAGCTCTACTGGATCAACCGGCAGTTCATGAAGCAGGCCGGGACGAAGCGGGTGGCGGAGCTGAGCTTGCCGTTTTTCGCCAAGGCCGGCTGGATGGCGGGGCAGCCCGAGGCGGCGGCTCGAGCCTGGTTTGAAAAAGTGGTGGAGCTGCTGGCGCCCTCGGTGGACCGGCTGGAGCAGTTGCTGGAGCGGGGGGCACTCATCTTTGCCTACGACGCCAAAGCCGCGCTGGCCGCACCCGACAACGCCGACGTGCTGGCCTGGGAGAAAACCCGCGCCGTCATCGAGGCCTTCTGCCGCCGCGTACCCGCCGGGCAGGCGCTGACAGTGGATGCATTCAAGTCCATCGTCAACGAGGTCAAGGCGGAGACCGGCGCCAAGGGCAAGGAGCTCTACCATCCCATCCGGCTGGTCATCACCGGGTCGCACTCCGGACCGGAGTTCGACAAGCTCATCCCCATCCTGGAGGAGGGCAGCGGACTGAAGCTGCCCAAGCACGTGAAGAGCGTGCGGGAGCGGGCAGAGGAGTTTGTGAAGGCTTAGGTCGATTCATAATCCCGGCGGAAATGCCGGCAAAGCGAGGCGAAGACCATGCTGATGCTGATTCTGGCGCTGGTGCTGGGAGTGGGAGTCGGGGTTTTCTCCGGGCTGATCGGGGTGGGCGGCGGCGTGATTGCGGTACCGCTGCTGATCTATGCCTTCCACATGGACCAGAAGATGGCGCAGGGGACCTCGCTCATCATGCTGCTGGGCCCGACCGGCATCTTCGCCATCATGGAGTACTACAAGGCCGGGAACATCAACTTCAAAGTCGGCCTGATGATGGCGGTGGGTGTGCTCATCGGCGCCTACTTCGGCGGCGCCTGGGCGCAGCAGATGTCCAACGTCCTGCTGCGGCGCGTATTCGCGGTGGTGCTGGCCGGCGTGGCGGTGAAGATGTTCTTCCAGAAGTGAGAACGGCGCTACGCCAGCAGCTCCCGCAGCGCGCCTTCCAACTCGGGATGGCGGAACTGGAATCCTGAAGCCTGCAGCTTCACCGGCTGCACGCGCTGGCTGGAGAGCAGGAGCGTCTTCCCCATCTCGCCGAAGGCCAGGCGGACGGCGAAGCCGGGCAGGGGAAAGAGCGTGGGGCGCCGCAGGACGCGCCCCAGCGTGCGCGTGAACTCTGCGTTGGTGACGGGATTCGGCGCCACCGCGTTCACCGGGCCGCGCAGGGACTCGGTGGCAAGCGCGTGCTGGATGGCGCCGACCACGTCCGCAAGGGAGACCCAGCTCATCCACTGGCGGCCGCTGCCCACCTTGCCGCCCACGCCCATGCGGAAGGGCGGAAGCATGCGGGCCAGCCCGCCGCCGCGCGGGCTGAGGATGAATCCGATGCGCAGCATCACGGTACGGATGCCGGCCTTGGTGGCGGGCGCCAGGGCGGCTTCCCACTGGCGGGCGACGTCGGAGAGGAAGTCGGAGCCGGAGGTGCTTTCCTCGTTCAGTTCTTCGTCGCCGCGGTTGCCGTAGTAGCCCACAGCCGAGGCCGAGACCACGACCTTGGGCGGCCGCTTGCTGCGAGCCACGGCCGAGGCCAGAGTCATGGTGCCCAGTTTGCGGCTATTGAGGATGCGCGTCTTCTTGCCGCGATTCCAGCGTCCCACCACGCTCTCGCCTGCCAGGTGGACGACGGCGTCGAAGCCTTCGATGCCGCCCACCGGGTCGAACTGCCCCGTCGGGTCCCAATAGACGTCCGGCGAGCCCGCCGGCGGGCGCTGGCGCACCAGCCGGGGCACACTGTGGCCCGCGGATTCGAGCGCTGGGACGAGCGCCGAGCCCACCAGTCCTGTCGCGCCGCTGACCAGGATGTTCATCGCCAGCCATTCTTGTGGAGCGAGGACGAAGTGTCAACGAGAGCACAGTGGACGGCTGTGCCACGCGGTCCGAGGAGGCGTGTGCGTCCGGCCCCTACCGCGAGGGCAGCAGCGCCAGGAACTGCTCGCCGACGCCGGAGAAGGTGGCGGAGGAGTCGGTGATCTCCCGGGGCCGTAGCGTGGCGGCCTTGGCTCCGGTCACGAAGGCGGCGATCAGCAGCACGGTGCTGGTCAGGATGCCCACGCCCCCCGCAGTGTCGGAGTCGCTGATCAGCGAGCCCACCAGGATGCCGGCAGGAATGAAACCCAGCACCAGGATCCAGGTGGCGATGATCATGTTCTTGCGGCGCTGCCGGTGCTCGTCGCAGACAGGGATCATGAGCTCGGCGCGCTTGCGCACGATCACAGCGACGATGATGTAGATGATGGGGCTGATCAGGGCGACCAGGAAGATCCAGGGGTTATGCCAGAAAAAGATCTTCTTGATGGGCTCGCCGGCCGCCGGCTGGGCGCACTTCACGCAATAGCCCGGCAGGGGAGCGCCTTTCGGGACCACCAGCCGGTTCCCGCTGCGATAGGCCGCGCTCGGAGCGGCGGGAACGGAAGGCGATACGACTACGGCGGCGGCAGCGGCCGCGCTGGTCACCAGCGGCTTCCCGCAGCGGTTGCAGAACTTGTCCTGGTCCCCGTTCTGGGCGCCGCAAGCGATGCAGTACATGGGTCCCTCCGGTTTGTGCGGCGGATTATGCCTGTTGGCGGGGGCGACGACAAGGGGTAGGGGTCCTTCGACTGCGCTCGGCAGGGCCTCGCTGAGCTCAGGATGGCGGTCGGGCGGTGGGTATAATCAAAGCCAACCGTGGCTACGCTGCGCCACCAAATCGCCACCAACGTCCTCACGGTCACCAAGTACCGCGACCTGCTGAAGAAGGTGCGCGCCAACCGGCCGAGCGACGATCTGGAGATCATCCGCAAGGCCTACGACTACTCGCTGGAGCACCACCGCGGGCAGTCGCGCGCCTCGGGCGAGCCCTACCTGGTGCATCCCCTCTCGGTGGCCCTGGTGCTGGCGGAGATGAAGCTCGACGCCACGGCCATCGCCGCCGGGCTGCTGCACGACCTGGTGGAAGACACGGTGGTCACCGTGGACGACATCCGGCGGGAGTTCGGGGAGCCGGTGGCGCAGATCGTCGAGGGCGTCACCAAGATCTCCAAGATCGACTTTGCCACCCGCGAGGAGCGCCAGGCGGAGAACGTCCGCAAGATGATGCTGGCCATGGTGGGCGACATCCGCGTGGTGCTCATCAAGCTGGCCGACCGGCTGCACAACATGCGCACCCTCTCCGCCCTCAAGCCGGAGCGGCAAGAGCAGATCTCGCGCGAGACGCTGGAGATCTACGCCCCCATCGCGCATCGGCTGGGCATGGGCAAGATCCGCGGCGAGCTGGAGGACCTGGCCTTCAGCCACGTGGATCCCATCGGCTATCGCCAGATCCAGAAGGCGGTCGAAGCCCGCCGCAAGACCGGCGAGCACTTCCTGGAGCAGATCGAAGCGGTCATCCGCGAGAAGCTGAAGGAGAA
>Ga0255334_1000700_pt1 | contig 22001 bp, 9 predicted proteins | sample EtOH5_35cm_T3_12_FD_202080 | JGI IMG/M metagenome (GOLD analysis project Ga0255334, IMG submission 202080) | Sandy soil microbial communities from University of British Columbia, Vancouver, Canada - EtOH5_35cm_T3_129 | ecosystem: Engineered > Artificial ecosystem > Sand microcosm > Unclassified ... | reverse complement strand
TGATCCCATCCCGAACTCAGCAGTGAAACGATGCATCGCCGATGGTAGTGTGGGGTTTCCCCATGTGAGAGTAGGTCATCGTCAAGATTGAATTCCCAAACCCCTGTCTGCTAACGCAGACAGGGGTTTTGTCGTTCTGGGCTCGCTAAATGTTCAGAAACGTACGCGCAGCCACGTGTTGAGCCAACCGAGATGGCTTCTGTAAAGCGCCTGTACAGCAAACTCAGGTGAGGCATGAACGTGAACAACTGTCATCACAAAAAGACTGAGCCGGCGCTCTGGCACACCGTTCGGCGGGTATCTGGCAGAAATGCCGACCATTTCCTACAAACGCCTAAGTTTTCTCCGGTTTGTGCCGACAGCCTGATGAGACATGCGTGCACCAAAGTAGAGCGGCCCCAGAGCCCTGCCTGCGCTGTTACATGGAATGTTGCAACCCGGAACGCATCCCCACTTTTTGCATAAGAAGTCCCATGAAATGAATCTCAAATTCAGCCATAAAATCCTTCTGGCCGCCTCCGGCGTCGTGGTGCTGGCGTTTGCGTTGTTCACTTTGTACAACGACTATCTGCAGCGAAACACCATCCGTCAAAACCTTGAATCGAGCGTCCAGCAGGCCGGTGACTTGACCGCCAGCAGCGTGCAGAACTGGATGAGCGGCCGCGTGCTGGTGCTGGAAAACCTCGCGCAAAACGTCGCCCATCAAGGCGCCAATGCCGACCTCCCAGGGCTGGTCAGTCAACCGGCCCTGACCTCGAACTTCCAGTTCACCTACGTGGGCCAGGCCAACGGCGTGTTCACTCAGCGCCCGGACGCGAAGATGCCTGACGGTTACGATCCGCGTCAGCGTCCCTGGTACAAACAGGCCGTGGCTGCCGACAAGACCATGCTGACCCCGCCTTACATGGCCGCCGTCGGTGGCCTGGTGGTGACCATCGCCCTGCCGGTGAAAAAGAACGGCGAGTTGCTTGGCGTGGTCGGTGGTGACCTGAGCCTGGAAACACTGGTGAAGATCATCAACTCGGTGGACTTCGGTGGCATCGGCCACGCATTTCTGGTCAGCGCTGACGGTCAGGTGATCGTCAGCCCGGACAAAGACCAGGTGATGAAAAACCTGAAGGACATCTACCCGAACGCCGGGGTGCGCATCGAGAAGGGCAATCAGGAAGTCACCCTGAACAAGCAGGACCGTATCCTTTCGTTCACGCCGGTCAGTGGTTTGCCGAATGCCGAGTGGTACATCGGTCTGTCGATTGACAAGGACAAGGCCTACGCCCCACTCAGCCAGTTCCGCACTTCTGCGCTGATTGCGATGTTCATCGCCGTGACGGCCATTGCAGTGCTGCTGAGCCTGCTGATCAACGTGCTGATGCGTCCGCTGACCACCATGGGCCGTGCGATGCAGGACATCGCTCAAGGCGAGGGCGACCTGACCCGACGTCTGGCCGTGGAAAGCAAAGACGAATTCGGTGAACTGGGCGGTTCTTTCAACCAGTTCGTGGAGCGAATTCACGCGTCGATTTCCGAAGTGTCGTCGGCCACCCGCCAGGTTCACGACCTGTCGCAACGGGTGATGGCTTCGTCCAACGCCTCGATCGTCGGCTCCGACGAGCAAAGCGCCCGCACCAACAGTGTGGCTGCGGCGATCAACCAGTTGGGCGCCGCCACCCAGGAAATCGCCCGCAACGCCGCCGATGCTTCCCAGCACGCCAGCGGCGCGAGCGAGCAGGCCGATGACGGTCGTCAGGTGGTGGAGAAAACCATTCTGGCGATGACCGAGTTGTCGCAGAAAATCAGTCTGTCCTGCACGCAGATCGAAACGCTGAACGCCAGCACCGACAACATCGGGCACATTCTGGATGTGATCAAAGGTATCTCCCAGCAGACCAACTTGCTCGCGCTCAACGCCGCTATCGAAGCGGCTCGCGCTGGTGAAGCCGGTCGTGGTTTTGCGGTGGTGGCGGACGAGGTGCGTAACCTCGCTCACCGTACTCAGGAATCGGCGGAGGAGATCCACAAGATGATCACCTCGCTGCAGATCGGTTCTCGCGAAGCGGTGACCACCATGAACGCCAGTCAGGTCTCCAGCGAGCAGAGCGTCGAAGTGGCGAACCAGGCCGGTCTGCGTCTGGTCAGCGTGACCCAGCGCATTGGCGAAATCGACGGCATGAACCAGTCGGTGGCCGCGGCGACCGAAGAGCAGACGGCGGTCGTGGAAACCCTCAACGTCGACGTTAACCAGATCAACTTGCTGAACCAGCAGAGCGTGGCCAACCTCAATGAAACGTTGAAGGATTGCGATGCGTTGTCCCTGCAGGCGAACCGGTTGAAGCAGTTGGTCGACAGCTTCAAAATTTGATCGAAGGATGTAAAAGAAGCCCGCTGTGGAGTCATCCACAGCGGGCTTTTTCATGCCTTACGCAAACAGCTTCAATACATTGTTCATCGAGTCATCGGCAAAGCCCTGCACGAAATCCGTGAACCCCGGCAACGCCTCGGCGCCGCCCTGTGCGGGTTCGGCGATGATGGTCCAGGTCGCTCGGGATTTGTTCGTGCCCAGCGGTTCGACACTCATCGCTGCCCACAAATTGGCCACGCCCAAGGTGTTGTAAATCGTGGTCCAGGTCATGTTCAGCGCCTGGTCATCCCGGGAGTTGAGTTGCTCGACCACCAGGTTGCCGTCCTTGAAGAATTTCTTGCGCAGGCACGACACACCTTCGCCGGTCATCTCGATGTGCGACAACGCCGGAATGAATTGATCGAAGCCGGCAAAGTTACCGACCACTGCCCAGACCTTCTTGGCATCGGCTGGCACTTCCACCGAGGACACCACGTGGCAGCCTTGAGGATTTTTGATCAGGGTATCGGGTTGTAGGGTTTTCATGGTTTTGCTCCGGTTGAGTGAATCAGATGAAGTTGATTTCTTTGAGGTAGTCGCAGCCGCGACGCAGTAGCGCCGGGGATTTTTCCGGGTAGTGCGCGCCCATCTGCCGCACGCCCGCCTGGGCGTTGGCGTGGCCGATCATTGAGATGTCGCCGATGTCTTCCTCGAAGCCGTTGAGGTAGAAACCGAGCACGCCGAACAACGCGTTATCGCTGTCGACCCGGCCCAGTTGTTGCTGCCAGTCGGCGACGCTGACCATGGAAAATTCCCGACCCGCCTCACGGAATGACGCGACGTAGTTGTCCCAGCTCAGAGGCTCGGGGTTGTGCAGGTTGAACACCGCTTTTTCGGCTGAATAACGGCTGGCATGGAAGGCGATGAACCGGGCGAGGAAGTCCACCGGCATCAGGTCGAAATTCAGCGCGAACTCCGGCACCTGGCCGAGCTGGATCGAGCCTTTGAGCATCAGCATCAAGCGATTCTTGTGAGGCTGGCAGACACCGGTGAGGCTGTTGAAACTGATGTTGCCGGGGCGATAAAGATTGACTCGTACACCACGTTCGCGAGCCCGTTCGAGGATCCGCTCACCAACCCATTTGGACAGGTTGTAGCCGTTCTTGATGTAGATCGGCGGGGTCTGCGCGGCGGGCAATTCCAGCACCCGGCCATCGGCGGCAATCGTGCTGGAAGCCGAGAGCGTCGAGACGAAATTAAAGATCTTCTTGCTACGCCCTTCGCACAACCGAAGGCACTCGAAAATCGGCTCGACGTTGTCCCGCGCCAGCGACTCGTAATCGAGTACGTGATTGACGTTGGCGGCGTTGTGCACCAACGCGCCGAACTGCCGATCCAGTCGCTCGTAAACATCCGCTTCGAGCCCCAATGACGGACGGGTAATGTCCGCCGCATAAACCCGCACCCGGCTCAGGTCCAGATGCTCCAGACGGTTTTCTCGCAACGCATGGGCAAACCGCTCGGCCGCCGATTGCCCACCGCCATCGCGCACCAGGCAGGCGACTTCGCTGGCGCCCCAGGCGAGCAATGCTTCAACGATGTGCACGCCGACAAAGCTGTTGGCGCCGGTAACGATCACCTTGTGCACATCGCCCATGCGGTTGACTGGCAACGGCTGGATATCCAGTTCGCGGAAGGCATCGGCCAAGGCCTTTTCGCTCAACACCTCTTCGGTGCCGGAGCCGCGCACCAAGGTCGCCAACTTGGCGATGGTCGGCAATTCGATGAAGCGGTTGATCGAGATGCTGCGACCAAATTCTTCACGCAAACGTAAAAGCATGCGCGACAGCAGGATCGAGTGGCCCCCCAGGTTGAAGAAACTTTCGTCGGTAGAAATATCACTGGCCGGCAGCTCCAGCAGTTCAGCCCAGATCTCCAGCAGCAGTGCCTCGTCGGCACTGACGGGCAAGCGCCGCAGCGTGTTTTCGGACACATTCACGGGCATTGCCAGCAGCGCCTTGCGGTCGACCTTGCCGTTGCTGGCGAACGGCATGCTCGGCAGTTCGGTCCAGGCGGTGGGCTGCATGTAATCCGGTAGAAACTGCATCGAGTGGGCTTTCAGCGCTTCGCGAGCGGTGCCGGGTTGATCCTCCTGAGGTTGCGCGAGGAAGGCCAGAATCCGTCGATGACTGTCGATGACCACGGCCACCTGGCGGTATAACTGACTGTCGCGCAAGCAGCGTTCGATCTCTTCCGGCTCGACGCGAAAGCCGCGAATCTTCACCTGATTGTCGCGCCGTCCGCACAGCTCGATGCCATCGCGGGTCCACTTCGCCATGTCGCCGGTGCGGTAGGCGCGCAGGCTCTGGCCATTGGGCAGGTTCAGGTTCAGATAACGTTCGGCGGTCTGCTGCGGGTTGTTCAGGTAGCCCAGGCATACGCCCGGCCCGACGATGTACAACTCACCGACGGTTTGCTCGGCCACCGGTTGAAAATCCTCATCGAGAATCAGCACCTGACTGTTGGCGATAGGTGCGCCTAGAGTGCGGTTACTGTCGCCGGTGCGCAGTTGCCGCGCGGTAATCAATACCGTCGCTTCGGTAGGGCCATAGAGGTTGTAGAGGTTGCCCTGACGGGTGAGTTGCTCGATGACGTAGGGTTCGCAGACATCGCCGCCGGTCATCACGTGATCGAGGCATTGCAGTTGATCCAGCGGCAGGATGCTCAACAACGCTGGCGGCAAAAAGGCATGGCTCAGTTGTTGATGGCGGATCAGTTCGACCAGTTGCAACGGATCGCGGCGCTGATCGTCGCCGGGCACGATCAGTTCGGCGCCCTGGAGCAGGGTCGGGAAGATATCGATCAGCGACGAGTCGAAACTCAACGACGAAAATTGCAGCACCCGACTGTGCTCGCTCAGTTGCACATAGTCGGCGTACCACGCGGTGAAGTGCGCGAGGTTGGCCTGGCTGAGCAACACGCCTTTGGGATGGCCGGTGGTGCCCGAGGTATAGAGCGCCATGCACGGCGCCTCTGGATCGGGTCGTTGGCGCATCAAGGGTTGATCGAGATCCACATCACCGATGTCGATGCAGCTGATGTCGAGTCCCGGCATTTGCGCCGCGAGCGGATGTTCACCGTCATGCAGCAGCAATACTGCCCCGGCGTTTTCCAGAATGTACTGCTGACGTTGCAGCGGATGGCTCGGCTCCAGCGGCAGGTACACCGCGCCACTGCCAAGAATCGCCAGAATCCCCGCATACAACGCGCTGCATTTTGGCAGGCAGATCCCGATCACCAACGGCCCCTGATGCTGAGCGAGCAACGGCTGCAAACGCTGCTGGATGGCGCGGCTGTGGGCGTGCAAATGCCGATAGCTCAGGGACGCGCCGGCAATAGTCAGCGCGGGTCGTTCGGCACACTGGATGAAGCGCTGCTCAAGTCGCTCGATCATCGGGATTTGACTGCGCTTCAGCAGCGCGGGCGCCGCCGTGAGGTTGAGCCGATGGAAAAATGCCAGGCTCTCCAGATAGAGCAGGTTTTCCACGTGCTCGAAGCGAGCGGGAGCCGCAGGATCGGCCAGCAGGAAGTAGTCGGCATCGCGAGAGAACCGGCTGACCAACAGCGCCACGTGATCGACCAGTTCTGCCACTGCCCGCAGGCGCAATGCCTGGCCGTTGCCCGAAGGTTCGTCGGTGATCGGCACGCGAGTGAACAGCGTGGAACCGTAGGTACACAGCAAATCCAGCGGCGGCAGGCCAGAAACTCCAGGTACACCGATACCCAGTTGCAGCGTCAGTCGCGGTGTATTGCCGATGTCTTGAACAGGCAGGCTGGCGTCGTCGATCAGCAAATCAACGTTACCCAGCGGCTGCTCGTCGACGGTCGTCAGCCGCACCAGAGAATGACCGTGTTGTTCAAGTTCCAGCGCCAGGTCGGTCAGGGCCTGGCTTTGTCCAATGAGCAGAATGTCGAGACGTCTCATGATGGGCTCCTCGTTAAACCAGGTAATCGCTGAGGGCGTCTTGCACGCACGGCGAATCGAGCAGCGAACTGCTGCGGAAAAACCGCACGATGTTGGCGACCAGCGGGTGATGGCGATTGATCGGGAAGGCCAGCCCCGACACTTCGCTCTTGAGGGCGTGGCGTGCGGCGTCGCTGATCTGCAAGGACTCGATCAGGCGAAAGTCGAACGACTTCTGGATGTCGTTGGTCAGGTAATGGCCGATGAACACCGGCAGGATGTGCGCGATGCATTGGCGGTCGTCTTCGCTCGCGGTGTGCCAGTAGATCCGCACCAGCCGCGCCCAGAACCCGGAGTGGCGACCTTCGTCGAGCAAGTGGTCGGCCATCAGGCCCTTGATCGACTGCTTGACCGTGTCGTCCTTGGCGAACGCTGCGACATCGCCGGTCACGGTGTTCTCGGCGATAGCCACGCAGATCAGTTCCACGGCGCTGCGCAGGTGTTCCGGCGCGAGTGCCACGGCTGCAGGAATGGCTCGGCTGAGTTCGATTTCGTCCGGCAGTTCGATGGGCGTGATGCCGGTCATGGCGACGGTCTGTTGCATGAAATCCATTGCCACTAGTGCGTGGTAATCCTCGTCCACCACCACAGTCATGGCGTCGTAGCGGCAGGCGAACGGGAAGGCTACGGCGAAGCGATTCTTGGCGATGCTGCGGGCCGTCTTGTCGACGATTTCAGTTTCGAAAATCACCACGTCGTTGATGAATTTGTAGAGCGTCTGCACCAGCGCAAAGTCGCGCTGCTCCGGGCATTCACGCAGGAAGGTTTCGCTCAGCACCAACGGTTGGCGGCTCAGCGGGTAGATCAGTTTGTCGTCGTTCTCCAGCACTCGCCGGGGACGGGTACGGATGGTCGCGCGGCTTTCCCAGGCGTCGGCGAAGGATTGGTAGTCGGCGGCGTTCATGCGTTCACCTCGGCAACCGGTTCGCTCATGCTCAGGCGCAGGCCGTCCCACAAGGCGATGCGGCTTTCCACTGCAGCGATGGCGCTGGCGTAGACGTCTTCTTCGCGTTGCGCATCGCCATCGACCAGCCGGGCGAGGAGTTTTTCAGCGGCGGGGCCGTGGTCTTCGGAATCGACTTCGATGTGCCGTTCGAGGTAGTAACGAAAGGTCGGCGCCTGTTCGATGCCGATGCCCCAGTCATCAAGAATTCGCTGGAACATCTGCGGGATGACGCTCTCGCGACCATGCAGGAATGCCGCCGCAACGCTGTGCCCCGGCGCATGCAGGGCGGTGTGCAACGTGTTGCGCACGAACTGCGCTGCCGCCGGGTCGACGTCCACGCTTTGCAGCGCCACGTCGTAACTCACGCCTTCTTTTTGCAGCGCGACGAAGCGTTCGACCACCGCCGTGCTGGCGCCGACTTCGCGCATGGCATCCAGGTACAACTCGAAATGGCTGTAGTGACCCTGGGCTGGGCGATCATCGGACTCTTCACCCAGCACAATTTCATTGATCAGCCGCGCCGCTTGCGGGTCTCTTGGCGGTAACCAGGGAAGCTGCACGCAGGTGAGCTCCTGTTGCAGACGTTTGGTCAGCGACATGAAATCCCACACCGCAAAGACATGGGTTTCCATGAAACGTTGAAGCACCGACAGCGAATGAATTTCGGAGAAGATCGGATGTGCACTAAGTTCTGCTTTCTTCTGGTGGAGACGGTCTTTAGTCGGTTTCATGGGCGAGCCTCTAAGTGAGTTGGATATACCGTTGCGGTTTAATGAATAAGCGATCGTTAGTTAAAGCTTTCTGCTGGCGAGCAGAGGCCTCAAGCGAATTGATATGGGTAAGTTGCTATGCGTCGTTAAGTGACGGCCTGACGCCTGTATTCAAGGCGGCGGAGAAAAACTAATACATGAATAAAGTGTCGGGCAAGTTATTTTTATATTATTTAAAAGTTCAACTTTATCGCGCGCGACAAGTTCCAATAAAACTTTTGATTTTAGTTTTATTTGGGTGTAGTTACTCCTTCCGGCTTATATAAGTCAGAATTAAAATGAAGAGTGAATGCCTCACTCGAAGTAACTTTCTAACTGAGTCATTGAAGTGAAATAGGGGGGCGGAAGTTGACTGGGATCAACGTCGGTTCTTCCTTTCCCGTGGCAAGACTCCTTCCGTAGGTTCTTGGTGCGGGGACTGCTCCGCTCGTGCGGTGCGTCGCCCGTTCATTGTTCGTTGGCAGGCCAAGAGTGAGCGTAAATCACGACAGCCGCCATCACCGGCGCGTCATCGACTCTGAGTCATTGTTGGTCTTGAGAGGGGTAAATCGAGGGCAGAGCTTTGGAGAGGGGCGTCGCGCAGCGCGGCAAGCGAGAACGAGCAGTTCAATCTGCTCGCTCAGGTTTACCGACGTGGGTTACTTGGAGGTTTTCTTGTTCAGCGCTTCGGGGCTGTTGAGGTAGCGTGTGATGACTTCGACACCCCGGTTGAGGTGATGTTCGAGCAACTTCACCGCGCGCTCGACGTCCCGGTTTTCGACGGCCAGCAAGAGCGCCCGGTGGTCTTCCTGGGACAGTTTGCCCAGGCCCATGGCTTCCAGGTTGAAGCGCAGGAAGCGCTCCTCTTCGTTCAATCCGTCTTCCACCAGTCTCAATAGCCGTTGGTTAGGCGCCTTGCAGTACAGCGCCATGTGGAAGAGCCGATTGAGCCGGCCGATTTCGGTGTAGTTGTTTTGCGTTTCCAGTTCGTCGATGTAGCGGGCAGCCTGTTCGAGATCCTCATCAACGAGTAACGGGATCGACAGGCGCAACGCTTCGGATTCCAGCAGGATCCGCAGCGCATAGGTTTCCACGGCATCGCCCTGAACCAGCGGTGCGACCACTGCACCTTTATGGGCGATGACGTTGAGCAGCGCCTGGGCTTCGAGCTGGCGCAAGGCTTCGCGCACCGGCATGCGGCTGACACCGAAAAGATCGGCCAAATCTTGCTGACGCAGGGCGGTGCCGCAGGGAATGCGACCGTCGAGAATGGCCGAACGTAGCGTTTCTTCGATCACCGAGCGTGCCAAGTGAGCGGGAATCGGCCCGTTGACCTTGATGCTGTTCAGAGGATTGGGCTTCTGTGTCACAACTACGCACCCTGTTTGAGTGAAATAAATTTGGATCCAAGGGGACACTAGTGACTGCCTGACAGGTTGTCAAACGGACAAAAGGTCGCCCCTGACGTGGCCCCGATGTTTTTTATTGCACCTGCCATACAAAGTTTAGCGCGCCAGCAGTGATCTCACCGTGCCATTGTCTTTTACCGGGCTAACCTGCACCATCGACCCATTTCCACCTGTCTCATCAGGATGCCTCGCATTGGCGGTACGTTTCGCGATCCCTCGGACATTGCGCTGGCTGTGCTGCGCGTTGCTGCTGGCCGGCGTTATGCTGGGCGGGCTGCATGCCGATTGGGATTTTTCGCTGATCAGCCGTCGCGCGCAGGCATTGTACGGGCCATTGGGCGAAGGACAGCCACGCATTGATGCCTGGCAGCACTTATTGGTCACGCAAAAGCAAGTTGGCGAGCTCGAACAGCTTAAAGTGGTCAATCAATTCTTCAACAAACAGATGCGTTACGAGGAAGACATCGACCTGTGGCACGAGGTCGATTATTGGGAAACACCCATCGAGGCTCTTTGGAAGGGCGCCGGCGATTGCGAAGATTACGCGATCGCCAAGTATTTCAGCCTGCGTCATCTCGGCGTCGCCAGTGACAAGCTGCGTATTACTTACGTCAAGGCCTTGCGCCTGAATCGGGCGCACATGGTGTTGACCTACTACTCAAGCCCCGAGGCCATGCCGCTGGTACTCGACAGCCTGATCGATGCGATCAAACCGGCCAGCCAGCGAACCGATTTGCTGCCGGTCTACTCTTTTAATGCCGAAGGGTTGTGGTTGCCGGGCGCCAAGGGCAACAAGAAGGTCGGTGACACCAAACGCCTGTCTCGTTGGCAGGATGTGTTGAAGAAAATGCAGGCCGAAGGTTTCCCGGTCGAGACGACTAACTAGGAGCACGCGCTCAGATGTCTTTGTTCAAACAGCTGTTGATCGCTATCTGTCTATTCCTGGTGATCGCCTTCACCGGTAGCTTCGTGGTCAGCCTGGAAAGCTCGCGCACCCAATACGTCAACCAGCTGCGCTCCCACGCCCAGGATGCCGCGACGGCATTGGCGCTGTCCCTGACACCGAACATCGACGACCCGGCGATGGTCGAGTTGCTGGTCAGTTCGATCTTCGACAGCGGTTATTACGCGAGCATCCGCGTGGTCGACCTCAAGACCGATCAGACGCTCGTCGAGCGCAGCGGCATTCCAGCGGTGAACAACGTGCCGGACTGGTTCGTCAAAATGATCGGGCTGGAAGCAGCCGGTGGTGATGCCCTCGTCAGCCGTGGCTGGGAGCAGGCGGCGCGGGTCGAGGTGGTCAGCCACCCGATGTTCGCGTTGGCCAAGCTCTGGCAGAGCGCGCTGGGCAGCCTTGGCTGGTTGCTGATCTGCGGTGCGGTGAGCGCGGTGCTGGGCGCGCTGTTGTTGCGCCGGCAACTGAAGCCGCTGGATTACATGGTCAAGCAATCTCACGCCATCGCTCGCCGCGAATTCCTCAGCCTGCCGCAACTGCCGCGCACGCCGGAACTGCGGCGTGTCGTGCAGGCCATGAACCAGATGGTCGAGAAACTTAAGGCGCTGTTCCAGGAACAGGCCGAGCGCAGTGAAAAACTGCGGGCCGAGTCCTATCAGGACAACCTGACAGGGCTGGCCAACCGTCGTTATTTCGAGATGCAATTGAATGCGCGAGTGAGCAATCCGGAGCAGGCGAGTTCCGGTTATTTGCTGCTATTGCGGGTCAGTGACCTGGCTGGATTGAACCAGCGGTTGGGCGGTCAACGCACTGACCAGTTGTTGAAAGCGGTTGGCGAGCAGTTGTCCCGAGAGTGCGCCAAATACCCGGAAACTCTGAACCTCGTGACGCGGATTCGCGGCGGTGAGTTTGCCGTGTTGGCGCCGGGGCTGGTGCGCGAAGAAGCGCTGCAACTGGCGCAGAACCTCGACAGTGCCTTGGCGAGCCTGCACGCGACGGGCGCCACCGATGTGGCCTCGGTGGCCTCGATCGGGCTGGCGCCGTTTGCGTATGGCGACTCCCCGCAAGCGGTGCTTGGGTTGGGCGATCAGGCGTTGGCTCAGGCAGAAGGCCAGGGCGATTCGAGCTGGGTCTGCCTGGATCACAGCGCCTCGGCCAGCGTCGGCGATGACCATCATGCCTGGCATAAATTGCTGGATCAGGCGTTGAATCAGCGGCGTTTCGAGCTGTATTTCCAGCCGGTGGTGGCCGCCCAGGACACGCAGTTGGTGCTGCATTACAAGGTGCTGTCGCGTTTGATCGACGACGAGGGCCAGACCATTCCCGCCGGGCGCTTCCTGCCGTGGCTCGAGCGTTTTGGCTGGACCGCGCGACTTGATCGGCTGATGTTGGAGCTGGTGCTTGAGCAAATGGCCGGCCATAAAGAGTCGCTGGCGCTGAACCTGTCTTCAGCGACGCTGGCCGATCCGCAGGCATTGAATAAAGTCTTCGAAATGCTGCGTCAGCATTCGGATCTCGGGGAGCGATTGACCCTGGAAATCGGTGAGGAGCAGTTGCCGGAGCAAGCCACGCTGGAAGAGCTGACGCGACGCCTGCGCGAACTCGGGTTCTCCCTGAGCCTGCAACGCTTTGGCGGGCGCTTCAGCATGATCGGCAACCTGGCGCGGCTTGGGTTGGCGTATCTGAAGATCGACGGCAGTTACATCCGGGCGATTGATCAGGAGAGCGACAAGCGCCTGTTCATCGAGGCAATTCAGCGGGCGGCGCACAGCATCGATTTGCCGTTGATTGCCGAGCGGGTCGAGACGGAAGGGGAGTTGATGGTGATTCGTGAGATGGGGTTGTATGGGGTTCAGGGGCAATTGTTTGGTGAGCCGAAGCCTTGGCAGTAACCGATCGTTCCCACGCTCTGCGTGGGAATGCAGCCCGTGACGCTCTGCGTCACATCAGTGTCAGACACAACGCCAGCGGTGAGGCTGGAACGCGGAGCGTCCCGAGAGGCATTCCCACGCAGAGCGTGGGAACGATCAGCGTCGGGGGTTAGATCAACCCCGTCTCATCATCATCGATCAATTGACTCAACCCGCCCAACGCCTCACGGGCCTGGGTCCGGTCCATCAGCTTGGCTTGTGCGGCCGGCGGCAGGTCGGTGACGCGGATCACGCCTTTGCTGGTCAGCACCTGGATCAAGTCGTCGAGTACCCGGATCATTTCCAGGTCGCTCTGTTTGAGCTGTTTGAGGCTGGTTTCCACCACTTCGTGGGCATACCAGTCCTGGATTTCATGGTGATCGGCCGGCAGCGTTTCCGTGGCCTCGGCGTAGGCCGTGGCTTCCACGCGCACTAACTGACCTTGCGCATCGCGTTGCACGTAGAACATTGAACATCCCTCGGAAATGGACCCGCATCATGCTTTCAGCAGCATAGGCCAACTGGACGCGAGTATGCGGTGCGGCGACGAAATCGTCACCGGGGTGTTGGGCGCAAACGTGACGGCCACCCCATAAGGGTGGCCGTTTTTCGTTGGATCAGCTGTTGTTGTGATCGATTTTGATGGTCGGGTCACTGCCGGCAATCAACGAGTTGATGCTGGCGCTGGACCAGTTGTTGCCTTCCAGTTTGATCGTCACATCGGGTTGCGCCGCTGCAGCGTCAGCGCCGTTGAACTTGCCGGCGGAGCTGACTTGCAGGGACGAAACGCCGTCCACGGTGGTGATCTTCAGGAAGTTGTCGATGGTGCTGCCGGTTTCCCCCTGCAGCAGATCGTGCAGGTCGATGCGATCACCCTCGCTGGCCTTGAAGTCCTTGATCACGTCGCTGCCAGTGTCGCCGGCCTTCCAGACGAAGGTGTCGGCACCTGAGCCGCCGATCAGAAGATCGTTGCCCTGACCGCCCATCAGCGAATCGTTACCGCTGCCACCGAGCAGGATGTCATTGCCCTTGCCGGCGTCGAGAAGGTCGTTGCCACCCTGGCCGAAGAGAATGTCATTGCCGGTACCGCCCAGCAGTGAGTCATTACCGTCATGCGCCCCGGACACATCGAACGCGGTGTAGTGCTCGGTGATGAACTGGTGCACGTTGCTGGTGGTGACTTTGCTGACGTCCACGCCGGTTTGCTGGGCGACGAACGCCTGCATCGCCTGATAACCCTCGCCGGCAATGCCGTTGAAACTCACCAGGTCGCCGAACAGGATGTCGTTGCCGTCACCGCCGCTGACCGTGTCGGAACCTGGTTGTGTCGCTTCGGTGTGACCGATGATCGAGTTGGCCAAGTTACTCGGATCAATGTTGGTTTGCGGCGTATGGTCCGAGTCGTACGGGCTCAAGTCGGCAAGGGTGACGCCCTTGTTCAGACCAATGGCTTCAACGTTGGACACATTGCTCAGCAGCGCGAAGCTGGAGGCGGAGTTGTCGACAATCGTCTGATCACTGCCGCTGCCCGTCGTGTAGGACAACTCGTAAGTACCGTCGCCTTGAGCGTGTACGGTACCCACGTCACTGGCTTTCCAGTTCTTGGAGCCGTTTAAGGTGTACAGCGTCGCGTTCCCGTCACTGTCGATGGTCAGTTTGTGAGTATTGTCGATTGTCGTGGAGAAGGTATCTCCCGGCTTGTAATTGCCGGTGTTCACCACGTCATCGAGCTTCACGCTGCCGTACAGCGTCGGGTTGGTATCTTCGCCACTCTGATAGTAGTTCGGCTGGCCGTCGGTGATGAAGTACGTGAGGTTCTTCGCCCCGGTGTTGGCCACGGCGGCAGCGCTCTGGAACCAGTTGGCCGTGGTTTTGAACACATCTTCGTAGTTGGTCACACCGCCGGACGACATCGAGTCCAGTACCGATTTGAGCGCGGTCAGGGCGTTCGGATCGTTCAGGTTGACCGATACCGACTTGTTGACCTGGGTATCGAAGTCCACCAGGAAGATGTTCACGGTGCCCGAGTTGCCGCCCATGCTCTGCTTGAGGGTGTTGAACACCGAGGTCAGCGAGTCCTTGGCTGAGTTGATCGACGACGAGCTCATACTGCCCGAGCTGTCGACCATGAACGCAATGTTGTAATTGGTGCCCGGCACCACGGTCAGCCCGCCGATGTCGGCGACCATGATGTCGTTGCCGCTGGTGCCGGTGATGGTGTCATCAGCCGCCGTGGCGGTGACAGCGTTGTAGACCGCGGGATTGATCGTGATCGGAATCTGTATCGAACTGGTGGCCGAATCACCCTGGCTTTCGGTCGAGACTGCCGTAACGGTCAGCGTGTTGGTACCGGTGGCGTACGGTGCCGGGGTGTAGCTCAACTTGCTCACATCCCACCCGCTGAGGTCGACAACAGCGTTACCGGTCGTGCCTGTGAAGGTGTGCGTGCCGTCGGTCAGGGTCGCACCTGCCGGGATGCCGCCGATGGTGGTGATGGTCTGGGTTTCAGAACCATCAGTGTCCGGCGACGTTACCTTCAAGCCCAACGCAATGCTGCTGTTCTCGGCCACCTGAGTCGTGGTGGCGGTCACGATCGGTGCATCTGCGACCGCGGTCACATTGATTTCCAGGGTGGTGTGTGAACCGGTGCTGGTGGTGTAGGTCACCGTCGGAACCTGGCCGCTCCAGTTGCTGACCGGGGTGAAGGTGTAAGCCCCGTTTGCCGCAAGCACCAAGGTGCCGATGTTGGCGATGGTCGCCGTGGCGCCTGCCGTGTACTCGGTGCCACCCACCGTGAACTTGGCCACACTCAGGGCGTTATCCACATCGCGGTCGTTAGTCAGTACGTTACCGGTAGCGATCTTGTCCTCGAGAACTGTGTTGATGTCGGCAGTCAGCACACTCGGGTCATCAACCGGGGTAACGCTGATGTTCAAGGTCGAGGTGACATTACTGCCCGAACCGTCGGTGACGGTGTAGCTGACCGTCGGCACTGTGCCGTTGTAGTTGGCGGTCGGAGTGAAGGCGTACGCACCGCTCGCCCCGATCACCAGGGTGCCGACGTTGGCGATATTCGCCGTGGCGCCTGCTGCGTAAGTAGTCCCGCCGATGGTGAAGTTGACCACGCTGACCGGGCCGTCGACGCTGCTCGTGCCGGTGAGGACGCTGCCGGTAATGGCGGTGTCTTCCAGGGTGGAGATCGTTTCGCTGGCGTCGATGAAGTTGTCGTTCACCGGGGTGACGCTGATGTTCAGCGTCGAGGTCACGTTGCTGCCCGAACCGTCGGTGACGGTGTAGCTGACCGTCGGCACTGTGCCGTTGTAGTCGGCGGCCGGGGTGAAGGTGTACGTACCGCTTGCCCCGATCACCAGGGTGCCGACGTTGGCGATATTCGCTGTGGCGCCTGCTGCGTAAGTAGTCCCGCCAATGGTGAAGTTGACCACGCTGACCGGGCCGTCGACGCTCGAAGTACCCGCCAACACGTTGCCGGTAGCCAAGGTGTCTTCGTTAACGGTAATGGTTTCGCTTGCGTCGGTGAAGTTGTCGTTCACCGGGGTGACGCTGATGTTCAGCGTCGAAGTAACGTTGCTACCCGAACCGTCGGTGACGGTGTAGCTGACCGTCGGCACCGTGCCGTTGTAGTCGGCGGCAGGGGTGAAGGTGTACGCACCGCTCGCCCCGATGACCAGGGTGCCGACGTTGGCAATGGTCGCCGTGCTGCCTGCCACGTAAGTGGTCGCACCGACGGTGAAGTTGACCACGCTGACCGGGCCATCGACGCTTGAAGTACCCGCCAACACGTTGCCGGTGGCCAAGGTGTCTTCGTTAACGGTGACGGTTTCGCTGACGTCGGTGAAGTTGTCGTTGACCGGGGTGACGCTGATGTTCAGGGTCGAGGTAACGTTGCTGCCCGAACCGTCGGTGACGGTGTAGCTGACCGTCGGCACCGTGCCGTTGTAGTCGGCGGCCGGCGTGAAGGTGTAAGCCCCGTTCGCCCCGATGACTAGGGTGCCGACGTTGGCGATGGTCGCCGTGCTGCCTGCCACATAAGTGGTCGTACCGACGGTGAAGTTGACCACGCTGACCGGGCCGTCGACGCTCGAAGTACCCGCCAACACATTGCCGGTAGCCAAGGTGTCTTCGTTAACGGTGACGGTTTCGCTGGCGTCGATGAAGTTGTCGTTGACCGGGGTGACGCTGATGTTCAGGGTCGAGCTGACGTTGCTGCCCGAACCATCGGTGACGGTGTAGCTGACCGTCGGCACCGTGCCGTTGTAGTCGGCGGCCGGGGTGAAGGTGTAAGCACCGCTCGCCCCGATGACCAGGGTGCCGACGTTGGCGATGGTCGCGGTTTCACCGGCCTGGTACTGGGTACCGCCAACCGTGAAATTGAGCACGCTGACCGGGCCGTCGACGCTGTTGGTGCCGGTGAGGACGCTGCCGGTCACCAGGGCGTCTTCGCTGGTGGTCACGGTTTCGCTGATGTCGGTGAAGCTGTCGTCGACCGGGGTGACGCTGATGTTCAGAGTCGAGCTGACGTTGCTGCCCGAACCGTCGGTGACGATGTAGCTGACCGTCGGAACCGTGCCGTTGTAGTCGGCGGCCGGCGTGAAGGTGTAAGCCCCGTTCGCCCCGATGACTAGGGTGCCGACGTTGGCGATAGTCGCCGTGGCGCCTGCCACATAAGTGGTCGCACCGACGGTGAAGTTGACCACGCTGACCGGACCGTCGACGCTCGAAGTACCCGCCAACACGTTGCCGGTGGCCAAGGTGTCTTCGTTAGCGGTGACGGTTTCGCTGACGTCGGTGAAGCTGTCGTCGACCGGGGTGACGCTGATGTTCAGCGTCGAGGTAACGTTGCTGCCCGAACCGTCGGTGACGGTGTAGCTGACCGTTGGCACCGTGCCGTTGTAGTCGGCGGCCGGGGTGAAGGTGTAGACGCCATTGGCGCCAAGCTCCAGTGTGCCGACGTTGGCGAGCGTCGCGGTTTCACCGGCCTGGTACTGGGTACCGCCAACCGTGAAATTGAGCACGCTGACCGGGCCGTCGACGCTGTTGGTGCCGGTGAGGACGCTGCCGGTCACCAGGGCGTCTTCGTTAACGGTGATGGTTTCGCTGGCGTCGGTGAAGTTGTCGTTCACCGGGGTGACGCTGATGTTCAGGGTCGAGGTGACGTCAGATCCAGAACCGTCGGTGACGGTGTAGCTGATCGTCGGCACCGTGCCGTTGTAGTTGGCCGCCGGAGTGAAGGTGTACGTACCGCTTGCCCCGATCACCAGGGTGCCGACATTGGCGATAGTCGCGGTGTCACCGGCCTGGTACTGAGTACCGCCGACCGTGAAATTGACCACGCTGACCGGGCCGTCGACGCTCGAAGTACCCGCCAACACGTTGCCGGTAGCCAAGGTGTCTTCGTTAACGGTAATGGTTTCGCTGGCGTCGGTGAAGTTGTCGTTCACCGGGGTGACGCTGATGTTCAGCGTCGAAGTAACGTTGCTACCCGAACCGTCGGTGACGGTGTAGCTGACCGTCGGCACCGTGCCGTTGTAGTCGGCGGCAGGGGTGAAGGTGTAAGCCCCGTTCGCCCCAATGACCAGGGTGCCGACGTTGGCGATGGTCGCCGTGCTGCCTGCCACATAAGTGGTCGTACCGACGGTGAAGTTGACCACGCTGACCGCGCCGTCGACGCTCGAAGTACCCGCCAACACATTGCCGGTGGCCATGGTGTCTTCGTTAACCGTAACGGTTTCGCTGATATCGGTGAAGCTGTCGTCGACCGGGGTGACGCTGATATTCAGCGTCGAGCTGACATTGCTGCCGGAACCATCGGTGACGGTGTAGCTGACCGTCGGCACCGTGCCGTTGTAGTCGGCGGCCGGGGTGAAGGTGTAAGCCCCGTTCGCCCCGATCACCAGGGTGCCGACGTTGGCGATATTCGCCGTGGCGCCTGCCACATAAGTGGTCGTACCGACGGTGAAGTTGACCACGCTGACCGGGCCGTCGACGCTCGAAGTACCCGCCAACACGCTGCCGGTGGCCACGGAGTCTTCGTTAACGGTGACGGTTTCGCTGACGTCGGTGAAGTTGTCGTTGACCGGCGTAACGCTGATGTTCAGCGTCGAGGTAACGTTGCTGCCCGAACCGTCGGTGACGATGTAGCTGACCGTCGGAACCGTGCCGTTGTAGTCGGCGGCCGGCGTGAAGGTGTAAGCCCCGTTCGCCCCGATGACTAGGGTGCCGACGTTGGCGATATTCGCCGTGGCGCCTGCCACATAAGTGGTCGCACCGACGGTGAAGTTGACCACGCTGACCGGGCCGTCGACGCTCGAAGTACCCGACAGCACGCTGCCGGTGGCCACGGAGTCTTCGTTAACGGTGACGGTTTCGCTGGCGTCGATGAAGTTGTCGTTCACCGGGGTGACGCTGATGTTCAGGGTCGAGGTGACATTGCTGCCCGAACCGTCGGTGACGGTGTAGCTGACCGTTGGCACGCTGCCGTTGTAGTCGGCGGCCGGGGTGAAGGTGTAAGACCCGTTCGCCCCGATCACCAGGGTGCCGACGTTGGCAATGGTCGCCGTGGCGCCTGCCACATAAGTGGTCGCACCGACGGTGAAGTTGACCACGCTGACCGGGCCGTCGACGCTCGAAGTACCCGACAGCACACTGCCGGTAGCCACGGAGTCTTCGTTAACGGTGACGGTTTCGCTGGCGTCGGTGAAGTTGTCGTTCACCGGCGTAACACTGATGTTCAGGGTACTGCTCGAGCCGGTGTTGGTGGTGTATGTCACCTGTGGAACGTTGCCATTCCAGTCGGCAGCCGGCTGGAAGGTGTAGTCGCCGTTGCTGGCGATGATCAGCGTTCCGACACCGCTAATGGTCGCGGTCTGGCCCGCCGTGAAGCTGCCGTTGACTCCGGTCACGTTGAAGCTGGTGACGCTCAGGACGTTATCGACATCGCTGTCGTTGCCCAGCACGTTGCCGGTCGCGTTGTGGTCTTCGTCGACGGTGATCTTGTCCGCCTGCAGCACGCTTGCGTCATCGACGGCACCGACATGCACCACCAACGGCAGCGAGGTGCTGGCGCTTGGGGCATCGCCGTCTTTGGCGGTGGCCGTCACGGTCAGGGGGATGTCGCCATTGAAGTTCGTCGGCGGTGTCAGCTTGAGTGTGGACAGGTTCCAACCAGTAATGTCCACCGACGTCGAGCCGTCGGCAGCATTGAAGGTGTGGGTGCCGTCGGTGAGCCTGGAGCCCGTCGGCAAGCCGTTCAGGGTGAGAGTGAGTGTTTCCGAACCATCGACGTCGTTGGTGTGGGCCTGGATGGTCGACAACAGGATCGCGTGGTCTTCAAGGCCCGAGTTGAGCACCTGGGTGACATCGATGTTGTCCAGCACGCCGCCCAGGCTATTTCTGTCCCCGGCGCGGAACTCGAGTTTCTGGTTGCCATCGGCAGTGACCGGAATGTCGAAACTGTAGTGCTGCATGCCGGTGGTCGTGGTGTTCAAGGTGCCAATGAGTTGGCCGCCCCAGTACACATTGATGTGCGAATTCACCACACCTGCACGCGGTGCATAGTCGAACGACACGTTATAGGTGCTGCCGGCCTTGGCATCGATAGTGGTGTAGAGGTTGCTCGCATCGCCGGCGTTGCGCTCCAGTTCAATGACCTGGTTATCGCCCCCGGCACCATAGACGCTGGCCTTGCCGATTTCGACCATGCCACCGCTGTTGTCAGTGTGCCAAACGCCGTTGCCGAGCTGGCTGACATTGACGTCGCCAACGGCGCCGTTCAGAGCGACTTCCTGGAAGTCGGTCGAGACGACCGTACCGCCACCCGTCAGTGACAGGCTTGGGGTATCGGTTATTGGCGCGACGACAATGGTGCCGGTTGCCGAAGACGCAGAGGGCATGCCCTGGTTATCGGTCGAGGTGTAGGTAAATTGGGTGGTGCCACTCCAGTCGCCGGTAGGCTTGAAGTAAACCGTAGCGCCGTTGGCGGTTGCGGAGATGACACTGCTGGCGGTCAATGCGATGGTCCCGGCGGCGTCAGCGTAAAACACACCGTTGGCCGGCAGGCTGGTCAGGTTGAAGTGCCCGACAGTGCCGTCGATGTCATTGCCGCCAAGTTGCACGGCGATCAACTGATCTTCATTACCAGTGGCCGAGGTAGTGCTGACGGTCGGAGCGTCGTTGACCGAGTTGACCGTGATGTCCAGCGTGCTGCTGGAATTGGTGTTGGTGGTGTAGCTGATCTGCGGAGCGGTGCCATTCCAGTTCGCCGTTGGGGTGAAACTGTAGTCGCCATTGGCGGCGATAGTCACTGTGCCGACGCCGGCGATCGTTGCGACTTGACCGGCGGTGAAGGAGCCGGTGACGCCTTGTACGGTGAATGTCGCGACACTCAGAGCATTGTCGACATCGCTGTCATTGCCGAGCACGTTACCGGTTGCAACGTGGTCTTCATCGACAGTGTTGGTATCCGCAGTCAGGACGCTTTGGTCGTCGACCGGGGTAACACTGATGTTCAGGGTCGAAGTGACATTGCTGCCGGAACCGTCGGTGACGGTGTAGCTGACCGTCGGCACCGTGCCGTTGTAGTTGGTTGCCGGGGTGAAGGTGTAGGCGCCGTTCGTTCCGATCACCAAGGTGCCGACGTTGGCGATAGTCGCCGTGCTGCCGGCGGCGTAGGCGGTTTCGCCGATGGTGAAGTTGACCACGCTGACCGGGCCGTCGACGCTGCTGGTGCCGGTGAGCACGCTGCCGTTGACCGGAGCGTCTTCGGAGGTGGTCACGGTTTCGCTGATGTCGGTGAAGCTGTCGTCGACCGGGGTGACGCTGATGTTGAGGGTCGAGGTGACGTCAGAACCGGAGCCGTCGGTGACGGTGTAGCTGACTGTTGGCACCGTACCGTTGTAGTTGGCCGCCGGAGTGAAGGTGTAAGCGCCGTTCGTTCCGATGGTCAGGGTGCCGACATTGGCGAGGGTCGCGGTATCACCGGCCTGGTATTGAGTACCGCCGACCGTGAAATTAACTACGCTGACCGGGCCGTCGACGCTGCTGGTGCCGGTGAGCACGCTGCCGTTGACCGGAGCGTCTTCGGAGGTGGTCACGGTTTCGCTGATGTCGGTGAAGCTGTCGTCGACCGGGGTGACGCTGATATTCAAGGTCGAAGTGACGTCAGCGCCGGAGCCGTCGGTGACGGTATAGCTGACCGTCGGCACCGCACCGTTGTAGTTGGCCGCCGGAGTGAAGGTGTAAGCGCCGTTCGTTCCGATGGTCAGGGTGCCGACATTGGCGAGGGTCGCGGTGTCACCGGCCTGGTACTGAGTACCGCCGACCGTGAAATTAACTACGCTGACCGGGCCGTCGACGCTCGACGTCCCGGTGAGGACGCTGCCGGTCACCAGAGCGTCTTCGCTGGTGGTCACGGTTTCGCTGATGTCGGTGAAGCTGTCGTCGACCGGGGTGACGCTGATGTTCAAGGTCGAGGTGACGTCAGAACCGGAACCGTCGGTGACGGTATAGCTGACCGTTGGCACCGCACCGTTGTAGTTGGCCGCCGGGGTGAAGGTGTAGGCGCCGTTAGCTCCGATGACCAGGGTGCCAACGTTGGCAATAGTCGCGGTGCTGCCAGCGGCATAGGTGGTTTCACCAACCGTGAAGTTGAGCA
>Ga0255334_1000699_pt1 | contig 22006 bp, 21 predicted proteins | sample EtOH5_35cm_T3_12_FD_202080 | JGI IMG/M metagenome (GOLD analysis project Ga0255334, IMG submission 202080) | Sandy soil microbial communities from University of British Columbia, Vancouver, Canada - EtOH5_35cm_T3_129 | ecosystem: Engineered > Artificial ecosystem > Sand microcosm > Unclassified ... | reverse complement strand
GCGCAAGGCATCCGGCGGTTCGCTGTCGGCATCCGGGCGTTGCAGCACCAGGATGTGGCAATGCTGGAGCAACTCCTCCCAGCGGTGCCAAGTGGGCAGGCCGCAAAATGCGTCCCAGCCCAAAAGCAGAAAAACCTGGTCTTCAGCGGCCAGTTCGGCACGCATCAGTTCCAGGGTATCGATGGTGTAGGACGGTTTGTCCCGCTGCAATTCGCGGGCGTCCACCACCAACGGCGCCACACCGGCCACCGCGCACTTGACCATCGCCAGACGGTCCTTCGCCGACACCTGCGGCGTGCCACGATGAGGCGGCCGGGCACTGGGCGTCAGTCGCAACTCATCGAGCGCCAGCGATTCGGCGACTTCCAGCGCACCGCGCAAATGGCCGATGTGCACCGGGTCGAACGTCCCGCCCAGCATGCCGATACGTCGAGGCGCAGGTTCGCTGGCGGTTACCGGGGCCGACGGATTAAGGTCGCCCAAGTCAGACCGACGCCTGGCCGCGCAACTGGCCATCACCGACCACGATGTACTTCTCGCAGGTCAGGCCTTCGAGACCCACCGGGCCGCGGGCGTGCAGCTTATCAGTAGAAATGCCAATCTCGGCACCCAATCCGTATTCAAAGCCATCGGCGAAGCAGGTCGGCGTATTGATCATCACCGACGACGAATCGACTTCAGCCACGAAACGCCGGGTGTCGCCCTGGTGTTCGCTGACAATCGAATCGGTGTGATGGGAGCCGTACTTGTTAATGTGCTCGATGGCCTGGTCCAGCCCGTCGACCACTCGGATCGAGAGGATCGGCGCCAGGTATTCGGTGTGCCAGTCTTCTTCAGTGGCCAGCGCGGCATCGATGATCGCCCGAGTGCGATCGCAACCACGCAGCTCAACGCCTTTTTCGCGGAACTGTGCAGCCATCGACGGCAGGAAATCCTTGGCAACGGCTTGATCCACCAGCAGCGTTTCCATCGCACCGCAGATGCCATAACGGTAAGTCTTGGCATTGAAGGCGATGCGTTGGGCTTTCGGTAGATCGGCATGCGCACTGACGTAAACGTGGCAGATGCCGTCCAGATGCTTGATGACCGGAACGCGCGCGTCACGGCTGACGCGCTCGATCAGGCCGCGGCCGCCACGGGGCACGATGACATCGACGTATTCAGGCATGGTAATCAGCGCGCCCACGGCGGCACGGTCAGTGGTTTCGACCACTTGAACCACAGCGGCCGGCAAATCGGCCTCGGCCAGACCGCGCTGGATGCAGGCGGCGATGGCACGGTTGGAATTGATCGCCTCGGAACCGCCCCGCAGGATGGTCGCATTGCCCGACTTCAGGCACAGGCTGGCAGCATCGATGGTCACGTTGGGCCGGGATTCGTAGATGATCCCGATCACGCCCAGCGGCACGCGCATCTTGCCGACCTGAATCCCCGACGGACGGAAACTCATGTCGCGAATGGCACCGACCGGGTCAGGCAAGGCTGCCACCTGTCGCAGACCGACGATCATGCCGTCGATGCGCTCCGGGGTCAGTGCCAGACGTTCCAGCAGCGCGGGTTCAAGACCATTGGCGCGACCGGCGGCCAGATCCAGCTCATTGGCGGCCGCCAGCTCGGCACGTGCAGCGTCCAGCGCATTCGCAGCCGCCTGCAGGGCACGGTTTTTCTGCGCGGTGCTGGCACGGCCGATGATGCGCGACGCTTCGCGGGCGGCGCGACCCAGGCGGGTCATGTAGTCGAGAACGGACTCAGTCATGGTCTGTGATGGTCTTTGCTAAGGTCTTGGTAAAGAGTAAAGCGGCAGATTATAGCTGTCGCGTCCCCCGACTAACAGCGGTGACGGGCGGATGGTCGAAATGGAGGGCAATTTGCCGACGTTCAGCCGGGATTAAGCTGCAAATTGTTATCATCACGACTCAATCAGCCCTGATAAACACCGTTCATCATGACCAACCTGACTGTTCGTGCGTCCGCCGCGGGCCTGCCCAAGGGGCTCCCGGACGCGTTTTTCGACCGAGACGCCCAGACACTGGCCCGGGATTTACTCGGTAAAGTCATCCGTCACCGGGTCGGCGAACTGTGGCTCAGTGCCCGGATCATCGAGACCGAAGCGTATTACTTCGAAGAAAAAGGCAGCCATGCCTCGCTCGGCTACACAGAAAAGCGTAAGGCTTTGTTTCTGGACGGCGGCCACATCTATATGTATTACGCCCGGGGCGGCGACTCCCTGAATTTCAGCGCTCAAGGTCCGGGCAATGCCGTTTTGATCAAATCCGCGTATCCATGGGTCGATGAGTTGAGCGGGCCGGCGAGCCTGGCGCAGATGCTGCTGAACAATCCTGATGCCCAGGGCCGGCCTCGTCCTTCGCAAAAGCTTTGCGCCGGGCAAACGCTGCTGTGCAAGGCTCTGGGTTTGAAGGTGCCGGTCTGGGACGCGAAGCGCTTCGATCATGAAGTGCTGCTGGTGGAGGATGTTGGTCCGGCACCTGGCCACATCATTCAAACCACGCGCCTGGGCATTCCCCATGGGCGTGACGAACACTTGATGTATCGCTTCGTCGACGCGGCTTACGCGCCGTATTGCACGCGGAACCCGCTGCGACGGGGACAGGTCGAAGGTCGCGATTATTTTTTGCTGACTTGAACAATGAAAACCCTCCTGTAGGAGCGAGCTTGTGTGGCGAGGGGGCTTGCCCCCGTTGGGCTGCGAAACGGCCCCCAAATTGCCGATGCGCCAAAGATTTTGTGAGTGCTACGCACTCAAACGGGGGCAAGCCCCCTCGCCACAGGTCGCTCCCACAGGGGGTCTGTAGTGTTTGAAGATTGTGTTTGGACTAATGAACATCGAGGGGAGTTGTTTTTATGGGCCCATGGCTCGATAGCGTGACCGGATGGCTGGCGGCAAATCCGCAGTGGCTGGCCGCGGCAGTATTCATTGTGGCCTTCGTGGAGTGCCTGGCGATTGCCGGACTGATCGTGCCCGGCACGGTGTTGCTGTTTGCCGTCGCAGTGCTGGCCGGCAGCGGCGCGCTGTCGTTGAGCGAAACACTGTTGCTGGGATTCGTCGCCGGCGTGCTGGGCGATATCCTTTCCTACTTTGTGGGGCGACATTTCCACCAGAACATCCGGCGCCTGCCCGGCCTGCGCCACCACCCGGAATGGATCGCCGGCGCCGAGGCCTACTTCCAGCGCTATGGCATTGCCAGTCTTTTGGTCGGGCGTTTCATCGGGCCGTTGCGGCCAATGCTGCCGATGGTCGCCGGAATGTTCGACATGCCCTTCCCGCGCTTCGTCGCCGTCAGCCTCCTGGCCGCGGCCGGTTGGAGCGTCGCCTACCTGCTGCCCGGCTGGGCCACGGGCGCAGCGATCCGTTTGCCGCTGCCGGAAGGTTTCTGGCCTGAAGCCGGGATCGTCGCCGGCAGCATCGCGGTGATGCTTGGCTTGAGCGCGACCAGCAGCCTGCGCCGTCATCGCAAAGCGACAATATTGATCAGCGGCATGAGCTTACTGATCCTGGCGGGACTGTTTATCGGCTACCCGCACCTGACCGCCCTCGATCAGGGTGTGATGACCCTGGTGCAGGAGCATCGCAGCCCGACGCTCGATGAAGTCGCCGTCACCTTCACGCTGATCGGCGAATTCCGCAACATGCTGCTGTTCAGCGCCCTGCTGACCGCTTTGCTGCTGTTGGCCCGGCAATGGCGACAGGCGGTTTTCGCAGGCAGCACCCTGCTCGTCACCGCACTCGGCAACACCTTCACCAAACAGTTTTTCGCCCGCGTACGACCGGAGGTTTTAAGTGATCCGCTGGTGAGCTACAGCATGCCCAGCGGTCACGCGTCGGGGTCCTTCGCGCTGTTTCTGACCCTCGCCGTTCTGGCCGGTCGCGGACAACCACCGCGGATGCGCCTGACCTGGTTGCTGGTGGGTTGCCTTCCGGCGCTGGCGATTGCGTTGTCACGCGTCTATCTGGGTGCGCATTGGCCAACGGATGTGCTGGCCGGCGCGATGCTGGCGGCGTGTGTCTGTGCGGCGAGCCTGGGCTTGAGTCAGCTCAAGACACCGCTCAGCGCCATGCCACCCAGGATCTGGTGGCTGGTGTTGCCGACGATGGTGGCGCTGTTCGGGTTCTTTGCGTTGCGGCATTTACCGCATGCGATGTTGCGGTATGCCTATTGAAGGTCAAAAGATCGCAGCCGGGTAAGGCATACATCTGTAGGAGCTGCCGCAGGCGGCGATCTTTCAGCATTCGTCAGGCGAACAACTCACCCTGCAACTCATCCAGCAGCGCCTGAATCGCATCCAGGCGCTGCTGCGGATCGTCGAGTTGCAGCAGGTCGATCTTGTCCACCTCGGCGAACGGCAACAGGTACGCCAACTGATTGGCCAGTGATTGCTGCCCGGTCGCTTCAGTGCCCATGTTCAACGCTTCGACCATCGGGTGCTCGGCCAGGGCCTTGAGCAGCGCAACGAGATCGGCGTCTTCATCCTGCAACGGCTGCTCGGGCTCGTCTTCCAGCCACTCGACCTCGGCAACGGTCAACTGATCGCGCTGGACCTCGGTGCGCAACACGTGAAAACGCCGCCCGCCCTGCACTCGAATGCCCAGCAGACCATTGTCCTGCTGCTTGAAGTCGGTAATCAGCGCTTCACAGCCGACCAGCGCATAGCCCGCCGGAGCGATGCCGACTTCTTCGCCATCAAGAATGCACACCACGCCGAAACCGCCGCCCTGTTTCATGCAGCGACTGATCATGTCCAGGTAGCGTGCCTCGAAGATCTGCAAGTCGAGGATGCAGCCAGGAAACAGCACCGTGTTCAGCGGGAAAAGCGGCAAGCTCATAGACATTTCCTTACACCACCATCGACACCGCCAACGGCAGGAGCACCGCCGTGGCCACGCCCATCAGACTCATTGCCAGCGCCGCGAAGGCGCCACATTCTTCACTTTCCTGCATGGCCACCGCGGTGCCGACCGCATGAGCGGTCATGCCCAACGCCATGCCGCGCGCCTCGGGACTGTGAACACCGAGCCGATTCAGCAGGCTCGGCCCAAAGATCGCTCCGATCACACCGGTGATCAACACAAACACCGCCGCCAGCGCCGCGACACCACCAATCTGCTCGGCCACCAACATGGCAATCGGCGACGTCACCGACTTCGGCGCCATGGTCATCAGGATCATGTGTTCGGCACCGAACGACCAGCCCAGCAACACGCCCATACCGGTGGCGACCACACCACCTATCACCAGCGTAGTAAATATCGGCCAGAACAACTGCCGGATCCGTCGCAGATTGAGGTAAAGCGGCACCGCCAGCGCGACCGTGGCCGGGCCGAGCAAAATACTGAGGATCTCGGTGCTTTTGCGATACTCGGCGTAGGTCAGGCCGCAGCCCACCAAAACGCCGATCACCAGCAACATGGAGACCAGCACCGGCTGCAGAAAGATCCAGCGGGTTTTCTCGAACGCCGCCAGCACCAGTTGATAAGCGCCAAGGGTGATGCCGATGCCGAACAACGGATGATGAATCACCGACGCCCAGGCGCCTTGCCAGTCAAAAATCATTGCGAGTCCTCGCGGTGCGCGTGGCGCTTGACCATGCGCTGCATCAGCACACCGGCGAAGGCCATGGACAACAGCAGCGACAACACCAGCGCGCCCACAATAGCCCAGAAGTCAGCAGCAATATCCTTTGCATAAACCATCACGCCCACGGCCGGCGGCACCAGCAGCAACGGCAGGTAACGCAGCAAGCTACTCGCGGCAAGGTTCAGCGGCTCGCCCACCTGGCCACGACAGATCAAGTACACCAGCAGAAGCAGCAGGCCAATAATCGGCCCCGGCAGCACCGGCAAAAACAAATGGTTGATGGCTGTGCCCAGCAATTGGAACAACACCAGCCAGGTCAGGCCACGTAACAACATCCGTCCTCTCCCCTGCAAATTCGCGCCCGGCATTATAAGCATGCCAACGCTATGGACCGGCATTCGCCAAAAGCATGGTCAGTTGACCGGAGCAATTTGCCATGTTGATCTAAAGTGGTAATCCGGGAGGTCAAATCCCCCCACCTCAAAACTATAAAACCGATGAACCCAAGGAGAGTCTCAATGCCCTATGTTCCCGTTGCAGAGCTCAAAGATTATGTCGGCAAGGAACTTGGACGTTCCGAATGGCTTACCATCGACCAGGAGCGCATCAACCTGTTCGCCGAAGCCACAGGGGACTATCAGTTCATCCACGTCGACCCGGTCAAAGCCGCGCAAACGCCATTTGGCAGCACCATTGCACACGGTTTCCTGTCGCTGTCGCTGATCCCCAAACTGATGGAGGACATCCTGATCCTGCCTGAAGGGGCCAAGATGGTGGTCAACTATGGCCTGGACAGCGTTCGTTTCATCCAGCCAGTGAAGGTCAATTCCAGGGTTCGCCTCAAGGTCGACATGAACGAAGTCACCGAAAAGAAACCCGGCCAATGGCTGCTCAAAGCTACCGCCACGCTCGAGATCGAAGGTTCGGACAAACCGGCCTATATCGCCGAGCCGCTGTCGCTCTGCTTCGTGTAAACCCACCCGGATGCGAAGCAGCTCACGCTGTTTCGCGACCTCTGTCTTTCCCTCTCTATATAAGGTCATAGAGCTGCGGCATACTCGGTCGCCTAATTGACCGGATCCCGCTATGCGCCCACTTGCACTTCTAGCACTGACCCTGTTGCTCACCGCATGCGGTGACGGCGAATCGCTGTTGCCTCCCGACGCCCGCCTGCCGGACGGCGGACGCTATCGCGGTGACCTGGTCAACGGATTGCTGCAAGGCCAGGGCCGCGTCGATTACCCGAATGGCAGCTGGTACGCCGGCAGTTTCGACAAGGGCCAATGGCATGGCCCGGGCGAATGGCACGGCAGCAACGGCGAAGTGTATCGCGGCAATTTCAACCTGGGGCTGTTCGACGGCCAGGGCACACTGACCACCAGCGGCAGCAGCTACACCGGTGGCTTCAAGGCAGGTCGACGCGAAGGCGAAGGCACCCTCAAAGAAAACGGCATGACTTACCGCGGCGAATTCAAGGCCGATCAATATTCGGGGCTCGGACGTCTGGAACTCGAAGACGGCAGCTCGTATCAAGGTCAGTTCGCCCACGGCAAGCCCAATGGCGAAGGCCAGCGCGGCGATGCCAGCGGCAATCAGTTCACCGGACATTTCAAGGACGGTCAGCTGGAAGGCAACGGGACCTTCAACAGTGCTGAAGGCGACATCTATGTCGGCGGCTTCAAGAACAACCAACTGCACGGCAAGGGCCGCTACGAGAATGCCGACGGCGATGTCTGGCTGGGCCAATTCAAGGAAGGTTCGCTGAACGGCAAGGGCGAGTTGATCGGCGCCGATGGCAGCCACTACATCGGTCAGTTCAGCGACTGGCGCTTCACCGGTCAGGGCCGGCTGAACCTGCCCGACGGCAGCTTCTACATCGGCCAGTTCGACGGCGACAGCTATCAAGGTCGTGGCACGCTGGTGTTGACCGATGGCACCGTGCAGAGCGGCACCTGGGTCAATGGCCAGCGAGTGCGCGATGCCGACGGCAAACTGCTGCCCGACAGCCTCGAACTCGGCCTGCTGGCTCAGGGGCGCTTGCTCGAAGATGCACTGGCCAATGTGCCGGCCTCGACCCCGGCGATAGAGTTGTACACCCTGACCCTCGGCGGTGACGGCAAGCAGAGCGTGTTCCTGCGCGAATCCGATTACGTCAGCAACATGCTCACCAGCCGCTTCGGTGCGTTCGGCCAGATTCGTCTGGTGAACCATCGCGACCATCTCGTCGATCGGCCAATGGCCACCCGGGAAAACCTGCGCCGCGCTGCGTTGACGCTGGCCGAACGCAGCGGCCCGGAAGACTTGATCTTCATCTACCTGACCAGCCACGGCACCAGCGAACACGAATTCGTGCTCGACCAGCCGCGCATGGAACTGTCCGACTTGCCGGCCGATGAACTCGCTGCCGTGCTCGCACCGCTGAAAAACCGCGACAAGATCATCGTGATTTCGTCTTGCTACTCCGGTGGTTTCATCCCCGCCCTCAAGGACGAGCGCACGCTGATCATGACGGCCGCACGCGCCGACCGCGTGTCCTTCGGTTGCACGGAAGAAGCCAACTTCACGTACTTCGGCGATGCCCTGTTCGCCCAGGCCCTGAATCAGACCGACGACCTGGAACAAGCCTTCAAGCTGGCCAAGGCCACCGTGGCCGAGCGGGAACTGGCCGACAGCTTCGAAGCCTCTGAACCGCAGATCTGGGCGCCGAAAACCGTTCTCTCCCACTGGCAGCTGTTACGCAAACAGCAGGCACGAAAAGCGCTACAAAGTGTCTCTATCAGCAACAAGGATGCAAAGAGCAACTAAGCTGATCAGTATCAAGGGGGAAACACTATGTACTTGACGCCTCAGCATGTACTGCTTGCCGGAGCTACCGGTCTGACGGGTGAACATTTGCTTGATCGCCTGCTCAACGAGCCCACGATCACGCGTGTATTAGCCCCCTCACGTCGGCCGCTGGCCAAGCACCCCCATCTGGAAAACCCGGTCGGCGAACCGGCGGAGTTCCTGCCGCAACTGAACGGTCGCGTCGACATCGCTTACTGCTGTCTCGGCACCACGATCAAACAGGCAGGCTCGGAAGAGGCGTTTCGCGCGGTCGATCTCGACATGGTGGTGGCTTTCGCCAAACGCGCGCGGGAAATGGGCGCGCGGCACTTGATCGTGATCAGCGCCCTGGGGGCCGATCGGAGGTCCTCGATTTTCTACAACCGGGTCAAAGGCGAGATGGAGTACGCATTGCGCGCGCAAAACTGGCCGCAGCTGACCATTTGCCGACCTTCGGTGTTGCTGGGCGATCGTATCGAGCCACGGCCGGCCGAGCTGTTCGCCGGTCCGTTGTCCCGCCTGATCCCGGGCAAGTACCACGGCATCGAAGCCTGCCAACTGGCTCGCGCGATGTGGCGGCTGGCGCTGGAGGAGCAGGATGGTGTGCGGATTGTTGAGTCGGATGAGTTGCGCAAGTTAGGCAAATAGATCTCTAGCGCCAGAGAGGATGCCTTCGCGAGCAAGCCCGCTCCCACATTAGACCGAGTTCGCCTGGACAACTCGGTCTAATGTGGGAGCCGGCTTGCTCGCGAATGGCGCAACACCGATCTACAGCCGAACACTACAACCCGCCGGTCGCCTGAAAACTCACGCCGATCACCGTCAACACCGACAACGGCAACAACAGCGTATCCAGCAAGGCGCTGGCCGGCAGATCAACGCCAGGATAGCTCGGTGCCTCTGCACCAAAACGATCCATGGCGCAGCAACCGCCGTTCATGGCATACAAATCCAGCCGCGTTCCCGCATACACCACCGGCGCACCCGGCTTTGCAGCATCCAGCGTGCGCACCGTGGCGCACCCCGTCAGTTGCAGCGCCAGCACGATCATCAGCAGCTTATTCATCGCTGGTCAGATGGTGTTCGCCCCACCGCGGCAGCATGTCTTGCGGGATGTTCAGCAGGTTGAGAATCCGCGCCACGACGAAGTCGATCAGGTCATCGATGGTTTGCGGCTGATGATAGAAGCCTGGCGACGCCGGCAGGATCGTCACGCCCATGTTCGACAATTTGAGCATGTGCTCCAGATGAATGCTCGAATACGGAGCTTCGCGCGGCACCAGGATCAGCTGGCGACGTTCCTTCAGCGTGACGTCAGCGGCCCGTTCGATCAGGTTGTTACAGGCACCGGTCGCAATGGCCGACAGCGTACCAGTCGAACACGGTACCACCACCATCGCCGACGGCGCGCCGGAGCCCGAAGCCACCGGCGACATCCAGTCTTCCTTGCCGTACACCCGAATCTGCCCGGCGGCAGCGCCGGTGTATTCCGTGAGGAAGGCCTGCATCATCTGGGTTTTCGGCGGTAACGTAACGTCAGTTTCAGTGGCCATCACCAGCTGCGCAGCCTTGGAGATCAGGAAGTGCACCTCGCGATCTTCGCGGATCAGGCAGTCCAGCAGGCGCAAACCGTACTGGGCGCCCGAAGCGCCGGTCATCGCCAACGTGATGCGTTCCGGGCCGTTGTTCATTTAAGCGCCTCGGCGAGTTTGCCGTGCAGGCCGCCGAAGCCGCCGTTGCTCATGATCACCACGTGAGTGCCGGGCTGAGCCTGGCTTTTCACACGCTCGATAATGCCTTCCAGGGAATCGCTGACAATCGACGGCACCGTGCACAGCGCCGCGGTAGCGCCCAGGTCCCAGCCGAGGTTGGCCGGTGCATACCAGATCACCTGATCGGCATCGACCACGCTTTCCGGCAAACCATCACGGTGAGCGCCGAGTTTCATGGAGTTGGAGCGCGGCTCGATGATGGCGATCAACGGCGCGTCGCCAATGCGTTTACGCAGACCGTCGAGGGTCGTGGCGATGGCCGTCGGGTGGTGAGCGAAGTCGTCGTAGATGGTGATGCCACGGACTTCTGCGACTTTCTCCATCCGGCGCTTCACGCTTTTGAACGCGCTCAATGCCGCAATGCCCATGGACGGCACAACACCGACATGCCGCGCCGCCGCCAAGGTGGCCAAGGCGTTGGCGACGTTGTGCTGACCGGTCATGTCCCACTCGACCACGCCTTGAGCGACACCTTCAAACATCACTTCGAATTTCGAACCGTCTTCACTCAGCAACTTGACCTGCCACTGACCGCCAGCGCCGGTGGTTTGCACCGGAGTCCAGCAGCCCATCTCGATCACACGCTGCAAGGCCGGCTCGGTGGTCGGGTGGATCACCAGACCTTCGCTCGGGATCGTGCGCACCAAATGGTGGAACTGTCGCTCGATTGCGGGCAGATCGGGGAAGATGTCGGCGTGATCGAACTCCAGGTTGTTCAGGATCGCCGTGCGCGGGCGGTAGTGAACGAACTTGGAGCGTTTGTCGAAAAACGCACTGTCGTATTCGTCAGCTTCGATCACGAAGAACGGCGTGCCGCCCAGACGCGCCGACACCGAGAAATTCTGCGGAACGCCGCCGATCAGGAAACCAGGGCTCATGCCCGCGTGTTCCAGCACCCAGGCGAGCATGCTGCTGGTGGTGGTTTTGCCGTGCGTGCCGGCGACGGCGAGCACCCAGCGACCTTGCAGCACGTGATCGGCCAGCCACTGCGGGCCGGAGACGTACGGCAAGCCTTTGTTCAGCACGTATTCCACAGCCGGGTTGCCGCGGGACATGGCGTTGCCGATGACCACCAGGTCCGGGGCCGGATCGAGTTGCGCCGGGTCGTAACCCTGGGTCAACTGAATGCCCTGAGCCTCAAGCTGAGTGCTCATCGGCGGATAGACGTTGGCATCGGAGCCGGTCACGTGATGGCCCAGCTCTTTGGCCAGAACCGCCATCGAACCCATGAAAGTGCCGCAGATACCAAGAATATGAATGTGCATAGTCGACCTCGTAAAACATGGCCGCAGGTTAGCGTAGGGAGGCGAAAATCGCACCTTGTGTTTCGGATCTGAAGACGCCTTCGCAAGCAAGCCCGTTCCCACATTGGCTCTCCTGTGTACACAACATTGGTGAGCAACAGAAATTAAATGTGGGAGCGGGCTTGCTCGCCAATGGCGGCAACGCGTTTTACCGGGCGATCCCGTGTTTACGCAGTTTCCTGTAGAGGGTATTGCGGCTAACGCCAAGTTGCTCCGCGGTATGTGTCATATGCCAACGGGTTTGCTCCAGTGCATTCAACAATGCCAGCCGCTCGGCATCATCCAGGGGATGTTCGCAAGGCTGTTCAACAGCAACAACCGGCGCCGGTCGCGCCTGACGAATCATCGCCGGCAAATCCTCCAGCCCGATCCGCCCGCCATCACACAACGCCGCCAACGTGCGCAGCACATTGCGCAACTGCCGCACATTTCCGGGCCAGGCAAAACCCAGCAACGCCTGGCGTGCCGGCTCATCAATCAGAACCGTCTCCCCGCCCGCCTCTTCCGCCAGCAGAAAATCGAGCAACTGCGATTTGTCACTGCGCTCGCGCAACGCCGGCAGTGCGATCTCCAGGCCGTTGAGCCGGTAGTACAAATCCTCGCGGAAGCTGCCATCCTGCACCCGCTCCAGCAAATTACGGTGAGTGGCGCTGATGATCCGCACGTTGACCGACTCCGGTTCCCCGCCAATCGGCACCACTTGCCGGTCTTCGAGCACTCTTAACAGCCGGGTCTGCAATGCCAGCGGCATGTCGCCGATTTCATCCAGAAACAACGTCCCGCCATCGGCCTGCTGCAACTTGCCGCGCATGCCTTCCTTGCGCGCACCGGTGAAGCTGCCACCGCGATAACCGAACAGTTCGCTCTCGATCAGGCTTTCGGGGATAGCCGCGCAATTGAGCGCGACGAAGGCCTTTTCCGCCCGTTGACTGGCCTGATGCACCGCTTTGGCAAAGGCCTCTTTGCCCGAGCCGGTTTCGCCGTTGATCAACAGCGGCACGTCCCGCTCGAAGACGCGAAGGGACTTGCGAAAATCTTCCTGCAACCCAGCATCGCCCAGACAAATGCCCGACAACCGCGACGGCCCGGCAATCACCGCAGCGGGAGCCACGGGCACTGGAATGCTGCGCGGCTGACCGCGCAATACGGCGAACAGACTTCGCCCGTCACGGGTGCGCAGCGGCCAACTGGCACTGGCATTCACACTCGCGCGGCCCAGCAACTCGTCCAGCGAGCAGTCGAAAAACGCTTCGACCGGTTTACCCAGCAGTCCGCCGCGAACATGCCCCAGCAGGTTGAGCGCACTCTGGTTGACGGCACAGATCCGCCCTTCCCCGTCGAACGCCAGCAACCCTTCGCTGAATAACCCGACGGATTCGGCCTGCAGGTGAAAACGCAGCAACCATTGATTGTCGAAGTAACGCAGGAAATAGCAGCTCTCGATCATCTTCGCCGACAGATTGACCAGCGCCATGGTGTGGAACTGGCTTTGCCGCGAGACTTCGTGACGCGCCGAGGACACGTCGAGCACCGCCAGCAGTTCGCCATGCGGGTCGAACACCGGGCTCGCCGAGCAGGTCAGGCCGGTGTGGCGGCCGCGAAAGTGTTCGTCCTGATGGATGGTCAGCGACTGGCGCTCAACCAGGCAGGTGCCAATGCCGTTGGTGCCTTCGCAGGCCTCGCTCCAGTCGGCACCGAGCCAGAGGCCGGCGCGCTCGAAAATCTTGCGTTCGGCGGGCGCGGTCACGCAGTTGAGGATCACCCCGCGCGCATCGGTCAGCAGCACGGCATGACCGGCGCCGGAAAGCTGTTGATGCAGGCTGCTCATTTCGTTGCCGGCGATGTGCAGCACTTGCTGCAGGCGTTCGCGACTTTCAAGGACGCGGCCATGCTCCAGCACCGTTGGCGCCATGGTCAGGGCCGGGTCGAGGTGGTAGTCCTCAAGACAACGCAGCCAGGACCGGGCAATGGACGGATCGCTGCCGGGACCGTGCAGGTGGGATTTACCCTGGGTCACGGTCAGCACTTGCTGGGCATGGCGACTCAAATGGTTGTCGTGCATTTCTTATTGTTCTCCCCGAGCGGTTTACACCGCCCCTGTAGGAGCTGTCGAGTGAAACGAGGCGGCGATCTTTTATCTTGTCCCTTAAAGCAAAATCAAAAGATCGCCGCCTCGTTTCACTCGACAGCTCCTACAAGGGTTGTGCCGAGCATCCTCCAGCCTGGCCTTCATTGCAATGCTGGCAAGACCGCCCGGTCACAGGTTGTGCCACAAGCGATACAAAGTGTCCCAGGCACCGTACCGAAAGCGCCACAGACGCCGCCCGCCTGTCCGACAAAAAACGCGCAAGACCTTGATTTGCCTGACCTGCAGGGCAGTGGCCCGACCTTTGCTCTACGCTTATAGCAAGCGCACATGCGCTCTCCCTTATAAGCACAAAAGCCAAGGAGAAATCACTATGCGTTACGCTCACCCCGGTACTGAAGGCGCTATCGTTTCGTTCAAGAGCAAATACGGTAACTACATCGGCGGCGAGTTCGTCGCGCCTGTCAAAGGTCAGTACTTCACCAATACCTCGCCAGTGAATGGCCAACCGATTGCCGAATTCCCGCGCTCCACGGCCGAAGACATCGACAAGGCCCTGGACGCTGCCCACGCCGCTGCCGACGCCTGGGGCGCCACGTCCGCCCAGGCTCGCTCGCTGGTGCTGCTGAAAATCGCCGACCGCATCGAACAGAACCTGGAAGTCCTGGCAATCACCGAATCCTGGGACAACGGCAAAGCCGTACGTGAAACGCTCAACGCCGACATCCCATTGGCCGCGGACCATTTCCGCTACTTCGCCGGTTGCATCCGCGCCCAGGAAGGCAGTGCCGCCGAGATCGATGGCAACACCGTGGCCTATCACATCCATGAACCACTGGGCGTGGTCGGGCAGATCATTCCGTGGAACTTCCCGATCCTGATGGCCGCGTGGAAACTCGCACCGGCCCTGGCTGCCGGTAACTGCGTGGTGCTCAAGCCTGCCGAGCAAACCCCGCTGGGCATCACCGTGCTGATGGAGCTGATCGGCGACCTGCTGCCGCCGGGCGTGCTGAACGTGGTGCAAGGCTTCGGCAAAGAAGCCGGCGAAGCCCTGGCCACCAGCAAACGCATCGCCAAGATCGCCTTCACCGGCTCGACTCCGGTCGGCTCGCACATCATGAAATGCGCCGCCGAAAACATCATTCCGTCCACCGTGGAGCTGGGTGGCAAATCGCCGAACATTTTCTTCGCCGACATCATGCAAGCCGAAGAAACCTTCATCGAAAAAGCCGCCGAAGGCCTGGTGCTCGCGTTCTTCAACCAAGGCGAAGTCTGCACCTGCCCATCTCGCGCACTGGTGCAAGAGTCGATCTACGACGACTTCATGAAAGTGGTGATGAAGAAAGTCCTGCAAATCAAACGTGGCGACCCGCTGGACACCGACACCATGGTCGGCGCCCAGGCGTCCGAGCAACAGTTCGACAAAATCCTTTCGTACCTGGAAATCGCCAAGGGCGAAGGCGCCGAATTGTTGACCGGTGGCAAGGTGGAAAAACTCGAGGGCAACCTGGCGAGCGGGTATTACATCCAGCCGACGCTGCTCAAGGGCACCAACAAAATGCGCGTGTTCCAGGAAGAAATCTTTGGCCCGGTGGTGAGCATCACCACGTTCAAGGACGAAGCCGAAGCCCTGGCCATCGCCAACGACACCGAGTTCGGCCTGGGTGCCGGCCTCTGGACCCGCGACATCAACCGCGCCTATCGCATGGGCCGCGCCATCAAGGCCGGTCGCGTGTGGACCAACTGCTACCACCTGTACCCGGCGCATGCCGCGTTCGGCGGTTACAAAAAGTCCGGTGTCGGTCGTGAAACCCACAAGATGATGCTCGATCACTATCAGCAGACCAAAAACCTGCTGGTGAGCTACGACATCAATCCGTTGGGGTTCTTCTAACCCGACGCGATACCGCGTTAACGGCCATCGCCAGCAAGCCGGCTCCTACAGGTTTGCGCAGTCCTGTAGGAGCCGGCTTACTGGCGATAGCGCCCTCAAACACACCGCAAATCATAGCCCTGCCGCTCTGGCACGGGCTTTGCGTGCCCGACTTACAGTAAAAGCAGCCCCCGAAAGTCCAACAGATCAAACAATAAAAAAGACAGCGAGGACTTATGACTTCTTCCACACAGCTCAAACCCACACTCGGCACCCTGCACTTATGGGGCATTGCCGTCGGCCTGGTGATCTCCGGCGAATACTTCGGCTGGAGTTACGGCTGGGGCACCGCAGGAACCCTGGGTTTCCTCGTCACCGCGTTGATGGTGGCGACGATGTACACCTGTTTCATCTTCAGTTTCACCGAATTGACCACCGCCATTCCCCACGCGGGCGGGCCGTTTGCCTATAGCCGACGGGCCTTTGGCGAAAAAGGCGGACTCATCGCCGGCATCGCCACCCTGATCGAGTTCGTCTTTGCGCCCCCAGCCATTGCGATGGCCATCGGCGCCTATCTGAACGTGCAATACCCGGAGCTTGATCCCAAGATTGCAGCCGTTGGCGCCTATTTTGTGTTCATGACCCTGAATATCCTCGGCGTCAGCATTGCCGCGACGTTTGAACTGGTGGTCACCGTCCTGGCCGTCGCCGAACTGCTGGTGTTCATGGGCGTGGTCGCGCCGGGCTTCAGTTTCAGCAACTTCGTGCTCAACGGCTGGTCGGGCTCCAACGACTTCACCATGGCCTCGATTCCCGGCATCTTTGCGGCGATCCCGTTTGCGATCTGGTTTTTCCTCGCCATTGAAGGCGCGGCAATGGCCGCTGAAGAAGCCAAGGACCCGAAACGCACGATTCCCAAAGCCTACGTCAGCGGCATTCTGACCCTGGTGTTCCTCGCGATCGGCGTGATGGTGATGGCCGGCGGCGTGGGCGACTGGCGCCAACTGTCGAACATCAACGACCCGCTGCCTCAGGCGATGAAAGCCGTGGTCGGCAACAATTCGACCTGGATGCACATGCTGGTCTGGATCGGTCTGTTCGGTCTGGTGGCGAGTTTCCACGGGATCATTCTTGGTTACTCGCGTCAGTTCTTCGCCCTGGCCCGCGCCGGTTACCTGCCACGTTCGCTGGCCAAACTGTCGCGCTTCCAGACTCCGCACCGCGCCATTCTGACCGGCGGCGTGATCGGCATCGCGGCGATCTACAGCGACGGCCTGGTCAACCTGCAAGGCATGACCCTGACGGCGGCAATGATCACCATGTCGGTATTCGGCGCCATCGTGATGTACATCATCAGTATGCTGAGCCTGTTCAAACTGCGTAAAACCGAGCCGAACCTGGAACGCACCTTCCGCGCGCCGGGCTATCCGATCGTCCCGGGGATTGCGCTGTTCCTGGCGGTGGTGTGCCTGGTGGCGATGGCGTGGTTCAACCCGCTGATCGGTTGTGTGTTCCTGGGCTTCATGGCGGCCGGTTATTTGTATTTCCAACTGACCGCCAAGCAGCGCTTCGATGCGCCGGCGGATGCGATGCTCGAAGGCGTCTGAGTTGCACCGGCGCCGGGCCCGCTGCCTGGCGCCTGCTTTATTAGGGTGCACCAAGATCCATTGTAGGCGCCGGCTTGCTGGCGATGGCGGTCCTCCAGCCGGCGCAAGTGCTAACCGGCACACCGTTGTCGCCAGCAAGCCGGCTCCTGCAGGATTCGCGGTGCTGTCAGGTTATTTACAGAATCAGGAGGACACCGTGGCCACATTTGCCCATTCCGTCGGCGCCCAGACCTACCGCTTCGCCAGCCTCAAAGAGGTCATGGCCAAGGCCAGTCCGGCGCGCTCCGGCGATTTCCTGGCCGGCGTCGCCGCCCTCAACGATGGCGAGCGTGTGGCCGCGCAAATGGCCCTGGCTGATATCCCGCTGACTCATTTCCTGCAGGAAGTGCTGATTCCCTATGAGGCCGATGAAGTCACCCGACTGATCATCGACACCCACGACAAACAAGCCTTCGCCGCGGTTAGCCATCTCACTGTCGGTGGTTTCCGCGACTGGCTGCTCAGTGATGCAGCCGACGAACACAGCCTGCGCGCCCTCGCCCCGGGCCTGACGCCGGAAATGGCCGCTGCCGTGTCGAAAATCATGCGCGTGCAGGACCTGGTATTGGTCGCGCAGAAAATCCGCGTGGTCACTCAGTTTCGCGGCACGATGGGCCTGCGCGGGCGCTTATCCACACGCCTGCAACCCAACCATCCCACCGACGAACCGGCCGGCATTGCCGCGAGCATTCTGGACGGGCTGCTGTACGGTAACGGCGACGCGATGATCGGCATCAACCCGGCCACCGACAGCATTGCCTCGATTTGCGCGATGCTGGAAATGCTCGACGCGATCATCCAGCGCTATGAAATTCCTACACAAGCTTGCGTGTTAACCCACGTCACCACGTCCATCGAAGCAATCAATCGCGGCGTTCCGCTGGACCTGGTGTTCCAGTCGATCGCCGGCACCGAAGCGGCCAACGCCAGCTTCGGCATCAACCTGAACGTTTTGCAGGAGGGCTACGACGCCGGTTTGAGTCTGAATCGCGGCACGCTGGGACAAAACCTGATGTATTTCGAGACCGGCCAGGGCAGTGCCCTGTCAGCCAACGCCCACCACGGCCTCGATCAACAGACCTGCGAAACCCGCGCCTACGCCGTAGCGCGACATTTCAAACCGTTCCTGGTGAACACGGTTGTAGGATTCATCGGCCCGGAGTACCTCTACAACGGTAAACAGATCATCCGTGCCGGTCTGGAAGACCACTTCTGCGGCAAATTGCTGGGTGTGCCGATGGGCTGCGACATCTGTTACACCAACCACGCCGAAGCCGATCAGGACGACATGGACACCCTGCTGACCCTGCTGGGCGTGGCCGGGATCAACTTCATCATGGGCATCCCCGGCTCCGACGACATCATGCTCAACTACCAGACCACCTCGTTCCACGATGCGCTCTATGCCCGACAAACCCTGGGCCTGAAGCCGGCGCCTGAGTTCGAACAGTGGCTGGCCAGAATGGGCATCTTCACCCAGGCAGACGGCAAGATTCATTTCGGCGATAGATTGCCGCCCGCCTTCCGCCAGGCGATGGGGCAACTGGGATGAGTGTCGAAATGGATAAACCGCCCGTTGATGCAGAAAACCCATTGCTGGAACTGCGGCGTCTGACCCCCGCGAGGATTGCCCTGGGCCGCACCGGCACCAGCATGCCCACCAGCGCGCAACTGGATTTCCAGTACGCCCACGCCCAGGCTCGGGACGCGGTACACCTGCCCTTCGACCATGCAGGGCTCAGCACGCAATTGGCGGAGTGCGGATACGAAAGTGTGCTCCTGCACAGCGCCGCCACAAACCGCGACAGCTATTTGCAGCGCCCTGACTTGGGACGAAAATTGAGCGATGAGTCGGCGCAAATCCTGCGCAACCATGCTTCAGCCCATCCCGGCGGCGTTGATCTGGTGATTGTCGTGGCCGATGGTTTGTCGGCACTGGCTGTGCACCGCCACACCGTGCCCTTCCTTGCGCGCATGCGAGAGCAGATCGAAGTCGATGGCTGGACGGTTTCTCCGGTGATTCTGGTAGAGCAAGGCCGTGTCGCGGTGAGCGACGAGATCGGCGAGTTGCTGGGCGCCAAAATGGTGGTGATCCTGATCGGCGAACGCCCTGGGCTCAGCTCGCCAGACAGTCTGGGGTTATATTTCACCTACAATCCAAAGGTCGGCCTGACGGATGCTTACCGCAACTGCATCTCCAATGTGCGACTGGAAGGCTTGAGTTATGGCATGGCGGCACACCGCTTGCTTTATCTGATGCGTGAAGCCTGTCGGCGGCAGCTGTCGGGGGTCAACCTGAAGGACGAAGCACAGCTTCAGACGCTGGAGTCGGACTCAGGGGCGGAAATGAAAGGTAATTTCCTACTGAATTCGCCGAAGGCCTGAACCGTTTCCGCATTGCGTTTCTCATTCGGTTTCAGGCAGGATCGAAACACGGCTGCCCGAGTGAGAACCGTTCGCCGTCAGAGCAAGACAGCCACTTGAAGACGAGACCTATCGATGCGGATTATTCAAGCGACCCTCGAACACCTGGACCTGCTGACCCCGTTGTTCGTCAAATATCGCGAGTTTTATGGTTCCCTGCCGTATCCGGACTCGTCCCGGGCGTTCCTCGAGAAACGCCTGCGCCGCAAGGAATCGGTGATTTACCTGGCACTGGCCGATGACGACGACAAGAAGCTGATGGGGTTCTGTCAGCTGTACCCGAGCTTTTCGTCGCTTTCGCTTAAACGCGTGTGGATCCTCAATGACATCTACGTCGCTGAAGACGCGCGCCGTCAGTTGGTCGCCGACAATCTGATGCGCACCGCGAAAAAAATGGCCAAGGAAACCAATGCCGTGCGCATGCGCGTTTCCACCAGCAGCGACAACAAAATCGCCCAGAAAACCTACGAATCCATCGGGTTCAAGGAAGACACCGAGTTCAAGAACTACGTGTTGCCGATCAGCGACGAGCTGTAACGCCGGTTATCTGAAGGAGCGAGCTTGCTCGCGATGGTCGTCAACGGAGACGCTTCAAGCCTGACACCCCACGGCGCGCTCAAGGCCATCGCGAGCACGCTTGCTCCTACAAGAAAACCGCGCCCGCCGCCGGTCTTGCACGACATCCCCCGCTACAAACTCGACGCGCTTTTCACTTCTCAGCCCGTATAATGCCGACCTTTCCGGCTTGTAAGAAAAACTACACCCGTCTGTAGCCTTACGCGAAGTCATCCGCACAGGCCTGCCGAGTCGGGCCGTCACCACAGGTGCCCCCATGGATTTCAACCCGCTCGACCTTATCCTGCATCTCGATGTTTACCTCGACTTGCTGGTGAACAACTACGGGCCATGGATTTACGCCATTCTGTTTCTGGTGATTTTCTGCGAAACCGGCCTGGTGGTGATGCCCTTCCTGCCGGGTGATTCCTTACTGTTCATCGCGGGTGCAGTGGCAGCCGGTGGCGGCATGGACCCCGTGCTGCTGGGCGGTTTACTGATGCTCGCGGCGATCCTCGGTGACAGCACCAATTACATCATCGGACGAACGGCAGGCGAGCGCCTGTTCAGCAACCCGAACTCAAAAATCTTCCGTCGCGACTACCTGCAACAAACCCACGATTTCTACGACAAGCACGGTGGAAAAACCGTGACCCTGGCGCGTTTCCTGCCGATCATCCGCACTTTCGCACCGTTCGTCGCCGGCGTAGCGAAGATGCCTTATCCGCGCTTCTTTGCCTTTAGCGTCCTCGGCACCCTCCTCTGGGTGGGCGGCCTGGTGACCCTCGGTTACTTCTTCGGCAACGTACCGTTCATCAAGCAAAACCTGTCGCTGCTGGTGGTGGCCATCATCTTGCTGTCGCTGGTGCCAATGATCATTGGCGTGGTCCGCAGCCGCTTCGGCAGTCGCGCGTCCAAAGCCGAACCCCACTGAGCAATGTGGTCGCTCAGCGCCTGGCGTCGCCGGCGCATCCTGGCCAGACACCCGATTGCCGACGATATGTGGCAGCGGGTGCGCCATCACCTGAGTTTTCTCGACGGCATCAGCGCCGCTGAAGACCAGTGGCTGCGTGAAGCCAGTGTATTGTTCCTCGAAGACAAACACCTGACCGCCCTGCCCGGCGTCGAACTCCATCAGGAGCAGCGCTTGCTGCTCGCCGCCCAGGCGCAATTGCCCTTGCTGAACCTGGGCGATCTGAACTGGTATCAGGGTTTTCACGAAATCGTCCTCTACCCCGACGACTTCCTCAGCCCCCAGCGTCATCGCGACGCCAGTGGGGTCGAGCACGAGTGGGACGGCGAACACAGCGGTGAGGCCTGGCAGCAAGGCCCGATCATCCTCGCCTGGCCCGGCGTGATGGCCAGCGGCGGCTGGGAAGGCTACAACCTGGTGATCCACGAACTCGCGCACAAACTCGACATGCTCAATGGCGATGCCAATGGCCTGCCGCCGCTGCACGCCGACATGCGCGTCAGCGACTGGGCCAGGGTCATGCAAGAGGCCTACGACGACCTCGACCGACAGCTCGAGCACAACCCTGACGCAGAAACCGCCATCGACCCCTACGCCGCGGAAAACCCCGCCGAGTTCTTTGCGGTCACCAGCGAATACTTCTTCAGCGCCCCGGATTTGCTGCACGAGGCTTATCCGCAGGTCTATGAGCAACTGAAGCTGTTTTATCGCCAAGATCCGCTGAGCAGATTGCGGCAACTTCAGGCCGAAGATCCGGTCTATCAGGCACACTACTAAGGTCTACACGACCTCTGGCACATAGCAACGGTGGCGGAATATGCCTATAATCGCCGCCACTTTTTGGTCAATCCGGCCAAGTGTTTTTGGTCAACTAACGGGGGCACCGCCCAATGAGCTACAGCAAGATTCCGGCTGGCAAAGACCTGCCGAACGACATCTACGTCGCGATCGAG
>Ga0255334_1000698_pt1 | contig 22036 bp, 23 predicted proteins | sample EtOH5_35cm_T3_12_FD_202080 | JGI IMG/M metagenome (GOLD analysis project Ga0255334, IMG submission 202080) | Sandy soil microbial communities from University of British Columbia, Vancouver, Canada - EtOH5_35cm_T3_129 | ecosystem: Engineered > Artificial ecosystem > Sand microcosm > Unclassified ... | reverse complement strand
GCGATGCTCGAGCAGGCGGGTGCCGGCCGGGACGCCGTCCACCGGGCGACGCGGGCGCTGTCCGGGACGCTCCGGGTCGGAGCCGAGCAGTGCCTCGGGGTCGTCGACGTGCCCACGGTCCTCGAGCGGTTCCACCGCCGCTACCCCCAGGTCGCGATCGACTTCACGCAGGCGGGCTCCCACGACCTCGTCGACCGGGTCCGCTCCGGGACGATGGACGTCGCCTTCGTCGCGACCACGAACCATCTCGGCACGCTCCACCGCACACCGCTCGGCTCGCGGCCGGTCGTCCTGCTCGCACCGCCGGACCACCCGCTGGCCGCCGCCTCGGGGGTGGGCTGGGCGGACCTGGACGACGAGGACTTCGTCGACTTCCACCCGTCGTGGGGCGTCCGCGTGCTGAACGACCGCGCCGCGGCGGCGCACGGTGTGCACCGGCGCGTGCGGTGCACGGTCGACGACATCCACACGCTGCTCGACCTGATCAACCGCGGCCTCGGCGTGGCGCTCGTGCCGCTCCAGATCTCCCGCAAGCCGCAGGCGGCTGCTCTCGCCGTGCTGCGGCTGCCCGCCGACTCCACGCCGGTGTGGGAGGTCTCGGCCGTCACCGGGATCGGCATCGGCGGAGCCGAGGTCTCCGCGGCCCCCCAGCTCCTCGAGCTGCTCGACGCGCCGGAACCCGCCCTGCGCTGAGGCTGCGGGGATCGCCCCGTGCGCGCAGCGGTGCTCGATGAGTTCTGCTCGGTCCCGACGGCCCGCGAGGTCGGCGGCCCGCAGTGTCCCGACGACGGCGTGGCGCTGCCGCACGTGCCGGGGCGCTCTACGGGTCGCACGGCATGGCCGCGCACGAGTTACCCGGCGATGCTGGCCGACGTCGCGGCCGGGCGGCTCGACCCCTCGCGGCTCGTGGAGCGCGTGGTGGGGCTCGACGAGGTCCCGGCGGCGCTCGCGGCGCTCGGCGCCGGCACGGCAGGGGCGGGCAGCACGGTCGTCGTGCCGTAGTCAGGGCGGCGCGCCGCCCTCCAGCAGCTCTTCGAGCCGGCCCGGGACCGAGTCGGCGTCTGGATTTGCGGTACACCGCTTCCCGCCTTCGTCTACTGGGGCTGCGAGCTCTCTTGGGTCGAGCGCTCATCGGGCGCCGAGGCTCACGACTCTCGAAGTCGCTCTCCGATCGGAATGGCTGCCGCCGCTTAGCCGCATGTAGGCGGTGTGGTGCGCCGGAGCTTGTGGTGGGTCTCGTCCTCGAACCAGGTCTCAAGGGTCGCCAGTGATCCGCGCGCGGGTTCGGACGCTCTCCGTGCCGTTCTCGATCTCGTCGGTGCGGCGCTTCGCCTTGTCGAGTTCGTCGACCACGAGGATCGGGATGGCGACGATGAGGTGCTCGACGTCCTGGGAGGCGAGCGTTACCCACGGGATCGTCTCCAGGTGCTGCGGGTGGTTCAGCAGGTAGTTCGTGTCGGGCACGAGGACGAGCTCAGCGGGTCGGACGTGAGGGTCTTGTGCGACCAGTCCGCGGCCTCGTCGAGCACCCGGATCTTCTCGTCGAGTTCGAGGCTCATCATCGCGTTGAGCACGGGCCCCCTGCCGCCTGGGTCAGGTGCCGCGCGGCTTCTTGTTCGTGAACGAGCCAGTCAACGCGTCCGTCTTCGGGCTCACGGACCTGCCAGTCACTGCGTCCCGCTTCAAGGTCTTGGACCTGCTGGCGGCTGCGTCCTGCTTCGAGCTCTTGGACGCTCCACGTGCCGTGGTGACCGTCGTCGCCCTCATGCCGCGCTTGACACGGGTCTCGGAGACGCTGCGCTCGCTCTGGGGTGGGGCGGCGGCAGTCGTGGTCGGCGCGACCTGCGACACGCGTCCCGGGGTGACGCCGACGAGCGCGGCGGTCTCGCGAACGGAGTGGCCGGCGTCGCGCAATGCGTGGATCGACTGTTCGAGCTCGTGGCGCAGTCGCTCTGCGGCGGCTTCGATCCCGCGGCGTCGGTCGGCGAGGGCGACCGCGTCGCGCAGTAGGGGGTCGTCGAGGTGGTACTCGAACTCGATGCTGGGCTGGGCGTCGTCGGGGAGGTCGTCAGCGAGGATCACGACGTCGCGTACCGACTCGTGGAGCTTGTCGAGCGTCGGAGCCCAGGTGTGCGCGCCCTGCAGGCTGGGCACGTCGCCCAGCCATGCGCCACCTTCGCGTGTGACGACCGCGGTGTAGGTCTTCATGGTGTGAGCCACTTCTCTCCGAGGACCGGGGCGAGGTCTCGTTCGATCTGTGCGAGCGTGCCGATGGGCATGTCGCCGGGGTGCTGGGCGACTGTCGTGAAGGCTGTGATGCCGTTGCTGGTGACGCGGTAGCGGCGGTGCGAGCCCTTCTGGCGGACGGGTACGCCGCCGAGGCGTTCGATGCGCCGGTTGACGTCTCTCGCTCGCACAACGGTAAGTCTAGCGACTACACACGTCAACTGTCTAGCGACTAAACGCTGTGCTCGCCCCTCACCCACGGCCGGTGTGTCCTCCGCAGCAGCTGCGGCGCACGGGATCATGAGCGTGGCAACCGTGACGAGCGCGATCGCCAGACCGCGAGCATGTTCTGCCGACCGCTGACATCCCTGCTCCGCACCGGACCGTGGTCCCGTGTTCGTAGCCGGCCTTCGTCATCGGGCGCGGCGGCGAGCCCGTGCCCCGGCGATCAGGTCCTCCACGGGCCAGACCGGACGGGCACGCCTAGCCTCGGGCCATGGGAAAAGTCGTCTTCGACGCCGCGGCGAGCCTGGACGGTTTCCTCGCCGACGAGCAGGACTCGCTCGACTGGCTGTTCGCCGTCCCGGGCGGCGACGAGCCCGGCGCCGACCTTGTCCCGCAGGGCGCCACCGTCCACGTCGAGGGGTCCACCACCTACCGGTGGCTCCTCGACCACGAGGACCTCGTGGCGCACCCGGAGAAGTGGCGCGAGTACTTCGGCGACAAGCCGGTGTTCGTGTTCACCACGCGCGACCTGCCGGTGCCGGCCGGCGCGGACGTGCGGTTCGTCTCGGGCGCCGTGCCGGACGCGCTGCCGGCGATCCGAGCGGCGGCAGGCGACGGCGACATCTGGGTGGTCGGCGGGGGCGACCTCGCGGGGCAGTTCCTCGACGCGGGTGCGCTCGACGAGATCGCCGTCTCGGTGGCGCCGGTCACGCTCGGCGCGGGGGCGCCACTGTTCCCGCGGCGCATCGGCTCGGACCGGCTGCGGCTGGTCGAGGCGCGGGCGGCCGGCGCGTTCGCCCGGCTCGTCTACGCGGTGACCTGAGCAGTCACCAGCCCGCGGCGGGGCCCAGCGCGAGGCCGGCGGCGGCGCGGGCGGCCTCGGGGTCGGTCGCGGCGACCGCGGCGGCGGCCGCGCGTTCGCAGGCGGGTGAGTCCACGGCGGCGAGCTGCTGGGCCACCGCGCCGAGCAGCCCCGGCGCCATCGACAGGCTCCCCACGCCGAGCCCGACGAGCACGACGGCCAGCAGCGGGTCGCCCGCCGCCTCGCCGCACACCCCGACGTGGGTACCGGTGCGCCTCCCGGCGGCACCGACCTGCGCGATCAGGCGCAGCACCGCGGGCTGCCACGGGTCGTTGAGGGCGGCGAGCTCGCCGGACAGCCGGTCGGCCGCCATCGTGTACTGGGCGAGGTCGTTGGTGCCGAGGGAGACGAAGTCGACGACGGCCAGCAGCTCGTCGGCCAGCAGCGCGGCGGCGGGCGTCTCCACCATCACGCCGGCGTGCTCGATCCCGTGCGCGCGCGCCAGCGCGACGAAGCCCGCGGCCTCCGCGACGGTGGCGACCATCGGCGCCATCACCCACGGGTGCGTGCCGGTCCGCTCGCCGGCGCGAGCGATCGCGGCGAGCTGGTCGGCGAGGACCTGCGGGCTGCGCCAGGACGTGCGCAGGCCCCGCACGCCGAGGGCGGGGTTCTCCTCGTGCTGCGGCCCGACGAAGGCCAGCGGCTTGTCGGCACCGGCGTCGAGGGTGCGCACCACCACCTCGTCGCCGGGGAACCGCGCCAGCACGGCGGCGTAGGCGGCGGTCTGCTCGTCGGTCGTCGGCGGCTCCGCCCGGTCGAGGAACAGGAACTCCGTGCGGAACAGACCGACGCCCTGCGCGTGCGCCCGGACCGCCCGCTCCGCGTCCGCCGCCCCGCCGACGTTGGCCTTCAGCGTGACCGGCGTGCCGTCGCCCAGCGCCCCCGCTCCGCCGAACGGCGGCGCCTTGGGCGCGGACTCCACCTGCGCGACGAGCTCGGGCGCCGGGTCGACGACGAGCTCGCCCGTGCCGCCGTCGACGAGCAGGAGCGTGCCCTCGGGGATCGCCAGCGCGTCGGGCGCGCCCACCACGGCGGGCAGCCCGAGGGACCGGGCGAGGATCGCGGCGTGCGACGTGGGACCGCCCTGCGCGGTGACCAGCGCGCGGCACACGTCCGGGTCGAGCAGCGCCGTGTCGGCCGGCGCCAGGTCCCGCGCCACCAGCACGAACGGCTCGTCGCGCACCGGCACGCCGGGAGCGGAGCGCCCCAGCAGCTCCGCGACGAGGCGGTTGCGCACGTCGTGGACGTCCGCTGCGCGGCCCGCCGTCACGCCGCCGGCGGCGCTCAGCAGCTCCGCCACGGCCGTGAACGCCTGCCACGCCGCCGGCTCGGCGGCCAGGCCCTGGCCGACGCGCGCGGCTGCGTCGTCGAGGATGCCGCGGTCCTCCGCCATGAGGGCGTCGGCCTCGAGGATCGCCCTCGCGTCGCCCTCGACCCGCGCCGCCCGGGCGCGCAGCTCGGCCGCGACGGCCCCGGCGGCCGTCGTCAGCCGGCCGACCTCCGCCGCGCGAGCGTCGGAGGGCACGGTCGCCCCCGCCGACGGCTCGGTGACGGGATCGGGCATGCGCACCACGGGCCCGACGCCGCGGCCGGGACTGACCCCGAGCGGGTGTCCGGCGGGGGCGGGCCCCGCGGTTGTGGCGCCTGCGGGCGCGGGCGGCGCGGGTGGGGCAGGGGCCTGGGCCCCCATCTCGTCGAACCCTCGCTCGACGAGGTCCGTGATGCGGTCCAGCGCCTCGACGGCGTCCGGCCCGGCCGCGCCGAAGCGCAGCAGGTCGCCGAGGCGCGCGTCGAGGGTCAGCAGCGCCGTGGTGCCGGTGACGGCGACGGGTGCGCGGTGCGTCCGCAGGTTCTCCACCGTCACGGTGGCGTCGAGGCCGCCGAGGGCCGAGACGACGAGCGCCGCGGGGCGGGCGTGCATCCCCACCGGGTTGACCAGCCGCAGCTCGCGGGTGGTCGTGGCGGCCGGCGCGGGCGTGGCCGTCGGGGCGGGCTCGTCCGGCTCGTCGGCCAGGTGGCTGGCCTTGGCCGCCAGCGCCCCCCTGGCCTCCCGCTCGACGGCGTCGAGGCTCGCCCCGCCCGCCGCGGAGACGATCCCGGCGAGCAGCCCCTCGACGAAGGGCGCGCTCGTCAGCCGTACCGGCACACCCGGGTCGTCGACGAACTCGAGCGCCATCTCGGCGGACAGCACCGCCGAGCCGAGGTCCATCAGCACCAGCACGCCGTCCGGCGAGGAGACCTGGCCGATCGCCTCGCTCACCGCGACGGCGTCCGTCCCGGTGACGCCGCCGGGTCCCCCCGCGGCCACGGCCACGGGGGGACCACCGGCAGGCACCATCTCCAGGGCGAGCTCGACCGCGGCCTTCGCCAGCGCAGGGCTGTGCGAGACCACGACGAGGCCGACCGTCACGGCTACGCCAGGGCCTCGGCCAGCGCCCGGAACAGCAGGGCCGTCGAGGCGGCGCCCGGGTCGAGGTGACCCGCGGAGCGCTCGCCGAGGTAGCTGGCGCGACCCTTGCGGGCGACGAGCGGCTCGGTGGCGTCCCGGCCGACCTCCGCCGCGGCGAACGCCGCCGCCGTGGCGGCGCCGGCACCGGCGCCTCCCGCGACCGCGGCGTCGTACGCGTCGAGCGCCGGCGCCATCGCGTCGTACATCGTCTTGTCGCCCGCCTCGGCCTTGCCCCGTGCGACGACGCCCTCGAGCCCGGCACGCAGCGCGGCGCCGAGCCCGGTGGCGTCGAGGGTGTCCGTGGCCCCCGCGGACGCGCCCAGCCGGAGGAAGAACGTGCCGTACAGCGGCCCGCTGGCCCCGCCGACGGAGGTGACCAGGGTCATCCCGACGGCCTTGAACAGGTCCACCAACGTGCCGTACGGCGTCCCGCCGTCCTCCGCCTCGCGGAGCTTGGCGAAGACGGCGTCGAAGCCACGGGTCATGTTGATCCCGTGGTCGGCGTCGCCGATCGCCGAGTCGAGCTCCGTGAGGTACGCCCGGTTCTCCGTGACGTAGCCACGGAACCGGTCGAGCCAGGCGATGAGTGCTGCGAGGTCCACGGTGTCGGACATGGTTGTCAGGCACCCCACCGCAGGCCGGGGGTGACCACGGGCGCGTCCCACAGCCGCAGGATCTCGTCGTCCGCCTTCAGGACGGTCACCGAGGCGCCGGCCATATCGAGGGACGTCATGTACGGGCCGACCAGGCTGCGCGCCGGGGTGACGCCGGCCTTCTTGAGGATCGCGTCGACCTCGCCGTACAGCAGGTAGAGCTCGATGAGCGGCGTGCCGCCGAGCCCGTTGACGAACACGACCGCCGGCGCGCCGGCGAAGTCGTGGTCGGCGAGGATCGGCTCGACGAGCAGCTCGGCGATCTCCTTGGCGGAGACGAGCTTGCCGCGGCGGCGCCCCGGCTCGCCGTGGATGCCGACGCCGATCTCGATCTCGTCGTCCGCGATCTCGAACGTCGGCTTGCCGGCGGCCGGGACGGTGCAGCTCGACAGGGCGATGCCCATCGAGCGGCCGGAGGCGGAGACCTTCTCGGCGAGCGACTTGACGGCGTCGAGGTCCGCACCGGCTTCGGCGGCCGCGCCGACGATCTTCTCGAGAAGGACCGTGAGGCCCACGCCGCGGCGGCCGGCGGTCCACGTCGAGTCCTGGACCGCGACGTCGTCGGCGGTGACGACGGTCTCGACCCGGACGCCGGAGGCGTCGGCGAGCTCCGCGGCCATCTCGAAGTTCATCACGTCGCCCGTGTAGTTCTTGACGATGTGCAGCACGCCCGCGCCGGTGTCGACGACCTTGGTCGCCTCCTCCATCTGGTCCGGCGTCGGGGACGTGAACACGGCGCCCGCACACGCGGCGTCGAGCATGCCGGTGCCGACGAACCCGCCGTGCATCGGCTCGTGCCCGGAGCCGCCGCCGGAGACCAGCGCCACCTTGCCGGCCGCCTTCGGGGTCGCCCGGTAGATGATCCGGTTCGCGTGGTCCACGCGCTGCGAGGGTTCCGCGGCCGCAACGCCGACGAGGGAGTCCTGGAGCACCTCGTCGGGGTTGTTGATGATCTTCTTCATGCGTCAGCACCTTCTTTGGTCATGGCCGGGCGGCCGGGAATGAGATGAGGCCGAACGCGAGCACGCCCGCGCGCGCGGGCCGGGCTCAGGGTTGATATCGACGGACCGTCCGCGTGCGGGCGAGCGCGGGTGGCGAACGGCCCCGTGATCGTCCATGTGTGCTCCCTTGCACGGAGAACGGCGGTCGCCGAGGCGCCTGCTGGACAGAACACCATTCGACAATGTCGAATACTCACCGGGGGTCAGGGCAGTGTCAAGCGCTGGTATCGACGGAGTGCCGGCGGCATCGCCAGACCGGCCCGGAGGGTTGGCAGAACGGTGATCCAGGCGATCGATCGCGCTGCTCAGGTGCTGACCGCACTGCAGGGCGCGCGCCACCTCGGCATCACCGAGCTGGCGGCGAGACTCGACCTGTCGCCGTCCACCGTTCACGGGATCGTCAAGTCGCTCCAGCAGCACGGCCTGGTCGCCAGGGAGCCCAACGGCACCCGCTACATGCTCGGCCCGGCACTGCTCAAGCTGTCCAACGTCTACCTCGACACCCTCGAGGTGCGGGCGCGCGCGATGCGGTGGACGTCCGAGCTCGCCCGGCGCACCGGGCTGTCGACCCGCCTCGGCGCCGACCTGTTCCACGAGGTGCTCGTCATCCACCACAACCGCCGGCCGGACGGCAGCCAGCAGATGCTCGAGACCGGTCTGACGCTGCCCGCCCACGCCTCGGCGATGGGCAAGGTGCTCCTCGCCTACCACCCGCACCTGGCCGACGAGGTCCTCGCGGGGCCGCTGACGGCGCTGACCGGAGACACGATCACCGACCCCGCCAAGCTCCAGCTCCAGCTGGCGCAGGTCGCGGCTCGGGGGCTGGCCACCGAGGAGGACGAGGCCGTGCTGGGGGAGTCGTCCGTCGCGGCGCCCATCGCGGACCGCTCCGGCACCGTGGTCGCCGCGATCGCGGTGGTGCTGCCGACGAGCGAGTGGCCGCCGGAGAACGACGTGCTCAACAACCTGCGCGAGGCCGCCCGCAACGTCTCGCGCGAGCTCGGTGCCCCGACGTGGCCGCCGCGCGTCCCGGTCCGCGAGTCCGCCGACTGACCGAGCTACCCCCCACCCCCCACCCCGACCCCACCCCCCACCCCCGCCCCACCCCGCCGCCGAGTGCCGCCGCTATTCATCGAGTGCTACCCAAGTTTCGGTAGCACTCGATGAATAGGGGAGGCACTCGGCGAACAGGGCAGGCGCCCGCTGGGGTGGGTCAGGGGTGGGGACCGGGCGCTTGGGCGTGCGGCCGTCGCCCGACGAGCGGCCGCCGGCCGAGCCACGGCGCCCAGTGCGTGCGCACCCACCGCGCGTTCCAGCGCGGCGCGGGCGGCAGCGGCGCGAGCGGGTCGTCCCAGCCGGGCGGGTCCGGCTCAAGGCCCAGCCCGACGAGCGCGGCCTGCGCCACCCGCGCGTGGCCGGCCTCCGTCAGGTGGATCCGGTCCTGGGACCACACCCGCCAGTCGCGCAGCGAGCGCATGCCCCACGCGTCCAGCACGTCGGCGCGGTTGCGGCGCGCGATCGACCAGATCGGCGCGTTGTACATGGCGACCTTCGGCCGGATCCGGCGGATCATCGGGCTTCCCCAGGTGTCGAACCCCGTAGCGAGGAGCGCGTCGACGCCTTCGCCGCGGAGCCGGACCACCGCGACTTCGAGCTGCTGCGCAAGCCGGTCCGGACTGGCGTCCGGGCGCAGCAGGTCGTTGCCGCCGCCGACGAGGCTGACCAGATCCGGCGCCATGGCGAGGGCCTCGTCCACCTGCTCGGTGACGATCGAGGTCAGCTTGCGGCCGCGGATCGCCAGGTTGGCGTACTCGAGCGGGGTGCGCCGGCGGCGACGCGGCGGGCGGGCAGTCGCGCGGCGAGGACGTCCGCCCAGCCGCGCAGCGGTGCCTCGGTGCCGTCGGGGGCGTCCCACAGGCCCTCGGAGAAGGAGTCCCCGAGCGCGACGTACCTGGTCCACGGGGGTGTTGTGGTCACCGGGCCATCGTGCCTCCCGCTACGGCAGAGCCCAGTCGATCGGCTCCGCGCCCTGCGCCTCGAGCGAGGCGTTGACCTTCGAGAAGGGCCGTGAGCCGAAGAACCCGGCATGTGCCGACAGCGGGCTCGGGTGGGCGCTCGCGACGATCGGCACCGTGCCGAGCGCGGGCGTCAGCGACTGCGCGTCGCGGCCCCACAGCACGGCGACGAGCGGCCCGCCGCGCTCGACGAGCGCCGCGATCGCGCGGTCCGTCACCGGCTCCCAGCCCTTGCCGCGGTGCGAGGCGGGGACGCCCGCGCGCACCGTCAGCACCCTGTTCAGCAGCATCACGCCGCGGTCCGCCCACGGGGTCAGGTCACCGCTGCCCGGCTCGGGGACGCCGACGTCCGCCGCGAGCTCGGTGAAGATGTTGCGCAGCGAGCCGGGCAACGGCCGCACGTCCGGCTGGACCGAGAAGGAGAGGCCCATCGGGTGGCCGGGGGTCGGGTAGGGGTCCTGGCCGACGACGAGTACGCGCACGTCCGCCAGCGGCCGCCGGAAGGCGTTGAGGATCGCGTCGCCCGCCGGCAGGTAGGTGCGCCCGGCGGCGACCTCGGCGCGCAGGAAGTCTCCGGCGGCGCGGATCGCGGGCTCGACGGGCGCCAGCGCGGCGGCCCAGTCCGGTGCCATCAGCTGGTCGAGCGGTGCCGGGCCCACGGCCCGCAGGCTACCGGCTCACCCGTCCGCTCGTCGGCCCCGCCGTCATCCGACCCCCCGTCCGCTCGTCGGCCCGCCCCCGTCCGACGCTCGCCCACTCGGGAAGTCCCCGATCCGGCGCCGGCTGCGCCATCCGTCGCGGATAGCCGGCCGAAACCGCGCCAGATGGCGCAGTCGAGCCGCACTCGAAGGGGACGGAGGTGAATGACACGGCTGTCATTCACGCCTACGATGGGCCGAGCAGCACCGAGGGATGCGAAGGGAGGCGGGCATGGACGTCGCGGCCGTCATGGCGGTGCAGTCGGAGGAGATCGCCGGCCTGTCCGAGCGCAACCAGCAGGTGCTCGCCTTCGAACGGCAGTGGTGGAAGTACGCCGGTGCCAAGGAGCAGGCGATCCGCGAGCTGTTCGACATGTCGGCCACGCGGTACTACCAGGTTCTCAACGCCCTGATCGACGACCCGGCCGCCCTCGCGTTCGACCCGATGCTCGTCAAGCGCCTCCGGCGGATGCGCGCGTCCCGCCAGCGGGCTCGCACCGCGCGCCGCCTGGGCGCCGACGGCTGATCAGCCGGTCCCACGCGCCGCGCCGCTCGGCCGGACGAGCCCGTTCACCCACTAGCCTTGCGGCCGTGAGCAAGGCCGCCTACCAGTTCCCGCCCGACGAGTTCGACGCGCCGCCGGACCCGGACTCCCCGCGCGGAGTGCACCGTGCGCCCCGGTCCGCGTGGAGTCGGTGGTGGCCCTTCCTCGCCGTCCTCGTCATCGTGCCCGCGCTCGCGTGGGGCGCCGTGACCTACCTCGCGGACCGCGGGAGGCTGCCGGACCTGCCGGGTGGCACCCCGAGCTCGTCGGCCACCGTGACGCCGCCGACGACACCCGGCGAGGACCCGACCGCGGCCGAGACCGCGCCGCCCCCGACGGTCGAGACCACGCCGACGGAGGCCCCGCCGAACCTCGCCACCCCGGTGAGCGTGCTCAACGGCGCGCGGATCAACGGGCTGGCGGGCCGGATCGCGGACCAGCTCGCGGCCGCGGGGTTCACCGCCGTGACGGCGGGCAACCACACGGCCGACATCCCGGTCGCCTCGACGATCTACTACGGGTCCGAGGACCTGCGGGCCACGGCGGACCTCGTCGCGCAGACGATCGACGTCACCGCGGTGGTCCTCTCGCCCGTCGACGCCCCCGGCGGCGTCACGGTGGTGCTGAAGTCGGACCCCGGCGCGTAGGTCGTGGGGCGGTCAGCCGCTTGCACTCACCGGGTGCGAGTGCTAACCATTGACTTAGCACTCTCCGGTGGGGAGTGACAGAAACACCGGCCGTCGGGTGAGGGTGGCAACGCGCGGGACGTGACCGCGCGCGGCGATCCGTCCGTCGCGGGCACCTGGGCGGCCAACCCACAAACCCAGACAAAGGATCGCTAGCCACATGGCCAAGATCATCGCCTTCGACGAGGAGGCCCGGCGGAGCATGGAGCGCGGGCTCAACATCCTCGCCGACACCGTCAAGGTCACGCTCGGCCCCAAGGGCCGCAACGTCGTGCTCGACAAGAAGTGGGGCGCGCCGACGATCACCAACGACGGCGTCTCCATCGCCAAGGAGATCGACCTCGACGACCCGTACGAGCGGATCGGCGCCGAGCTGGTCAAGGAGGTCGCCAAGAAGACCGACGACGTCGCGGGTGACGGCACCACCACCGCCACCGTTCTCGCGCAGGCGCTCGTCCGCGAGGGCCTGCGCAACGTGGCGGCCGGTGCCAACCCGATCGCCCTCAAGCGCGGCATCGAGAAGGCCGTCGAGGCCGTCACCGAGCAGCTGCTCGCGCAGGCCAAGGAGGTCGAGACCAAGGAGGAGATCGCCGCGACCGCGGCCATCTCCGCCGCCGACCAGGCGATCGGCGACCTGATCGCCGAGGCCCTCGACAAGGTCGGCAAGGAGGGCGTCATCACCGTCGAGGAGAGCAACGCCCTGGGTCTCGAGCTCGAGCTGACCGAGGGCATGCGTTTCGACAAGGGCTTCCTCTCGGCCTACTTCGTCACCGACCCGGAGCGCCAGGAGGCCGTCCTCGAGGACGCGTTCATCCTGCTCGTCGAGTCGAAGATCTCGAACGTCAAGGACCTGCTGCCGCTGCTGGAGAAGGTCATCCAGGCCGGCCGGCCGCTGTTCATCGTCGCCGAGGACGTCGAGGGCGAGGCCCTGGCCACGCTCGTCGTCAACAAGCTCAAGGGCACGTTCAAGTCGATCGCCGTCAAGGCGCCCGGCTTCGGCGACCGCCGCAAGGCGATGCTCCAGGACATGGCCATCCTCACCGGGGGTCAGGTCGTCAGCGAGACGGTCGGCCTCAAGTTGGACTCAGTCGGCGTCGAGGTGCTCGGCCAGGCCCGCAAGGTCGTCGTCACCAAGGACGAGACCACGATCGTCGAGGGTGCCGGCGACGCCGCGCAGATCGCCGGCCGGGTCTCGCAGATCCGCACCGAGATCGAGAACTCCGACTCGGACTACGACCGCGAGAAGCTCCAGGAGCGGCTCGCCAAGCTGGCCGGCGGCGTGGCCGTCATCAAGGCCGGCGCGGCCACCGAGGTGGAGCTCAAGGAGCGCAAGCACCGCATCGAGGACGCGGTGCGCAATGCGAAGGCCGCCGTGGAGGAGGGGATCGTCGCCGGTGGTGGCGTCGCCCTGATCCAGGCCGGCAAGACGGCGTTCGAGAAGCTCGAGCTGACCGGCGACGAGGCGACCGGCGCCCAGATCGTCAAGGTGGCGATCGAGGCCCCGCTCAAGCAGATCGCGGTCAACGCGGGCTACGAGGGTGGCGTCGTGGTGGACAAGGTCCGCAACCTGCCGATCGGCTACGGCCTCAACGCCGCGACCGACGTGTACGAGGACCTGCTCGCGGCCGGCGTCGCCGACCCGGTCAAGGTCACGCGCTCGGCGCTGCAGAACGCGGCGTCGATCGCCGCGCTGTTCCTCACCACCGAGGCCGTCGTGGCGGACAAGCCGGAGAAGTCGTCCGCCCCTGCCGGTGGCGATGGTGGCATGGGTGGCATGGACTTCTGAGTCCTGCCCTCGCGCGGGACGGGGCCGGTCACCAGCGGGTGGCCGGCCCCGTCTCGCGCTATTCCGTGCCCGACGAGCGGCCGCGGTCCCGCGCCGGCACGCGCAGGCCCGAGGCGCGCAGCCGCCGCGTCAGCTCGCGGCCCGTCACGAGCTCGGCGCCGAGCGCCAGCAGCGCGGCGTGGCGCTCGGCCGGCACGTCGTAGTGGTCGCGGTCGAAGGAGCGCCGGGGCAGGCCCGCGCGCACGGCGAAGGCGTGCAGCTCGTCGTACGACGCGTCGCTGACGAGATGCGCCCACACGGTGCCGTGACGCGGCCAGATCGGAAGGTCCACGAGCACTGCCACGCCCGCAGGCTAGGCCATCACCGGGCGAACAACCGGGCGGCGGCCTGCTCCGCCTCGCCGTAGGCGTCGGAGGCGATGCGCATCGCCTGGGCGATCTGCGCCAGCGACTGCTCGACGCGCGCCTGCGTGGCGTTCCAGTCCGCGACGATCCCCCCGAACGCCGCCGCGGCGGCGCCCCGCCACACGGCCTGGAGGTCGGTGAGCTGACGCTGCATCGTGGCGACCTCCGCCTGGATCGACGCGGACCGCTGCTGCACCCCGGCGGCGGCCTGCGCCAGCTGGACGACGTCGACTTCGTAGTGGCTCATGTCTGCTCCCTCGAGCCCGCCGGGCCGGTCGGTCCGGCGAGGACGGCGGGATGGCCGCGACGCTAGGTGCGGCCTTCGATGGGCAGGGGCGCGCCCGGGGGCGGCCGTGCGGGGCGGCGCACGCCGGTGGGGTGTGGACGGCTCAGCGGTGCGTCGCGGGCTGGCGGACCGTCGAGCGTGGGATGACGGCGACGATCGGCCTCGTCGGCGCGGTGATGCGCGTGATCGCGCTCGTCGCCGGCGGCTCCGCCGCCTCGCCCGGCCGGGCACCCGCGGGCTCGTCGGGCGTCGGCTGGGTCGCCTCCGCCTCCTCCAGCCCGGCCAGCTCCTTGTCCACGCGGGCCAGCTCGGCGGCGACGTTCTGCCGCGCCGGCTCCTCCCACCGCTCCGAGAGCGGTGACACGAACAGCGACGGGCGAGCCAGGAGCCTGTGCAGGATGCGCTGGCGCGCGCGCAGGAAGTCGATCTTCGAGATGTGCCTGTACTCGGCGCGCAGGTCCTCGAGGTACGCCTTGTACTTCTGCGGCTCCACCGCCAGCATCCCCAGGTCGGCGTCGCAGAGCACCGCGCTGTCGGGGTCGGCCGGGTCCGGCGTGTGGCGCGCGAGCTGGATCACCAGGTCGTGCACGCGGCGGGCGCGCGCCTCCGGCACGCCGAGCGCGACGAGCTCGCGCAGCGCGACGTCGGCGCTCGCGGCCTCGTCCTCCCCGCCGCGGTTGGCGAACGCGGCGGCCAGCGCCGCATCGAACACCGCGCCGTGGTACCAGGCCGCCACCCGGACGATGTCCGGCTCGTGGGTCTCCTCGTTCAGCTGGTCGACGCGCGCGAGCACGTCGACCAGATGCCTGAGGTTGTGGAAGCGGCGGTCCGGTGCCGTCCAGCGCTCGATCAGCGCCTCGGCGGTGCTCCGGATCTCCTCGGGTTGGGCCGTCCCCCCGATCGCCTGAACGCTTCGGACGAACGCTGGCAACAACCACTGTGGCGCGTCATAGACGCCCATGGGAAGAACCTCACCGACGGTTTACTCGGACGTCCTCCATCGTAACCTCAGTCGGACGCGTGTCCGACGGTACGGCGACGCGCACCGTCGTGCCGCCCCCCTCGGTCTCGCTCAGCGAGACGGTGCCGTGGTGGGCGGCGACGATCGCCGCGACGATCGCCATGCCCAGCCCGGTCCCGCCGGACCCCCTCGTCCGCGAGGCGTCCACACGGTAGAACCGCTCGAACACGCGGGCGGCGTGCTCGGGGTCGATGCCCGGCCCGTGATCGCGCACCTCGAGCACACCGGACCCGTCCACCGCGCCCACGGCGACCTCCACCGGCGTGCCGGCCGGCGTGTGCCGCACCACGTTCCCGACGAGGTTCGCCAGCACCTGCCGCAGCCGCGCGTCGTCGCCCGTCACCACCACGGGGGCCGCCTCGTCACCCTCCACGAGGGGCACCAGCCGGGCCGCCCGCTCCGGGTCGAGCGCGCGCAGGTCGCTGACCGCGTCGGCCGCCAGGACCGTCAGGTCCACGGGCTCCGCGGCGACGGGCCTGCCCTCGTCGAGCCGGGCGAGCGTCAGCAGGTCCTCGACCAGCGCGCCCATCCCCGTCGCCGAGCCCTCGATGCGGCGCATCGTGTCGTCCAGCTGCTCGGTGGTGGTCAGCGCGCCCATCCGGTACAGCTCGGCGTAGCCGCGGACGGTCGCCAGCGGCGTGCGCAGCTCGTGCGACGCGTCGGCGACGAACCGGCGCATCCGCGTCTCGGAGGCGGTGCGCGCGGCGAAGGCCGTCTCGATCTGCGCGAGCATCCCGTTGAGGGCGCCGGCGAGGCGGCCCACCTCGGTCGACTCGGGCAGGTTCGGCACGCGGCGCGACAGGTCGCCGGCAGCGATCGCCGCGGCGGTGTCCTCGATCTGCGCCAGTGGGCGCAGCGAGCGGCGAACCACCCAGCCGGCGGCGAGCGCGCCGAGGAGCACGATGCCGGCACCGGAGAGGACCAGCACCGCGGTCATGGTGCGCACTGTGTCGCCCGCCTCCGCCAGCGGCAGAGCGACCACCACCGATCCGCCCCAGTTGCCGGCGAAGGCGACCGCCCGCCACCGGGAGCCGGCGCGGTCCGATGGCACGGTGAACGGCTTCTGTTCGAGCGTGTTCGCCTGCTGTGCGTCGAGGCGGGGGACGTCGGGCGTGCCGTACGCGGCGCGCGCCGAGCTCGTCGACCACGGGATCTCGCGAACCGCGGTCTGGATCAGCACGTAGTAGTCGCTCGGCCCCGCTGGTGCCTGTCCCCACCAGGCGTTCACTCCGGCCTCGGCGATCTCCCGGCCCTCGTCGCGCAGCTTCTGGTCGATCTGCGCGACGAGCGAGCGCTGCAGCAGCGTGGCGCTGGTGATCCCGGCCAGCACCAACCCCGCCGCCACCAGCACGGTGATGACGGCGATCAGCCGGGCGGAGAGGGGGACCGCCGCCAACCGCCGCCGGAGCGCGGTCACGACTGCTCGCGCAGCAGGTACCCGACGCCGCGCTTGGTGTGGATCAGCGGCGGCAACCGGTTGCCCGCGGCGTCCGTCAGGGAGTCGACCTTGCGCCGCAGGTAGGAGATGTAGGACTCGACGATGTTGGCGTCGCCGCCCCAGTCGTACTGCCACACGTGGTCGAGGATCTGCGCCTTGCTCAGAACGCGGCCCGCGTTGAGCATCAGGTAGCGCAGCAGCTTGAACTCGGTGGGGGACAGCTCCACCGGCTGGCCGGCGCGGTGAACCTCGTGCGAGTCGTCGTCGAGCTCGAGGTCGGCGTAGCGCAGCACGTTCGAGTCGTCGTCGGCGTGCCGCGTGCGGCGCAGCACGGCCCGGATGCGCGCGACGACCTCCTCGAGGCTGAACGGCTTGGTGACGTAGTCGTCGCCGCCGACGGTCAGGCCCTGGACCTTGTCCGCGGTGTCGTCGCGCGCGGTGAGGAACAGCACGGGGACGAACTGGCCGCGCTCGCGCAGGCGGCGCGTCACGGCGAAGCCGTCGAGGTCGGGGAGCATGACGTCGAGCACGACGAGGTCGGGCTCCACGTCCCGCGCGAGCTTCAGCGCCTGCCGGCCGTCCGCCGCGGCGTGCACCTCGAACCCGGCGAAGCGAAGCGACGTCGCGAGCAGCTCACGGATGTTCGGCTCGTCGTCGACGACGAGCAGGCGGGCCTCGGGCGCGGTGGTCACGGGCCCAGTGTGGGCCGGATCCCTGGGAGCCGCCTGAGCGTGCGCTGCGACTCCGCCGACTCCCGCGAGCTCACTCCCGCCTCCCCCAGCGTCCGAGGAAGGTGACGCCCGGGGGTCACCTTCCTCGGACGCTACGGGGGTCAGTCGGCGGCGGCTTCGATGGCAGGGGTGACCGTCGTCGAGCCGAGCAGCTGCGGGGCCGTGCCCCGCTTGAGGGCGGCGAGCCGCGCCTCGACCTCGATCTGGGTGTCCGCGGACTCCAGCTCCTCGAACTGCGACTCGATCGACGAGGCGGCGAGCTCGGCCTGGCCGGCGGCCAGCGCCTCCTCGCGCTTGACGCGGTCCTCCCAGCGGGACAGCTCGCTCGTCGGGTCGAGCACGTTGATCGAGCCGATCGCCTCGGTCACCTGCTGCTGGGCCTGGGCGGACTTCTGCCGCGCGACGAGCGTGTCGCGGCGCCCCTTCAGCTCGGTCAGCTTCTCCTTCATCATCGCCAGGCCGGACTTGAGCTTCTCGACCGCCTCCCGCTGCGAGGTGATCATCGGCTCGGCGTCGTGGACCTCCTGCTCCGCCGAGATCTGCTTCGCGAGCGCCAGCTTGGCCAGGGCGTCGAACTTGTCGGCGTTCGCCGCGTCACCGGCCCCGCGGTACTCGTCGGCCCGGCTCGACGCGGCGACGGCCTTGCGGCCCCACTCACCGGCGGCATGGGCGTCCTCGTTGTAGTCCTGCTCCGCCAGGCGCAGGTTGCCGATCGTCTGGGCGATCGCCCTCTCGGCGTCCACGATCGAGCTGGTGTAGTCGCGCACGAGCTGGTCGATCATCTTCTGCGGGTCCTCCGCCTGGTCGAGCAGCGCGTTGATGTTGGCCCTGGCCAGCTGCGCGATCCGGCCGGAGATGGACTGCTTCTCGGACATTGCCCGTCTGCCTTCCTCGTAGGTGCACTGCTCTAGAACCCGCCGCCGACACCGCTGCCGCCGGAGAACCCACCGCCGCCGCCGCCCCAGCCTCCGCCACCGCCCCAGCCTCCGCCACCGCCGCCACCACCGCGGAGGATCGAGCCGAGGATGAGGCCGCCGAGGATCATGCCGCCGACGTTGTTGTTGCCACCGCCGCGGGAGCCCGGCCAGTCGTCGTCCCGCCGGCTGTACTCGACGTCCTGCTGCGCGGCGCTCATCGCGGCGTCGACGAACTGCTGCGCCCGCTGGGCGGTGCCGAGCGCGCGCTGCGGGTCGTCCGCCCGCTCGGTGACGGCCTGGTCGCGCAGCCGCTGGGCCTCGGCGAGCCGCGTGCGGGCCTCGGGCCCGACGGCGCCGCGGCGCGTGTTGATGTAGTCGTAGGTGGCGTTGATCGACGAGTCGAGCCGGCCGAGCGTCTCGACGAGCAGGCCCGCCGCGCGGCGGGCCTGCTCCTCGCGCTCCCGCATCGGTGCGAGCGCCGCGTCGAGCGCGGCCTCCGCCCTGGTCAGCGCCGTGAGCGCCGCCAACGGGTCGCCGCCGCCGGAGCGGGCCGCGGTGGCCGTCTCGACGGCTGTGCGGGCGCCCGTGGCGGGGCCGGCGACGGCCATGTCACCCGGCGCGAGCCGCGCGGCGTCCGAGAGGTCGGAGGTGATCGACGCGATGCCCGCGTCGATCCGCGCACCGGCGGCGGCCAGCTCCGGGCCGGCGGCCTCGACCGCGTCGATCAGCCTGCGCGCCTGCTCGATCGCGGCCTCCGCGGCGCGGGCGAACCCGACCGCCTCGCTGCGGCTCGTCGGCACGGCGCCCTGCCCGCTGGCGATCGCCTGGTTGGCCTCGGTCAGCAACAGCTCGGCCTGGTCCGCGTTGGAGCTGACGGACGCCAGCGCGGTTGGCGCGTACCGGGCGCCCAGCGCCTTGAGCGTCGACCGGGCGGGGCCCACGCGCCGGGCCTGCGTGCCCGCTGCGCGCACGTGCGCCTCGAGCGCCTGCTCCACGTGGTCCTCGAGGTCGCGCATCGCATCGAACTCGGCCTTCTGCGCGTCGAGTGTGCTCGAGACGCCGGCGCACAGCTCGATGATCCGCGCCAACCACGCGCGCCTCTGCTCGTCGGTGTCCGGCACGGAGTCGTCGAGCGCCTGGCGCAGCCGGAAGGCCTCGGTCACCTGGGCCTTGCCGTCGGCGAGCACCGTGGCGAACTCCTTGGTCGCGGCCTCGCCGAACTGAGCCTGGGCGAAGCCCAGCTCCTCCTCCGACGAGCGCACGGCGTCGTCGATCGCGACGAGGGCGGAGGCGGCGCGCCGGTCCAGCTCCTCGGTTGGCAGCGCCGCGAGGTCGCCGGCGGACGGGGTGGGTGCACCGGCCTTCTGCCTGCGGCGGCTCGCCGCGGCCCCGACGGCCACCGCGACGCCACCGACGGCGACGATGCCGAACAGCAGCAGGCCGCCGCGACCGGGACTGGGCTCATCGGACGGGACGACGACCCCGCCGTCGCCGGCCGGCGACGGCGCGGCCTCCAGCAGCCCGTCGGCCGCGACGATCGCGGCGTCGGCCCAGCGGTTGGCGCGCAGCTCGTCCTCGACGCGCGCGCCCACCTCCTCGACCTGCGCGGCAGCGATGTCCTCGTTCGACGCGGGCGCGAGCTGGTACCGCCGGTCCTGTGTCGCGACGGCGAGGATGAAGTCGTCCTCGCGGCTCAGGTCGGACAGGTCTCCCGTGGCGTCGGTCCACGTCTCGCGGTCCGTCCCGGAGAAGTCGGGCACGAACACGACGTACAGCTGGAAGCGCGTCTCGTCCGCCAGCCGGTCCACGGCGTCCTGCACCGCGGCGACCTCGTCGGCGGTCAGCACACCGGACCGGTCGGTGATGTCGGACGTCAACGGGAACGGCTCCACAGCCGTCGCCGGCAGGCTCGCCAGGACCAGCAGACCGGCCGCCGCGGTCAGCGCACCAGCAGTGCGGAGCCCCCAGGCAGACCTTCGGCGACGAACGTCTTCCACGCGCATGAGTCTTTCCCACCCCCTCGAACCCCGCAACGAGGACCCGGGGCCCCCGGTTCCCGTCACGGGAACCGGGGATCGTCGCACCACGCGGCGCCCGCGGCAAGGGAACAGGGGGACGACCGAGCGCCGCGGCCGGGGTCAGGCAGGGGCGCCGTCGAGGTCCTCGGCGTCGACGATCGTGTAGGCGTACCCCTGCTCGGCGAGGAACCGCTGGCGGTGGGCGGCGAAGTCCTGGTCCACCGTGTCGCGGGCGACGATCGCGTAGAAGTGCGCGGTGCGCCCGTCGCCCTTCGGCCGCATGATGCGGCCCAGCCGCTGCGCCTCCTCCTGCCGGGAGCCGAACGAGCCCGAGACCTGCACGGCGACGGACGCCTCCGGCAGGTCGATCGAGAAGTTCGCCACCTTGGAGACGACGAGCGTCGGCAGCTTCCCGGCGCGGAACTCCTCGTACAGCCGCTCGCGCTCGCGGACCGTGGTCTCGCCCGTGATCAGAGGGGCGTCCAGATGCTCGGCGAGCTCGTGCAGCTGGTCGAGGTACTGGCCGATGACGAGCGTCGGCTCCCCGGCGTGGCGCGCGACGATCCGGTCGACCACGCGGTACTTGCCCGGGGCGGTCGCGGCGAGGCGGTAGCGCTCGTCGGGGTCGGCGACGGCGTACGCCATCCGGGCGCCGTCGGGCAACGTCAGGCGCACCTCGGTGCACACCGCGGGGGCGATGTAGCCCTGGGTCTCGATGTCCTTCCACGGGGCGTCGAACCGCTTGGGGCCGATCAGGCTGAACACCTCGTCCTCGCGGCCGTCCTCGCGCACCAGCGTGGCGGTCAGTCCGAGCCTTCGTCGGGCCTGCAGATCCGCCGTCATCCGGAACACGGGGGCGGGCAGCAGGTGGACCTCGTCGTACACGATGAGGCCCCAGTCGCGGGCGTCGAGCAGCTCCAGGTGCGGGTACAGGCCCTTCCGCTTGACCGTCAGCACCTGGTACGTCGCGATGGTCACGGGCCGGATCTCCTTGCGGGAGCCGGAGTACTCGCCGATCTCCTCGGCGGTCAGCGTGGTGCGCCTGATCAGCTCGTCGCGCCACTGGCGCGCGCTGACCGTGTTGGTGACGAGGATCAGCGTGGTGGTCGACGAGCGGGCCATCGCCCCGGCGCCGACGAGCGTCTTGCCCGCACCGCACGGCAGCACCACGACGCCGGACCCGCCGTGGAAGAACCCGTCGATCGCCTGCTCCTGGTAGGGCCGCAGGTGCCAGCCGTCCTGGGCGAGCGCGATCTCGTGGTGCTCGCCGTCCACGTACCCCGCGAGGTCCTCGGCGGGCCAGCCCAGCTTGACGAGCACCTGCTTGAGGTGACCGCGCTGGGAGGGGTGCACCACGACGTCGGTCTCGTCCAGGCGCTCCCCGAGCAGGCCGGCGGTCCGCTTGGAGCGCAGCACCTCGGCGAGCACGGCACGGTCGAGCGCGTGCAGCACCAGCCCGTGCGCCGGGTCGGACAGCAGCTGGAGCCGGCCGTAGCGGGACATCGTCTCCGCGACGTCGACGAGCAGCGCGTGCGGCACCGGGTACCGCGAGTACTCCAGCAGGGTGGCGACCACCTGCTCGGCGTCGTGGCCCGCCGCGCGGGCGTTCCACAGGCCGAGCGGGGTCAGCCGGTACGTGTGGATGTGCTCCGGCGCGCGCTCCAGCTCGGCGAACGGCGCGATGGCGCGCCGGGCGCTCTCGGCGCGGTCGTGGTCCACCTCCAGCAGCAGGGTCTTGTCGCTCTGGACGATCAGCGGGCCGTCGGTCACAGGTCTCCTCGGTTCACGTTCACGATGCGCGTTCGGCGGCGGCGATGCGGTGCACGGCGACGACGAGCTCCGCCTCACGGGCCGGGTCGACCGCACGCAGCCGGCCGCCCTCGACGCTCACGGGCCGCAGCAGACGGCGCTCCAGCACCCCGCGCCCGCCGACGACGTCGACCCAGACGAGGGACCGCTCGGCAGCCGCCTCGCGCAGCACCAGCAACGCGGCGGCGGGGTCCGGTGTTCCGCCGGTGCGCTGCGCCCCGCCGGCCCAGCGGTTGGTGGCGGCTCGGCCGCCGGAACCGCCACCAA
>Ga0255334_1000697_pt1 | contig 22066 bp, 20 predicted proteins | sample EtOH5_35cm_T3_12_FD_202080 | JGI IMG/M metagenome (GOLD analysis project Ga0255334, IMG submission 202080) | Sandy soil microbial communities from University of British Columbia, Vancouver, Canada - EtOH5_35cm_T3_129 | ecosystem: Engineered > Artificial ecosystem > Sand microcosm > Unclassified ... | reverse complement strand
GTTGATCAATGTGGTGTTTCTGCCGCTGAACCTGATTGCAAGTATCGGCGGCATGTCGGAGTTCAGCATGATGACGGCGGGCGGGCCCTGGTGGGTTTCGTATCCGCTGTTTCTGACCGCGATGGCGATCTCAACGGCACAACAACTCCTGGATCAAACCTGTTGAGTCGCAGCATCAGATTTCCTGCGGCTTTGAAATCCCCGCGCGACCAAATACAACAACGGCCCGATGGATACAAAAATCGCGGTAATCAGCAGGTAAGGAATCACCGACAACCGAGACCGCCCGCGCTTGCGCGCATCCGTGTACATCCAGATGCCCGCAAGCGTCGCCAGCAGGTACAAATCAATCACCACCTGCGCCGTGTCGGGGCGCGACATCAGGCTGATGCCGAAGTCGATCAATGACTGTTCGGCCTGCAGCATCACCGAAACGGTGTAGCCGGCGAACGCAATCAGGGCAATGAGGGGCAGGGCGACAGACTTCATGGTTTCCTTCCTTGGGACAATAAGCAGAGTCGTCAGCCTACAGAGGCCGAGTAAAATTGGCCATTGACTTGCCATCAGCGCCCGGCTAATTTCCGGGCATGACTTCCACTGTATTGCGCTGCCAGCCAAGCATTATTACCGCCATTCCTTATTTGGCGGGCTAGCTCACGACTGCAGCACCCAACCCGCCCTAGAGGCGGGTTTTCACTTTCTGCCTCCTGGGTTCTGATCAACGTCAGGAGACGACCATGAGCAGCACCACCGCCCAGCAGACCTTGCTTGAGCATTACGTGAAAAAGATCCTCGCCGCGCCCGTGTATGAGCTCGCGGTGCGTACGCCGCTGCAACCGGCGCCAGCGTTGTCCGAGGCGCTCGGCAATCAGATCCTGCTCAAGCGCGAAGACCTGCAACCGACCTTTTCCTTCAAGATCCGCGGCGCCTACAACAAACTCGTGCAGTTGAGCGATGAGCAGAAGGCTCGTGGTGTGATCACCGCTTCGGCGGGCAATCATGCCCAGGGCGTGGCGCTGGCGGCGCGTGAATTGGGGATCGCCGCGACCATTGTGATGCCGTGCACGACGCCGGAACTGAAGGTGCTCGGTGTACGCAGCCGGGGCGCCGACGCCGTGCTGCACGGTGAGAGTTTTCCGTTTGCCCTGGACTACGCGCTGAACCTGGCTCGGCAAACCGGTCGCACCTTTGTCTCGCCCTTCGACGACCCGGATGTGATCGCCGGGCAGGGTACCGTCGCCATGGAAATCCTGCGTCAGCATCAAGGTCCATTGGACGCGATCTTCGTCCCGGTGGGTGGGGGCGGCCTGATCGCCGGCATCGCGGCGTACGTCAAATACTTGCGACCTGAAGTCCGCATCATCGGCGTCGAGTCGGAGCATTCCGCGTGTTTGTTCGCGGCATTACAGGCCGGCGAGCGCGTTGTCCTGCCGAGCGTAGGCACTTTCGCCGACGGTGTGGCCGTCGCCCAGATCGGTGCTTATGGTTTCGAAGTTTGTCGGTTCTGTGTCGATGAGGTGTTGACGGTCAGCAACGACGAACTCTGCGCGGCCATCAAGAATATCTACGACGATACCCGCTCGATCACCGAACCTTCCGGTGCCTTGGCTGTGGCCGGAATCAAGAAGTACGTGGCGCAAACCGGTGCCCGTGGTCAGACCCTGGTTGCGATCGACTCAGGCGCCAATATCAATTTCGACAGTTTGCGCCATGTGGCCGAGCGCGCCGCAATGAGCTGCGCCCCGGCGTGAGCGGTGTCAGGCCAGCAGTGGGCGCAGAAAGGTCCGTTCGTAACTGACGATAAACTTCTTCTCGACCAGCGAAGCCACCAGTGCGGCGCTTTCGGCGTCAGTCATCGCGATATGCCGGTAGCTCTCGTAGTCCGCTAGTGACGGAAAGCTGAACAGGCAGTAGGCGATATTGCTCGCGCCTTCGGAAGGCAGGAAGTACCCGTGGTGCGTACCGCCCAAACGCTCGACGATACCGAGCCAGGCTTTGGCATAGGCTTCGAATTCGCTGAGTTGGTACGGATCGATCACATATTTGACGTGGCAGGTAATCAAAATGGCGCTCCTGTAACGGGACAGAACGGTTATTCCTGGACGGCTTTCTCGACCTTGCTCGACGCCGACCAGATCCGGTAGCGGACTTCGACGTCTTTGGGCACGTAGAGCACAATCGGTAGTTTGCTGTTGTAGCGCAGCATGAAACCGTCACCGACCACCGGCACGAAGTCCTTTTTGCTCTTGCCGTCCGGGCAGGCCATTTGTGTACTCATCGGGCCGATGACTTTTTCCAGTCGGTAGAACGGGTAGCCCCAGCCTTCGAGATTCTTCTCCTCGATAATGCCGCCCAGGCGTTGGCGATTGCAGTCAACGGTCAGGGTTTTGCCGGCGAGGATTTCGACCTGGTAGCTGTCTTCCTGAGTCTGTGGGGCAAGGTGAATGACCTGGCGGGTGAAACCGCTCTCGGGTTTGGGGAACGGCGCGACTTCTTCGAGTTTCGCGGCGTGAGCAATGCTCGACATCCCGGCAACAATCAGCCCGACGGTAGTGATATAGGTCAAAGAACCCATGATGCCTCCTTGCGTGCGAGTGGGGTCAGCGGATACTGAACTGATTGGCCGCATTCTTACTGGCGTCGTCGGTCAATGCAAACTTGTCGCGAGAGGTATGCGGATTGCAGGGGCACAGCAACGCCTTTCTTGCAGATTGCATGAGGCCATTTAGCAGTCGTTTGGCTAAATCGTTGATTTGCCGATGAGCTGCAGGGCGAAATCCCAGGCATGTTTTATGCTCTAGCTGGTCTTGAGCTGACCGGGAATGTCATTGCGTCAGTATCGATCGTTGATTGGCAGTCTCACAATAAGGAGAGGGTCGCCATGTTTCTTTCTGCCTTGGAACTTCGCAACATCATTGAAAGCAGTTTTTTGCCGAAACGTTGTCAATGCACGCTGTCGCCGGACCTGTCGATGACCGTCAAGGTGTATTCCGATCGTGAAACCGATCACCTTGATCTAATAAAAACAGGAATAAATGCCAAACGGCTAAATGGTTGTCGAGAAATCAATGACCTGATCGCTGGACTGCGCTCTGACATGCAGCACCAAACCATTGCCCAGACGCTGCATCCAGACCGCAAAGCGCTTTAACCCACGGTTTCGAGCTCCATCGACACGCGCCTGGTCTGGAGAAACGCCAGACCCAGCGCCAGTTCGACCATCACCGCAAGCAATATGCCCGGACCGGCATGGCCATTGAGCCATTCACCGAAGCCCAATGCTGCCAGCCCCCAGCAGCCGACCATGAAGCCATTGCTCAGCGCATGGCGGGTGGTCGAAGGCGACTCGTTTCGAACCAGATAAAACATCACACCCAATGCCGCAAACAGCATTGCGCTACGCCGCGCGACAACGCCCACCGCCAACGAGTATTCAAGACCCCAGATTGACAGCAACCAGTCGGGCATCAAACCCCAGACCAGGGCCAGCAAAAAACACAGCGCGGCGGTAAAGGTCGACAAGGCACGAAACGATAACTGCATGGCGAATCCTTGCGGCAGTGGGGGGAGGCGCTAGAGCATAGCGCCAGAACCCCTCACCGGAATACCGCAAAGTGTTGAATCAGACCTTTCCGTCAGTTCTGATAACTGCACGCGTCGGAAAGTTTACGGTAGGAGATTTCCGCAGGCTTGCCCGAGGTGCTATCGATGTACTTCATGTCGGCTGTGACCACTTTGCAGTCCAGCGTCGACGGTTCGGTCAAGTTAATGACCTTGCCCACGTGCAGCGGCATGCCGTAGTGGTACGGCACCGCCTGGGAGCTCGAAGTGTCATTGGCCTGGGCCAGACCGGCAAACGCGGTGCAGGCGAGGGCGGTGGTGATCAGCAAGGTGCGCATGTTCATGAACGATCTCCGGTGCGGGAGGGAAGTCAGCTCGACGTATTGGCGTCGAACCTGCCGCACTGGGCGTCAGAGAAGCCTGAGGGCGTGCGGTCCAGTAAAGTTTTGGACCGCGGGGTTAAGCGATGGTTAACCCGACTGAATGCCGCCTGTCGTGAGGAGGTTTCTGACAGAGGTTTCATGTAGGTAAAAAAACTGAGGGAGGTTCGGCTTGGTCCTACACGCTCGGACTCTTTGTCGTCTTTCGTCGGCGAGGTGCCAGCGTTTACTGTTTGACCTCGCTGCAAAATCAGCGAACAGGTTTGGTCACCTGATGCCATCACACATATGTGTGCCATCATTCGCGCTGCGGACATCTATGTCCTCGTAGTGCGTTGCAATGGCGGCTGTGTGCTGGACGCCTTCGGGCGAACCGATTTGATGGTGTCGGTTGACCAAGCCTGCACACAGTCCGCCTCCCATCGTTTGGTCACGGTACTGGCGGTTATTTACTAATCATCGAGTAATTACTATGCCAACGCTAAATGCATTCCCCGATCGCTATCGCTCAATCAAAAGCAGCGTTACCGAAACAAGCCCAATGGTCATCGACACCGAGGCCAATCCCCAAGACATACTCGAAGCCGCTTTACAGCGTGTCCGAGCCGCCAGCCAGTTGCTTGAAACGCTCCATTGCCAATGCTTCAAGAACGGTGATGTTCAAGATATTCCACACATTACTCACGCGCTTTATCTGCTGACGCAGGATGGGTGCGATTTGCTGCTGGTTGCGCAGCAGCAGATGATGGGGTGGAAGGCGCCGGTCTGACGCTACGCGGTAAGGGAGTGGAAGTAGCGAGACGTTAGGAAGAATAAACTCTTTCTATTTTGCTGCTTCCTATTCTTGCGGATTGGTAGCGTGCTTGTCAGGCGGCATCCAACTGGGCTTAGAGATTCAGCTTGTCAGGAAAGAATGACAGGGGGGCTTGAGTAGCCTTCCATTTTTTCGCAAACTCTTTAGCTTCTACTATCTGTTCAGATGTCATTTTTTCGGCAATTTTTTGGAGTTTACTTTCGGCCATCTCCCGCAGACCACCACCGCCGTCTAACTCCCCTAGTAAATATATAAGTGCATATCCTTTAATAATATCGAATGGGAAGCCATACAGGTCCGGTTCGTGGGCAAGGTCTGATCCATAACCATAGACAGTGGATGCATAGCCTACTAACGCCGCTTGTTCATTCCAATACCGATAACCTTCAATGTCTCCTTTCTCAAACAAAATCGCACCATATTCCATCATTGATCTTGGATTGCCACCTTCGGCAGATGCTTTAAACCATTTATCAACCTCTTCCCCTCTCTTCCAAGGCAAGAAAAAGCCTTTTCCTTGTCTATAGATCACGCCCATCCAATATTGAGAAAGTGCATGGCCAGCTATAGCTGATTTTTCAAGCCATGATTCGTCAACGGTTAATTCGTACATAATATACATGGCCTCTGCGTCCCCCTGGATCGCTTTCGGCAATGCTATTTTTTTAGCTTGATTTAACCACTCGGCCGGCATTTTTTGATTAGGTGGGCAGTTGTTTGAAAATGTACAAAGATCCTTCACGATACGCCCAAGTTGAATCATTGCGTATAGATCACCTTGGGCAGCGGATGCCTCGTACCATTTTCGAGCTTCAGGATTAATATAGTGATTTTTTCTCCTGAGCGATTCTCCCAGATAATACTGTGCTTCGTGATCGCCGGCTTCCGCAGCAATGGTCAGGAAGGGGGTAGCAGAAACAGCCTTGTATTGATTGTAGAGAATTATTCCCCGCACTTTTGCTGATTGCTGCTCCGAGGAAAGTTCGGCGGATGCTGGATTTGCAAACGCAATAATCAACATAGCGGTAAATAGACTTTTCTTTATCAACGTTAACGGCTCAATTTTTCCGGGAAAAACGACAGGGGGGGATGAGTGGCCTTCCAGTTCTTTGCAAAATCGTTAGCTTCTGAAATTTCATCTGGTGTCATTTTTTCGGCAATTTCTGGAAGGGCTTCATTTACGTAAACCTGTACATCTCCGCCACCGTCAAGTTCAGATAGTAGCGAGGTCAACGCATAACCTTTAACCCTATCTAATGGGAAGTCGTAAAGCGATGGTGAATGGGCTGAATATGCGCCGTAACTGCTAACGCCTGACTCGTACCCTTTATTAGCTGCTTCGACAATCCAATGGCGAGCGACTGTTAAATCACCTTGGTCTTCATAAATAAACGCAGCGTATTCCATCATTGCAGGGGGGTATCCTCCTTCTGCAGATAGCTTCAGCCAATTTCCAACTGCCTCATGCCGCTTCCACGGCAAGAAGAAACCGTCTCCTTGCCTGGTTCCAATAGCCATCCAGTATTGAGCTAATGCATATCCAGAATTTGCAGATTTCTCCAGCCATTCATCCTTAAGCGTTAGTTCGTACATTAAGTACATCGCTTCGGGATCACCACTTTCAGCAACAGCATTCGTCAAATCTAGCGCGCCTTTCAACCATTGCGCCGGTGTTTTTGTACTTTCAGGACAGTTGCCCATGTTGACGCAGAGATTATCACCACTTCGTCCGAGTTGTATCATCGCATAAACATTATTTTGGTTTGCTGATTCCTCGTACCACTTTTGAGCTTCGGCAGTCATGAACCGCTTTTCTTTGCGTAGTCTTTCGGCTAAATAAAACTGTGCTTCTGCATCTCCAGCTTCTGCTGCAATCCGCAATTCGGATTGGGCACCTTTATATTGATTGAATAGCATCAATCCCCGAGTTTTCGCTGCTTGTTCAACAACGGTGAGGCCTGCGCATGAAGCGCCTGAAAAAAATAGTGCGAACAGAGCGATTATTCGGAGAATTTTCATAGAATAGAAATTGCTAGTGCGACTCTGGTTTTTATAGAGTGTGCCCATAGAGGCGGTTGTATCCCTTGATGCGTCTGCAGATAGATTCTAGAACTCAAAGTTACAGGCCTAATTTCTCGGGGTAGAAGGAAAGTGGTGGGTGTGTGGCTTTCCACTCTTTAGCAAAACGATTAGCCTCGGTAATTTGTTCGGGTGTCATCTTTTCTGAAATAAGAGGAAGTTTTCCTTCGACATAAACTTGGACGTTTCCACCTCCGTCTAGCTCTTTCAATAACGAAACCAGCGCATAACCTTTTATGAGGTCGATAGGATATCCGACTTTATCAGGGGTATGAGAAAGATAAGCGCCGTAGCTACTTACAGCGTCTTGGTAACCAGTTTTTGCAGCTATCTCAAGCCAATGACGAACGCCTTCCATATCACCACGCTGATACAAAATAGAAATGTATTCAATCATGGCCTTTGGGTAACCACCTTCGGAAGATGCTTTCAACCACTTCTCTTCGGCGGATTTACGATTCCAAGGTAGTAAAAAACTACCTTCGCCCTCCGAATAACGATTGGCTAACAGCCATTGTGCGGGGGCATAGCCTGCTTCTGCCGATTTTTCTAGCCATGTTAGATCAGACTTCGCGTTATACATGATGGCCATTGCTTCGGCATCCCCCTTCATAGCGCGAGGTTCCGCCGTTTTTATTAATAACTCTAACCAATCGCCAGCACTTTTAATTCCAGAAGGGCATTTATTTGCCACCGAGCATAGGTCTCCTCCAGCTGTGGCGAGCTGAAACATTGAGTAGTAGTCGCCCTGAGCAGCAGAAGCTTCATACCACTTTTGAGCTTCGGCGGTCATAAGCTGTTTTTCTTTGCGCAGTTCTTCGGCTAAATAAAACTGTGCTTCTGCATCTCCAGCTTCAGCTGCAATACGTAACTCTGGTGCGGCTGTTTTGTACTGGTTGTAAAGGGTGATTCCTCGGGTTTTAGCAATCTGTTGCTCGGGTGAAAGTTGTGCAAATGCATTGCTGGTAAATGCCAGTAAAAATATCGCTATAGTAAAAAGAGGCTTGAGTAACATTTTTTTTCACCTTGAGGTTACTGGGTTTTTCCAATGTATGTTGCTTTTCCACCCGGTACAAAAGTCCTTCCGTAATATTGGACGCGATTACATGACCCATCCAGACGCGCGCCGAGCGTATTTACGTGCGTTTTGTATCTTGCGCGCATTTCATCGTTCTGGTCACCAAAAAGCCTTTGAACTGCTTCAGACATAAAATTGTCCATTCTTAATCTATTCTCGCAGTAACTTTGCTCCGCATTACTCGAGGCTTTTGTGCCAAATCGATTCATGCTCATACATGCTTCTTCAAACTGCGCTTGTGCTAGAGGAATCGTTCCTTGTGCCTTGGCTTGCTTCACAATCCAGCCAAGTATGCGCTCCACTGCTTGCTGTTGGAGTAAATGGCATTGATCTTTTGTATAGGCTTTTTCAACCGGCTTGGATTCGGTGCCTACAGTCACATACTCTCTAATCTTGAAAGATTCCGCCGTTGCAATAAGCGTCATCAACATAGGACCAAGAGCACCAGGTGTTGCAGTCAGGAACCATTGTTCAAGCTCTGCTTGTTGGCGATAGGTCATGATGGAATGCGCAATGGATGCACCACGACCACCACCAGTCAACGCCTCATACAACGACATCACCATATCAATACCCACCATATAAACCATGGCGACTTCCATGCCGGCAGCACCGAGAAAGTTTAGTTTATCGATATAGTCGGCTGCCTCATCGGTCACAAATATCAGGGATTTATCCTGGTTTTTATGCATTTCGCGGCGCAGCAAGTTGATCAGGTCGGTGACGCCGTCATAGCCCACTTCGAACTGGAATTCCCCACCAGCCCCCGGCCCGACGATGAGCGATGCCTTGAACCGCATGATAAAGCGGCCTTCGTTCAGAGAAATAGCGACATCGGCATTTACCCCCAAGCCGTATGCAGCGGTGAAGCCTGCTGTCAGTCGCGCCAAGCTGAACCATTGACTGGTTTTCGCGTTGTTTGCACTGTTTGCCATTCCCGGTGTAGGTGGGGTGCGCAGGGCCGCGATTTCTTTGGGAGGCGCCCAGTTCAACGCACCGGTCAACAAGATCCCCGCCTGTACACCGGCGAACAGGTTGAACTCCGCTTTACCAGCGTCTTCGACCCTGACTTTCGCTGCGTCCCCGGTAAGTTCTTGCCCACTGCGTACCGTTGCGGCTGTTGCTTTAGAGGTTTCTGGCCGTTTGGCGTCCTTGATTTCTGGAAGGTTTAGGCCGCCTTGTACGTTGGCTCGCCCTAGCTGGACGCTGGATGAAAGGAGTAGGGAGGCGCCGGTATAGCCCCAAGCTCTGGCTCCTAAGTGAAGGGAGAACCTGCCTAGATTCAAGTTTTTGCGATTTTTCTCGTAATCCAGATAGGGAATCAGGATGTCTTTGGCCTGATCTCTGCCCGGAAGATCCAGTTTCATCAACTCGACTTCACCTCGAGCGAGGTCGATTCCTAAGCTCACTTCTGCTTTGGCCGACGCCTTGAAGTTATCCGCCACACTGAAACTAGGGCCGGTGACCTTTGCAGAGACATGGATTGACGATTGAGGTGGTGTCAGACACCGAACCAATTGCGCTTGCGCACTATTGTCGAACAGTCGAAGGGAGCTTCGGACCTCTTCTTTGAATAGAAGCTGACGCAGGCGTAAGCCCCAGGCTTTGCGCGCGCCTTCGTCATCCAATGTATCGACTTTATAGTTTTTCGATTTCAGGTAGGTGTGAAAGATTTCAACATCAAACCAACCTTTTTCATCAAACCAGTTACTTTGCTGGTCCTTTATAGCTACTGCGCCCTGTAGGCGTAGCCACTCATGGAAGGGATTGTCTTCGGTGTCCGACCCCGCTTTAGCACTGCTGTCGCCAGGAGTTTTACTAAGTCCTTTCTTTGCACTGGCGCCGACTTCACTCCAGTCTTTCTTTAACGATTTCTCGATGCCTTCCAGGTTTAGAAGACTCAAGTGTTTCAAGGCCGTGTTCGGACTGTTGAAAAGGGCAACCTCTCGCAGAGGAAACCCCGCCTTGACCAGACGCTCTTCAGGCTTTGGCTGGAACTGCTCAGGTTCCCAAAGCAAATGTCGTAGCGGCAATGCAGCGGCGACGGCAGCTTCAGCATCTTCCCTGAGTTGGAAACGAGCCTGTTGAATACGCTGCCATTCAGCTTCCTCTGCCTCCACGATGCCTGCGGGCGCAGCGACGTTTTGACCGCTTGCGTCGATCCATGCCTTATATTTCGACCGAATCTGCTCACTGAGTTTTGTTTGCTGCTGCTCCATCTCAAGATACGACTTGAACTTCTCGACCCCAGCGCTGATGTCTCCGGTGTCTGGAATAAATGCGAACTCCGGCAATGCCAAGCCGTAATCTGCAACCTTCAAAATCGAATCGATATAGGCGGCGAAGTCTTTTTCGACTTTTTTGCGGTCACTGGCGACGCCTTCCAAGTAACTGCACATGCGAGCTTTGCCGTCGATTACGCAGTTGGTAGCGTCGGCATAAGCCTTCTTGTTTTTCTTGAAGTCTTCTTCCTTCAACGTGGTCAGCTTTCCGCTCACCGTAAGGGCTTGGCGAGCCTTCAGATAGGTTTGTACGCGTTTGCGTGCCTCTATAGCGCCGGGCGAGAACAGGTTGCCACTTTCATAGAAGTAACCTTCTTCCTTAGCTTGAGCGACAGCGATATTTTTCAGCTTCGTCCACTCGTGATAAAGCTTCTGTAGCTTTTGGCCCTGATTGTTGGCTTCAAGCAAGCTGTCCTGTTGCTGGTTGGCCAGCTCACGATTGCGGGAGTAATCGGATTGGTCAGGCATTTTGTCGAGCTTGGCTGCATTTGCGGCTTCTCTGCTGACTGCCTTCAAACGCATCGCCATTGTCGGCTGCGCAATATCTGGCTCTTGCGCTTCAATCTCCAGCATCCTGCTTTGTTGTTCACCTTTCAGGAAATTTGTCAGCTTGGGTTCCAGAAAGTACTCCAGCAATCCCGTTGCATTCATCCCCTTCAGTCGTTCCTCAGGCGATTTGCTGGCACTGACATGCTGTTCCAGCTCATTCATCGCTTCTTTAATGGAACTCGCCGCTTTTTCGGGCAGCAGGTAGAACATCTTTTCTTTCGTGGCGTAAATCACTTCGCCGTAAGTCGTCGAGCAGGGCGTTTTTACCTTGTCGAAAGCGTTCGAGCAGCTTTGAGGTGCTTCAGGCTGCGGATCTAGTTCCTGAGCCGGCTGTTTTTCGACGGGGGCGGCGCCTGCCAATGGCTGTGCAGTGGGAGTAGAGACGTCGACCTTGGGTACAGCGCTGGTATTGGATTCCATAAATGCTTCCATTCATTCGTTACACGGACGGGTTCATCAGGCGGCGCTGGTAGCGAGTTGCTTCAGCTGTTCAACCTTGATGAACGACTCTTCCCTGGATTGCAGGATGGCCATGGCCTGGGGCTGTGTTTCGAGCAGCGGGCCGTTGGCGATGTGGGCCAGTTTGAGCAAATGCCGGCCTTCGTAGATGTTGTGATTGACCAGCACATCAAGGTTTGCCGCGATGTTAGGGAGCTCTTCGTCAGTCGGCTCGCCAAATGCGGCGTATTGCTCATCGACCCAGTAGACCCAGCCCAATCGCTCTTGAACCTTTGGTGCATCGTCCGGGATGTTGAACGCTGAGGCGTCGCCCAGCCATTCGAGTTCCGAGACCGGGCGCCAGCTCAACCAATTACCGTTGCCAGCACCGAAATGAGTCGGCGCCGGGGTGTAGACGTGATGCCACGGACCGAAGAGCTGATGCGAGGTTTCGCCGGCGGTGTAGGCCAGTGCGGCCCACAGGCTTGGCTTGTGATAGCTCAGCAGGCTTTGTCCGCCGGAGCCGTCATTGGCACGTAACAGCCAGCGCGCATGGGCCAGTGCTTTGGCTGGGTCGTCAGTGGTCAGGGCGATGCCGGAAAAGTTTTCCTCACAAAGCTTTGCGGCTTCGGCGGCCAGGCGGCTGCCCCATGGCGCGTTGAGCCACAAGGGGCCGTCAGCGGCGATCTCGGCGAAATCAGTACCGATGAACAAGCCTTGGGAGTTCATCGGTTCGCCGACGCGGTAGAGGCGGCTCATGGCCTCAGGCTGGCGGGTGCGGTCGATGATGAAGCACAGTGTCTGGCTCGACGGTTCTCTCGGCAGTTGCTCGAACGAATGGCGGGGTTCGGCGAGGAGGGCGTTCAACGCTTTTACATGCATGTGCAATCCTTACGGCTGCAGGCGCCGTTGCTTTGTTTGCCGCACAACGGCGTGATGCCGGACTCGTTCAGGCGTTTTGGCAGCGGTATCGGGACTTTGCCGGCCTTATCCGCATCCGCCACCTTCATCGGCCCCGGCAACAACGGCGCAGCAGGCGTCCCCGACCCCGGCCCACCCCCCGAGTTAACCTTCACCTGCGCACCACTAATCGTCACGCCCCCGGCATCCACCTTCACAAAGCTCCCGCCAGCCTTGGCCGTCAGCTCCATGCCGCCCTCAACCACAACCTTTTCCCCAGCGTTGTAGTGAATCTCCTGGCCGGCCTCGACAAACTGCGCCGTCCCCACCTTCACATGCTGAGTCACGCCAACGGTGAGGTGATCATCCGCCCGGGTTTCAGTCTTGCGGTCGAGGTGGGTGATGCGATGTTCTTCAACCTTGAATTCGCTTAAAACATTGGCCTCAACGGTGTCGTGTCGCTCGTTGCCGACGCGAATCTTCTGGTCATGCTCGATGTTTTCATCCCAATCCCGCTGAGCGTGCAGATAAATCTGTTCCGCGCCTTTCTTGTCTTCAATCCGAAACTCGTTGTAACCGTTGCCGCCGGGTGAGCTCAGGGTTTTGAAGGTGCTGCGGGTCTTGTTCGCCGGCAGGTCGTAGGGGACGACGTTTTCCTTGTGGTACAGGCAGCCGGTGATCAGCGGTTGGTCGGGGTCGCCTTCCATAAACGACACCAGCACTTCCATGCCGATGCGCGGGATGGCGATGCCGCCGTAGGCACTGCCGGCCCAGCCGGTGGCGACGCGCAGCCAGCAGCTGGTCTTGTCGTCGGCCTGGCCTTCGCGGTCCCAGTAGAACTGGACTTTGACGCGACCGTATTCGTCGCAGTGGATTTCTTCACCCTTAGGGCCGGTGACGATGGCGGTCTGGCTGCCGAGGACTTTGGGTTTCGGGTGTTCGAGGGCAGGGCGGAAGTGCGCGTCCCACGGGGTGGCGAGGAAGCGGTTGCGGTAGCCCTGGTGGAAATCGTCTTTGTTCTGGGTGACGTCGCTGGTGACGTTTGCGCCGAGCACTTGCGGCTGTTTGCCTTCGTGCACCACTTCCAGCAGCAGCCAGAGGTCGTTCCACTCGGCGCGCGGGTGTTCGCTCAGGGCCATGAAGTGGCCGCTGACCAGGGTTGGCTCGTCGCCTTTGCCTTCGGCCAGTTTGTAGTCGCTGCGATGGCGTTCCAGGGCGCGGGTTGCCAGTTGCTTGCCGCGTTCGCGGTCGGTGAAGCGGCCGGGGTAGTCGTAGTCTTCAAGGTCCGGGGCGAACGTGCTTTTGGCGGAGCCCTCGGGCAGGATGCGCGGTTTCTCGAAGTCGTAATCGCGACGGCTGACGCGGGTGGTGCGGGTTTCCAGGCGCAGGTTGAAGCGCTTGATCACCGGTTTCTCGGCGGCCATGCCGGAGTCTTGCTGATAGGCCACGGGCGCGAGTTTGCGGAACACCGTCTGGTCATCGCCGAACACCAGTTTGTGGCCGCTGGCACTGTGCTGGAAGTGGAAGTGAATGCCTTCTTCTTCGCACAGGCGCCGGATGAAATGCAGGTCGGATTCGTCGTACTGCACGCAGTAATCGCGTTCCGGGTAGATCGCGCCGAGCTGGAAGCTGTAGGCATCGGCCAGGATGCCGCGCGCTTCGAGGACCTGAGCGATGATCTTCGGCACACTTAAATGCTGGAAAATTTGCTGGTCATGGTTGTGGCGCAGGTAGGCGAGTTGTGGCACCAGACTGATGCTGTAGCGGGTCAGGCTTTTGCCGGAATCGCCTTGCTCGATGCGGTACACCAGGCCGTGGATGATGCCTTTGCCGGTGGCGCCGAAGGTCAGGCAGCCGGGCTTGTGCAGCAACTCTTCGAGTTTCAGGTCGGGGCGCGCGCTGACCAGTTCGATGTCGAAACAGAACGGCTGGTTGAGGGTTTCGCGACCGACGAAGCTGAGTACCTGAAGGTCAACGGAAACGCCTTCCAGCGTCAGGGAAATATGGGTTGCGTTCGCGTCCAGCATGCCTTTAATTCCGTCCTTTGAATAAGCTGGGGCGGATGGTGCAGGATTAAAGCGCCTCGTTCAAGGAAACGAATGGTCATTTACCGACTAAAGTCGTCTGTAGCCTGTAACAGCCTTCTGCCATCATCGCCGCTCACTTCTGTGTGTCCACTTCATCCTGGCAAGTTACTTGTCCGGGCTGAAGGCTATTTTCTGGCTTATTGCGCCTTGCGCAAACGCTGCACTGTTGGAGCTTTTTTTCATGCGTCCCCCCTTTATTCTCATCACCGCGCGCCAGTCACTCGGCTTCGGCGCTTTAGTCCTGTGCGCCGATTTTACCGGGTCGGCCTTTGCGAGCGGTTTTATCGACGACACCACGGCGAAACTCGAATCGCGCACGGTGTATTTCAATCGCGACTTTCGGGATGGGCACACGTCCACCGAGCAGGGCGCTTCGAAACGTGAAGAGTCGGCCCAAGGTTTTATTCTCAATCTGCAATCGGGTTACACCGAAGGCACCGTCGGTTTCGGGATCGATGCCTTGGGCATGTTGGGCCTCAAGCTCGACTCCAGCGCCGACAGCAGCAACAGCGGTTTGCTGCCGTCCACGGGTCAGGATCCGCGTGGGTCGAAAGACGAATACGCAAAACTGGGGCTGACCGCCAAAGTGCGCGTCTCGCAAAGTGTGCTGAAGTACGGCGCATTGCTGCCCGACGTGCCGTTGCTCAAGTACAACGACGGTCGTTTGTTGCCGACGATGTTCAATGGCGCAATGCTCACGTCCAAAGAGGTCAAGGACCTGACCTTTATGGCGGCGCGGCTGGACAAGTACACCGCCCGGGATTCCACCGATTCCCAGGACATCCGCGTGCACTGCAAGAACAAGCGTTATGCCTGCAACGTCACCGCCGATCATTTCGACATGTACGGCTTTGACTACAAGATCAACGAGCGCCTGACCGGCCAGTATCACTATGCCGAGCTGGAAGACATCTACCGTCAGCACTTCGTAGGCTTGCTGGCCAACCAACCGTTGGGCGAGGGCGTGCTCAAGGCTGACCTTCGACTACTCAAGAGCGCCGACAGCGGCGCTGCTCGTGCAGGTTCCATCGACAACCGTGCCCTGAGCGGCATGCTCGCTTACGCCATCAGCGGCCACACCGTCAGCGCCGGTTGGCAGCGCATGAACGGCGACAATTCGATGCCGTATCTGGATGGGACCAATCCCTACCTGGTCAACTATGTACAGGTCAACGACTTCGCTGCTGCACAGGAACGCTCGTGGCAGCTGCGTTATGACTATGACTTCAAGGCGATTGGCATTAATGGCCTGAGTTTCCTGACCCGTTACGTTAACGGTGACCATATCAAGGTGCTGGGCAGTGATCAGGAAGGGAAGGAGTGGGAGCGCGACAGCGAACTCAAGTACGTGGTGCAGAGCGGGACGTTCAAGGATGTCAGCCTGCGATTGCGTAATGCGACGTACCGGACCAACTACGAGAAGTTTGCCCGGGATGTGGATGAGACCCGGTTGATTGTGAGTTACAACTTTTCGGTGCTCTGACAGAGCGAAATGATCGTTCCCACGCTCCGCGTGGGAATGCAGCCCGGGACGCTCCGCGTCCCTTTCGCGAATTGGAACGCGGAGCGTCCCTTGAGGCATTCCCACGCGGAGCGTGGGAACGATCAGTTAGGTGAGTTGCTGGCGATACGGTAAGTCCGGCCCGGTCTTGCTGCAGGTCAGCGCTGCCGCCTGCACTGCAAATTTGAGCATGGCATCAATCTGCTCACGACTCAGCAGCTGCACACCCTCAACCGAATCCAGCTGCTGCTCCGTCAGCCAGGTAATCAACGCCGCCTGGAACGTATCGCCAGCGCCCACGGTGTCGGCGATTTTCACTGAACTCGCCGGTACCGACCAGGAGCCATGCTGACGGCTGAACACCGTCGCCCCCTCGCCACCACGGGTCAGAAACACCAACTGACAGCGGTGCTGCTGCCAGCCTTCAATGACCCGTTGCGGATCCTGCTCGGGGTACAACAGGCTCAAATCTTCATCGCTGACTTTGATCAGGTCGGCCAGCTCAACCAAGGTGGCAATACGCGAACGCCACAGGTCGATATTCGGCTCAGGATTGAGCCGTACGTTGGGATCAAGGCTGATCAAGCGTTTACCGCTTTCCCGTTGCACCAATGCCAACAGCGTGTCGGCAATCGGTTGCACCACCAGCGAAAACGAGCCGATGTGCAGGCCGCGTACCTCAGGGCCCAGTTCCGGCAGATGCTCGGTTTTCAGCTGACGATCCGCGCAGCCTTCACCCCGGAAGCTGTAATGAGGTGAACCATTGGCACCGACGGCCACCATCGCCAGGGTGGTAGGCGCGGCGAAATCCACCAGGTAATCCGGGCGCACGCCTTCATCCTGCAGCACCTGCTGCAAGCGTCGACCGAGATAGTCGGTGGACAGGCCGGCAAACAATGCAGCATCCACCCCCAAACGGCGCAAACCCACCGCGACGTTGAACGGCGAGCCGCCGGCAATCGCCTTGAAATTCACTTTTGAAGCCAGGCCGCTGGCGTCGTCTTCACTGAAGAAATCGAACAGCGCTTCGCCACACACCAGGTACATAGTTATTCACTCTTTAAAGGGTTGCGACATGTTGTTGATAGCGTTCGTAGGCTTGCTGACAGGCCGCCACATTGTCTGCGATCGGCAAGGTTTCGCTGGCTGGATCGAGCTTCACGCAGCGCTCGCATAGATCCTCCAGGCTGTCTTCATGCCCGTTTTCCCAGGACGTGCACCACGCCGCCTGAATCGCGGCGCCAAGGGCCGCGGCTTCGCTTTGTTCGGTGCAGATGACTGGGGTGTTCATGATGTCAGCCACGATCTGCCGCCACACCGCGCTTTTCGAGCCGCCGCCGATCAGGCAGATGCTGCGGCTTTGTAAGCCATTCTGGCGCAGCAGGTCCAGCCCATAACGCAAACCGAAGGTCGTGCCTTCGACCACGGCGCGGCACAGGTTGGCCTGGGTCAGGTTGGTCATGGTCAACCCCAGCAGGCTGCCGGTGGCATGGGGCAGGGCGGGGACGCGCTCGCCGTTGAGGAACGGCAGCACGCACACGCCTTCGGCACCGATGGGGGCTTGCGCGACGAGTTCGTTGAACTGTTCGATATCCAGCTCGAACAGCTCGCGAATCACCCCGGTCGCGTTGGTCAGGTTCATGGTGCAGATCAGCGGCAGCCATCCACCGCTGGAGGAGCAGAACGTTGCGACGCAAGCGTCCGGACTGACTGTCGGCTGGTCAGCGTAGGCGTACACCGTCCCCGATGAACCGAGGCTCATGGTGATTGCGCCGGGCTTGATATTGCCGGTGCCGATTGCGCCCATCATGTTGTCGCCACCGCCGCTGGAGACCAGCGCCTGCGGGTTGATGCCCAGGTGTTCGGCGATGCTCGGCAGGATCGTGCCGACGGCTTGATGAGCGTCGATCAGCTCTGGCAGCGCGGCTTGCAGTCGCCCGGTGGCATCGATATCACGCAGCAGCTGCAAGTCCCATTGGCGGGTGCGCACGTTGAAATACCCGGTGCCCGAGGCGTCGCCGTACTCACTGCAACTGCGGCCGGTGAGCCAATAGTTGAGGTAGTCGTGGGGCAGCAGGATGCGCGCGATGCGAGCGAAAATCTGCGGGTGTTGTTCTTTGGTCCAGAGCAGTTTGGAGACGGTGTAGCCCGGCGCGATCACAACGCCGAGGCGTTCCAGCGAGCCTTTTTCGCCACCCAGATGGGCCAGCAGGCGGTCGTTTTCCGGGGTGGATTCGGTGTCACACCAGAGTTTGGCCGGACGCAGCACCTGACCCTGATCGTCGAGCAGCACCAGCCCGTGTTGCTGGCCGGAAACGCCGATGCCGAGGATGTCCTGGCCATCGACCTCTGCCGCGAGCAATGCACGGCGGGTGGCAAGCGCGAAGGCTTCCAGCCATTGCGAGGTGTCTTGCTCGCGACGGCCGTTGGCGCCAGTGATCAGGCTGTGCGCGGCGGCACCCTGGCCCAGCACCTGACCGCTGACAGCGTCGAGGATGATGGCTTTGGTGCCTTGGGTGCCGCAGTCGATGCCGAGGAATAGTTGTTGGTTTGCCATGGGCGGTCCTGCTGGTTTGTAACGTTAATCTGAAAACCACCCCTCACCCCAGCCCTCTCCCCAGAGGGGAGAGGGGGAAAGGGGGCCGATCTTTGTGCTTTTCAAGCCTGAGTTCGACTCGATTTTTCAGGTCGATGTAGCACCAAGAGCAACTCGGTCAGTCCCCTCTACCCCCTGGGGAGAGGGTTAGGGTGAGGGGTGGTTCTCTCTGACACTCAAGCCACCTAGGCCAGCACCCGCTCCAAAGTCCGCGTCACCCCCACATCCCGCAAGCTGTTACAGCACCACTCAAACGCCGCCACAAACTCGGGCGAATGCGGGATCGCCGTACCAAAAATCTCCTCAACCGCCAGCAACCGCTGCGTGATCAACGCATCATCCGCCACCAACGCCTGACAGAACGCCGCCCGCGGATCAGGAATGTTGTAGGTCTCGCCATTCTCGTCCACGCCCTTCAAATACAACGCCCAAGCGGCCACCACCAATGCCGCACGCGTCGTCTCTCGTCCATCGGCAATCAATCGATTGATCGTCGGCACAGTGAACTTCGGAAACTTCGACGAACCGTCCGAACACACGCGCTCCAGCTGATCGGCAATCGCCTGGTTGGAGAAGCGCGCCTCCAGGGTGTTTTTGTACTCGGTCAGGTCAATCCCCGGCACGGGTGACAGTTGCGGGGTCACGTCCAGGTCCATGTAGGCACGCATGTAGCGCACGAACAGCGGGTCGTTCATGGTTTCGTGAACGAAGCGGTAACCCTTCAAAAACCCCAGATAAGTCAGTGCCAGGTGACTGCCGTTGAGCAGTTTGATCTTCATCTCTTCATAAGGCGTGACGTCGTCGGTGAACTGCACGCCGACCTTTTCCCAGGCTGGCCGACCGTTGACGAACTTGTCTTCCAGCACCCATTGCACGAAGGGTTCGCAGACCACCGGCCAGGCGTCGTCGATAGCGTGTTTGTCGTGCAGTTGCAGCTTGTGCTCGGTGCTGGTCATCGGCGTGATGCGGTCGACCATCGCGTTGGGGAAACTCACGTTGCTGGCGATCCAGTCCCGCAGATCGGCATCACGCAGGGCGGCGAACGCCAGTAACGCTTTGCGAGTGACCGCGCCGTTGTGCGGCAGGTTATCGCAGGACATCAAGGTGAACGCCGGTGTGCCGGCTGCACGGCGTTTGGCCAGTGCGGCGCAGAGAAAACCGAACACGGTTTTCGGTGCGTTCGGGTGCGCCAGGTCGTGTTGGATTTGCGGCAGCTGGGCCATGAACTCGCCGGTGCTGTCGTCGATGCAGTAGCCGCCTTCGGTAATGGTCAGCGAAACGATACGGATCTCGGGGCTGGCGAGTTTGTCGATCAGCGCTGCCGCGCCGTCTTCGGCCAACAGCATGTCGCGAATCGCGCCGATGACCCGGACTTCGGTGTCGTCGGTATCGCCCAGCTCGAACAGGGTGAACAGGTAGTCCTGCTCTTTGAGATCGTCCCGGGCGCGGCGGTCTTCGGCGCGCAGGCCGACGCCGCAAATCGCCCAGTCCAGACCTTCGCCGGTATTCATCAACGCATCGGTGTAATACGCCTGATGCGCCCGGTGGAAACCGCCGACGCCGATGTGCGCAATGCCTTGGTGGGTGTCGCTCAGGGCGTAAGCGGGCAGGACCACCTCGGGGGCGAGGCGGTTGAGGTTCTGTTTATTCAGTTTCATCAGATGCTCTCTAAAATCAGGCCGCAGCACGCAACGGGCGGGTCAGCGCCACGCCGTCGGCATCGAATAAATGGCAGTGCTCGGCGTCCAGGTGCAGGCTCAACGACTCGCCATAACGGCTGGCCAAGTCGCCGCGAACGCGCATGGTCAGCGCTTCGCCGGACGAGGTCACCACGTGGCAGAAGGTGTCGCTGCCCAGGCGTTCGCTGACGTCGGCGGTGACCTGCAAAGTGCAGTCGCCGGTTTGCGCGAGATTCAGATGCTCCGGGCGAATGCCCAGGGTGACCGCGCCGCCGACGCTCAGGTTGGCGCCGCTCAGCGGCAAGGTGATGCGGGTGCCGGCGTCCAGAAGTACTTCGCAGCTTTGGCTTTCGACGCGGGTGACTTTGCCCTTGAGGAAGCCCATTTTTGGCGTGCCCAGGAACCCGGCGACAAACAGGTTGGCCGGCTGGTGATACAGGTCCAGGGGCGAGCCGACTTGTTCGACTTTGCCGCCATTGAGTACTACGACTTTGTCGGCCATGGTCATGGCCTCGACCTGGTCGTGGGTCACGTAGATCATCGTGGCTTTGAGTTCTTTGTGCAGGCGCAGCAGTTCCAGGCGCATCTGCACCCGCAAGGCGGCGTCGAGGTTGGACAGTGGCTCGTCGAACAAAAAGATCTTCGGGTTACGCACGATGGCGCGGCCGATAGCCACGCGCTGACGTTGACCGCCGGACAACTGTTTCGGTTTACGTTCGAGCATCGGCCCGAGTTCGAGGATGCGCGCCGCTTCGCCGACTTTCTTCTCGACTTCGGCTTTCGGTACGCCAGCCAGGTCGAGGGCAAACGACATGTTTTTGCGCACGCTCATGTGTGGGTACAGGGCGTAGGTCTGGAACACCATTGCCAGGTCGCGCTTGGCCGGGCTGACTTCGGTGATGTCGCGGCCATCGAGTTCGATGGTGCCGCCGCTGACTTCTTCCAGACCGGCGATCAGGCGCAGCAGGGTGGATTTGCCGCAGCCCGACGGGCCGACGAACACCACGAATTCTTTATCACGGACTTCGAGATCAATGCCCTTGATGATGGAAAAGCCTTCGAAGCCTTTTTGCAGATTCTTGATTTTCAGGTTGGCCATGATGATGGGCCTCCACTTGTTGTTATTCAGTTGAGCCGTGCGGGCTTTTTTGTGGGAGTGAGCCTGCTCGCGATGAGGCCGTGTCAGTCAGCATCACTGGTGAATGACACTCCGCCATCGCGAGCAGGCTCGCTCCCACAGTGGTCGCGTTGAGTCGGCGATCTTCATTTCACGGCGCCGAACGACAGGCCGCGGACCAATTGTTTCTGGCTGATCCAGCCGAAGATCAGGATCGGCGCGCAGGCCAGGGTCGACACCGCCGACAACTTGGCCCAGAACAACCCTTCGGGGCTGGAGTACGAGGCGATCAACGCGGTGAGCGGTGCGGCTTTGGACGAGGTCAGGTTCAGCGACCAGAACGCCTCGTTCCAGCACAGGATCAGCGACAGCAGCACCGTGGACGCCAGACCGCCCTTGGCGATCGGCAGCAGCACCCGGACCATTTCCTGCCACAGCGTGGCTCCGTCGAGGCGCGCGGCTTCAAGGATGTCTTTGGGGATGTCTTTGAAGTAGGTGTAAATCATCCAGACCACGATTGGCAGGTTGATCAGGGTGTAGATCACGATCAGCGCGATGCGCGTATCGAGCAGGCCGAAACTCTTGGCCAGCAGGTAGATCGGCATCAGCACGCCCACTGGCGGCAGCATCTTGGTGGAGAGCATCCACAGCAGCGTGCCTTTGGTGCGTTTGGTTTCGTAGAACGCCATCGAGTAGGCCGCCGGCACCGCGATCAGCAGGCACAGGGCGGTAGCGCTGAAGGAAATCACCACCGAGTTCCAGGCGAAGCTGAAGTAGTCGCTGCGCTCGTTGATGTGCAGGTAGTTCTCCAGCGTGGGCGTGAAGAGGAACTGCGGCGGCGTGGCGAACGCATCGATTTCGGTTTTGAAACTGGTCATCACCATCCAGAAGATCGGGAAGAAGATCAGGATCGCGATGGCCCAGGCCAGGGTGCCGAGCAGCAGGCTTTGCAGACGGCGGGATTGTTGAAGGGTCATGGCGCAGGCCTCAGGCTTTGTCTGTCAG
>Ga0255334_1000696_pt1 | contig 22189 bp, 19 predicted proteins | sample EtOH5_35cm_T3_12_FD_202080 | JGI IMG/M metagenome (GOLD analysis project Ga0255334, IMG submission 202080) | Sandy soil microbial communities from University of British Columbia, Vancouver, Canada - EtOH5_35cm_T3_129 | ecosystem: Engineered > Artificial ecosystem > Sand microcosm > Unclassified ... | reverse complement strand
TCGTACTTTTTCTTGTCGATGGCCTCGATGACCGAGGCGGCGGAGAGCAGCGAAACCTCGTGCTCCCCCGAGCGCCCGCCGAACAGGACTCCCACGCGCAGCTTGCTCATTGCGTCATTCTCTCATTGAATCCATGGTTGGCTGTTTAGACGCCGGGAACGGGTACTTTGAGCCCGGCAGGAAGCGGGGGCCGAGGGAGCGAGCGCGGGGACCTACTTCGCCGGAGTCCCTTCGTAGGTTTCTTCTTCCATCCGCCCACTCACGTAGATAAACGACTGGATGTCGATGAGGTCAGCGGGCTTCAGGTCGGCGAGGTCCTGGGCGAGCTGGCGGGCGAACTCCAGCACCCGGGCGTAGACGTCCCAGGCGGGCTGCGGCCGGTACTGCAGGTCGAAGCCAAAGCGGTCGGCGGCCAGTTGCGTGACCTTGGGCTTGAGGAAGAGGTTCTCGCGCGGGTCGGCGAGGAAGGGGAAGATGGTCTGGATGGGCCACTTGAAGGTCTGGGTCTTGGGCTGAGGCAGGCTGTCGAGCATGGCGCCGAAGCCCTCGAAGCGGTCCGGCATCTCGCCTTCGCCGCACACCAGTTCGAACAGGCCGCGGGCGAAGGCCTCAGGCTCGGCCTTGGCGGCGTTGCGCAGCGCGGCCTTGGCGAAGACGTCCAGCAGGTTGGTCGTGGCCTCGATCTGCATGGCGCGCTGCGCCACCTCGGCGAACTCCCCGGCTCCGAGCAGGGGCTCCAGTTGCTCGCGGCCCATCTCCCGCGCCCAGCGCTCCGAGGCCTCGACTTTGTAGTTGCGCTCGGCTGCCAGATAGGCCGGGTCGGCGAAGCCCAGCGGGAACTTCTCCAGGAAGCGGCGCCTGGCTTCGGCCTGAGTGACGATACTCTTCACGCCCGCGCCTTTGCCTTTACCCTTGCTGGAGGCAGCGGGCAGATGGATGCGCCCGAAGTATGGGTCCTTCTGGTCGGCGGCCAGGGTCAGGGGAAAGCGCGCCGCGTCGATGAGCTTGGGCTGGGGCTCGCTCTTGAAGATGACGCGCACCTTGTCGCCATCCACCTGCACGATCTTGCCGCGTCCCCACTTGGGATGCTCGATCAGTTGTCCGTTCTCATAGGCCATGGTCAGGGAAAGAGTGTACCAGCCTCCCGCAGCCTTACTTGGCCGGCGACTTCACCGCCACCCGGAATTCCACCACCAGCGGATTGCTCAGGGGAGGCGGCTGGCCGGATCCACTGGGGGACTCTACCAGCCACAAGACGCCCTGTGCAGTGGCGCCGGGAGGCAGGCCGCGGACCCACTTGTAGGTCTGGGTAAGCTGCTGGTCGGGAGGCGCGTCGGCCAACTCCGGATACGCGAACATCACGACGTTGCCGCTGGACGTGGGCACCTGAAAGGCGAGGGCCGCAGGCACGACCTTGGCTCCGCGGCGAATCCGCAAACGGACCGGGATGTCTTTGCCATACATCACCGTGCCGGCGGGTTCCCCGGCGGAAGCGTCGGACACAAAGTAGGGCAGGCCGCGGGCAAAGGTTTCCTGTTGGGTGAGAGTGGGAACGTCGGAAAAGCCGTACTTCGCAGGATTGGCCAGGCGAGCCAGGGACATCGCATCGGCCTCGATCCCCTCCCACTTGGCATCTTCGGCTGCGAACTCCTCCCCGATGAAAGTTTGGTCCACCCAGTAGAAACGGTATCCCTTCCCCGTATCGGTCAGATTGGGGCCGATCAGGTAGAGGGCGTTCGCGCCGGCCTGGATGGCGCTGTCCACATCGGCCCCGATGCGCTGGGCGAATTCGGGATGCTTCTTGCCAGCCACGTCCCTGACCTTGGCGACCAGGCGGAAGCGTTCGCGCTGCAAAGGGTCGGTGGGCTCTGGCTCAGCGGCCTCTTTCTTGCTGCAGCCAGCGAGCACCACGAGAAAAGCGAAAAGCAGGAAGCAGGTGCGTGTCTTGTGCATGAGGTACCCCCTCCCCTCCTCGTCGCGCCCTGAGGCCTACAGGATCTTCTTCCCAAACGCGCTCAAGGCCAGTTCCACCGCCAGGTCCGCCGTCCGATTATGCTCGTCGATCACCGGGTTCACCTCAACGATTTCAAACGAGGTCATGCGCCCGTGGTCGGCGATGGCTTCCATCACCAGGTGGGCCTCGCGGTAGGTGGCCCCGCCGCGCACCGGGGTGCCTACGCCGGGAGCGTCCTCGGGATCGATCCAGTCCATGTCGAGGGAGATGTGGTAGCCGGCGGTGCCGCGCCCGGCGATGCGCAGCGCCTCCTCCATCACCGCGCGCATGCCGCGCTCGTCGATGTCGCGCATGGTGTAGACCTCGATGCCGGCCTTGCGCACGTTCTCCTTCTCCACCGCGTCAATGTCGCGCACGCCCACCAGCACGCAATTCTCCGGCGCGACCTTGGGCGAGAAGTCGAAGATGTTGGCCAGCTCGGCCGGGCCCAATCCCATGATGGCGGCCAGCGGCATGCCGTGGACGTTGCCCGAGGGCGAGGTCTCCGGCGTGTTGATGTCGGTGTGGGCGTCGATCCAGATGAGCCCCACCTTCTGCCCCAGGCGGCGGTGGAACTCGGCCACGCCCGCCATGGTGCCTGCGGCCACGGAGTGGTCGCCGCCCAGCACGATGGGGATCTTCCCGGCTTCGAGCGTCTTCAGCACCAGCTCGGCGTGCTTGGTGCAGGTGGCGGTGATCTCCTTGAGGTACTTGGCGTGCGGGTCGCCCTCTTTCTTCTGCTCGGCGATGGCCACCAGGATGTTGCCGGCGTCCTCCACCTTGTGGCCCAGGGCTTCGAGGCGCGCTTCCAGGCCGGCGACGCGCACCGCGGAGGGACCCATGTCCACGCCGCGGCGCGACTGCCCCAGGTCCAGGGGCACGCCGATCACTCGGATCTTCTTGGGCACGATGCTGGAGAACGATGCTGCTGCCGTGGTCACCATGAACCAACTGCCCTTTCTCTATCCTCCCTAGGGATAAATCCGATTGAGCATGCGGGCGAAGGGGATGGTCTCGCGCACGTGTTCCAGACCGCAGACCCAGGCCACCACCCGCTCGATGCCCATGCCGAAACCGCCGTGGGGCACGCCGCCGTACTTGCGCAGGTCGAGATACCACTGGAACGCTTCTTCCGGCAGGTTGTGCTCGCGGATGCGCTTGAGCAACAGCTCGTGGGAGCCGATGCGCTGCGAGCCTCCGATGATCTCGCCGTAGCCTTCGGGGGCGAGCACGTCCACGCACAAGGCGCGGTCGGGCTGCTTGGGGTCAGGCTCCATGTAGAAGGCCTTCACCTGCGCCGGGTAGCGATGCACCATCACCGGGCGGTCGAAGCGCGAGGCCAGGTAGGTCTCATCCGGCGCGCCAAGATCGCCGCCCCACTCGAACTTGGTCTCCAGTTTCCCTTCGGCATGGCCTTCCTGCAGGAGCTTCACCGCCTCGTCGTAGCTGATGCGGGGGAAGGGCTTCTGGATCTTTTCGAGGGGCGCGACGTCGCGGCCGATGGTGGCGAGTTCCGAGCGTCGCCGCTCCAGGCAGCGCCCCATGACGAATGCGATGAGGTCCTCGGCCAGGTCCATCAGGTCGTCGAGGGTGGCGAAGGCGACCTCCGGCTCCACCATCCAGAACTCGGTGAGGTGGCGGCGCGTCTTCGATTTTTCCGCGCGGAAGGTCGGCCCGAAGGAGTACACCTTGCCCAGCGCCATGGCCGTGGCCTCGATGTAGAGCTGGCCGGACTGAGTGAGGAAGGCCTGGTCGCCAAAGTAGTCCACGGGGAAGAGCGTGCTGGTTCCCTCGCAGGCGGCGGGAGTGAGGATGGGCGGATCGGTGAGCACGAAGCCGCGGTCGTCGAAGAAGTCGCGGCAGGCCTTGATGATCTCGGCGCGCACGCGCAGGATGGCCGCCTGGCGCGGCGTCCGCACCCACAGATGGCGGTGATCCATCAGGAAGTCCACGCCGTGCTCTTTGAGCGAGATGGGATAGGGCGCATCGTCGGGCACGCGCTGCACCACGGTCAGGTCGCTGACCACCAGTTCGTAGCCGCCGGGGGCGCGCTTGTCGGCGCGGACCTTGCCCTGGACGATGACGCTGGATTCCTGCGTCAGGCCCTTCACCGTTTCGAACAGCTCGGGGGAGACGTCGCTCTTGGCCACCACGCCCTGGATGACGCCCGAGCCGTCGCGGAACTGCGGGAAGAGCAGCTTCCCGCTCTCGCGCAGGTTGTAGAGCCACCCGCGCAGGGTGACGGTCTCGCCCTCGTAGCGTCCGACCTGAACGATGCTGGTGAGTCTGGCTTCCATGTTTTTCTTCCGGATCCGGCGGGCTCCTAGGCGGCCTCCAGGCGGCGAAAGGCCTCGGCCATTCCCTTCTCGATGTCAGCTTTGCCCTCGCCGTCGATCTCCATGAGCAGCGGAGGCGCCTGAGGCGCGGAGCGCAACAGCGCCATGGCTTCTTTCCACTCGATCTTGCCGTCTCCCGGCCACAGGTGGGAGTCGCGGTCGTGCAGGTTGTCGTGCACGTGGGTGGAGCGGATGTACTCCTTCAGCTTGCCGAAAGTCTCGGCCACTCCCTCCGCCAGGTAGGCGTGGCCCACATCGAAGCAGACGCCCACGTCCGTGAAGTGGGGCACGCGGATGAACTCCAGCAGCCGCTCGGCGGTGGAAAGCTCGTTGGGAATGTTCTCCACCAGCAGGCGGACGCCCAGGGGCTTGGCGAAGGCGCGCAGGTGCTCGAGCGAGTTCACGCCGGCTTCGAACTTGGCGTCCGCGAACTCGTCGCCGCTGTTGCCCATGTGCTGCACCAGGAACTGGAAGGGGATGTGCTCGGCCACTTCGATGGCGCGCTTGATCTCGTCCATGGCCTCGAAACGGCGCTTCTTGTCGGGCTCGGTCAGGTTGACGGCGGGAGCGCCCGAGCGTCCCCACTCGTAGTCGTTGAACATGGGCGAGTGCACGGAGTGGAGCGGCACGCCCGAGGAGCGGAACCAGGCGGCAATCTCCTTTACGTGGGCGCGGCGGTTGCTGTAATCGAAGTGGCCGCGGGCGGCGAAGATCTCGATGGCCTGCGCGCCACCGCGCACCAGCCCGTCCAGCAGCCCGGGATGCAGCCGTTCCTTCACGCAAACGTACGTGGACATGGCGCGCCGCATCAGAAGCCCACCGCCTTTCCGTTGTTGCGGGCGTCGCTCGCCCCCAGCCGCTCGCCCGTCTTGGGATCGATCAGGATGCACTCGCCGTCGCCCCACAGGGCGGTCGGGAGGTCGCTTGCTGTCTGCCAAGGACCCCACTCGTGCAGGCGGTGTCCGCGGGCTTTCAGCAGGTGGAGCGTGTCCGGCGAGAAGCGCCCGCGCTCCAGGTAGATGGCGTCTTCCAGCCACTGGTGGTGGAAGCGCGGCGCGTTGACCGCCTCCTGGATGTTCATGCCGTAATCCACCACGCCCATCAGGATGTTGGCCACGGTGGAGATGATGGTGGAGCCGCCGGGTGAGCCTATCACCAGGAACAGCTTGCCGTTTTTCGTCACCATGGTCGGCGTCATGGAAGAGAGTGGGCGCTTCCCGCCTCCGATGGCGTTGGCCGGCCCTTGAACCAGCCCGTAAATGTTGGGGACGCCGGGCTTGGTGGTGAAGTCGTCCATCTCGTTGTTGAGCAGGAAGCCCAGGCCCTGCGCGGTGACGGCGGAGCCGAAGCTGTCGTTGAGCGTGGTGCTGACGGCGACAGCGTTGCCCTCGGCGTCCACCACCGAGTAGTGCGTGGTATGGACGCGCTCGCGCGGCGCGCGGCGCGGGCGCTTCCCGGCGTAGCGGTCGAGCTCGCGGAAGGCCGGGCGGTGCAACTCGGCGCTGGCCGAGGCGTGCGCCGGGTCGAGCGACTCCCGCCATGCCGCGGCGTACTTCTTGTCCATCAACTGCGCTACGGGGATGGTGGCGAAATCCGGGTCGCCGAGGAACTCGGCGCGATCGAAGAAGGCGCGGCGGAAGGCCTCGGCGGTCAGATGCATGGAATCGGCCGAGCGGCTTCCCAGGCGGCGCAGGTCGTAGCCCTCCAGGATGTTCAGGATCTCGATGAGCGCGATGCCGCCGGAGGAAGGCGGCGGGGTGCTGATGATCTCGTATCCGCGATAGCTGCCGCGCACCGGCTCGCGCTCCTTCACCTCATAGGCGGCCAGATCCTTGGCGGTCATCAAACCGCCACCCTTCTGGACTGCCGCGGCCAACTCCTGCGCCAGCTTGCCGCGATAGAAATCGTCAGGATCCCTGACGATGCGGTCGAGCGTCGCCGCCAACTCCGGCTGGCGGAAGATCTCGCCCGGCTGGTAGAAAGCGCCGTCGCGCTGGAATATTCGCTTCGACTCGGCGAACTCGCCCAGGTGGTGGTCCGGGTCGCGGAAGAGGCGTGCGTCCTCGTAGCTGAGCGCGAAGCCCTCGCGGGCGAGCCGGATGGCCGGGGCCATCACCTGCGCGAGCGGCAGCTTGCCCCACTTCTTCTGCGCGTACACCAATCCGGCCACCGAGCCGGGCACGGCGATGGCGCGATAGCCGACGGTGCTGGCGTCCTGGATGACTTTGCCCTGCGCGTCCAGATACATGTCGCGCGTGGCCGCGGCCGGCGCCTGCTCGCGATAGTCCAAGAAGTGGGTTTCGCCATTCGCCATTCGCAACAGCAGGAAGCCTCCGCCGCCCAGGTTCCCCGCCTGGGGATGGACCACGGCCAGGGCGAAGCCGGTGGCCACGGCGGCGTCCACCGCGTTGCCGCCCGCCTGCATCATCTCCACCCCTGCCTTGGAGGCCAGCTCGTGGACGCTCGCCACCATGGCGTGAGGGGCATGGGAGGGGCGCATCCCGGAAGCCCAAAGGGCCGGCGCGGCGGCGGTGGCGGCGGCCACAACCGCCATTAGAATCAATGGTTTACGAAGGAGTCGCATGATGTGCTGGGCTTATCCGCGAGGGCCGTTCCCCGCCCGCCTGAGCACCGGGCCGGGCTATTGAGGCTAGCCCAGCGGTCTAGGGGGAGTCAAATCGAGCGGAACGCCCCGTTCACCGGTTGGATTCTCGCGTCTCTCGATCGGAAGATAGCGTTCTTCATCTCTACGGTTGCTTTGGCTTTGGCGCTATCTTCCAAACGCCCTTGATCAACACCATGTCGACTTTGAGCGGTTCCTTGATCTGCGCGGACTCGGCCTCCACCAGCGCGGTCGAGCCGCTCTGGGTGACGCTGGTGATCCTCAGGTCCCACGGGAAAGCGGCGGAGAGGATGGAGAGCGCCATGTCCGCAAAGGGGCCTTCCATGTCCTTGAAGTCCGCCGGATTGGCGGAGAGCGCCTTCATCTTGGCGACATTCTTTTCGTGGATGGCGTCGGCGAAGGCCATCAGCGTCTTGCCCGGGCCGGTCTTGGCGTTGGCGATCTGCTCGGGCGTGGGAGGCTCGCGCGGCGGAGCCGGCGGCTGGTCGCCGCCCGGCTGGCCCACCTTCCACTGGCCGTCGATCTTGAGCGCTTGCAGCCGGACGGTTTCCCGCCCGGTCTTGCTGCGCTTCATGGCGACCACTTCCGCGGTGTCGCCTTTTTCGGTGACTTCCACGACCTTCATGCCCAGGGGAAAGCTGGACTTCGCCATGGTCAGGAGCATTTTGCCTTCGGGCCCGTCCAGCTGCGCGGCCATTTGCGGCGTCACCTGTTTCTTGAGCGCGAGCTTGTTGCCCAGCCGGGCCGCGCTCATGAACGAGGTGGCGGCCTTCCCCGGGCCGCTCAGCGCCGCCTTGGCGCCCTCGTAGGTGGGCGGAGGCTTGCGCATCACCGCGGCGCGGAAGGTAGCCGCGTAGTAGTAGTCGGTGTCGAAGAAGTCGTCCCCTTCTTTCATCAACAGCTTGCCGGCTACGGTCGAGGCGTCGAACGTCTCCACCAGGAAATAGTGCATGCCGGAAACGGACAACGAGGCTCCGCCCCCGCCCTTGGCTAAGGCATCGTGATACAACTGCCCTCCCTTGGGTTCCCGGTCGCTGTCGATCTCCACTTCGACGGCGTGCACTTTTCCCTCGCCCGCCAGGGCTTGCATGCCGAACCCTTTCAGCAACACGTCTTCCGGGACGGGCGCGTCACTCAGCAGGATGAAGAGCTTTTCCGGGTCGCCGGGAAATTCCCTGCGGCCCACGACGTAGGCGTACGCCAGCTTCGTCGTCTGGTCGTTGACCGTGAACTCGCCGCTGGCCGTTCCCGGCTTCAGCGCGGCGATCGCCGCCTTATCGGCTTCCCCCAGACTCAGGGGATACGGCGCCACCGGCGCGCGGAACGTGAGGTCGAATTGGTAGTGAGTATCGAAGAAGCTTCCCTCTTCTTCCGTGAACAACCGGCCGGCGACCGTCTTGCCGTCGAAGACCTGCGACTCGAACTTCGCGCTGGAGCCCCCCGGCACATATCCATCGGAGATCGAGGGACCGAAGATGGTCCCGCTGATGGTGTCGTCCTTGGTCAGCGAAACTTCGACGGCGTGCAACTGGCCCTCCCTGGCCATCCTTCGCAGGGCGTCGTCGCTCGTGCGCAGCGGAGGGATGGGCACGTCGCTCAGGATGACGCGGATGAACTCCTCCGTGTCCCCCGGGTTGTTCTTCGACACTTGGGCGTAGGCGTGGTTGAGCTGCACGGCTTTGCCGTTGACGGTGAGCGTGCCGCTGGCCGTACCGGACTGCTGGGCCAGCGCGGAGGCGGCAAACAGGGAAAGAACGACCAGTGCGGCGGAGATTCTACGGAGCTTCATGGCGTGACCTCGAGCGGAAGGAAAGAATGAAGGTACGCTGCGGGGAGCGGCGGGTCAACGCTGGGCCTTTTTTCTTACATCCCGAGCCCGCTCTGCGGGCGAGGGAGCCCTACCAACCCCGAACCGTTGTAGTCGCTGTAGGGCTTCCTCTCCCGCTTCGCGGGATCGGAATGTAAAGACAAACCGAACCGCTCCTAGGTCTGCTCCCGCAGTTCGCCCAGGGTGACGTTGACGTCCATCCTTTGCTTGCCGCGGTAGATGGTGACGCGCACGGTGTCGCCGGCGCGGTGCCTGTTCATGATGCGGTTGATGTCGCCGGCGTCCGCGACCGGGTCGCCGTCAATGGCCACGATCAGGTCTCCGCCCAGCATGATGGGAGTATTGCCGATGTAGGAGCGCTGGTTGCCGGCGCGCAGGCCGGCGCGCTCCGCCGCTCCACCCGCGACCACCTGGACGATGAGCACGCCGGAATCCGCGGCCAGGCCCATGCGCTTGGCCGCCTCCGGCCCGATGGGCAGGGTGCGGACACCCAGCGCCGGACGCCGCACCCGGCCCAGGGTGACCAGGTCGTCGAGCACGGCCTTGGCGGTGTTGATGGGAACGGCGAAGCCCACGCCGGAGTTCTGGCCCGCGGTGCCGATGATCAGCGTGTTGATGCCGATGACTTCGCCGCGCGAGTTCAGCAGCGGCCCGCCGGAGTTGCCGGGATTGATGGCGGCATCGGTCTGGATAGCCTCGTCGATGTAGGACTCCGGCCCGCGCACGGAGCGGATGGAGCTGATGATGCCGCGGGTCATGGTGCCGTTCAGCCCGAAGGGATTGCCGATGGCAAAGACCTTCTGCCCCACCACCAGGTTCTTGGAATCGCCCAGGGTGGCGGGTTGCAGCCCCGGCGCCTGGATCTGGATGACGGCCAGGTCGTGCGCGCGGTCCACTCCCACCACGCGCGCCGGGTACTTGGAGCGGTTGGAGAGCGTGACCTCCAGTTGCTGCGCTCCGGCGACCACGTGGTAGTTGGTGAGGATGTGTCCCTGGCGGTCCAGCAGGAAGCCCGAACCCTGGCCCTGTTCCGGCACCTCGCCATAGAAGAAATCGAAGGTCACGGCGCGGGAGGTGATGTTGACCACCGCGGGCAGCACCTTGCGGTACACAGAGATGTTGTTTTGCTCCTCGGAGTCGAAGGAGGGCGGCGCGGCGGCCTCGATGGTCTCGAGCTTGCTGGACCCGGTCCAGCCGGCGGGCTCGAGCGTGGCTGGCGCGGGACGCCGGTTGCTCAGGTAATAGAAGGCTCCGGCCAGCAGGATGGCCAACAGAGCCACTCGTGAGGACTTCATGGCTGTTCTCCCTTCGCCGGCTCCGCCGCCAGGCGCTTGAGCTCAGCATAGATGGTATCTACCTGGCGCGAGGTCTCCTCGGGCGCGCCCGCGTTGTCGACGACGTAGTCGGCGCACTTGATCTTTTCCTCGTCGGGCATCATGGCCGCCTGGCGGCGGGCCACCTCGACCTTGGCTGCCTCCAAGGAAATATTATGGCGCTTGGCGAAGCGCTCCACTTTCTGCATGGGCCGGCAGGTCACAACCACCAGCTTGTCGAAGCGCCGGCCGACGCGCGCCTCCAGGATGAGCGCCGCCTCGACCACGGCTACGCCCTTGGGATCGTTGCGCTCCACCGCCTCCATCCACTTCTCCTGGCGCTCGATGACCGCAGGATGCACGATGCCGTTCAGCTCCGCGATGCGCCCGCCGGCAAAGGCCAGGTCAGCCAGCTTGGCGCGGTCCAGGCTGCCATCGGGTTGGACGATCTCCCGCCCGAATTGTTGGATGACGGCGTCGTACACCGCGTGGCCCGGGCGAGTGAGTTCGCGGGCGATGGTATCGGCCTGGATGACGGAGGCGCCGCGCTCGGCGAACATGCGCGCCACCGTGGACTTGCCACAGGAGAGCCCGCCGGTGAGTCCGACGCGAAGCAAGTTAGCCTCCTGCCGCCGCGCCGACCGTTTTCCCCGCCGCCCCGCGGCGCAGCCGGGCGGCGCGCACCGTGTTCGACATCAGCATGGCGATGGTCAGCGGGCCTACGCCGCCCGGCACCGGGGTGATGGCCCCGGCGACCTCCGCGACCTCGGGATGCACGTCGCCCACCAGGGTCGAACCCTTGGCGGCGAAGTCCTGCTCGCGCTTGGCGTTGCCGCGAAAGTACTTTTCGAACTCGGCGCGTTCGGTCACGCGGTTGATGCCCACATCGATCACCGCCGCTCCCGGCTTCACGAAGTCGAGCGTCACGAAGCCCGGCTTGCCCATGGCAACGACCAGGATGTCGGCGCGGCGGCAGACGCCCGGCAGGTCCCGTGTCTTGGAGTGACATACGGTGACGGTGGCGTGAGAGTTCAACAGCAACATGGCCACCGGCTTGCCCACGATGTCACTGCGGCCGACCACGGTCGCGTTCGACCCGGCGATCTCGATGCCGCTGCGCTTCAGGATCTCGATCACACCCAGCGGCGTGCAGGGCACCAGGCCCGGGCGCTGCGTGGAGAGCCGGCCCACGTTCACGGGATGAAAGCCGTCCACATCCTTGTCGGGCGACACGGCGAGCAGCACGGCCTTGGCGTCCACCTGCTTGGGCAGGGGCAACTGCACCAGGATGCCGTCGATCTCGTCGCGCGCGTTGAGCTCTTCCACCAGGCGGAGCATGTCGCGCGTGGTGACCGATTCTGGCGGCGTGATCTTCTCGCTGTAGATGCTCAGCGCCTCGCAGGCCTTGATCTTGTTGCGGACGTAGATCTCGGAGGCTGGATCGCTGCCCACCAGCACCGCCGCCAGGCCGGGCTTCAGGCCAGCCTCGGCCAGGGCGCGCGCTTCCGCGGCGACCTCGGCCTTGATCTCACTTGCGATCTTGTTGCCGTCCAGGATGATGGCGGGCATGGAGCCTCGGGGGTGATGGAGTCAGAAGACTATCTTAATTTATTCCGTCAGTTCAGTTCGCCGGTCTGGTTTTTACATTCCGAGGCCGAAGGCCGAGGAAGCCCTACCCGCTGCAAACGGTTCGCCGAGGGCAGGGCTCCCTCGCTGCGCTCGGGATGTAATGGAAAGACACAGCAATGGCGATACGGGTCTAGAATCTTCCTCATGCTTCCCAAGGACCTGCTGGACATCCTGGTCTGCCCCGCCTGCAAGCAGCCGCTGACCTACAGCGCCGAGAAGCAGACGCTGAAGTGCGCCGCCTGCCGGCGCGTGTATCCCATCCGCGATGAGATTCCCATCCTGCTGGTGGAGGAAGCGAAGATCGAAGAGTAGAGACGCGGCATGCCGCGCCTCTCCGCCTCCGCGAACGAATCCCTTGTGTGAGACGGGGCATGCTCCGTCTCTGCGCCAAAGAGCGCGGATGCCATGTGTGAGACGCGGAATACCCCGCCTCTACTGGCGCGTCAGCAGGAAGAAGCCGTCTTCCGTGCGCACCAGGGCCTCGGTCTCGCTCTTCCAGGCGAAGACGTCGTCCAGGTCGAAGCGCAGGCCCGTGGTGGTCTGGAACTGGGGCACGCGGGTGAGCTTGAATTCCTTGGCGTTGGTGTCGAGATACCAGGTGCGCTTGGGATCGTCCTTCTTCACCGGCATCTCCAGGATGACGCCACGGGCCTGGCCGGGGACGGGGCGCATCTCGATGCGCCGCGGCAGGCCGTAGAAGGCCAGGTCCAGCAGGCTGCCGGTCCCTTTCTTCAGCGACCCAATCTCCTTCCCCAGCACCTGCTCCCACAGGACGGGCATGAGCCGCTCGCCGTCGAAGTGGTAGAGGTCGGGCAGTATCCTGGTGACCCGGCCGTTCATGTAGCTGATGTTCTGCAGCATCACAGTGAACAGCACCTCCACCTCCCCTGGATGCGGGTAGTAGACGTAGCCGCGGTCGTAAGCATTGAAGCCTTTGCTCTCGCGCAGGAATGCCGCGATGGTCTTCACCTTGCCCTGGTCGTAGGCCACGATGGGAAGCTCCAGGCCCAGCTTCCCGGAACCGAGCGGACCCAGGAGGATGGCCGTATCTGGCCCCGTGGCCCAGATGTGGGGCGGGTAGCGCAGCTTGAGTTGCTTGCCCTCGTTGAAGGGGTCGGGATCGCCATCGGAGAGCAGCTTCTCCGCCTTCTGCGGCGTCAGGCGGAAGACTGCGGACTTGTAGGGCGCGCCCTTCACGGTCATGTGCAGGAAGGTCGCGCCCGGGAAGAGCGGGCAGTAGGAGACCTCGCCTTCGACGTCCGGCGAGACGCCGGGAAGCCCGGGCAGCGGGTCGGGCAGCAGCGTGGTCTCGAGCCGGGCGCCGTCGTGCAGCAGGCAGCCGTTGGTCTTTTTGGGCTTCTCGGTGCGGTAGGAGATCATCGCCTTGCCGTCGCGGCGCACGCCGATGACGGCGACGGAATCCAGGGTGTAGGTGGTCGAGCCGATCTGCAGCGAGTCTTCCTTGGCCAGCACTTTGTTCAGCCGCTCGCCGTCCCAGATGTAAACGTTGCTGTCGATGCCGACGCGGCCCAGCGGGACATTCACATACAGCAGCTGCCCCGCTGGGTAGTAGCCGCCGATGCCGCGGCGGATCTTCTTCTTCAGTCCATCGGGCCCGGTGAACTCCACGTCATGCTGCGCGATCTTGCGGATCTGCCCGTTCTTCAGGGAGAGCAGGGCCCAGTCGTCCTTGCCGGCGCCGGCGCGCGCCCAGAAGACCAGCTCGCCGGAGCTCACCCAGACCCCCCAGCCGATTTCGGGGAAGCTGGTGCTGCCCGCCTCGGCCGCGCCCTTCTGCACCAGCGGCGTCACCTTCCACGTGCCTTCCACGACCTGCGGGGGAAGCTCGGGCGGGGCCGGCTCGGCCGCCGGCGGCTCCTGTGCCGGGCTGATCGCCAGCGGAAGGAAGAACAAGAACAAGAGGACGGACTTCGACAGCAGCCGGCGGGCCGGCGAATGAAGGTTCATGCGCTCCTCCACATCGAGAGAATGAGTTGGAGCCGAATCTAACCTGGGGGCAGCGGAATTCTGCGCCCAAGCGCGAGCGGGGGTCAACCCCCGTTGAGGCGGCATGCCGCGTTTCTACCTACCAGGTCATCCTTATTTCTTCTGCCAGGTGGCGCCGGAGTCGGAGGTCGCCCAGGTCTCGCCCGCGGAGGTCGAGAGCGTGCCGTCCCGGGCATCGGTGAATTCCACGCGCACGATGGTGGCGGAGGCAAGGTCCGCCGGCAAGGCAACGCGCGTCCAGTGATTGCCGGAATCGGGGGAGTGGAAGAGCGCGCCGGCTTCCCCGCCCGCCCAGACCTCCGAGCCCGCGGCCGACACGGTGCGAAACTTGATGTGGGGATCGAGGGTGGTGGACTTCCAGGTCTGCCCGCTGTCGATGGAGCGTTGCACGCGCCCGTCGGCGGTGATGACCCAGCGCGTGGTGGCCGTGACCACCGGCGTCATCTTGCGGGATTCGGTAAACCCGCCAGCGGGGGCGGCATTGCGGGCGGGTTGATCGGCGTCCTTCTCCAGGCTCTCCACACTCGCGACTTCATTCTGGCTCGTGACCTTTGCGGCCTCGGCCCGGTCCGCGGCAGCGCGCGACGCGGGTTCAGCCGCAGCCTGGCGGTGGAGCTCTTTCACCGTTGCCGGAGGAGAGGCCGGCGCCGGCTGCTGCGCCAGTCCCGCCATCTGCTGCTGCGGAGCGGGCGCTGACGGTCCACGCTTGGAACCCGCCGCCATCGCCGGCGCCGCGGCCGCCAGCGTGCCGCCGCTGGTTTCCAGCTTGCCCTCGCTGCCCAGCTTCTTGGAGTCGTCCATGCGGCCGCCGGCACCGCTAGCGGCGGCGATTTCGCCTGACTTCGGCCCGGTCCTGGCGGGAGTGACGGCATCCAGCTTGCTCGGCCCACGCGCCACTCCGGCTTCCTGGTCACGCAACACCGCGACCGTGGACGAACTGGGGGCCTTTTCCTTGGCCGCAGACGTCGCAGCGGGCGGCTGCGTTTCGTCCGCCCGCGCCGCTTCCGCCGGCTTGCCGGCTTCCTCGGGCGAGGGCGCGATTGCAGCCAGTGGCCGGTTCTGCGCCGTGTCACTCGAATATCTCGCGGGAGTCTCGCGATACGACTGGAAGACCAGACTCACGGCGATCACGAAGGTCGCGGCCACCGCCGCCCAGCGCAGCGACTGCCACTCGAACCAGCGAAAGCGGGGCGTGGCTTCGGCCAGGCGCGCCGCCTCCTCCGGCGGCAGGGCGAGCATCACCACCTCGCGGCAGTCGGCGCAGCGCGCCAGATGCTCCAGCACCTGCTCGCGCTCCCGCGCACCCAGCGAACGCTCGACAAACGCAGTCATCTGGTCGGCGTCGGGATGGCTTCCCGCCCCGGCGGATTGCTGCTCCAGCCGCGCGCGCGCGATCTTGGGGATCTCAGACACGGGCCCCTACCTTGCCTCTTTCTTACTGGAGAACGTCCGCGCCGCGGTTTCTTGCAGGCGGCCGCGGAGATCCACGGAAATGTCACGCACGTCGGCTTCCAGCGCCTCTTCCGCCTGCCGCTTGCTCAGGCCGCGCTGGCGCAGGCCGCTGAGGATCTGCTTGCGCAGCCCCGCCGTGATCTTCCCCAGCTTGCGGCTGATGGTGGATTCATGCACGCCCAGCGTCTGCGCGATCTCCGCCAGGGTACGCTGGTCGAGAAAATATGCCGCCAGGATAAACCGGTCTTCCGCGGCCAGCGACGCCAGCGCCTGGTCGGTGGCCGCCTCCAGGCGCGCGTCCACCGGCGCAGAAGGCTCCGGCGCGGCCGCGACGAACTGCACGCCCGCCGCTTCCTTTTCTTCCAGGCTCACCAGGCGCTTGCCGCGGCGGTAACGGTTGACGAACTCCTGGGCCAGCACGGTGCGCAGCCAGCCTTCGAGCGAGCCTCGCCCCATGTAGAAGTTGAGCTTGGAGACGCGCTCGCCATCGCGGGTCGAGGTGCCGTAGAGGTCGGCGTAGAGCGAGTCGGCCAGCTCACGCGCCGCCGAATCCTCGCGCGCGATGGCCCCGGCGGCGTCGTAGAGCTTTTCGCGATAGCGCAGCAGGAAGTCCTGCCAGGCAGCCTCGTTGCCGGCGGCGCAGCCCCGGGCCAGCGCCAGCTCTTCCACCCGCAGACTCTGGTAGAGCTCGAGCGCCTGCTCCTGCCCGGCATCCGGCGGCAGGTACTTGGCCCCGACGCCCGCCAGGATGCGCACCCACTCCCCCGGGTCGAGGCCGTACTTCGCGGCCTGGCTGCGGTTGAAGAGCTCGGCGAAGAGCGCGGCCAGGGCCTGCGCTTCGGCCTTTCCCGCGCTCCTGGGCGGGGTGGGCTGAGTCGCGCTGTGCGGGCTGCTGCTCATGAGGGGTTAGACGGCCGTACCCGGGAACTCCGGCCCCGATGGTATCAACTTTCGATGCAAGAAGCCGGGCAGGTGGCGTTCTCCGCCTAGGGATAGAAAACCCCGACAAAGTCGGGGCGCCCTGGAGGATGCCATGAAAGCCAGATTCACCGCAGCACTGGCGCTGGCCGCGGGCTTCGGCCTGCTGCTGGCCGCCGTAAGCTGGACCCCTGCCGAGGCCGGGCAGCCGCCCGTGGCCTCCGGCTACAAGGTGCTCGAACCGATCACCCAGGGCAACCTGACCATCTTCCCGGTGGTGGCCGCAAGCACGCACGATACCCGCGGATTCCTGACGCTCGACGAGGGCCTGCGCTCCGGCCAGGTGGAGGTCACCGAAGCTGGCCGGGTGCGGCCGCTGGTCCGCCGGGGTGGAACGGCCTACCGGCCCACCAGCGACCAGGTAAACAACCTGGTGCTGGTGAACAACTCCGACCAGCCGCTGATCCTGCTGGCGGGGGAGATCGTCACCGGCGGGAAGCAGGACCGCGTGGTGGGCAAGGACCGCATCATCCCTGCGCACAGCGACCCGGTGGACCTGGGCGTCTTCTGCGTGGAGCCGGGGCGCTGGTCGGCGCGCTCGGGAGGCGGCTCAAAGTTCGACGCGGCGCCCGCGCCCATGGCACAGCCCAGCGTGCGCAAGCGCGCCATGAGCGATAAGGACCAGCAGAAGGTGTGGTCCGAGGTCGCCCGGTCGCGCGAGGGCATGGCGGCCGCGGCCCCCGCGGCGGCGGGCGATCTGGCGAGCACTTCGTCCTACGCCCAGGCCGCCGAGAACCGTGAGGTCAAGCGCCGGGTGGATTCGGTCGCGGTGCCGCTGGAGCGCTCCTATCAAGGGCTGATCCGCGAGCTGCGCGCCCGCAACGCCGTGGGCGTAGTGGCCGCGGTCAACGGGGAGATCGTCTGGGCCGACCTCTTTGCCAGCCCGCAACTGCTGGAGAAGTACTGGCCCAAGCTGGTGCGCTCCTACGCCGCCGAGGCCCTGACCGCGGGCTCCCAGCGGGGGCGTCCCTCCCTGTACGCCGCCCAGGCCTTTTTGGACGAGCTGAGCGGCACCCGCGAGGTGGTGGAGAGCGAGCCCGGCGTCTTCCGGCACACCGAAGTGGTGGGCCGCGGATTCCGGGTCTTCGAGCTGGCCTCGCTCTTGCCCAAGACCGGCTTCGACGTGCACATCAGCAAGATGGCGGAGTGAGGGAAATGTACCGGGTTGCGAGTACCGAGTACCGAGCGACCCCACCCGGACGGGCGGTCCGCGCCGGAAAAGGCTTCACCTCGATGCTCGCTACCCGGTACTCGGTACTCCGTACTTTCACCCAGGCAACCCGCGGACTCCGAAAGGATTCAAAGGTTGCCAGAGAAATAAAAGAATTTTTTCGAAACGAAGGACCCAGGAAGCGTGTCTAAGCGTAGTAGCAAGTAGCACAAGGGTCGGAGGTGACCCATGGGCGAGAAGTTCAGCATGACGGAGATCTCGGACCTGCGCAACGAGCTGCTAAAGGGCGGGCTCGATGCCTTGCAGTCGGCCGAACTGCTCCAACTTTTCCTGATGGGGCGCGGATACGGCGTCGCGCCCGATGCCGCCCTGGATGCCGCGAGCCGCATGGGAGGCTCCGGTTGCTCCGTGGACGTGATCCGTACGGAGCTGAACAAGATCGCGCGGGTGATGTAAGTCCCCCGGGGCCGATCCCGATCGGCCCGTCCCGCCGCCAACCAGCCGCGGGACCCGCGAAAAAACAAGATGCCGGGCCAACCAGCCCGGCATTTTTGTTGTCCGCTATCCCTTTTCCCCCATAAAGCGCATCCTAAGAACAGTGACCAAGGAGACCTCGTGAGAATTCTGCGTTTTGCGCTTTTGGCGCCTTTGGCGCTCGCCTTCGCGCTTCCCGCTTTCGCCGCCGACCGCAAGAGCTATCCCCTGAACGTTCCGGCGGCGGGCGCGGAGAGCGTGGTCTTCGACGTTCAGGAGGGCGACTTCGTGCTGCGCGGCGATCCCACGGCCACTGAAGTCCGCATGAACGTCTCCATCGACCGCACCTGGATCTTCAAGCTGGGGGAGGAAGGCATCCTGCACAAGCTCATCACGGTCAGCGGCCAGGGCACGAAGGAGCTCAAGATCGTCACCGACATCCCGCGCGCCCTCTCCAACTGGGGCCGGGCGCAGTATCCCATCGACTTTGAGGTGGTGGTCCCCGCCGGCATGGAGGTGCGCCTGCACGATACCTCGGGCAAGATCGAGCTGGTCGGGGTGCGCGGCGACGTGGAGATCTCGGACGGCAGCGGCACGCTGGCGGTATGGCAACTGGGCGGCGGGCTGCGCATCCGCAAGCAGTCGGGCGACATCCGCGTGGAAGACGTGCGCGGCGCAACTGTCATCAACAGCCACAGCGGCCAGACCCACCTGGCGCGGCTGGCGGCGCTCGAGGTCGAGGATTCGGACGGCAACCTGGACGTCTCGGATGTGGCCTCGGCGCGAATCCGCAACCGCGGCGGCAACATCCGCGTGGAGCGGGTGAAGGGAGAAGTGGAGATCGACGACGATTCGGGCGAGATCGTGGTGGCCGACGTCGCGGGCGCGGTCCACATCCGCGACACCTCCGGGCAGATCCGCACCGCGCGCACCGGCCCGGTCACCATCCAGGACACCTCCGGCGACGTCACCGTGGTTCAGGCCGCCAGCCTGCACATCAATGCCAAGGAATCCGGAGAGGTGATGGTGCGCGGGATGCAGGGCCCGGTCGAAGCCGCCCCCGGCGTGAAGGTCAGACCCCTGAGGTAACCGGGGCGAGACGCGGTTCGGCTGCCATGGAGACGCGGCATGCCGCGTCTCTACGCCTTAGGGTTTGCCGGCGCCAAAACCACTGCTACCCCGGCGGCCACTCATTCGTCGTGCAGGGCCTGCACGGGGTCGAGTTGCGCCGCTCGCGTGGCGGGGACGGTGCCGAAGATGATTCCGACCAGCGACGACACCGCCACCGCGATCACCACCGAGGCCGGCGAGATGGGGATGACGTAGCTGGTGAAGAAGCGCACGGAAAAGGGCAGCGCCAGCCCGAGCAGGATGCCCATCACGCCCCCGGCCAGCGAGATGGCGACCGCCTCCGCCAGGAACTGGAACTTGATCTCGCGCTGGGTGGCGCCCACGGCCTTGCGCAACCCGATCTCCCGGGTGCGCGCGGTCACCGTGACCAGCATGATGTTCATGATGCCCACGCCACTCACCACCAGGGTGACGGTGGCGATGAGCAGCAGCACCACGGTCAAGGCGTCGGCCGTCCTCCCCGCCACCTCGATGAGCTTGGTAAGGTTGAGCACGCGATAGACCGACTCCGCCCGGTGGCGCGACTGCAGCACGCTCTTGATGCGCTCGGTGGCCGCGGGGACGTCGGCGGCGTCCAGGGTGGAGAAGAAGATGGTCTTCACCGCGTCGCTGTCCAGGAAGTAGCGCATGACGGTGTAGGGGATGACGATGGAGTCGTCCTTGATCTCGGACTGACCGAAGGTCTCCACCCGCTCGCGGAAGGTGCCGATGACGGTGAAGGGGACGCCCGAGATCTTGATGGTCTGTCCGATGGCCGCGTCCTGGCTGTGGTAGAGGCGGTCGGCGAGCGGCTCGGTGATCACGGCGACCTTGGCGCGCTCCTGCGAATCCTGCGAGTCGAAGAAGCGGCCGTGGGTCACCCACAGGTTGCGCACGATCTTGTAGTCGGGGCTCACCCCCAGCACCTGCACATCGCGCTCCCGGCCCTCGCCCACCGGGATGCGCTCGAAGGCCTGCACCAGGGGCGAGGCCGCCTGCAACCCCGGCACCTGCGCCTGGACGGCCTTCATGTCCTCCACGGTCAGGAAGTCCTGCTGCGTGGTGGTGACGCGGCGGCCGCTCTCGTACTCGGCGTAGATCATGTTGGCGCCGATGGATTGGATCTGCGCCAGCACGTACTGCTTGCCGGTGAGCCCGATGGTGACCACCAGGATGAGCGAGGCGGTGCCGATCACCATGCCCACCGCAGTCAGGGCGAAGCGCACCTTGTTGGCGCGGAAGGAGTCCACCGCCATGCGCAGGACCTCGTTCAGGTCCATCGGATTGGAGCCGGAGACCACGTCCCTAGTTTAGATGAGGTTTCAGGGGTTCCCGCCAGTCCTCAGTCCTCAATCTATGCGGCACACCTGCACGGCGTCATTGTGGTAGGGACAGTTGAGGTTGGGGACCGGGTTCTCCACCACCACCCAGGTGACGCCGAACCGGCGCTGGAGCAGATGGAAGTCGGTGGCGTCGAAGTCGCGCCAGCCATCCTGGGCGCGCGCCTGCGACAGCCACCTGCGGGAGAGCCGCGGGAACAGGGCTGAGACCCCCGGGTCTTTCACCCGGTCGGCAAGCGAGCTGCGCTCGGCCAGCGCGCGGAAGCCGTGGTTATCCACCCCGGGCCGCCGCATGTACCAGGGATTGAGGGCAAAGAGGGCATCCGGCGGCGTGTTGCCGCGGATCCAGAGGAAGGCCTGCAGCCAGGGGCTGCGCGGCGCCGCGCCCGGCCACTCCAGGTGCGCGCTGGCCGGAAACTCGTGCCGCTGGGCGAAGAACATCCCCGCCGCCAGCGGCAGGAACAGCGCCAGCCAGCGCAGCGCCTTCCCTTGCAGCACGAAGTGCCCCAGCATCCCGCCCAGGAAGAGGAAGAACAATAGATAGATGATGTGCAGGCTGCGCATGGGCTGGAAGGGCGCCAGGCGGACGAACTGGGGCGTGCTCACCAGCAGGGCCCCCAGGGAACTGAAGGCGGCCAGGGCCACCATCCTGCGGCAGAGGTGCGGCAGCTCGCGCCAGCCGTGCCGCTTCCCGACTACTCCGAACCACCACAACAGGATGAGCGGCGCCACCAGTCCCACCAGCTCATACCACTCCCAGTCCATGATGAAGTAGTGGGAGCGAGTACGCAGGGCCTCGAACCAGGCCGAGGGAGCGCGCCGGAAAAGGAAGTCCAGGGGAAACAAGAGTGCCGCGGCGAAGGCCGGTACCTGCCGGGCGGGCGCACGCCAGGCTTGAAAGGCAAGGAAGAGGGCGCCGAAGAAGGCCATTTGGGGATGCAGGACCAAGGCCAGCGCGAGGATGAGGGCGGCGCGCCGCCAGTTGCGGTCCATCACCGCGACGATGGCGAACACCACCGCCACCGCCGCCAGGGTGCGCGGATGCAGATACTGGGTCGCGATGAGGACGTGGGTGCCAGCCACGGGCGTGGCGAGCACTCCCGCCACCATCGCCACCCCCGCCCACTGTCCCGCGGCCGAGGGGAAGCAGCGCCGGCTCAGGCACAGGCAGCCCGCCAGCAATCCGAAGATGGAGGCCACGTGCCAGAGCAGGATTCCCCACTCCAGCGGCAGATGGCTGACGCGGATGGAGGCGGCGATGAGGTCGTCGGTGAGCGTGGCGTCGGTCTGCACCTGGAAGAAATCGGCGTTGGCGGGATAGAGCGCGGGATTCAGGTGCTGCTTGATGGCGGGCAGGTAGATGGCCTGGTCTTCCGCGCCCAGGTGATATCCGTTCACCGCGATCGCGAGCACGGTCAGACCCAGCAGCAGGAGCGCGTCGCGACGGAGTTTGGGCGGAATGGTCACACGGTTACCGGCGCAACCGTAGCAGGCTCACGAAGAAGCTGGAGAGTACCACCTGGAACCCCAGGGCCAGCGCGATGAGGGACGGGATGCTGGTGCGCAGCGCCTCCTGGGGATGCGCCAGGTGGAACTGCTGCATGCTCCAGGAGAAGAACGGCCACAGCGACCCGATCGTTCCCACCACGACCAGCACCGTGCCGGTCATAAGGCCGGCTTCGAGCGAGGAACCCCGCAGAAAGCGCTCGAAGCGCGGGTCATCGGGATGGATGCCCTGGCGGATGGCGGCGATCTTACCCAGGACGCCGAAGCTGACCGCCTGGAATCCCAGCAGCACGGCCGCCGCCGCGTAGAGCAGCGAGACGATGTTGAAGGTGATGCCAAAGAGCGTCCGCGGCCCGGTGGCCAGCAACCCCACCGCCGCGGCCCCGGCCAGCATCAGCGCCATCCCGGGATAGAAGAATATCCAGCGCG
>Ga0255334_1000695_pt1 | contig 22253 bp, 22 predicted proteins | sample EtOH5_35cm_T3_12_FD_202080 | JGI IMG/M metagenome (GOLD analysis project Ga0255334, IMG submission 202080) | Sandy soil microbial communities from University of British Columbia, Vancouver, Canada - EtOH5_35cm_T3_129 | ecosystem: Engineered > Artificial ecosystem > Sand microcosm > Unclassified ... | reverse complement strand
CCGATGAATTGATTCAGATTTTAGCCATAGCCGTGGGTGGTCCGGGTCGAGTGATATTGGCGCCAGAGCCCAGTTTTGTGATGTATCGAATTATTGCGCAGATGACGGGGGCTCAGTTTGTTGGCGTGCCCCTGAATCCCGACGATTTTTCGCTGGATAGTGCAGCTATCGAACAAGCGATACGCGATCATGCGCCGGCCATTATTTTTTTAGCTTACCCGAATAACCCCACAGGCAATCTTTTCGACACGCCCACTTTGGAGCGAATTCTCGATATAGCTCCTGGATTAGTGGTAATCGATGAAGCTTACCAGGCGTTTGCCGAAACCAGTCGGATGGAAAGCCTAGCCAGGCATCCCAATTTAGTGGTCTTGCGTACCTTGTCTAAGATGGGGCTGGCCGGATTGCGTTTGGGCGTACTTGCCGCAGCGCCGGCATTGGTCAATGAATTAGATAAGGTCAGAATGCCTTATAATGTCGGCGTATTAACCCAGGTCACGGCTGTGTTTGCTTTGGAGCACGCTTCCCTATTGTGGGATCAAGCAGCTCAAATTCGGCAGGAGCGTACCCGCTTGTACAACGAAATGGGCGCCTTGCCGGGTACGCGGGTTTTTCCCAGCCAAGCTAACTTTCTGCTTTTCCGTGTTCCGGCCGGCCGGGCGGTGGCGGTGTTTGAAGAACTGCGGCGACAACGAATTCTTATCAAGTGTTTTCATGGAGGTCCCCCGGCTCTCGCGGATTGTTTGCGAGTAACGGTAGGAACGTCGCACGAGAACAACCTGTTCTTGTCGGCATTGCGTGGGGCCTTGGCGCAAATTATCTAAGCCATCCAGTGGTCAAAGTGGTGGCAAGAGGTGTAGAATCCGCGCACTCAAGCTGGATCGGTTTGCTGCGGATCAGATGTTCGATAATGGGTTTTAACTCCGGTTGAATAGACTAAATCATGTTGGGAGAATAGCAGGATGAGTAGTGGAGGTGTCGATACCAGTAGGCGGCGCTTTTTAGTTGCGGCAACCGCTGCAGTGGGAGGTGTTGGGACCGTTTTTGCAGCCTACCCATTCTTGGCGTCCTGGCAACCCAGTGCGCGAGCGCAAGCCGCTGGCGCACCGTTACAGGTTGATATCAGCAAGCTTGATGCAGGCGCCATGATGATCGTCGAATGGCGCGGCAAGCCGGTTTGGGTCGTCCGTCGTACCGAAGCCATGCTCAGTAAGCTCAAGGACGAAGCATTGCTGACCAAGCTGCGTGATCCAAAGTCCGTAGAGCCCCAGCAGCCTACCTACTGCGAAAACGACAACCGTTCCATTAAGCCGGATTATCTGGTCATGATTGGTATCTGTACTCACCTGGGTTGCTCACCTACGTATCGTCCGCAGCCTGCCGAGGCGGATTTGGGTAAGGATTGGCCGGGTGGATTCCAGTGTGCCTGTCATGGTTCACGGTTCGACTTGTCTGGACGGGTGTTTCAAGGTGTGCCTGCGCCCACCAATATGGTCATTCCGCCGCATCAGTATCTGAGTGAAACCGTGCTGCTCGTCGGTGAAGACAAAGGAGCTGCGTAATGGGTGGCTTGTTAAAAAATCTTATGGATTGGGTAGATGAGCGCTTCCCGGCCACTAAAGTGTGGAAGGGATCGGCATCGGAATATTACGCGCCGAAAAATTTCAATTTCTGGTACTATTTTGGCAGCTTGGCGTTATTGGTTTTAGTCAATCAGATCGTTACCGGCATCTGGCTGACCATGAATTACAAGCCATCCGCCGAGATGGCATTTGCCTCCGTCGAATACATCATGCGTGATGTGCCCTGGGGCTGGCTGATTCGCTATATGCATAGCACCGGCGCTTCATTGTTCCTTCTGGTTGTGTATTTACATATGTTTCGCGGCTTGCTGTACGGTTCGTACAAGAAACCCCGTGAATTGGTGTGGATATTCGGCATGTTGATTTATCTGGTCCTGATGGGCGAGGCCTTCATGGGGTATTTGCTACCCTGGGGGCAGATGTCGTTCTGGGGCGCACAGGTAATCACCTCCTTGTTTGGCGCGGTTCCGGTGGTTGGTGATTTGGCTGTTGAGCTGATTCGTGGCGACTACAACATCTCTGATGTCACGCTTAACCGCTTTTTTGCCTTGCACGTCATTGCGCTGCCGTTGGCTTTGGCTGGCTTGGTGGTGGCTCACTTGGTAGCGCTCCATGAGGTTGGGTCGAATAATCCCGATGGCGTAGAGATCCATGATCACACCGATGCCCAAGGCACTCCCTTGGATGGCGTGACTTTTCATCCTTATTACACGGTGAAAGATATTTTTGGCGTGGTGATCTTCTTAATGCTGGCGTGCGCGATTATCTTCTTTGCACCTGAAATGGGCGGATATTTTCTTGAGCACGCAAACTTTCAGCCAGCGGATCCCTTGCAGACGCCACCTCACATTGCGCCCGTTTGGTACTTCACACCTTTCTACGCCATTCTGCGGGCGGTTCCCCATAAACTCTTAGGTGTAATCGCCATGGGGGCATCAGTTATGCTGTTTGCCTTCCTGCCTTGGCTGGATCGTGGGCCGGTACGCTCTATTCGGTATCGTGGACCGCTGTACAAAGGCGCGCTGACTCTTTTCGTCATCAGCTTCCTCGGATTGGGTTATCTTGGCACGGTACCGTCCAGTGATATTTATACGTTAATAGCGCAGATTCTTTCGGTGATCTATTTCGGCTTTTTCTTATTGATGCCTATTTACACCCGCATTGATAAGAACAAACCCGTACCAGACCGGTTGACGTAAGGGATAACGAGATGAAGAACTGGATCGTTTGTGCTGTATTTTCCCTGTTGCTTCATGGGGTTACGTTGGCTTCAGGTGGTGATGTGGAGCTGAAGCATGTCGAAATTAATCATGACAACAAAGCCTCCTTGCAACGAGGTGCGCAACTCTTCAACAACTATTGTCTGTCTTGCCACTCTGTGAAGTACATGCGATACAAGCGAGTGATGGATGATCTTGAGATACCCGAAGAGATCATGAAGAAAAACCTCATGTTCACTAGCGATAAGCTAGAGGACTTGATGATCGTGGCTATGCCGAATGACGATGCCAAACGCTGGTTTGGTAAGGTACCTCCTGATCTTAGTCTGTCCGTTCGTCAACGGGGAGAGGCCTGGGTTTACACTTATCTGGTCTCTTTCTACCAGGAAGAAGGTAGCCCGACAGGGGTGAACAATCTGGTGCTGAAAAATGCCAGTATGCCCCACGTCCTGGCGCCGCTTCAGGGCCTGCAAAAAGCTGTTTTCGAGGAAAAGCCCGACGCAGATGGCCAGGTCAGACATGTATTCAAGCGCTTTGAACTTATCAACAAAGGCGAGATGACGACAGAAGAATACGAGCGGGCAGCCAAAGACCTGGTTAACTACATGGGGTATCTGGCTGAGCCGATTCGTACAGAACGTCAGTCCGTAGGTATTTGGGTCATGTTGTTCTTAGCCGTTCTTGGGATATTCACCTACTTACTCAAGCTAGAGTATTGGAAAGACGTTCATTGATTAACACCTATGGAAAAATTCAAGCTCCCAACAAGCAAACAGTGCGTCGCTGTCATTATCAGCGGGTTGATTTGACTCGCCTGTCAGCAGCAAGCGTTGCGAAGGGAGTGATGTTATGGCAGTGATAGCCAAGCGATCAGTGATGACCTTGTTTGCCCGTGCCATGTGCCCAGAGAGCCATCGCATTCGTATGGTGCTGACAGAAAAAGGCATTATCCACGAGACCATCAACGTTGATCCTGGGCGCCTACCCGAGGATTTGGTGGATGTTAATCCTTATGGTGGCTTGCCTACGCTGATCGATCGGGATCTTGTTGTTTATGACAGCCGTGTTATTTGCGAGTACCTGGACGAACGTTTTCCACATCCACCGTTGATGCCCGTTGACCCGGTGTCGCGTGCGCGCGTGCGATTGGCGATGTATCGGATCGAAAGTGACTGGTATAGCCTGGTGGGCAATCTCGAATCGACGGATGAAAAGTTGCGGAACAAAACTCGCAAGGTATTTGAAGAGAGACTGCTATCCAGTATTACTGTATTTGCTGCCAAGCCTTATTTTATGAATAACGATTTTTCTCTGGCGGATTGTGCTGTTGCACCGATACTGTGGCGTTTACCGCATTATAATATTGAGCTTCCCAAGGACGCTGCACCGATACGTCGTTATATGGACCGTATTTTTCAGCGGTCAGGATTCAAGCAAAGTTTATTTTCTGAAGCAGAAAAGGATTTGGGCAGTCGCTGAGGAGCCTTTAAAACAAGTGACTCCAAGACAGGTCCTTTCTGGTATTTAAATCATGAGCTCCCAAAAACCTTATCTCATCCGCGCCATCTACGAATGGCTTGTTGATAATGAGTTGACGCCTTACCTAATGGTGGATTGCAATCTTCCGGGTGTAGAGGTGCCACCATTCGCCATCAATGAGGGCAAGATCGTTCTCAATGTAGCTCCTCATGCCGTTCATGGATTGATGCTCGGTAATGATGGCATCACCTTTAGCGCCCGCTTTTCTGGTCGCCCACATAGCTTGGTGATCCCCACGGCGGCGGTTTTGGCTATCTATGCACACGAAGATGGTGAGGGCATGGTTTTTCCGCCCGAGGATGAAAATTTGTCGCCGCCCCCGCCGTCACCTCCTGCTCAGAGCCCACCCAAAAAACCGCAGCTGAAGGTCGTCAAGTAAAGCCTTGTCTGCGCTATCTTACCAGCCAATGCTGGTCTATCAGATCGCATAAGCAGTGCAGAACTAAAATGTGAGTCTCCTGAATGCGGGCGGTCGAATCACTCGGCACGCGAATTTCAATATCGTTGGCAGCCAATAAGTTGGCTAACTTCCCACCCTGTTTACCGGTCAACGCAACCGTAATTACGCCAAGGCCTTGGGCGACTTCAATCGCAGCGTTAACGCTGGCCGAATTGCCACTGGTTGAGATCGCCAGCAAAACATCGCCTTTTCTTCCTAGAGCCTTGATTTGTTTTGAAAATACCTGCGTATAATCATAGTCGTTGGCAATTGAAGTGAGGGTGGAACTGTCGGTGGTGAGTGCAATGGCAGCCAAGGGTGCACGTTCGGACTCAAACCGATTAAGTAATTCCGCAGAAAAATGCTGAGCATCTGCTGCGGAGCCTCCGTTGCCGCAACTCAGTATTTTTCCACCGTTTTCCAAGGCATGAATCATGGCCTGAGCGGCGTCGGCGATGGGTTGGGCGAGCAGAGGAAGGGCATTTTGTTTGGTGGCGATACTCGCCGCAAACATGCCCCTGATACGGTCAATAGGATCCATGTGGTTATACTCAGTTACGTAAGCGTTTATTAAGTCCGGTCATGTATAGCGTCCTTAATCCACTCTAAATTGGGCGCGTCGACCGAACCGGTCAAGGCTAGCACATCAAAGCGTATAGGCGCTTGTGACCAGGCGGGGTTGATGGCCAGGTAATAACGCGCAGCGATTAACAGTCGACGCTGCTTTGCCCCGGTGATGCTGGCGGCGGCCCCGCCAAAATCGCTGCGGCTGCGATATCGCACCTCGACAAACACCAGATAACTGGCCTCTCGCATCACCAGATCAATTTCACCGCCACGGCAGCGAAAGTTACGTTTGATTAATTTCAGGCCTTGATTTTGCAAATGATTCAGCGCCCAGTCTTCAGCTAGTGCCCCTATCCTTTGGGTTGTTTCTTTGCCAGTGGGGTGTAGGCGAGAACTCATTGCTGCGGATAACCTTGATTGAAACGCGCCCAGATCAACGTACGTGATATAGATTGATTATTATTGATTTGCAGATGTCCGCTCGCGCCGTTAAGCGCGAGCCTTTGATCGCCATTTAATAGGCTAGCCAGGCTATACGCATCATAACCAAAGGCAAATAAGCGAGCTTCTTCGCCATTTTTTGCAGTTGAATAGGGTCGTGCACTGTGGGCGCTGGGGAAGTTACCAGGATTTAAAACCCAAGGCATATCTGGAAAGACGATGCCGTCAAATACCCGATCTTTGTCCGGTGAAGGGCGGCCGGAATATAAGTGAGAAGTGGAATAAATGGCTGGCAAGCTTTTGGCAAGATTGCGTAATTCTCCAACCAATAGGCGGCCTTGCTCGGCAGCCGCGTCAAGAAAAATCATATCAATCGGCGGTTTCAAAAGCTCAGAGGAATGAGTGGGTAACGAAGCTAATAAATGGGTGGGAATGTCCAGATTTTCGTTGGCGTGAGCGTAAGTTTGAATCTGTATTACGCGGCCTCCCAGCTGCTCGAAACGTTGGCGAAAACCATCGGCAAGGCGCTTTCCCCAGCCACTATCCGGGATCAGCAGGCCCGCGTTTCGATACCCATCCTCATAGGCTTTTTCGGCAATTTGGCGCGCTTCATCCTCGGGCGCCAGGCCAAACTGATACAGTCGAGGGTATTTGTCGGCATACTCAATTTGATTGAGTATCAGCAGCGGAGTACTTAGCGTATTTTTGCTTAGTACCGCGTCGATGGCATCCTTATTGACCGGACCAACAATGATGGTCATGCCATCTTGCGTGGCTTGCTGATAGGCATTGGCTGCCGCGTCCGGGCCTGGGCCGACATCGTAGAATCGTAAAGTATGGAGGATGTGGCGCTGATTTGCTTGCAAGTGGCTAAAATGGGCCGTTAACGCGCCTAGTTGCAATGCCGAGCCAACCGTCTGGTAGCGGCCAGACAAAGGTAGAAGCATACCTATACGTTCAGGTGCCCGCTTGGTCAACGGCATTGTTGATGGTAAGGTGCCGGCAGTTTGCGCGCCGGTGGCATGTGCAATGACCGTCGTCGGTTCTCGGTTTTGGATGTTCTCAGACACCGGCGTGATCGGCTGGCGGGTGCAGGCTGAGAGCAGCACAACGAGACACAAGGCAACGCCGCCGCATTGGCTGATGAAATTAAGGCATAAGGGTTTTGATAAGGAGTTGATCATACTGTGAAGCATAACCGAGAAGATAGGTTATGGGGAACCTAGCTACCCGTCATGGCGGCGGGATGCCCAATACCCTGGTTGCCGGTGTCCTCTATGTGGTAGCCACACCCATTGGCAATCTTCTGGATTTATCAACCCGAGCTCGCGATATTTTAGCGGCAGTCGATGTGATTGCTGCGGAAGATACTCGGCGTACCGGGATATTGCTCGGCTATCTCGGCATTCGAGTCCCCATGATCTCCATGCACGATTATAACGAAGCGGAACGGGTTGATGAATTGCTAGAGCGACTAAATGGCGGGCAGATCGTCGCCTTAGTCAGTGATGCGGGCACGCCATTGATTAGTGATCCGGGCTACAAACTGGTTAGCGCCGCCATCAGCGCAGGCATTGTGGTTAGCCCTATCCCTGGTCCAAGTTCGATGATTGCCGCACTCAGCGCTTCTGGATTGCCAACGGACCGCTTTGTCTTTGAGGGTTTCTTAAGCGCCAAGGCTGGCGCACGGCACAGGCAGTTGCAAGGCCTGGTCACGGAAGCGCGGACTTTGGTATTTTTTGAATCTCCTCGCCGCCTGTTGGCCACCCTGGCAGATATGGCCGAGGTGTGGGGTGGGGATCGCCGCGTTACCATTGCGCGTGAATTGACCAAAATCCACGAAACGTTTTATCACGGCACGCTGGATCAGCTAATCACTCGTCTGACTGGGGACGCCGATGCCAAACTGGGCGAAATTGTTCTCTGCGTAGAAGGTGCAAAGCCGGTCGGCGATGATTTCGCTGAGATGGATGTTACCCGGGTGCTCGCCTTATTGTTAACGGACCTGCCTGTACGTAAAGCGGTTGATTTGGCCGCAAAGCTCCTGAATCAACCGCGAAATCGTATCTACGAATTAGCCTTAAAGGTTAAAAATGAGCAAGATAATCGCCAGGGATCCGCACCAGAAGACTGAACGGAAATATCAGCCGGGCTGTTAATGATAGGCCTTTTAATGTATGATCAGCGGTCTCATACATCGACCGCGTCTTGATTTGTGGTTGTTTGCTTCTCCCCTTGTATCTTCATATTTGGTGACGTTTCCATGACCTCTGTTGTGTCTGACTTGCCGGCGTTTTCTGAGCTCGGCCTACTCGAACCTGTTCTAAAAGCTGTGAATGAGCTGGGTTACGAAACCCCTACGCCCATTCAGGCTCGCACCATTCCTCATATGCTGGCTGGCCGTGATGTGCTTGGGCAAGCGCAGACGGGAACCGGAAAAACAGCGGCTTTTGCTTTGCCTTTGTTGTCTCGTATGGATCTCAAACTGCCGCGTGTGCAGGTGCTGGTGCTGGTGCCAACCCGCGAGCTGGCTATACAGGTGGCGGAGGCATTTACCCGTTATGCCGTTCACCAGACGGGTCTGCAAGTATTGTCTGTCTACGGCGGGCAAGGCTATGGCGATCAGCTGCGCATGCTCAAACGTGGCGTGCAGGTCATTGTGGGTACCCCCGGCCGAGTGATGGACCACATGCGGCGTGGCACCTTGGATCTTACCGGCTTGCAATGCCTGGTATTGGATGAAGCCGATGAAATGCTGCGCATGGGATTCATTGATGATGTTGAGTGGATACTTGAGCAAACCCCGTCGCAGCGTCAGATTGCGTTGTTCTCGGCCACGATGCCTGCCCAGGTTAAACGCATTGCTCAGCGTCACTTGAAGAATCCCGAAGAGATATCCATCAAGCTCCGCACCACCACGGCAGAGACAATTCGCCAGCGTTACTGGCGTGTCGCTGGGGCAAGCAAATTGGATGCGCTGACGCGAATTCTCGAAACGGCTGATTATGACGGCGTCATCATCTTTGTCCGCACCAAAACCGAAACCCTGGATTTAGCCCAAGCACTGGAAAGCCGAGGTTACCCTGCGTCGCCACTGAATGGCGACATCCCGCAAAATTTGCGTGAGCAGACCATTGCCAAACTCAAGTCCGGCCAGCTTAATATTTTGGTGGCTACTGATGTGGCGGCGCGTGGTTTGGACGTAGAGCGGATCAGTCACGTCATCAATTACGACATTCCCTATGACACCGAAGCCTATGTCCACCGTATTGGCCGGACCGGTCGGGCGGGACGTAGCGGCGAAGCAATCCTGTTTGTGGCGCAGCGGGAAGCGCGTTTACTGCAAGCCATCGAGCGAGCGACTCGTCAACACATTGAGCCCATGGAGCTACCCAGCGTCGATGAGGTCAATGCCAAGCGAATTCAACGCTTTAAGCAGCGAGTTGGCGAAGTCATGGATAAAGAAGGTATGGAGTTTTTCCGCAAACTTCTGGCCGAATACGCCGAAGAAAAAAATCTTTCAGCCCTGGATCTTGCAGCGGCTATGGCCGTATTGCTGAACGGTGGCGAACCTTTCTTGCTAAAACCAAGTCGACCCGAGCCAGCTCGTATCTCAGAGAGAGCTGGCTTTGACGACAATAATCGTGACCGACCACGTCGCCCAGCTCGCGCTGACTTCTCCATCACTGATCGGCCAGCGTTTAGCAGCAAGCGCCGTGATCGCAGTGAACAGGCTGGGACCGGCGATTTGGAAACATTTCGCGTAGAGGTTGGGCGTAATCATGGCGTCAAACCGGCTAACCTGGTGGGCGCCATTGCTAATGAAACGGGATTAGACAGCAAATTCATTGGCCGTATTGAAATTCAAGATGAATACAGCACTGTCGATCTACCCGCCGGCATACCGAACGATACGTTTGCCACCCTGAAAAAGATTTGGGTGGTTGGTCGGCAGCTCAATATCTCTCGCCCCGGTGGGTCGGCCAGCCCGTCGACTCGATTCACGCCCGAGCCCGAGCCCTCCAAACGTCCTATGGCCGAGACCGAAAATAAGCCAAAAATCCCGCGTAAACCTGTAGGCGAACGCAAAGCGAAGCCCGTTGCTGGCGTCGATAAGCCGCCTGCCCGTGCAGTGGCAAAAACGAGCGCCGCTCGCAGTGAAAAACGTAAAACTATCGGGCTTGCCAAAACCGGCAAAGGCAATAAATAGTTTTTTTACCGAGAGTTAATTTTTTGTTTTAATAGAAATTAGTTTAAATTAAGAGCGGCTTATGCCGCTCTTTTTGTGTATAGTCTGGAGAGACTCAGTTTATTTTAGTGAGAAGTTTATATACCTCGATATTTTAGGCGCTTCGAATTAGATCTAAATTTATTTGGCGCTGATACCAGAGCAAGGAAGTTCAAGATGGCTAAATGCATTTTTTTTAATCTGCCGGGTGCTAGCGGGCACATCAACCCAACGGTTGGATTGGTCAGTGAATTAATCGCTAAGGGTGAGCAGGTCATTTACTACGCCGGCGAGGATACTCGCGCAAAATTCGAAAAATTAGGCGCGGAATACCGCACCTACGATCAGTGGTTCACCTACCACCACACCGCTGCAACGGCCTCCGATATTCTGACAATGGCGAAGACAGAAATCGACTTAATGCTGGATGCGCTGGTGCCGATGCTGGAGCAGATAAAAAAGGACGCTCCTGACTATATCGTTTACGATTCCTGCTGTGTTTGGGGTAAATATCTCGCCGAATCCCTAAAAATCCCCGGTATCACTATCATCACCACCTTGGTGAGTTCGCACTGGTTGATGTTGAGTGATTGGCGTCTTGCCAGTCATGTACTGTTTTCTGTGCTGATTCCTGGGGCCAGCCTAATTGTTTGGGCGCGGCGGGTAGCCAAAGATTTATTCGAGCAAATCGGTGTGCAGTGGCGCGGAATTTTCTACCATATCTTCGACTTTTTTGCCTGTGTTGGCGATTTGAATATCGTGTTTAACACGCGCCAATATCAGCCATTTGCCGATAGAATTCCCGGAAATTTCCACTATGTGGGCGCGTCGATCCCAGAAGGGCGGGATAGCTCCGATATGGATTTCAGTCGTTATGAAGGCAAAAAACTGATTTATGTTTCGCTGGGAACTATCCATAACATGGACGTGGGGTTCTATAAAACCGTTATGCAGGGCTTGGGTGAGACGGCTGATTTAGAAGTGATCATGTCCGTCGGTAAAAATACTCGGCTGGAGGATTTAGGCTCCATTCCGAGTAACTTTACGGTACGTAATTTTGTCCCGCAGTTGGAGGTGTTGAAACGCGCTGATGTATTTATCACTCATGGGGGCATGAATAGTCTCAATGAGGGCTTGTATTACGGCGTGCCCGTGATTGTGGTTCCGCAACAGGTTGAGCAGGCATTTAACGCTCGGCGCCTGGCCAAGCTGGGCGTTGCGACGCCCTTACCGACCAGCGATATAAATCCAGCCTCGATACGGCGGGTGGTCAGGGATATTCTCGATAATCCAGACTATCGTCGCAACGCCAAACAATACGGCGAAACTCTCAGGCAGGCAGGCGGCTATAAAGCGGCGGCTGAAAAAATCCTCGCTTTCGTTCGTTGACAGGCCTGCTTCTTCGGGAAAAACCTACCTTAGAGCTGGGCAATACCCTTGGATTGCTTCGTGTGCTGATAATTTATTAGCCTGATCTTGGTCTGTGTGTGACGTATGTGCCAAGGCAATAGATCGGCCCGAAAGTTCGATGGGGGAGGACGAATGAAGATAGTTTTTCAGCTGACCCGTGCGCTGATCATGATCTCACTGCTCAGTTCTACTGCGCTGATGGCGGAGGTCTACCGCTGGGTGGACGATGCCGGGCAGGTACACTATGGCGATAAAAAACCGGCAGAATCTCAATCTGAAGTCGTCAGGACAGTGCCTAACGTTATGGGTGGCGAGAATGTGCCAACGGCAAAAGATATGCAAACCGATGATGCAAAGCTCGATGCAAGCCAGCAGGCAACGGCGGGTGCTTCTGAAAAGGCCAAGTTGTCACCAGAAGTTTGTGATCGCCTGCGCACGCGCATACAAAAATTTGCGAATGCCCCAAGAGTGTTCCTGCAGGATAAACAACAGTGGCTTGTTGATAAAGATCTTGATGCCGAACGAGAAAAAATGCGCACGCTGGTTGCTGAAGGATGCAGTTAACCGGGGCATAAATGTTTTTCCGGCTTATTTTGTTGATTCGATAGCGCATCCTAGCCAATAGTGAAGAAGGATGGTATAAATCGCCAGCACTCCGAGTCGGTGTAGGGATGCCTTTTTGAATATCGTCTGAAGGCTGTTGATAACTTGTCTTTTTTGGGTGGGTTTGTGGCCATGAATCAGCTGGAACAATTACGGAAATTCAGCACAGTGGTGGCTGATACGGGTGAAATTTCGGCAATTCGCGAATATCGACCGACCGATGCAACGACCAATCCAACCCTGCTGCTGGCGGCGGCTACCTCACCGGAATACACTCATCTTGTAGACGATGCCGTGCGTTATGGCGCCAGCCAATCTGCCGATCAAGCACAACGGCTTGATGCGACAATGGATAAGCTGGCTGTCAATTTTGGGACTGAAATTCTTAAGATTATTCCGGGGCGGGTATCTACAGAAGTAGATGCTCGGTTGTCCTTTGATGCGAAGACGAGTCTGGCCAAAGCTCATCGACTGATCTCTTTGTATGAAAAAGCTGGCGTTGGCAAAGAACGTGTTCTGATCAAGCTGGCGGCCACCTGGGAAGGCATCGAAACAGCGCGGATCCTGGAGCAAGAAGGCATCCACTGCAATATGACGTTGATGTTTTCATTGGCCCAGGCGGTCGCTTGTGCGGAAGCAAAAGCTACGCTTATTTCACCCTTCGTAGGCCGAATTTACGATTGGTATAAGCAGCATGACGGCGTTGCTGATTATCCCGCCGCGCAAGATCCTGGCGTGCTCTTTGTCACCCGTGTTTATGCTTACTTCAAGAAATTTGGTTATACGACAGAAATTATGGGTGCCAGCTTCCGTAAAGCCTCTCAAGTTCTGGAGTTGGCGGGTTGTGATTTATTAACAGTGGCGCCGTCGTTATTGAATGAGCTGCGCGGTAATGATGCGCCGGTCAGTCAGAAACTGACTGTCTCAATGCTTGAAAATCAAAAGATTGAGCGTTTGCTCGCTGATGAAAAGGGCTTCCGTTGGGCAATGAACGAAGATGCTATGGCAACAGAGAAGCTTGCGGACGGCATCCGCCGCTTTGCGCAGGATGCACGTAAGCTGGAGTCTGAATTGCTTAAGCGTGGAATCTAGAGCTGCTTTACTGTTAACTGCGTGACGTCATGATCACGCGGTTGCGCCCTTGGCTTTTGGCTTCGTACAGAGCTTTGTCAGCGAGTCGGATTAAATCTTTTTCGCTGATGCCTTCAAAGTTGGCGACATGAGCGACTCCGATGCTGACGGTGAGCTGATTACCAATCTCCGAGGCAGGGTGGGGAATGGCCAGGTTGTCGAGATATTCCAGAATACGGTTAGCAACTTGCTCAGCACCATCGATGTCTGTTTCCGGTAACAAAACAGCAAATTCTTCTCCGCCATAACGAGCTGCCAAATCATTTAACCGCAGAGTAGCGCGGCGAATAGCATCCGCAACGACGACCAGGCATTCATCACCGGCTAAATGGCCATAATGATCGTTATATTTTTTAAAGTAATCAATATCGACCAGAATGAGTGCAAGACTTGCTCCATGCAGATGCTCGGCTGTGGCCTGCCGATTTTGCCAATGTCGCACTGCCCGCACCCATTCCTTACGTAACATATCGTCGAAACACCGGCGATTGGCTACCTGAGTGAGCCCATCCACCAGTGAGATCTGTCGCAGCACTTCATTGTATGTGGTTAATTCCGTAGTTTTTCGGTCAAGCTCGTCTTTTTGCGCCTGGATGATGGTGACCTGGCGACGTTGTATGTTAAGAAGTTTAATCAGGGTGAATTGATTTCGCCTGTTGAGTTCATTAACCCCGGCTATCAAGAACGTAAAAAACACACAGATTAATGTTCCAATGGCGAATTGATAGCCATTCAAAGTAAGCGGCGCAGGTGTAATTAATGCGTAAGTAACGACGTAGATCGGAATTAAGAAAGAACCAAAAAATATCGTGGCGGAGCCGCCGTGAGTCAGACCAAAAAATGCCAATAACGTGGGCATGCCTAGAACGATACTGACTGCGCTTGTCGGACCGAAACTGTCCATGATGCTGTAGAGCAGCATCAACAAGGAATTAGCCGTCGCAATTAGAGAGTTGACCCGGGAGAATGACAGCGGGTACTTCTGGCAGAGGCTGGTTTTAAAATAGACATAGCTGGCGGCTGAGATGCCAAAACTTATAACCAATAGACCAATTATGTGGGTTGAGGTTGTCGCTGTAAGTTGCAGCTTCTCCATCCAGAACCATACAACCGCGACGATAAGCCAGAAGAAGCTGCCGATAACCGATGCAATAACAGCAAGGCGGCGCTTACGATTAAAGCTTTGAGCAGAATCTTTGCTGTAGCCGAACTGAGGTTCTGTGCTTAATAACCTTGACTCGGGAGGTTCAGTTTCCAGCGTGCTTGGTATATGTGGTGAACTATTCATGCCCCTCGTTGCCTCATGGCACACATTATTATTACTTATTTTTTGCTAACGGCTCTGAAGCGAGCTTTTTTCTAGAAAACGGCTGAATCAAAAGGGGAGCACTATTAGCACCCCCCCTATTTGATGGGTTTTTCGCCCTACTTTAATTCTGAGGAGCTCTTCCCGAGAATTTGTCTGGCTACGATAAGTTGTTGGATCTGTTGCGTCCCCTCGAAGATATCCATGATTTTTTGATCACGGGCCCATTTCTCCAGAAGTTGTTTCTCACTATAGCCGACATTGCGTGCAAGTTCGACACAACGCAAAACAATATAATTACCTACCCGGCCGGCCTTAGCCTTGGACATGGAGGCCTCTTTAGAGTTCGGCACGCCGTTATCGGCCATCCAAGCTGCTTTCATAGTCAGAAGATAGGCGGCTTCCCATTCCGATTCCATCCATTCGATTTCGGCGCGTAACGAGTCATTCTTCCAGCGAGAAGTCGAGTAATCGATCAACACGCCTTCCTTAGCCAGCAGTTCCTTGGTGAGATCTAAAGAGGCGCGGGCCACACCCAGCGACATCGCTGCTACGGCGGGGCGAGTATTGTCGAAGGTTTGCATGACGCCGCCAAAACCTTCTTTTTTGTCCTTAATCTCTTCAGAACCCAAGAGATTTTCCTTGGGAACACGGACATTGACGAAGTTGATGGCTGCTGTGTCAGAGACCCGAATACCCATTTTCTTTTCCATACGGGCGACTTCGACACCAGGCAGATCCTTGGGCACCACGAAAGACTTGATGCCTGCTTTGCCTTTGCTAAGATCAATGTTAGCCCATACCACAATGTGGGTGGCACGCCCGCCACCAGTGATGAAGATTTTTTCACCATTAATGACGTAAAAATCGCCATCTCGCTTTGCAGTAGTTTTGATGGCGCCGGCATCGGAGCCGGTGCTGGGCTCGGTAATAGCCATGGCGGCCCAAACCTTGCCAAATATTTCTTTCTGCGCGGGGGTGGCGGCTGCCTGGATAGCCGCGTTGCCCAAGCCTTGGCCAGGAATCGACATGGCAAGGCCCGCGTCGCCCCAGCACATCTCGATCATGGCAGGAATGGCCAGCATGTTGCTGCCATTTTTGATGCCGGGGATTTCTTCTTTTTTATCTTTCTTGGCGTCTCCGCCAAGGCCGCCCATGCCGCCGCTGCCCATCATGTTTTTGAAGGCTTCCAATTCTTTAGGAGCGTCATGCTCAGCGCGGTCATATTTACGAGAGATAGGGCGGAACATGGATTTGGCCAGGCCATTTGCCATCTTGCGCATATTTTCAATTTTTGGGGGTAATTCCAAGTAAATCATTGTTGGTGATCCTTTAGTGAATTCAACCGACTAGGCTTTGTGCATGGGATATCTTAGACATGGAAGACACCTTCCAATACGCCTACGCCACGCAGGGCCCGGTACCAGAGTTCTTCCATGTGCTCACGGATAAAGCCATGACCACCCAGCAACTGCAGTCCATCGGTACCGATTTGCATCGTTCGTTCGGCGCAATTGATGTTTGCCAGGTGGGCGCTACGGTGGTAATCCAAGCCATTTTCCAGTCGGGAGGTGGCGCGCCAGACCAGCAGGCGCATCGCTTCCAGCTCTATGGCGATATTCGCCACCATGAAGGCGACGGATTGACGGTGTGAGATGGGTTCGCCAAAAGCAACGCGTTCGTTGACGTAGACGCTGGTGTGATCCAGTACCGCTTGAGAGGTGCCCAGCGCGGCAGCACTTACGCCCAGACGGCTTAACGTAACAAAACGCAGGTAATCAAACGTCTTTTCACTCTCGCCTAATAGGGCGTTGGCGCCGACTTTGACATTCTCCAAATACACAGCGCCCAAGCCCAGTCCAGCCAAGCCGAGATAACGCTCGTCTTCGCTGCGCAAACCTGCTGCATTGCGATCAACAATGAAGGCTTGCGCGCCCTTACTTTCTACTTTGGCGATGACCAAGAAGAGCTCTGCCTGAGTGGCAAGAGGAACCATCGATTTGACGCCGTTTAAGATATACTCATCGCCGTTTTTGGTGGCCGTGGTCTGGATATCGGAGACATCAAAGGTAACACGAGGTTCGCTGATGGCAACGGCGGCTGCCTTGAATTTTTCCTCAGCAAATGCCGGTAAATATTTCGCCATTTGGGCTTGAGAACCGTAATCCAGCAAGCTATTAATTACACCTAAGGGCGCCAGAGCCGCTAAAGCCAGGCCCAGGTCACCTTTGCCAAGATCTTCGGCGATTAGCGCATTCGTGACCGGGGAGCGGGCAGAGCCGGCGCCACCGAATTCTTCGGGGATAGCCAGCAGAGTGATGCCTAACTCGTGCGCCTGTTGCAGAACCTCGACGGGCACTTTGCGAGACTCATCCGTTTGCCGAGAGCGTTTGCGCAACTCCGTTTCGGCAAATCGTTGCATGGTTTCCCTAGTTAAACGCTGTTCGTCCGTTGGGGTAAGGTCAAATAATAGCGCTGCTTTGGCGCCTGTATCGCTCATATTTGCGTCCTCATTTCAAGCTGTGGATGGGTACAGAATTACGAAGATAAAGATAAGATTTTGCCGGCGCAATGGTGAAGGAACGGGGGGCAAAAAACAAGCCAGAGCCTTGAGTATTTACGGTCAGTCGTTGGCTTTAAATAAGGAGCGGATCAGTCCCGTAGGTGCTTTGTAGTCATGGACTCTCAAAGAGTAGTCAAACTATAATCTACCACTTTTTATTCGGTTAATTGCCTATGTCCGACGCATTCAATTCTACATTATCAGAGCAAGATGCTCCTGAAGAACCCATGTTTTTGTTTGCGCAATGGTACGCAGCAGTTCAAGATTCGAGTGTGATCGAGCCTGCGGCAATGACGTTGGCGACCGTATCTCCCGATGGTCGGCCGTCGGCCCGGGTGGTTCTGCTCAAGTCTTACGCGGACGACGGGTTTGTATTCTTTACCAACTACGACAGTAGAAAAGGTGATGATCTCAAGCACCATCCGCAGGCTGCGATTTTGTTTTACTGGGCGGCGCTGGCTCGTCAGGTTCGTGTTGAAGGCGTAGTAAAACAGGTTGCGCAGCATGAGTCGGATGAGTACTTTGCTTCTCGCCCCAGGGCCAGTCAAATCGGTGCTTGGGCTTCCCCTCAAAGTTGTGTGATACCTGATCGAGCAAGCCTGGATCAGCGGGTTGAGGAGTTGACGCGGCAGTTCGAACAAGCGACTGTTACCCGTCCGCCGCATTGGGGCGGATTTCGCTTACTGGCAAACAGTGTGGAGTTTTGGCAGGGACGTGCAGACAGACTGCATGATCGCCTGCGTTATCGACGCTGCCAAGAAGGTGGCTGGGAACTAGAACGGCTGGCGCCCTGACCCTATCAAGATGGGCGGCGGGGCATCTAAATTATCCTCGACGCCTAATGCGCTTGCTCTGGCTAAATTATTCCAAGGAGACCTGTGTGGTCAAAAAGAACAGCTATAACTATGATGAGCTTCTGTCCTGCGGGCGGGGCGAAATGTATGGGCCGGGCAATGCTCGTCTGCCCTTGCCGCCCATGCTGATGTTTGACCGCATTGCCGCAATTAATGAAGAAGCGGGCGCTTATAATAAGGGGCATATGGTTGCTGAGCTGGATATTCGTCCAGACCTTTGGTTTTTCGCTTGCCACTTTCAGGAAGATCCTGTCATGCCCGGCTGTCTTGGCCTGGATGCCATGTGGCAACTGGTAGGGTTTTATCTGGGCTGGATGGGCGCGCCGGGCAAAGGTCGGGCGCTGGGTGTTGGTGAGGTAAAGTTTAGTGGACAAGTTTTACCAACCGCCGGCAATGTGACCTATCGCATTGACATGAAACGAGTCATTCTGCGAAAGCTGGTTATGGGTATTGCTGACGGCACCATGGAGGTTGATGGCAAAGTGATCTATCAAGCCACCGATTTGCGGGTTGGGTTGTTTATTAACCCTGAGTGAGTGCGGAATGGATAGGTAATAGTTAAGCTCAAAAGCTTTAAGGAGTATCATCTTAATTGTTGAAGATGGTGGTGCGTAAGGTAACGATTTAACGAGCGTGGATTTGCGAGCCCCCGATGAGGTTGCCGCAATTGATCATACGGAGAGGGGATATTATGAGACGAGTTGTCGTCACCGGCATGGGCATTGTGTCCAGCATTGGCGTTAATAAGCAGGAAGTATTGGAGTCTTTGCGCGGCGGGCGCAGTGGCATCGAATTCAGCCCAGAGTACCAGGAACTTGGGTTTCGCTCCCATGTGCATGGTCCTCTCAGAATCGACCCCGCCGAAGTCATCGACAGAAAAGTCATGCGCTTTATGGGAAATGCGGCTGCTTATGCCTATATCGCGATGCGCGAAGCCATTGGCGACGCAGGATTAACGGAAGAGATGGTGTCCAATCCGCGTGCAGGCTTGGTCATCGGTAGCGGCGGCGCCTCTCCAGCCAACCAGGTGTTGGCCATTGATCTGCTCCGCGAAAAAGGGGTGCGTAAGGTGGGTCCCTACATGGTGCCGCGTACCATGGCCAGCACCACGGCGGCTTGTTTAGCTACACCCTTTGGCATCAAGGGTGTGAACTACTCCATCAGCTCTGCCTGTGCCACAAGCGCCCATTGCATAGGTCATGGAGCTGAGCTGATTCAGATGGGCAAGCAAGATATTGTGTTTGCTGGCGGTGGTGAAGAGCTGCATTGGTCGCTTACGGTCATGTTTGATGCCATGGGGGCGTTGTCGTCCAGCTACAATGATCGACCAAAGCAGGCTTCTCGAACCTATGACGCTAACCGCGACGGGTTCGTTATTTCCGGTGGTGGTGGCGTGTTGGTACTGGAAGAGCTGGAGCATGCCCGTGCCCGTGGCGCTCGTATTTACGCCGAAGTGACCGGTTACGGAGCTACTTCTGATGGCTCCGATATGGTGCAGCCGTCGGGCGAAGGTGCAGTGCGGTGCATGAAAATGGCGTTGGAGAAAGTGCCAGGCAAGTTGGATTACATCAACACTCATGGTACCAGCACCCCGGTGGGGGATGTGAAGGAGCTGCAGGCGTTAAGGGACGTTTTTGGCGATCAGGTTCCCGCATTCTCATCAACGAAGTCGTTAACGGGTCATTCTTTGGGAGCCGCAGGCGCTCATGAAGCCATTTATAGCCTGTTGATGATGGAGCATGATTTTATCGCCGCGTCAGCTAATATCGAGACTTTAGATCCGTTGGCGGAAGGCTTGCCTGTGGTTCGTGAGCGTCGAGACGGCGTCAAATTGAATCATGTGATGTCGAACAGCTTTGGCTTTGGCGGCACCAATGGCACCCTGGTATTCTCACGATTGAAGTAATTGGCTGCCGCTCGGAGTTGATGGTTGCTGAATAGGGCAGCGATCAGCTCCGGCTTTATTTTTGACGCACAAGTGGCCGGTCGACGCCTAGTCAACTAGGACACGCCCCGCGCCAGCGTAACGTTTGCCCCAGTAACCGGCGTGAATCTGGTCGACACGAACTCGGTCACCTTTGGAGGGAGAGTGGACCATCCGGCCGTCTCCTACATACAGACCAACATGCGAGATACGTCGGCCTGATTTAAAAAACACCATGTCGCCGGGCTTTAAATCGGCTGTAGCAATGCGTGTTGCGCTGCGTTGCTGTTCCTGTGCCGTTCTTGGGAGGCGAATGCCTGCTTGACCATAGGCATAACTCACAAAACCGCTGCAATCGAAGCCTCTGCGCGTAGTACCACCGTAGCGGTAAGGCGTGTCTATCATCGCCATTGCGCTGGTGAGTATTTCCTGGCGCAGCGCCGATTCCTGTGAGTTGATTTCTGATCGAGGGTTGTGTGGGCCGATTTGAGCGCAGGCGGACAAGGTTCCAGTAATTAGCGAGAGAAAAACCAGCACTCTCAGGAAATGATGTTTTCGTCTCATTGTTTGTACCATGCTTTATTCATGTTGCGGGCAGTATGCCGTCACTATTCAGGATCAGCAACCCTTGATGTTTTTAATCATTAAACAACATTGCATCGGGCGGTTGAAATCGGTGATCATATTGGCGCCTTTAAATACAATATTTAGCCATCAACCGTCAGTCATATCAGAAGGAATATCCTCAATGAGTCAGTCTGGTTGCAATAACAGTCGGCGTCGTTTCATGATTCAAACAACAGCGGGCCTGGCAATCTTGCCCTTGGTCGGGACCAGCTCATCAGCCATTGCGGCCGACGCGCCCAAATTGGATCCCAACGATGCCCAAGCCAAGGCACTTAGTTATGTGCATGACGCGAGTACGGTGAAAAGCCCCGCTCGCACCTCGGATAAGCAGATTTGCCGCACCTGCATTCAGTACACGGCGGATGCCAAGGCGGATTGGGGGCCCTGCAATATTTTTCCGGGTAAAGGCGTTGCCGCCAAGGGCTGGTGCGCTGCCTATGCGCCTAAGCCCGGTGCTTAAGTTGTCGGCGTAACAAGAGGGTTTGCTTGGTTAAATTATGGCCGACTGTTCGGCGGCCGGCCATTTTTTGGTTCCGCTATAACTGAGTTATTTCGTGTGATGCCAAAAAACGCGGGCTTTATCGGCGTCTTTGATTCGGGTATTGGGGGACTAACCATCCTGCAGGCTTTAGTCAGGGATTTGCCACGCGAATCTTTTGTCTACGTTGCGGATAATCACTATCTTCCTTACGGGGGCAAGTCAGAAGCTGAGGTGCTGGATCGGGCTTTGCGGTGCAGCGAATTTTTATTGTCGCGTGGCGCCAAAGCAATTGTAGTGGCGTGCAACACAGCGACCGCCATTGCTATTGATGAGCTAAGGTTACGATTTACCGTGCCAGTCATTGGTGTGGAACCGGCGATCAAGCCGGCGGTGGCGCGCAGTCGTAATGGCCAGGTGGGTGTGATGACTACGAGAGCTACCGCTTCCAGCTTGAGGTATCAGGCGCTGGTCGCCAAGCATGCTGATTCAGCGAAGATTTTTACTCAAGCCTGCCCCGGTTTGGTGGAAGCTATCGAATCCGCAGATCAAGATCTCAAGGCGGCCGGGCAATTAGCCGAAGCTTACTTATCGCGATTATTGGCGCAAACGGTCGATACCGTAGTTTTGGGGTGCACTCATTACCCTTGGGTTCGAGAAAATATTGAGCATTTAGCAGGGCCTGGCGTGCATATATTCGACACGGCGAATCCTGTTTCTGAGCAACTTCAGCGAAAATTGCAGCAGCAGGGATTATTGCTTGAGTCTTCAGTCACCGGTCAGATTGAAGTCTGGGCGTCGGGTGAGGTGGATCGTATCCGACTGCGGTTGTGTAATTTAATTGATATTTCTGCCTATTCTCTGGCGTCAGCAGTATTGCATCAGGATGGCTTCAGCCGGCTGGTGCGGTTCACCCCAAGGCTGGATAACAGCTCGCCGAAGTTTGACTAAGCGCCGGTAAATAGTCGCAAATCAGCAGGATTTTGGTGGGCCGGGTGTGGATATTGTCGGCTCAGTGCAGTAGATGTCGTGCAGAAGTTGTATCATCCGCCTTACCTCATTGCCGGCTAATGAATAATAAACGGATTGCGATTCCCGGCGTGCACTAACGAGGTTGTCCTTGCGTAACAAGGCCAGATGTTGCGAGAGCGCGGATTGCCCCAGATTCAGATGTTTCTGTAGTTCGCCCACGGACAGTTCACCCGCTAACAGATTGCATAAAATCAACAGGCGATTTTTGTTAGCCATGGCCTTCAGTAGATCGGCCGCCTCTTCAGCATGACCAAGCATTGCTTTGATGTCATCAGTCATTCCCCCGTCAAGCTTAGAGGTGGCTGAGT
>Ga0255334_1000694_pt1 | contig 22287 bp, 22 predicted proteins | sample EtOH5_35cm_T3_12_FD_202080 | JGI IMG/M metagenome (GOLD analysis project Ga0255334, IMG submission 202080) | Sandy soil microbial communities from University of British Columbia, Vancouver, Canada - EtOH5_35cm_T3_129 | ecosystem: Engineered > Artificial ecosystem > Sand microcosm > Unclassified ... | reverse complement strand
GCCGAACTTCGTCATGACGATATCCGCCGGCGTCTCGTCCGAATAGGGCATGGCCCCGCCCGGCCGCGCCTTCAGGAAGTCCAGCACCTTGGCCGAATCCTCTTCGCGGCCCTTTTCCTTCGATTCGCGCATGGTCACATTCGCCCGGCCGTCCTCGCGGATGAACACCGGCCGCACCTTGACCGCTTCTCCGACGCGTAGCAGCCGGATCCGTTCGCTGGCGTGTATCATGCCGATCGCGCCGAAGCCGGCAACGCCGCCGTCGATCACGACGAACGTCCCCTGCTGCAGCGGCTTGTACACCCGGGCATCCAGCCACTTGTTCAACCAGGCGGTCGGCGCCGGGATGGACAACGGCACCAGCTCCTTTTCCCCGGCCAGCTTGGCTACGAGCCTTCCCTGGCGGTCATGCTCCAGCGTGACCCAGACCTTGTCGCCCTTGACCGGCCGGAGTTCCTTCATTTCCGGCTGCTCCGAGAAGGGCAGGAGCAGATTGCGCCCGAGCCCCATATCGAGGAAGGTGCCGATGCGCGGATGGATATCCACCACCGTGAGCAGCGCCACCTCATTCAGCCGGATCAGCGGTTCCTTCATCGTCGCGGCGAGCCGGTCCTCGGTGTCGTAATACAGGAACACCCGCACCGATTCTCCGGGCTTCACGTTCCTTGTCTTTTCCGTATAATGCAAAAGAACCTCGCGGGTTCCGTCGGTGACAAAATACCCGTAAGGCGGCACTTCCTTGGCGATGCGCAGCGTGAGCGTCTGTCCCGCTTCCATGGTCATACGCGCTCGACCGCTTTGGCGTCGGACCAGAGCTTCTCCAGCCGGTAATAATCGCGCTCGTCGCGATGGAACACGTGGGCCACCACGTCGCCCAGATCGACCAGCACCCAGCGGGCTTTGTCCATCCCCTCGATGCCGCGCACCCGGGCGCCCGCTTCCTCCGCTTTCTTGCGGATTTCCGTGGCGATCGCCTGCACCTGCGTTTCCGAATTGCCGTGGCAGATGACAAAATAATCGGCGATGATCGAGATTCCCCGGAGATCGAGGGCGATCAGGTCGTTTGCTTTTTTGCTGTCGGCCGCATCCCAGACGAGGTCGAGCAGTTGTTGTTCCTTCATGGGTTGTCCCTCCTGTCCCTGTCGCGGATTTCGTCGATCAGGGCATTTCTCGATAGCAGGGTGAGCGGGTAAATCTTCTCCCCTTTGGTCAACAGATAGCGCATGGTGGAGTCAAAGCCGGCCACGAGCGCCTTCTCGACGCTCGTCTCCGCCAGCTTGCGGATGGCGGCCACCTCCGGGTAATCGCGCCCCGGCTCCATATAGTCGGCCAGGCAGACTACCTTTTCCAGCATGGTCATTCCGACGCGGCCCGAGGTATGGTAGCGGATGGCGTTCAGCACATCCTCATCCTCGATACCGAATTCCTTGCTGACGACATAAGCCCCGACGGGCGCATGCCAGAGCGGTTTGTCGTACTGGAGCAGCTCGTTGGACAGGTCGCTCTCCAGGATCATCAGGCGCTGGCGCTCCGCGGACCAATATTTGCAATAGTCATGAAGGAGACCGGCCAGCTCCGCCCTGTCCGGATCAGCCCCGAATTTCAGCGCCAGCTTCTTCGCGGACTGCATGACGCCGAGCGTGTGCTGCCAGCGCTTGGCCGGAAGCTCGCGGCGGACCGCTTCCATCAACTCTTCACGTTTCATACAGACGATTCACCTCCATGTAGTCCAGCACCGAATCGCTGACGAGATAACGGACGGAACGTCCCTCCCTGCGCCTCTCGCGGATGTCTGTAGAGGAGATATCCATGAGCGGCATGGGCACGATCGCAATCCGCTCCTGCAGGGCCGGGTCCAGTTCGCCCGGACGGAGGAGGAAGCCGGGTCTCGCCACCCCGATGAACCGGACGAGCTGCGCGAGCTCGCCGATCCGCCGCCATTTGGGCAGATACATCACCATGTCTGCCCCTATGATATACGAGAACTCGGTGTACGGGTAGAGCTTGGTAAGCTCCGCCATCGTATCCACCGTATAGGAGGTACCGCCCTTCACCAGTTCGTATTCCGATACCCGGAAACTCGGATTGCCGTCTGTCGCCCTTCTCACCATCTCCAGCCGGTGCTCGGCCGAAGCCTGGGGAGCGTGCAGCTTGTGCGGGGGAGCGCTCGCCGGCATGAACCAGACTTCGTCCAGTCCGGCGGCTTCGCCCGCCCGCTCCGCGGCGACGAGATGGCCCAGATGGATGGGATCGAAGGTGCCTCCCATGATTCCGATCTTCATGCTCGCTTCCCTCCCCTTAGGGCAGCTCGATCGTCTTGTGCTCGCGGGATTCCTTGTAGAGCACGATGGTCTTGCCGATCACTTGCACCAGCTCCGCTTCCGCTCCGCTCGCCAGCTCTTCGGCCACAGCGCGGGCATCGTCGGAATTGTTGTTCAATATGGAAATCTTGATCAGCTCCCGCACTTCGAGGGCTTCCTCGATGTGGCGGATCAAATGATCGTTGACGCCGCCCTTGCCGACCTGAAAAATCGGGGTCAGATGATGGGCAAGGGAGCGCAGATGGCGTTTTTGTTTGCCGGTTAACATAATTTTACCCTCTATTCTTGTGGTTTAACAGATGCGGCTGCGGCGAGCGCCGCCTCCGCTTCCGCACGCATGGCCTCGACCGGAGCCGGCAGGCCGGTCCACAGCTCGAAGGCGTAAGCGCCTTGGTGGACGAACATGCCGAGCCCGCCGTGAACAGCGTAGCCGCGCTCTTCCGCCTGCGAGAGCAGGAGGGTTCGCCGCGGGTTGTAGACGATGTCGCTGACGATGGCCCCGTTCGGCAGCAGCTCTGCCGCGAGCGGGCTCTCGCCCACCTGGGGATGCATGCCGACCCGGGTGGTGTTGACCACGAGCGCGGCTTCCGCAAGAGCGGTGGCGGCGTCCTCCATGCCGCAGCCGGCGAGGCGGGTTCCGGCGGCGGAAGCAAGCGCCCCGGCCAGCTCTACCGCGCGGGCGGCGGTGCGGTTGAGGATGGCGATCTCCGCCGCCCCCTCGAGCGCCAGCGCCCAGACGATCCCGCGGGCCGCACCGCCGGCCCCGAGGACGGCGATCCGCTTACCGGCGGGATCGAAGCCGGTCTCCTCCTTCAGGGATCGGACATAACCGATTCCATCCGTATTATACCCGGTGAGTCGCCCGCCATCGTTGACGATGGTATTGACCGCTCCGATCCGCAGCGCGCTCTCATCGACGGCGTCCAGATGCTCCATGACCTCGACCTTGTGCGGGATCGTCACGTTGACTCCGCGCAGACCGAGGGCGCGGATCCCTTTTACCGCATTCGCCAGCTCCTGCGGCTTGACATGAAAAGCGGCGTATACCGCAGGCAATCCCGTCTCCGCAAAGGCGCGGTTCAGCATTCGCGGCGACAGGGAATGGGCTACCGGATCCCCGAATACCCCGTACAGCACCGTGCGCGAATCCACCGGCCGCAATTCCTTCTTCATCCGACATTCCTCCCCCGCATCCGTCTGCCCCCAGTGTTCTCCAACTGCTCTCCCGCCGCTTTTTGCCATCAGTCGAGCCGATCCAGATCAGGTCAGGTCAGATCAGGTCAGGCCAGATCAGAGCAGCGCCGGCCGCACCGCGACCTTGACGCCCTTGGGCGCCCAAACGACCAGTTCCGCTCCGGCCTCTCCTCCCACCGCGATCCAGCCGAGGCCGGAGATCAGCACATCCGTCTTGCTGCCGCGCGGGATGCGGATCGGGTGCTTGACGAGTGAAGGCAGCTCGTCCAGATGCTCAAACGCCGGCGGCGCGAGAAGGACGCCCTTATGCTCTGTGTACAAATCATCCGCCCGTTCGAGCTTTGTCCGGTGCAGCTTGAGGGCCTCCGAGACGTAGCAGGTGAAGGATTGCCGCTCGCCCCGGACAAAATCCAGCCGCGCGAGCGCGCCGAAGAACAGAGTCTGCGCCTCGTTCAGTTGATAGATCATCGGCTTCAGCGAGGCGCTCGGAAGAATCGCCGGCAGCTCCGTCTTGTCCACCAACTCGGTCAGCCGGTGGCGGTAAACGATTCCCGGCGTGTCGATGATCGCCTTGCCGTCATCCAGCGGAATGCGCACGAGATCGAGCGTCGTTCCGGGATAAGGTGAGGTGGTCAGCTCCGCCTCCAAGTCGCTGTAGTCGCGGATCAGGCGGTTGATCAGCGTCGATTTGCCGACGTTGGTCGCTCCGACCACGTAGACGTCGCGGCCCCTCCGGTGGTAATCCATCCGCGCCAGCAGCTGGTCGAAGCCGGTTTTCCGCTTCGCACTGACGAGCGCGATGTCCACCGTCTTCAGGCCGAATTCCTTCGCCTGCCTCTGCACCCAGTTGAGAATCCGGTTCTGGTTCACCGCCTTGGGCAGCAAGTCCGTCTTGTTGACGACGAGCAGCACCGGATTGTTGCCGATAAACCGCTGCAGGCCGGGAATCAAGCTTCCTTCAAAATCGAACAGATCGACGATATGCACGACCAGGCTGCTCGTTTCGGCGATGCCGCCGAGAATCTTCAGGAAGTCGTCCTGGTTCAGCGTGGCTCCGGACAGATCGTTGTAATGCTTGATGCGGAAGCAGCGCTGGCAGATGACCGGCTCCTTCTGCAGGGTCTTCGCCGGCACATAGCCAAGCCGGGACGGATCGGCTGTCTGCAGCTTGACGCCGCAGCCTGCGCACGTCTGTCCCTCGGCGGAGACTTGTTCTTGCGGTTCCTTCGAATTCATGCTTCGTTCCTCCCGGAGATTCCTTCTCCGCGCTTCGCTTTCCTTCGCGCTTCCGCTCTCCTCAAGCGTTTACCAGGCATTCTTGTGAAACCGCCGCACCAGCTTCTCGATCTGGCGATTGACGCGGGTAAAGAGGCCTTCTTCCGCCACCGCGATCGGCTGCACGAGCACCGTGTAGAGCCCGAACCGATTGCCGCCGAGCACGTCGGTCAGCAACTGGTCGCCGAGGACGACCACCTGCTCCGGTTCCAGCTCCAGAATGGCCAGCGCCCGCCGAAAGGCAGCATGCTGCGGCTTGCGGGCGCCGTATACGAAGGGAATGCCAAGTGGAGCGGCGAATTTGCTCACCCTCGCTTCCCCGTTGTTGGAGAGGACCACAACCTTGAAGCCGAGCCTTTGCAGCTCGTCCAGCCACTTGATCAGCTCCGGCGTGGCGAGCGGCGTCTTCGCGCTCACCAGCGTGTTGTCCAAATCGGTGATGATCCCCCGTATCCCGCGCTCCCAAAGCTCGGTCAAGACCAGCTCATAGATGGTCGCGATCTGCTGCCGGGGCACCAGCTTGTTCAGCAATCCGTTCACCTCAAATACTTCATAGTACACCAAACTATACCATACAAGTCCAATTTAGCGCAAAATCAACTTTCCGTCCGCCAAAAACGGCAAAAACGGCAAAACAACCGCCCGCGGAATGCGGGCGGCTCGCGAATGGAGTGTTCCAGGCTATCTCTCCTTGCGGAGCTTGTGGACGATGCCCGCCGCGCGGGCGGCTTCCTCCTCCGTGACCGGGGCGGGGCTGTACTTGGCTTTCTCGAACAGGACGATCAGCCGGTCCAGATCCTGCGTCAGCCAGGCGTCCTTTTCCCGCCAGCGGCGGAGCGTCTCCCGCGCAGTCTCATGCTCCAGAACCGGGAAGCCGCGGCGGCGGAAATAGCGCAGGAGCTTCTCAAACTCCTTGATCAGCTGCCTGTTGTAATTCGCCTCCGCATGCTTGCCGGACCGGATCGCCAGCCTTTGCGGAATCCAGCGCCCGCGCCGATACCCGGCAAGATACCAAACGCCGGCGGCTGCGGCCAGCAGCAGGACGGCGGCCGCGGCGGCCCACAGGCCGGTGCGGTCGGGCGATTCCGCCTGTGCCGGATTCGCCGCGGCGGGGTCGGCCGGCGTCTGCTCCGCGACCGGATCTTGCGCCTTCTGCGCGGGATCCGACGCATAGGGGACGGAGAAGCCGGCCGTCGGGTCGAACGGAATCCAGCCGTACCCGCTGAAATAGACTTCCACCCAGGAGTGGGCGTCGGAATTGTGAACGGTGTAGGTGCCCGCTCCGTTCGGGTCCCGCTCCATAAACCGGCTCATGATATCCTGCTCGGACATGTCGTCCAAAGGACTTGATCCGGCGGCATATCCCTTCACCCAGCGGGTAGGAAGGCCGACGACCCGCCCCATGACCGCCATGGCGGTCGAGTAGTAGTCGCAATAGCCCTCCTTCGTCTCGAACAGGAAGCGGTCGACGAAATCCTTGCTGTTCTTGCTGTCCTTGGGCGTGTTGGTATAGGGATACGTCGTCTGCAAATAATGCTCGATCGCCTTCGCTTTGTCATAAGGATTCGTCGCGTCCATGGTGATCTCGCGCGCCAGGCTCTGAACGCGCTCCGGTATGCCGGCGGAGAGATCGAGGTAGACCGCAAGCCTCGCCTTTTCCGGATAGTCGGCCGGAGCCGCACGCAGTCCGGCTTCGTCCAGGACCGGCATCTCCGAAACGATCGTATACGTCTTGGGATAAGTGCCCTTGCCCCATTCCAGGGCCGACGAAGACGCGCGCCAAACGACCGGAGCGAATTCGTTCTTCCCGTTTACGCTGTCCAGCGATTCCAGCTGATAGGCTCCGAACAGAACGGGATACTTCGGCGACTTCTCCAGGAAGGTGACCGTCTGCTTGACTTCGACGGTCTTCCGCTTGGAGGTGTCGAGCCCCGGGTCGCCGGACAGCTCCTTCCCGGCGCCGGCAATCTCGACGCGTCCGTCTTCCTGGCTGCCCAGTTCCACCCAGCCCGTTCCCGTGTAAATCGCCTTCGTCTGTCCCCGCCAATAGCTGCGGTAGTTCGTCTCCACCTTGAAGACGGAGGCGTAATTATAATCGAAACCGCCGCCGAGCGAGGAGTCGTTGCGGCTGTAGCCGGAGACCGACTCGCCGGCATTCGGGAGAATCGGGCTGGCGATCTCGCTGATCTTGCCGGGAAGAGTGACCGGCTCGCCCTCCCATTTTTTGTAGAGGGTATAGGGGTCGGTCAGCACGTTGGTCACATCCGGCGCCAGCGTCCCGGCGCCGACGGTCGCCGTCAGCAGCAGCACGATCGGCGCGATGAACGATAGCGGGTAATCGGCGATATAGCCCCAGCCCTCGGGACTCTTGCCCCTCAAAGTGCTGAATTGCCGGATCACGAGAAGAAACAGCCCGCACAGGATGAGCCACGCGGCTTCATCCCACAGGTACATCAGGCTGAAGGAATCGCGCAAGGCCATCGCCAGCACGCCGGCGACAAGCGCGGCGACGATGCGCTTCTTGTTCCCCATCCACCAGACGGTGGCCAGGTAAATCACCCAAGCGCCCAGGCTGAACCAGCAGTAAGGAAACAGCTGCTCCGCATTGTAGAGCAGCAGGCGGCCCAGTTCCCGGACGTTCTCCGGCTGCGCCCAGACCGGCGTATAGTCGAGAGCGATAGCGTGAAACGCCAGCAGGATGAGGAGCTGGATCACCCGCTGGAGATAGCGGTTTTGGATCGCGGCCGCTTCCGTCACGAACACGATCGCGAGCGTGGAATAGAGGAGCAGTATCGTCTTGGGAAGAAACCCTCCGTCCTCTTCGCCAAACCAATGAATGAAGGAGACGAGGAATAGTCCGCTGAACAGTATGGTCAAGAGCCGCGGCCAATTCGCCGCGACCCCGGCCATCAGGAAGCCGCGCGGTTTCCGGCGCGCCGGACGGGAAGTCTTCCATTCAAGCTGGCGCATCAGGCTCTCCCTCCCAACTGGACCGGAAGCTCCGGTAGGCTGGCCACGGGATAGGCCAGAAAGCCGCGCCCCTGCATGAATTTCACCCAGGGACCATGATCCTGACCGGGATCGGCGCCCACCAGGATCTGGCAGCCGTTCAACTGCTTGTGATGAACCCAGTTCAGCGCCTTCCAGGTCCCTCCATTCTTCTCGGGCGTAACCAGAACGGCGAGCATGCCCGGCGCGAAGCTGCGCCCGTGCTCCTCAAGAATCCGGGCGAGTGGATAAGCGCCGTCCGCATCCACGCCGATCAGGTGATTCATCATCGCCCGGTAGTGCAGGGAACCGGACTTCGGCTCATGGAGCACCGCCTCTTTGCCGACAGACAGGAGGCCGAAGGACAGCCGGTGCTTCTGCCCGAATTCCAGGAGGGAAGCCACCGTCGATACCGCCAGCTCGAAGCTTTCCTGATCCGTATAGCGGTCGCTCTGCCGCTCCAGAATGATCAGCGTGCTGAGCTCGGATTCGCGCTCGAATTCCTTCGATTTCCAAGTCCCAGTGCGGGCGGTCGCGTTCCAGTGAATGCGTGACAGGCGGTCGCCGTAATTGTATTCCCGGACCCCGTTGATCTGGGTCGTCTCCCGCTGCGCGCGCGTGGTGACGGCATGATGCTGCACGCCTCTCATCATCTGCTTCAGGCCGCTCCATTCCGGTATGGCAACCACCTCCGGCAGCACGCTGAAGGAATAGGGAAGCTGAATCCGGCCGCGGTGTTCAAAGACGCCGAAAATGTCGCCGGTAGAGCACTCGGTCCGGTCAAACCGGTAATGGCCGCGGCGGAGCGGATGGGTGCGGTAGACGATCTGCCCGTTCCGCTTCCAGTCCGGGATTAGGGTCGTCTCGAAGGTGGTGCTTCCTCTTCCCAGATGCTGCAGATTGTCCTTCACCTTGACATAGGAGATCGGCCAGAATCCGGGAACATGGATATCCACGCGGACAGCAAGCGAGGTGCCGGCATTCAGCATCTCCTTGTCCGCGCCGGCGACGCTCCGCTTCCCCGCCGCTTTGGCGATTCCGCTCCATCTGCCAAGCAGCAGGTACAGGCTCAGGATGGTTACGATGATGAACACCATATAGGCAAATTTGCCGCCTTGAAAGAGCAGGAACAGCAGGCTGATCAGAAAAAAGGACAGAAGGAAGGCATACCGCCAAGGAAAAAAGACTTTCTTCGGTCCTTCGCGCCGGTAGCTGAGATTCAAAATTCATCACCTCGCAAGCCGGACAGGCACCTTCACCTGCTCCAGCACGGAGTTCATGACGCTCGCGATGGTCATGCCTTCCAGCCGCGCTTCCGAATGCAGGAGAAGCCGGTGCCCGAGAACATGAGGAGCTAAGAACTTGATATCGTCCGGCAGGACGTAATCGCGTCCGCGCAGGAAGGCCAGAGCCTTCGCCGCGTGGCTCAGCGCGAGGGTCGCGCGCGGGCTTGCGCCGAGGAAGATAGCGGGATGCTCGCGGGTGCGGCGGACGATGGCGATGGCATACTTCGCGAGCTCCTCTTCCAGATAGATCTCGCCGACCTGCTCCTGGATCGCAAGAACCTCGTCGATTACCATGACCGGCTCCAGTGTCTCCACCGGGTGAGCCTTGCTTTGGGAGGCGAGCATGCGGTACTCCGTCGTTTCGTCCGGGTAGCCGAGGCTGAATTTGAGCATGAACCGGTCCAGCTGCGCTTCCGGAAGGACATACGTGCCTTCAAAATCGATCGGATTCTGGGTGGCGAGGAGCAGGAACGGTTTGGGCAGCTCGTAGGCGACCCCGTCCACCGTGACGAAGCCCTCTTCCATGGCTTCCAGAAGCGCAGCTTGGGTCTTGGTCGTCGCCCGGTTGATCTCGTCGGTCAAGAGGATATGGGTCATGACGGGGCCCGGGCGGAAGATGAATTCCTCCTGCTTGGGATGATAGATGGAAACCCCCGTGATATCGGTCGGTAAAAGGTCCGGGTTGCACTGAATGCGACGGTATTGGCCGTGGATGGAACGGGCCAGCGCCTTGATCAGAACGGTCTTGCCGGTTCCCGGCACATCCTCCAGGAGGACGTGGCCGCCGGCAAAGAAAGCCGTGAGCAATAGTTCGATTTGATCGCTTTTGCCGAGGATGCAGGATTCCAAATTACTTTTCAGGCGCTGGATAGCAGCCGATTCTTCCTTGTGTATTCCCTCCATGAACAATCCTCCAATTGGGTGTAAGGTCGTCTATGTCGCTCTCACTCGTGAAATTCGGGTCAAGGGATGTCGGAATCTTGTCGTAATTCATAGTTTACAGGATTTGAGAGAGTTCGTACACCTTTGCCACCGATAAAATTGTTTGAACAACGCTTCCACCACAGCCCTGGGATAGGAACAAAAACAGGCAAAATCCACCTGGCCACACCAAACCGACAGCGACGTTCCCCAGTAAGGGGCCTCTGACCCACGCCCATCGGATACGTCGCTGATCGTTGCGGAAAAATTATAATGATGTGAAATATCACTATTTCGGCAGAGAGGCCGGTGCACGCGAAAATAGCGATCTCCCGCATTGTTATTTTCGCAAATCACCCTCTTTTCCCCGCCGCTCGACCCATTTAATGATGTTTCAAATCATTATTTTGCGCGAACTGACCACCGCCAGGCCAATAGTGATGTTTCGGATCGTTATTTATGTGCGGCCCTGCGGCCAAGTCGGCTAGCAGCCGTTCACGGTCCAGGGACTGATTATCGTGTTGAACCTGATGGTCTTTTCGGTTCGGCAGATCACTCTTCCTTTACTGTATAAAGAACGCAAAAAACCGCCCCTTGCAGGACGGCGAAGACAAAGCGCAAGCAGCGCGGGCGGCGGAGCGGGCCCTCTCCGGGCTTCGGCCCCTCCAGGCTCCAGCCCCTCCAGGCTCCAGCCCCTCTGGCTTCAGCCCCTCGGCTTGGCCACGAGCGCGGTCAGAAACGAGAAGATGATCGCGGCGGAGATGCCTCCGCTCGTAATCTTGAAGATGCCGGTCAGCACGCCGATCCAGCCGTGCTCGTCGAATTCCGTAATGGCTCCGTGCACGAGCGAGTTGCCGAAGCTGGTGATCGGCACCGTCGCCCCGGCGCCGGCGAAGGCGATGAGCGGATCGTACCACCCGAGCCCGTCTACGATGGCCCCGACGACGACGAGCGCCGCCATCGTATGCGCCGGCGTCATCTTGAAGCCGTCGATCATGATCTGGCCGATCAGGCAGATGGCGCCACCGACCAGAAAAGCCCAGACGTAATCCATCACTGGCTTCCTCCTTCCGCTTCAAAGGCTACGGCGTGCGCTACGCAGGGAATGCTTTCCCCTTGCTGATAGGATAGCGGTGACAGCAGCGCTCCGGTGGCGATCACCAGAATCCGCTTCAGCTTGCCGCGGCTCATTCGATTGAGCAGGTGGCCGAAGGTGACTGTGGCGCAGCAGCCGCAGCCGCTGCCTCCCGCCTGCACCTGCTGCTTCTCGCGGTCGAAGATCAGGAGGCCGCAGTCGGCGAACACCGTCTGGTCGATGGCGATCTGCCGCTCCGCAAGCAGGTCGCGGGCGATGGAATGCCCGATCTGTGCCAGATCGCCGGTGACGATCATGTCGTAATAGGAGGGCGCCAGCGCGAAATCCTGGAGATGCTGCACGATGGTGTCCACCGCCGCGGGCGCCATGGCCGCCCCCATGTTGAACGGGTCCTTGATGCCCATATCGACGATCTTGCCGATCGTCGCCCGTACCACCCGCGGCCCCTTGCCGCTCGAACCGATCACGGCCGCCCCGCCGCCTGTGACGGTGTACTGCGCCGTCGGCGGCTTCTGCGAGCCGTACTCGGTCGGATAGCGAAACTGCTTCTCGGCGGTGCTGTTGTGGCTGCAGGTCGCCGCGATCGCCTGCTTCGCCGCGCCCGAACTGACCAGCTGCGCGGCGACGGCCACGCTCTCCATCGCCGTCGAGCAGGCTCCGAAGACGCCCAGATAGGGAATGCCGACGGTGCGGGCGGCGAAGCTCGTGCTCGTGATCTGGTTCATCAAGTCGCCGCCGACGTAGAACGTGATCTGGCTCTTGTCCGCTCCCGCCTTCTCGATCGCCTTGTTCACGGCCTGCTCGAGAAACTGGCGCTCCGCCAGCTCCCAGCTCTTCTGGCCGAGCCTCATATCATCGTGGATCCGGTCGAAGTCACCAGCAAGCGGACCTTTGCCTTCTTCCGGCCCCACCACCGAGGCGTATCCCTGAATCACCGGAGGCGATTCGAAGAACCAACTCTGTTTGCCCTGGAGCATGATTAACCCCCCATGTGGAAAAGTCCGTGCAGAATGCCGATGAAGAAGGCGGCCACGGTGCCGAATACGATGACGGCGCCCGCTACCTTGAACATGTTGCCGCCGACGCCGTAGACCAGCCCTTCACTGCGGTGCTCCATCGCGGCCGAGCAGATCGAGTTGGCGAAGCCGGTTACCGGAACGGCGGTGCCGGCGCCCGCCCACTGGGCAAACTTGTCATAGACTCCGCAGCCGGTGAGAATGCAGGAGAGGAGGATGAGGACGGCGACCGTCGGGTCCCCGGCGGTCTTCTCTGTGAATCCCCAGGCGATAAAAAGCTTGCGCAGCACCTCTCCCAGCGTGCAGATGAGGCCGCCCACGACAAACGCTATGATCGAGTTGCGGACGATACCGCGGGGCGGTTCTTTGGAATTCGCCAGCTCCTGGTATTTTTTCTGGCTGGGGGTAGGTTGACCCGCCACTTGCAATCATCCTTTCTTCGCGGGTTCGTGAGTTTTGGCGAGCAGCGGGGTGAGCTCCTGAATGATCTGACCCAGATCGTGGGAACCGCGCTGGTACCCATGCCGCTCCTTGTCCGTCTTGGCCGTAAGCGTATACAGCTCCAGATCGGCCTGGCACTTGCGCAGGAGAGTCGTCAGCATCGTTTTGTCCGGGCCGGCGGGGAGCTCGCGACTGTCGTCGAACAGATCGAGGTACAGCTTGCCATCCGCATCCACCTGTCCGAGGTAAATCTCCTCCGCAGTCAGCTTCTGCTTGTCCAGCTCCTTCCGCAGCCAGCGTTCGGACTGCTCCGAGCGCCGGAGCGCCTCGGGGATTACTTTGCCATCCATGATGACAACCTGCGATTCCGGCTTGTCGTTCATCGGAAGCGTGATGTTCAGCAGCTTCGCGGTGAGCGGCCGGTGTTCCTTTTTGAGCAGAATGTTCATATCTCCACTCGCTTCCAACACGGCATACTCCACTTCGTTCACGTCGAAGACATCCTTTTTGCGCAGCTCCTCCATCAGCTCGTCCGCCGAGAACCGCTCCTTCTTGAGATTTTTCTCCAGGATTTTGCCGTCCTTGATCACCTCCGTCCGCGTCCCTTCCAAGACCGCCCTCAGCTTGCGGCTATGCAGGCTCAGAAGTTCCAGCAGGAACGGAATCGTGAACCAGATCGCCAGGGCGAGAAGGCCGTGAAAAAAATGCGCTTCGAGATCCGTCGAAATGAAGCCGGCGAGTTCGCCCAGCGTGATGCCGAGCACATACTCGAAAAGAGTCAGTTGCGAGATCTGCTTCTTTCCCAGGATGCGCGTCATCACGAATAGCGTCACGATGGCGACGAGAGAACGCCATACGATGTTCAGCCAGCCATCCATTCATCTTCCCCTCCTCGTGTGTCCATGGAACGCTCTGGTTATTGTGGGCAATTCGCGCCAAATTATGAAAAAATAGGTTTTCGAAATCGACAGGGCTCCTTGTTCCCGGCAGCACTCTCTTCCCGGCGCCGGGAACAATCGCGAACGAAACCAAACAAGGCGGCTTGAGCCGCGGGATAACTCCCCTTTAGCTCAAGCCGCCTTATGTATGCCCCATCGTCAAAAGCTCCCCGAAACCATCCCCGGAGTCAGCGTTCCAGCAGGTAGATCCGGCTCGTCTCCTCGAAAATTTCGCCCGGGGCCAGGCCGATCAGCCCGATCTCGTCGGCGGGAAGGTTCACGTTCGGCGCGTTGACCAGATTCATCTGCGGTTCCGGGCAGAAAAAGCCCTCCGTAGCTCCGTTGTTCCATATCATCCACTGTTTGTAAGAGGTGCCGACGTCGTATACCAGGGTCAAACCGGCGCGGACATCGGCCAGCTCCATGCGGTTGCGGCCGCCCTGAGCCTTGGCCGTATAATGATTGTCCATGGGCGCATGGAAGGGATAAATTCCTTCCTCCCGCAGCTTCAGCTCCTCAGCGGCGAGCTCCTGGAAGCGGCCGGTGGGAAGCATCCGCTTGTTCAGCTCCCAGCGCTCCCCGATGGTCAGCTTCACACGGCAATCCCCGGCGCTGCTTCCGGGAACGAAGGGGGCGCTCACGGCCGTATGGAACGCGAGCAGGCAGGGCATGGGCTCTGCGCCCAGATTGCGAATCAGCACATGCTGGGACAGGCCGAGCTCGGGATGCAAGGTATAGCGCAGTTGAAAGACGAACGTGAAAGGCAGATAGCGATAGACGGGATGATGCTCGTCCACTTTGACGGACACCACGACGAAGCTTTCTTCCCCGTTCACTCCCATATGGTCTACGTTCCAAGGGGTGGTGTGCAGGAAACCGTGGAGATGGTTGCCAGTCGCCGCTTCGTTTACCGGGAACTCGAGAACGCGGCCGTTCCAAGGAAATTTGCCGTCTTCATACCGGTTCGGCGGAAATAGCACGGGAATGCCGTACACCCCGGGACTGGCTTTGAAAGCCTCGATCCCCCCCTCTTCCGGCTCGCGGAGGAAACGGTAGTTCTTCTCAGTATCGCGGAAAGCGATCAGATTGCCGCCGACCTCCGGCAAGAGCGCCGCTTCATAGCGCCCCGCCTTCAGCCACACGGCAGTTTCGCCTTGGTAATCACCCAGGAATGCGTCTGTGCGGTTGTTCATCGAATTGACTCCTTTCGCCGGCTGCCGCGATCGCCGCAGGCTTGTCCGCCGGCTTCTTCACATTGGATAGCAGGATGGCCGGCGACCCGCCGGGAAACCAGCGGGGAACCGGCCGATGCGAATCGTTTACTCCAGAACCAGAAGAACGACCACGAGAAGCACGAACAAGAGGAGAATGAGCAGCAAGCCGGTGTCTTTGGTCATGGCGAGCTCTCCCATCGGAAAGTTGATCTGCCTTAAGCATATTCCGTGAAAGTACTTTCCGACTGGGCGAATGCCCGCCCCCATCCCCGGCGAAGGCCACCCATTTGCTGCCCGTTCTACTCGCAGAATCCGTTTCTCTTAAGCCAAGTCGCGCATACCGCCGTCCAAGAGCGGACATGCTCATCGTCGGAAGCAAGGCCGAGGCCGTGATGGCCCTTCTCGTACACGTGCAGGTCGAACGCGACGCCGTTCCGGTTCAGCGCCGAGGCGAAGAGCAGGCTGTTCTGCACGCTCACCGCTTCGTCGTCGGACGTGTGCCAGAGGAAGGTAGGCGGCGTGTCCGCCGTCACGTTCTCCTCGCAGCTGAGCTTAGCCAGCAGCTCTTCGCCGGGATTCGGTCCGAGCAGATTCAGGCGAGAGCCTTCGTGCGTAATTCCGTCCTTCAAGCTGATCACCGGATAGCAGAGCACGGCCAGATCGGGCCGGCTGGACTGGCGTTCGACCGGATCGGCAGCCTCCGCGTCTCCGCCGTCATACAGCGTTGCCGCCGACGCGGCCAGATGCCCTCCGGCGGAGAAGCCAAGGATGCCGATTCTGCCGGCATCGAGATGCCAATCCTCCGCGCGGCTGCGCACATAGCGGATCGCGCGCTGAACATCCCAGAGCGGCGCCGGATGCCGGTATGGAGCCACCCGGTACCGCAGGACAAACGCGGAGATGCCCAGTGTGTTCAACCAGAGGGCGATGGGCTCTCCTTCATGGTCGGCTCTCATCTCGTAGCCGCCACCCGGGCAGACCACGACGGCGGCTCGCTTGCCGCTTCCCGGCCGTTCAGCCAGATAAGGCGTCAGGGCCGGCTTGTCCTCGCCGCCGGTGCCGGTCGCGTTCGGCGCCCCGAGTGGCCAAAGCAATTCTTCCATATTCTCCATTCCTCCCGAAACCATCGAACTGAACGCGCTTACTTGACAGTTTCACCCTTCACCTTAGCGCAAATCGCTTCCCTTGACAAGATACGGAATGGAAGCAACTGCAAGTACGATCAATACGACCGTCTGCCACACCTTCCTCAGTTTCTGCTGACGGACAGTCTTCATAGAAGCTTGGCTTCGCCATGTTATTAGAATTATACAGAATGCTCCAATCTAACGACATTCTCTTAGCCAGTTAAATTGGTTAGGTTTAAGTCGCAACCCGACATTTTTGGAAAGGAGATGATCCGCTGCATCATAATTGTCTTATGTTCCGCTGCCCGCGCCGCCGCTTGTCATTGCCGGAAAGAAATATGAAAGGTATAGTCCATATCGACCTAAAGGAAGAATTTCAATTAATTGATGAGGGGATTCGCTATGAAAAAAGCAGGTTGGTTGATCGTCAAGCTGTTCATTTGCTTACTTCTTTTGCTGAATGCCAATATGATCCAGACGAAAGAAGCGAAGGCAAGCGCCCCATATTCCATCGGAACGTTTTACTTCGCGGATTGGAACCCGGAGTTCGCTGCCTCAAATATCAGAAATACCGAAAAAGTATACGGTCGGGCAGATGATTGGTGGGGAGGAGTCAAGGATCATCTCACGGGACCGGGACCGTGGGGGTACGGTCCGTTTCCGGAACGGGAGCCGCTCGCCGGCTGGTATGACGATAGGGAGCAGGATTTGATGGACCGGCAAATTTTGCAGGCATCCAGCCGGGGGCTCGACCATTTCGCCTTTTATTATTATTGGAAAGAACAGGGCGGAGGGGATCGTCCCGGACAAAACGTTTACCGATTCCAAAATTCGGCTTATAAGGATCTGATGAACTTTTATATTTACCTGATTTCCGACGGGAACTGGCCGGCTTCCGATTGGGGTGCGCTGATCGTGCCGAAACTGGTTTCCTTCATGAAAGACCCCTCATACAAACGGACGGCCGATGGAAGACCGATCGTCGGGTTTTACGGCAATTTTGCCGCCAAGCTCGGGGGAGCGGATCAGTTGAAGCAGGGCTTGCAGCTGCTGCGGGACGAAGCTGAGAATGCGGGGCTGCCGAGCCCGCTCCTGCTGGTTAACGGATATCGGAATCTAGCTCCCGAAATCGAAAAAGGCTACGACGGCTTTCTTCCCTTAAACCTGGCGGGAATCGGAATGGACGACAATGCGGGAACGCCTGAAGACTATGCAACATCTTATCCCGCTGCGTGGAACGATTTCGTTTATCACACGTACCCTCCTGAAACCAACTATGAGAATTACGAGAATTATTTGTTTATTCCCGGGGGAATCAGCGGTTTTGACCCGCGGCCCTGGAGAGGAATCGGGTACGGAGATCACATGGGAGTGGAGACTTACAATTACGCCGATCCCTCTCCGGATAAATTCCGGCTGCAGACGGCCAATGTCAAGGAGTACCTGGATTCCCACCCCCGTTCGGGAAACATGGCGACCTTCTATGCCTGGAATGAGTTCGGGGAGGGCGGAAACATCGAGCCGACTACACTCTACGGATTCGGGTATCTAAACGCGCTGCAGGAAACCTTCGCCTTGGATAACAGCAAATACAAAGCGAGGGTAGCCAAAGACGGGTTAACGGACCTGGATCCGGGACTTAGACTGGAATTTGCTCCTTCTCAGGTCCTCGTCGTAAGCGACGATAAATTTCAAATCATCGGAAAAGTGACCAACCAATTTGATAAAGCATTCACGAGCGGCAGAATAACCCTAGATGCGGGTGCATGGAAAGTTTCGGAGCCAGTGGGAGCCGATTTGTCCGATCTCCAGCCGCATGCCTCCCGAGAAGTCCGATTTACCGTACGGCCCACAACAAAGGCGACTTGGTCTTCCCATCCACTAACGATATACGCGGAGTATACGTTAAACAAACAGTTTGCGAAGTCATCGGCTTCCACCTTCGTCGTGCAGACACCGGCAGTCAACGGAGTGCTGGAACCGGTCTTTCGGCCGATATTCGGTGCGGAAGCGGCTCCTGTTAAAGTAAATGTCCGGAATTACAGTGCGTCTCCCACGTCAGGCACCTATCAGCTTCATGTTCCGGAGGGATGGACCGTTTCCGGCAACGGAGAAGGCAGCTTCTCTCTATCGGGCTTCACGGGAGGTGTCCATACCAACCGGAGAATGACCTCAACCTTACAGGTGACGCCACCTCGGGATATTGAAAGCGGTTCGTATGAATTAAAGCTTAGCATTCAATCTGTTGAAGGTATTAATGAAAGCGCTATCGTAGTAAAAGTCGGTAATTATCTGGCGAATCCCGGATTTGAAACGGATCGCGACGGAAACGGGCTTGCTGACAGCTGGCAGTCGATAACCGGCAATGAGAGTTTCACTTTGTCGACGGATGCGGCCGAGGGGACGTCCTCGCAAAAAATCACAGCCGTCGGGTACGGAGGCGGCATCCGCCAGGAATGGTTCGCCGTAAATCCTAATCGGTCTTATATCGTAGAGGCGTGGGTGAAGGTGGAAGCAGGGACATTGAACATCGTGGAGGCGGAAGCCGACGCCGGTTTCAAAACCTTCCTCGGCAACGCGCTGCAGCAGTCCGTCAGCAACCGAACCTGGCAGAAATACACGTTCACCGTACAGCCCAAGCCGAACGCGGCGAATTCGAGCATCCGTTTTCAGGCGGCAAATCCGGGTCAAACCATCGCTTACGTGGATCAGGTGGTGTTTAAACTCGCTCCTATGGAGTAAAAAGACTGAAGAAGAGGAACCCCATTGACGGTTCCTCTTCTTCGATCATTCGGATGAAGCGGCGCCGGGATCAGCCTTTAATTCCTGTATTGGCGATCCCTTCTACGATCCATCTCTGTCCAAGCAGGACGACCAGAAGCATGGGCAGCAGGGCCGATACGGAAGCGGCCAACAACAGCACATAGTTGGTTCCGTACTCCTCCACGTAATTTGTGAGGCCCAGCGGTATGGTATACAGTTCCCGGTCCCGCAAAAAGATGAGTGGGTTCTCGTATTCGTTCCAATGCCAGGTGAACGTAAGGATCAGCAATGTGACCAGCGCCGGCTTTGTCAAAGGCAGGCTGATCTGCCAAAACATTCGCCAGTAGCCGGCTCCGTCCACCCGGGCGGCTTCCAGCAGCTCTCCCGGCAAACTGCTGAAGAACTGCCTCATCATGAACGTTCCCAACACGGTGAAGATCCCTGGCAAAATAATGGCGAAATGGGTGTTAAGCAAATGAAGCTTGTCGAAGAGGATGAATCTTGGTACGAGTAAAACTTGTCCCGGTATCATCATGGTGGACAAATACAGCAGAAACAGGGTATCGCGCCCTTTAAAATTCAATTTGGCAAATGCAAAGCCCGCCATGGAACTGGAAAGAAGGCTTCCTGCCACCGTTATTCCCGTAATCTTGATGGAATTCCAGTAATACGTGTAAAAGGGGTTTGAACCCATCCAAACTTCCTTGTAGTTCTCGAAGTGCCATACCTCGGGTATCCACTTGATCGGATACTGGAATACTTCGGCATTGATTTTGAAGGAAGTCGAGATCATCCATAAGAACGGTATGATCATGAGAATGGCGAACCCGCTGATCAATGCAGTGACGATTACCCTAAGCAAGGTCTGCACAAGTTTCCGCCGTCTGATTTTTACCCGTGGTCCGACGTAATGGGTCGTTGTTGCTTGCATGTTTAACACCCCCTTTGTTAAAAATAGCTTTGCCATCGTTTCTGGCTTTGCCACTGGATAATGGTGACGATAAAGATTAAGGCGAACAAGAACCAGGAAAGGGCGGCGGCATATCCCATCTTGTAGTAGCGGAACGCGAGCAGATAGATATAGTAGGACAGCACCATAGTGGAATCCACCGGCCCACCTTGGGTCATAACCGCCACGGGACCGAACACCTGAAAGGAACCAATGAGGAGCGTGATGGCAAGAAATAAACTGGTGGGCGTTAGCATGGGAATGGTAATCTGCAGCAGCTTTCGTATGGGAGAAGCACCGTCGATCTCGGCTGCCTCATACAAGTCTTTCGGAATCCCTTGAAGTCCGGCCAGGTAGATGACCATGGCGTAGCCCAGGGTTGCCCAAACGGACATGATGATGATGGCGTACATGGCGGAATCCGGACTGGCCAGCCACTCTGGCGGGTTTCTGATGCCGAAGGAGCGCAGAACGGCGTTAATCGGACCGCTTTTGGAATTGTACATAATGCTCCAAATTACGGATACGGCTACCAGGCTACTGATGTAAGGGAGAAAGATCAGGGTCCTGAGCGCGTTTTTAAAATAGACGAATTGATTCAGAACGACGGCAAGCAGCAGCCCGAGGACCATGGATGTCGGAACGGTCAAAACGGAAAACAGCATGTTGTTCCATAACGATTTTACTACTTTCGGATCGCCGGCAATGGCCCGGAAATTATCCAGGCCCACCCATTTAATCCCGCTGAATCCCCGCATATAATCCCACTCCAGGAAAACAAGATAAAGGCTGAACAGGATGGGCAGCAGGACGAAAATCAGGTACCCAGTCAGATTCGGCAATAGGAACAAGTACCCTGCCAGGTTCTCCTTGAATTTAGCTTGATGCATACGTTTCATTCTTACGGCCTCCTCCTCTAGTTTTGAAGGAAAACCGGCCGGAATCGTCCCGACCGGTCAGAAGCATTGTTATTTCGCACTTTTCAAGATCCCGTCGGCCCTCGTCTTCATCGTTTCCAAGGTTTTATCCACAGGCTGCATGCCGAACAGGTATTTTTCCATCTCCTCTTTATAAACACTCCTCAATTCTTGTGGGGAAGGAACATTGTGGGAGGTTGGATAAATATGATCTCCGGCGAGCAGATTCTGAAGAGACGATTTGTCCATCAGATTATTCGCATCTCCGACCAGGAGATCGGCAATCTTGATGAAATCAACCGTCTTGCTGGAGGGAATCCTTCCGCCCGGCACCATGGACATGTTCCCTTTCTTGATGTACCAGTCGAGAAACTTCATGGCGCTTTCTTTGTTCTTGCTGTTCTTGTTAATCGACATGTAATCGCCCAATCCGCCGCCCGGATTCACCTTTCCGCCCTTTTCGTACTGGGGGAAAGGTGCGAAGACGACCTGCCAGTCATGGGGGAAGTTCTTGGTATCCTTGATATAGCGGATCAGGTAGGAGGCCCCTGGGGCCATGGCCGCCTTACCGGTCAAAAATTCATTCTGGAGGGTGATTTTGCCGGCGACGGCTTCCGAGTACTTGATCAGAACGCCGGATTCTTCCAGGCTTTTTTGAAGCTCCAGTCCTTTCTTCAAAGCGGGGTTGTTGAAGTTGGATGTTCCATCATCCTGAATGAACCAATCTTTCGGTTTTGCAGTGACCGCCACATATTCTCCCAGCGTGTTTTGCGCCGGCTCCAAAACGAGGCCTTTTCGCTCCTCTTTATTCAATTTCTTGGCAAGTTCGGCAAATTCATCCCATGTCCAGGATTCCGGAACTTTCTCGCCGGCTTCGTCCAAGGCGCTTTTATTGATCAGGATGGAGCCTATGCTTCTGGAGGCGGGAAGATAATAGATTTTCCCGTCTTCCGGCAGGTTGATGTTGCTCTTTCCGATAATTTCCTCTACATTGAAGCCGACTTTTTCCATTAACCCGTCCAGCGGCTCCGCCATCCCTGCTTGAATCCGCTTCGTCATCCGTTCATCTGCATAAGTAACGAAGATATCCGGCGAGTCTGTCTGGGAGAGCAACGCGGTTTCCAGCTTCAGGTTGCCCGTATCATCGTTTACGTAGCGGATGTATTGCACCTGAATATCGGGATTCGCTTTATTCCAGGAGTCCACTACCTGCTGAGGCCCGTTTTCCGGAGGCACGCCTCCCCACATTTTCAGCTTGACCGATTCCTTGTTTCCGGATTTCGCCGTTTCGCCGGCCACCGGCGTTGGTTTTGTTTCTTCTTTGCCGGAACAACCTGCCAACAGAGAAGCGGCCATAACGAAGGCCGCACCGGCAGTTATCCATTTTCTCATCGAAAGCATCCCCTTTTCCCGGATCAATTGTTTTGGAGTCAAGTTAAGCTTAGGAAAAGTGAAGAGAGAAAGGAATGAACAATTCTTATCATAGTCTGGATTTTGGTTGAGTATCTTCCATTCACTTTTTGTTAAGCACCATTTTGCGGTATTCGGTAGGGTACATGCCTTCCGTTTGCTTGAAACTTCTGCTGAAATGGTTGGGATCGGGGTAACCCACCCGTTCGGAAATCTCGTAAATCTTATTCTGTGGGTCTTTCAACAATTCCCGAGCCTTCTTCATACGGTACTGCACAAGGAAATCGGTAATCGTCTGTCCCGTTTCTTTGCGGAACAGGATGCTGAGATAATTCTCGGTAAATCCCACCTGCGCCGCAAGTTCGCCTACTTTCAAGGGGAGGGAGTATTGCTCGTGAATGATCCGAATGACAGCCTGGATTTCCGGGCGG
>Ga0255334_1000693_pt1 | contig 22308 bp, 18 predicted proteins | sample EtOH5_35cm_T3_12_FD_202080 | JGI IMG/M metagenome (GOLD analysis project Ga0255334, IMG submission 202080) | Sandy soil microbial communities from University of British Columbia, Vancouver, Canada - EtOH5_35cm_T3_129 | ecosystem: Engineered > Artificial ecosystem > Sand microcosm > Unclassified ... | reverse complement strand
GCAGGGGCTCCGGTGGGGGAGTTTCGGGAGGAGGCGTCTCCGGTGGCGGTGTCTCTGGCAGTGTCTCTGGCGGTGCCGGTTCTGGCGGTGCCGGCTCGGGCGGCGGCATCTCGGGCGGCGGTGCTTCCGGCTGCGCCGGTGCTGCCGGCTCCGGCGGCGCCGGGGCCGGCTCGGGCGGTGCCTCGGGCTCGGCCACCGGCTGCGCGGGCTCGGGTTCCGGCGCCGCAAAGCTCAGCTCGATGGTCATGATCTCCTCGGCCGGCGGCGCCGGACGCAACAACAGCGCAACCGCCAGCCCATGCGCCAGCGCCGAGGCGGCCCAAGCGATCCCCGCGACCCGCCGCATGCCGATCAGGGGGCCTCGGCCGGCGGCGCCTGCGTCGAGACCAGCGCCACGCGCGAAATCCCGGCGCGGGTCACCAGCGCCATGACCCGCAGCACCTCGCCATAGGCCAGCGCGCGATCGGCGCGCAGATGCACCGCGCGTTCGGCATCCTCCGCCCGCAGCGCGGCCAGGCGTTCGGGCAGGGCGGCTTCCTCCACCCGCTCGCGCGCGATGAAGATGCCGCCTTCGGCATCCAGCGAGACCTCGATCGGCGCCGAGGGCGTGGACAGCGCCGCGGCCGTCGTGCTCGGCAGGTTCACCGGAACACCGGTCGAGAGCATCGGCGCCGTGACCATGAAGATCACCAGCAGCACCAGCATGACATCGACCAGCGGCGTCACATTGATCTCGGAGACGGGCTGCGGGTCCTCGTCGTCGCCGCCCTGCATCGGGCTCATCGCCATCGCCGCTACTCCGCGCGGGCCGGATGCGGCGCGCGCGCCACCAGCGATGCGGGTGCCGCCTGCATCGAGGGCGGCGGTCGCCGCGCGAGGCGCTGCGCGATGGTCCCGATCGCGCCATGGCCGGTGGCGCGGATACGCGACAGCCGCACCGCGCAGCGGTTGTAGGCCATGACCGCGGGGATCGCGGCGGCCAGCCCGATGGCGGTGGCGAACAGCGCCTCGGCGATGCCGGGTGCCACGGTGGCAAGGCTGGTGTCCTGCCGTGCGGCGATGCCCGAGAAGCTGTTCATGATGCCCCAGACCGTGCCGAACAGCCCGACGAAGGGCGCGACCGAGCCCGTGGTCGCCAGGATCGGCAGCCCCTGTTCGGCGACGCGCATGCGCAGCGCGAAGACATGGCGCATCGCGCGCTCGATGCGGTCGCGGAATTCGCCGACGCTTTCTTCCTCGTCGCGGCCCTCCCGCCACTCGGCGCCGCCGGCGCGCAGCACATCCGCGGCCAGCCCCCCCTCCTGCCCCCGGCCTGCGACCTGGCTCGGGGCGCGCAGCGCATTCTGGGGCTGGTCGATGGCCGCGATCGCGCGGGCCTCGCGTGCCAGCCGGCCGAGGGTCAGGAATTTCTCGATCATCACCCCCCAGCAGGCGATGGAGGCGAGCACGAGCAGCGCCATCACACCCTTCACCACCGGATCGGCGGCCAGGATCAAGGTGGTGATCGAAAGATCGGGTCCGTGCGGGATCATCCAAGCCTGTCCTCTGCGAGACCGGGGGAGGGGAGGCGCGCGCTCAAGCCTCCCCCCAACGCCGGATCAGATTGTGGTAGACGCCGGTCAGCTGCACCAGACCGGCATGGTCCGGCACCGCGTCCCGCAGCCGGTTGATGGCGAGGTCGAGGTCGAGCAGCAGCGCCCTTTCGCCATCGTCGCGCACCATCGACTGGATCCAGAAGAAGGAGGCGAGGCGCGCGCCCCGCGTCACCGGCTCCACCCGATGCAGGCTGGTCGCCGGATAGACGATGGCATCCCCGGCCGGCAGCTTCACGCGCTGCTCGCCATAGGTGTCCTCGACCACCAGCTCGCCGCCATCGTATTCGCCGGGATCGGCCAGGAACAGCGTGCAGGACACATCGGTGCGGATGCGGTGCGGCGTGCCGGTGACCTGGCGGATCGCATTGTCGACATGCGCACCGAAATGCTCGCCGCCTTCGTAGCGGTTGAACAGCGGCGGGAAGACGCGGGCCGGCAGCACCGCGGTCAGGAACAGCGGATTGCGTTCCAGTGCGGCCAGGATCATGTCGCCCAGGCGCCGCGCCGCCTCGCTGCCCTCGGGCAGTTGCATGTTGCGCTTGACCCGGGCGCTCTGATGGCCGGCGGTGGCGCGGCCATCCACCCAATCCGCCGCCGCCAGCACCGCGCGCGCTTCGGCGACCTGGGCGCGGGACAGCACCTCGGGGATGCGGATCATCATCGCGTCAGAAGCTCGCGGCGACGGTGAAGACGAAGGTGCGCCCGACGCCCGGCACGACGTGGCCGGTATAGACCGTGTCATAGGTGCGGGCATCGCCGAGGTTGAGCGCATTGGCCTGCAGGCGAAGGCCCTTCATCGGCCCGTCCTGCGGGCGCCACGACACCGCCGCGTCGTAGCGGGTGTAGGAGGGCACCCGCGTCGTATTGGTGGTATTGGCGTAGCGCCGGTCCACGAATTGCGCGCCGCCGCCGATCTGGAAGCCGCCCGGCAGATCGTAGCTGGTCCAGAGCGTCGCGGTGTTCGGCGCCACATTGGCGAATTCGCGGCCGACCTCGGCCGGGTTGCCGGAGGCGCGGATCTCGCTGTCCAGCCGCGTGTAGCCGGCCAGCAGGTTCCAGCCCGGCAGGAGGGTGCCGACCCCCTGGATCTCGAAGCCATCCACCCGCACCTCGCCGTCCAGCACCTGCAAGGTCGCATTGGCGGGGTCGGAGGTGCGGGCGTTCTCCTTCTCGATGCGGAACACCGAGCCTGAGAGCCGCAAGCCTTCCATCACCTCGTAGCCCGCGCCGAATTCGACGCTGCGGCTGGTCTCGGGCGCGAGGTTGGCGTTGTTGGCGGCCAGTGTCAGGCTTTCCGCCGAAGGGTTGAAGGAGGTGCCATAGGCGGCATAGGTCCGCAGCCCGGGGGCGGGGGTGAAGACCAGCGCGCCGCGGTAGCTGGTCTTGCGGTCGGTGCGCTCGAAGGTCTCGCGGGTGCCGCGGTTCGTGTACTCGGCGTCGAAGCTGTCCCAGCGGGCGCCGAGGATCACCTCGAACATCCGCCCGATGCGGATGCGGTCCACGCCATAGAGCGCCACCGTCTCCGCCGTCGTCTTCACATCGGAGGAGAAGCTGGTGACGACATTGCCGACATCCTCGAAGTTCGGATAGGCAAGGCTCGCGAGCGGCCGTCCGGTCTGGCTGTAGCGGGTCAGCTCGGCGCTTTCGTGCCCGACCTCGACCCCGACCATGGTGGCGTGGCGCAGGCCGAGCAGGGTGAAATCGCCCAGCACTTCGGTCTGGTTGACCAGCGCGGAATCGAAGCCTTCGCGCACCTGCGGCTGGCGGGTGATGGTGCCGGCCGCGAGGCTGGCGATGCGCGGCGCCGTCGCCGACAGATCCCGTCCGTAATTGGCCCAGCGGGACGTGTTGCGCAGGCGCAGCCCATCGTTGATGCGGTACTCGAAGCGCATGGTGGCGACATCGGTGCTGGTCGTCTCCTCATCGGTCTGGTTCAGCCCGTAGAAGGTATGCGCGGAAACGCCGAGCGGGCGCCCGTTGACATAGGGCACGCCGTAGTCGGGCATGTTCTCCTCCTCCTGGTGCAGATAGGAGAAGGTGAGCGAGGTCGGCCCGCCGATGCCGAAGGTGACCGAGGGGAACACGCCCCAGCGTTCATTGTAGACATGGTCGCGGCCCGCGGCATCGATATGCGTCGCCATCGCGCCCAGGCGATAGGCGACGTCGCCCGATTGCACATTGAGGTCGGTGGTCGCCCGCATTCCCCCCGGCGTATAGGCCGAGAGGGCGGCATCGCCATGGACGCCGAGCGTGGGCAGCCGCGTGGTCTGGTTGATGACGCCGCCGGTGGAGCCGCGGCCGAACTGGATCGAGGACGGCCCCTTCAGCACATCGACCGATTCCAGGAAGAAGCTGTCGCGGGTGTACTGCCCGGAATCGCGGATGCCATCGATGAAGAAATCGCCCCGCGCGGAGAAGCCGCGCAAGGTCAGATTGTCACCCGAGAACCCGCCCTCGCCGGCCGCCAGGGAGATGCCGGTCACATTGCGCAGCGCATCGCGCACCGTGGTGGCGGCACGTTCCTCGATCACCTGGCGCGGTACCACCGTGGAGGCCTGGGGCGCTTCCTCCAGCGTCATCGGCATGCGCGGCATCTGGCGCTCCTCGATGCGGAAGGGGGAGGGGGAGGGGGCGGCGCCGGTCACGCCGACTTCCGGCACCAGCAGCGGCGCGTCCTGGGCGGTGGCGCCATCGCCGAAGGCAGTGGCGAGACCAAGACTCAGCAGGCCCAAGGTCGGGGTCAGGCGGGGAAGGGATGGGCGGGTCATCGGCGTCTGGCCTCGCTCGGCGGTGTCGGAGCTTCTCTTCAACAGTAACTGCGAGTCATTTGCAATTGCTTTGGGCGCGAAATTTGTGCACCGCACTCCGTGGCCGGCCCCTCATCAGACCGCGCTTCCACTCGCCCCCTTCGCCGGTGCAGCATGGGGCATGCCCGACACCAACCTCGCCCCCTCGGTCTCCGCCCACTCCGTGCAGGAGCTGGAGGCGGAGCTTTTGGCCGGGTTGCGTTCGGCGCGTTCGGCCGCAGCCGCCGATCCTTTTGGCGATCCGGTGCTGGCGACGGCGCTTTCGGTCAGCCGCCGCCTGGATGACGGGCGGCTGGACGAGGCGTTGCTGGCCGCCCTGATCCAGCGGCTGGCCGATGCCGCGGCGGCGGATCGCGCGGCGCGGCTGGACGCCTATCTCGGCGCCGGCGACGGGCGCGGGGCGGCGGCGCTGGCGGCGCGCCTGGTGCGGCCCGATCCGGACGACAGCCCGGTGCCCTTCGCGGCCTTCCGCCGCGCGATTGAACGGCCGCGTTTCGCCGCCGTCTTCACCGCCCACCCGACCTTCGCCCATCCGCCCGCGACCTATGCCGCCATCGCCGATGCCGCGAGCGGCGGGGTGCCGCAGACCGGGCTGCGCCACCGCCCCGACCCGCCGACCCTGGCCCAGGAATTCGAAGCCGTGGTGCTGGCGATCCAGAATGGCCGCGCCGCGCTGGACGAGCTGGCCGGCGCCCTGCTGGATGCCGCCGCCGCGACCTGGCCCGACCGCTGGCAGGTGCTGAACCCGGCGCCGGTGCTGCTGACCTCCTGGGTCGGCTATGACACCGACGGGCGGACCGATATCGGCTGGTACGACACGATGCGGTTCCGGCTGGTGATGAAGCGGCTGCAGCTTGCCCGGCTGCAGGCCCAGGTCGCCGAGGCCGGCGCCTGTGCCGCCGCCCTCTCGGCCCGGCTGGCCGAGGCGGAGGCCGCCGTGGCCTCCCAGATCGCCGCCTGCCCGACCGATGGCGAGGCGCGCGCCACCGCCGCCTTCGCCGAGGTGCTGGTCGGCGACCGCGACCGTTCCCTGGTCATGCCCGCCGCCCTGCTGCCGCTGTTCGAGGACGCGATCGCCGCCGCCCCCGGGCCCGCCATCAAGCGCGGGCTGGTGATCGCGCGGGCGGGCCTGCTCGCCCAGGGGCTGGCGCTGGCCCATACCCATGTCCGGCTGAATTCGCAGCAGATCCACAATGCGATCCGCCAGCGCCTCGATATGCCGGCCAATCCCGAGGACCCGGCGCAACGCCGCGGCCTGCTCGTGAAGATCAATGCGGCGCTGACCGATTGCGTGATGCATCCGGTGGATTTCGGCGCGCTGCTCGGCGAACAGGCCTCGGCCGCGCGGCTGATGATGACGGTGGCGCAGATCGCCAAGCACATCGACGGCGCGACCCCGGTCCGCTTTCTCGTCGCCGAAACCGAGACCGGCTACACGCTGCTGGCGGCGCTCTGGCTCGCCCGGCGTTGCGGGATCGAGCATCTGGTCGAGATCTCGCCGCTGTTCGAGACCGCCGATGCGCTGGAACGCGGCGAACGGGTGCTGGAGGAAGCGCTGCGCAGCCCGCTTTTCCGCGCCTATGTCCAAGCGCAGGGGCGGCTGTGCCTGCAATTCGGCTATTCCGACAGCGGCCGCTATGTCGGGCAGATCCCGGCCTCCTACCTCGCGGAGCGGCTGAAGCTGCGGCTGGCGGAACAGCTGCGGCGACATGGGCTGTCGGGCATTGAGGTGGTGCTGTTCGATACTCATGGCGAAAGCATCGGCCGCGGCGCGCATCCGGGCTCGCTGGCCGATCGCTTCGACTACCTCTCCCCGCCCGCGGTGCGCCAGTCCTTGGCCGCGGCCGGGGTCGGGCTGCGGGAGGAGACGGCCTTCCAGGGCGGCGACGGCTATATGCTGTTCGGCACCCCGGGGCTGGCGCGGCGGGTGATCGGGCGCATCGCCACCCATGCCTTCGCCGAGCCGCCGAAAACCCCCGATCCGATCTATGCCGAAACCGACTGGGCGGCGGATTTCTTCGCGACCGCCAGGCGCGAGATGCAGGAGCTGGTCGAGGACCCGGGCTATGCCGCCCTGCTCGGCGCCTTCGGGCCGGGGCTGCTCGACAAGACCGGCTCGCGGCCTTCGGCCCGGCAGTCGGATGGCGTCGGCGGGGCGGCGCGGATCACGCATCCCTCGCAGCTGCGGGCGATCCCGAACAATGCGATTTTGCAGCAGCTCGGCTACCTGGCCAATTCGCTGCATGGGCTCGGCCGCGCGGCGGAAGCCAATCCCGAGACCTTCGCCGATCTGCGCGAACGCTCGCCGCGCTTCGCCCGCGCGCTCGGCATCGCGACGCGGGCGGCGGCCTGCAGCGACCTCGGCGTGCTGCGGGCGGCGATCGGCAGCCTCGACCCCGGCCCCTGGCTGGATCGCGCCGGCTTCACCCATCGCCCCGGGCGGCGCGAGGCGCTGATGGCGGTGGCCGAGGCGCTGGAACGGCTGGACCTCTCCGCCCCGATCCGACGCATGTTCCGCCGGCTGCAGGCCGATCACCTGGCGCTGGTCGCGGCCTGGCCGGATGGGATGCCGGCGATGCCCGACCGGCTGGTGCTGCTGCATGCGCTGCGCCTCGCGCTGATCCAGCGGATCTGGCTGCTGGCGGTGTCGCTGCCCGATTTCTCGCCCCGCCATGGCGCGACGCGGGAGGGCGTGCTGAACGCCATCCTGCGGCTGGAGGTGGAGCCCGCCCTGCGGGTGCTGGAGGCGGTGTTTCCGGTCGGCGCCGATCCCGCCCATGGGCTGGATTTCCACGAGGCCGCGCCGGCCCGCGACGGCACCGACTACGCCCGCGAGCATGCGACGATCTTCCAGCCGATCCGCCGGATGTTCGGGCTCACGCGCGATTGCGCGGCGGCGATCGCGCATGAGGTGGGCGCCTTCGGATAGCGGCCGAGGCGGCGCAACCCGGGGGCGGTCAGGCGGGTTTAGGAAGGTATCCGAAGGACACAGCCAGATGCATCGCGTCACCAAGAACCCGTTCATGAGCCTGTGGCTCAGCGCGGCCAACCGCATGGCCAATACCGGTCGCAGCCTGATGACCGCGGCCGCCCGGCGCGAACAGGCCGCGATGCTGCGCGAGGCGAACAAGGCCGGCAGCGCCTTCTGGACACGTGCCCTGACCGGCGCCGGCCGGGGCCGCAGGGCCAAGTGACGGCGGGGCTTCGGCGCGCCTGATCGGCGGCGCCCGTGATCGCGCGCCTTCCCAAGCCGCTGCGGCCGGCACAGATGCTGCGCCAATTCCAGCGCGCGGCCAGCAGCTTCGTCGCCTTCGGCTGGCCGCCGCCCGCCGCCGCCAAGGAGGTGCGCAGCCGTGCCGGCCGGGTGACCGAGACGCTGGCCTTCGGCTCCAATCCCGGCGGGCTTCGCATGCTGGTCTATGCGCCGCCGAAGGCCCCGCCTGCGGGGGCGCCGCTGATCGTGGTGATGCATGGCTGCCGCCAGGATGCGGAGGCCTTCGCCGCCGACACCGGATGGATCGCCCTCGCGGCGCGGCTGCGGGTGCCGCTGGTGCTGCCGGTGCAGACCGCGGCGAACAACCGCCAGCACTGCTTCAACTGGTTTCGTCCGCGCGACGTTGGGCGCGGCAGCGGCGAGGCGATGTCGGTCCGCCAGATGGTTGCCACCGCGAGCAAGCACTTCGCTTCCGACCGCCGGCGGGTCTTCATCGTCGGGCTATCGGCCGGCGGCGCCATGGCGGCGGCGATGCTGGCGGCCTATCCGGCCGTCTTCGCCGCCGGGGCGGTGGTGGCGGGGATGCCCGTGGGTTCGGCCAGCACCTCCTCCATGGCGCTGTACCGCATGTACCACGCCGATCCCTATCGCAGCCGGGCGGGGCTGGTCGCGGCCGTGCGGGCCGCGGTGCCGCCGCGCGGCAGCCGACCCTGGCCGCGGCTGTCGATCTGGCAGGGCGGCCGCGACCGGGTGGTGAACCCCGCCAATGCCGAGCTTCTGGCGGCGCAATGGAGCGGGCTGCATGGGCTGGAGGCCGATCCGGAAATCGATACCCTGCCGCTGCCCGGCGTCCGGCGCCGCGCCTGGGGCCGGGCGGGCCGGCCGGCGGTCGAGCTCTGGACCATCGCCGAAATGGCGCATGGCTTTCCGGTCGATCCGGCGGTCACCGGCGGCGGCCGGCCGGGAGCCTGGGTGCTCGACGCCGGGATTTCGGCGGCGCGGCACATCGCCGCCTTCTGGGGGATCGACGGCAAGCTGCCCTGAACCGGCGGGGCCGGGATCAGTCGGCGAAGTCGGGGGCCTCGGCGGTCAGGATGCGCTTGATGCTTTCCAGATGCAGCCGCGCCGCCTCGCCATCGGTGGCGCGCATCTGCTCATAGGTTTTCCGGGCCAGCGCCTCGGGCACCGGCTTCAGCTTGCGGCCGGTCGACAGCGCCAGCACCTGCGCCTCGGCCGCGCGTTCCAGATAGTACAGATCGTCCCAGGCGTCGCAGATCCGCGATCCGACCACCAGCACGCCATGGTTCTTCATGAACACCACATCGGCGTCGCCGAGGCTGGCGGCGATGCGGTCGCCCTCGGCCTCGTCGAAGGCGAGCCCGTTGTAGTCCTCGTCCACCAGCGTCCGGCCCCAGAACTTCAGCGAGGATTGCCCGGCCCAGACCAGCGGCGGGCCTTCCAGCATGGCGAGGGAGGTCGCGAAGGGCATATGGGTATGGAAGGCGGCTTTGGCCCGCGGCGCCTTCAGATGCACCCGCGCATGGATGAAGAAGGCGGTGATCTCCGGCACGCCATCCCCGGCCACGACATTTCCGGCGTAGTCGCAGATCAGCAGGCGGGAGGCGGTGACCTCGGAAAACGCCCAGCCATAGGGGTTCACCAGGAACAGATCATCCTGCCCCGGCACCACGGCGGAAAAATGATTGCAGATGCCCTCATGCATGCCGAGCTTCGCGGCCATCCGGAAGCAGGCGGCGAGGTCGACGCGGGCGGCGCGGATCTCGGGGCTGTCCAGCCCGCCCAGGCGATGCAGGGCAGGGGCGGCAAGGGCTTGGGCCATGGCGGTGGGTCCGGAGATGGGGGAGGGCGACACACAAGCAGCCATGGCGCCCCCGGGCAAGGCAAGCCATCCGGCGAGGGCCGGAATGCGCTATCCGACCGTTGCCCTCCGCGCCCCCGGAGGGCAGAGAGCATCGACCCCAGGAAAGGCCAGACCCATGAGCGGCACCAACCGGAAGATCGACGCGGCAAGGCTCTGGGACAGCCTGATGGCCATGGCCGAGATCGGCGCCACGCCCAAGGGCGGCGTCCGGCGCCTGACCCTGACCGAGGTCGACCGCCAGGGCCGCGACCGTTTTGCCGGCTGGTGCGCGGAGCTGGGCCTGACCATGCGCATCGATTCCATCGGCAACATGTTCGCCCGCCGCGAAGGCCGCGACCCCGCCCGGCTGCCGGTGCTGCTCGGCAGCCATCTGGACAGCCAGCCCTCCGGCGGGAAATTCGATGGCGCGCTGGGGGTGATCGCGGGGCTGGAGGTGATGCGCAGCCTGCACGATCTGAACATCGAGACCGAGGCGCCCATCGAACTGGTCAACTGGACCGATGAGGAAGGCAGCCGCTTCGGCCATTCCCTGATGGGCAGCGGCGTCTGGGCCGGGGTCTATGGCCAGGAGAAGATCTACGGGCTGCGCGACGTCGAGGGCATCACCGTCCGCGACGCGCTGGACAGCATCGGCTACCGCGGCGAACACCCCGCCGCGCCCTTCCCGGCCGATGCCTATTTCGAGCTGCACATCGAACAGGGCCCCATCCTGGAAGCCGAAGGCAAGCCCATCGGCATCGTCACCGGCGCCCAGGCCCAGGTCTGGTGGGATGCCGTCCTGATCGGCCAGGACAGCCATGCCGGCACCACCCCGCCCTCCACCCGCCGCGACGCGCTGCTGGGCGCGGCGCGGGTCATCGAGCTGGTGGACCGCATGATGCGCGCCCGCGGCGAGGATGGCCGCGGCACCGTCGGCTTCCTGCAGGTCATCCCCAACAGCCGCAACGTGATCCCGGGCGAGGTCCGCTTCTCGGTTGAATTCCGCCACCCCGACACCGATGAGATCGAACGCCTGGCCGAGGAATTCCCGAAACACGCCCAGGGCATCGCCGACGAGCTGCGCCTGGAACTGACCCTGACCGAGCTGTTCCGCTTCCCCCACCAGCCCTTCGACCCGGGCTGCGTCGCGCTGGTGCGCCAGGCGGCGGCGCGCCTGGGACTGCCGGCGCGGGAAATGGTCAGCGGCGCGGGGCACGACGCGGTCTATGTCGCGCGGCATGTGCCGACGGCGATGATCTTCACCCCCTGCAAGGATGGGCTGTCACACAACGAAGCCGAAAGCATCCTGCCGGAAGAAGCGGCGGCCGGATGCCAGGTGCTGTTCGAGGCGGTGGTGGCACGGGCCAATCGGGCACTGTAGCACCACCCAGGGGCGCCGCCCCTGGACCCCGCTGGGGCCTGAGGCCCCAGACCCCCCCTATGCCTCTACGAGGGCAGGGGGCGCTGGTGCCCGCGACAGCAGGCTTGGCACCAGGGCCTCGGCGGCCAGGGCGCCGGAAATCACCACGGCCTCGATCCCCGGCCCATGCGTCGCGGCTCCGGCCAGCACCAGCCCGGGCAGGCATTGCTTCGTGGGCAGGCTGCGGTCGATGCCATAGATCGCGCCCGCCGTGCTCCAGTCGTAGCGCGCAAAGGTCACCGGCGAGGCCTCGGCGCGCACCACGATCCTCTCGCGCAGGTCGGGGACCACCTCGGCGGCACGATCGATCAGCCGCTCGGCCATCTCCGCCCGGCGCGCGCGATACTCGGGCGTGCGCCGCCATTCCCCCAGCGCCGGCGGATAGCCCGGATCGGGCGGCAGCCACGCCGCCGCCTCCTCCCGGGACAGCAGCACCAGCAGTTCCAGGATCGAATGGCCCGGCGGGGCGGCGCTCGCATCCACGGCCGAGACGGTGACCATCCCGACCGGCCCCAGCGACGTCCGCGCATGCACCACCGGCGGCAGATCCAACGCCCCGCGCAGCCCCAGATGCACGCCGAAGGCCGAACACGCCGGCCGCGCCGCCGCCAGGGCCGCGGAGACCGCCCCCGCCGGCAGCAGATGCCGCGCCGCGGCGATCGGGTCGCCGTTCAGCACCACGGCCGAGGCCGCCAATTCCTGTTCCTGCCCCGAGGCATCGCGCACCACGATGCCACTGGCCCGCCCGCCCTCGGCCAGGATGCGCCGGACCTCATGGCCGCGATGGACCTCGCCGCCGCGGGCGCGAATGGCGCCGGCCAGTGCCTCGGCCAGCCGGCCGGAGCCGCCCAGCGGATAGACCCCGCCATGGAAGGCATAGCCGAACAGCGGCACCATCTGCGCCACCGTCAGCCTGCCCGGCCGGTCGGTGACATAGCCGGCCAGCGCCGAGACCCGCTGCCGCGCCCCCTCCCCATGCAGATGCCGCGCGACGAAAGCCTCCCAGGGCCGCCCCATCCAGGCCACCGCCAGCGGATGCGCGGCGGCGAAACCCAGCATCGCCTGCACCGTCTGCGGCTGGCCCGGAATGCCGCCATGCCTGGCGCCGGTGCTGTACATGGCATCGAAGATCGCGCGCAGCTCGGCGAAGAGATCGCGCAGCCCGGTCGCATCCTCCGGATGCAGCGCAGCCAGGGCGGCGACATGCGCGGCCGGGTCGCGCGGCGGGTCGAAAGACCCCTCCGGTGTCCAATGGCGGTGGTCCAGCCGGGCCATCGGCACTTCCTCGGCGATGCCCAAACGGTCGAACACCGACCGCACCGGCCCCCCCGCCTGCCAGCCGGAGATGTCATGCACCCCGGAATCGAAGCGGAAGCGCAGTGCTTCCCCGCTGGCCGCGTCGGCCCCCTTCGCCCGCCGCACCCAGTTGTGCGCGAAGCCGCCGAGCAGCTCGTGCTGTTCATGCACGGTCACGGCGACACCCGCATCGGCCAGCAGCGCCGCCGCGGTCAGCCCGCCGATCCCCGCGCCGATGATGCGCACGGGCGGCGCCTCGGCGCGCAGCAGGGGCGGGGCAGGCCAGGTTTCCGGCTCCCGCGCCCGCGCCATGGCGGTGAGGCCCCTGCGGACCAGCCAGGGCGGCAGCGCCATGGAGGCGAGACCGCCCAGCGCCAGCGGCCCCCAATGCAGCCAGGGATTGGCCCCCAGCGCATCGGTCAGCGCGAACCAGGCGAACACCCCCGCCCAGAGCCCCGAGATCGCCTGGTTCACCGACAGGAACAGCGGGGTTTCGGTGGCGCCCTGGTAGTCGGCCGCAGAAAAATCCGCCGTCCAGGGCCGCCCGATCACGAGGCTCAGGGTCGCGCCCAGCGCCAGCCAGGCCGAAAGCACCGCCGCCCCATGGCCCGCGACCCAGGGCCACGCCGGGGCGCCCAGCAGCATCAGCAGTGCGGCCAGCTGCGCCAGCTCCACCGGCCGCCACTGGCCGCGCCGGGCGAGCCAGAACGCCCGCCCCAGCGCCAACGCCGCCGCCAGCCCGGCGGCCGCCATGCCCCAGCCGAGCCAGAGCCCGACCAGATAGATCATCATGGGCCCAAGCCCGAGGTTCACACGAAGAACGCTCTTCATCGGCGCTGCGCCCCTGGACAGGGCCCTCCCCCAGAGCAATGTTGACGCCATTAACATACAAGCAAAGTGAGCGGTGTCAACATTGGACTCTCCCTATCATCACGGCGACCTGCGCGCCGCTTTGCTGGACCAGGCCGATGCGCTGCTGGATGCCGGCGGCGATGGCGCGGTCAGCCTGCGGGAGGTGGCGCGTGCCGCCGGCGTCTCGGCTACCGCCGCCTATCGCCATTTCGCGGACAAGGAATCGCTGCTGGCAGCCTTGGCCGCCCGGCACTACGCCGAATTCGGCCAAATCCTGGCGGGGGCGCCGCTGGCGGAAATGGGCCGCGCCTATATCCGCTTCGCCCTGGCGCGGCCGGGGCGGTTCCGGCTGATGTTCGGCCCGCTGCTGGCCCATGCGGGGGCGCATCCGGACCTCGCGGCCGCTTCCGGCGCCGCCTTCGCGGCGCTCAGCGCCGCCGCACCCTCTCCGGACGACGCCTTGCGCGCCTGGGGCCTGGTGCATGGCTTGGCGCATCTGCTGCTGGACGGCGCGGTCCGGCCGCCGGATGTGGACGCGCTGGTCGCGCGGCTGATCGCCTAGTTGGCGTCGCGCCGGGCGGGGGCTATACCCCGCCCCCTTCCGACCAAGGCCGAAGGCATCCCATGGCGAATCCCCCCACCAGCATCCAGGACACGCCGGAGAAGGACGCCGATGTCGGTGGCATCGCCGCCGATCGCCTGCGCAGCATCATCGAGCGCGTGGAACGCCTGGAAGAAGAGAAGAAGGCCCTGTCCGGCGACATCAAGGACATCATGCAGGAGGCCAAGTCGGCCGGCTTCGATGCCAAGGTGATCCGCCAGATCATTTCCATCCGCAAGAAGGAACCGGCCGAGGTGGAGGAGCAGGAGACCCTGCTCGACCTCTACCGCCGCGCTTTGGGCATGTAGCAACCCCGGCGCGTCCCGGGCCGTTCTTCCCCTGACAGTCAGAGGAGACACGGCCATGACCACCCAAACCGATCCCGCCGCCGCCCGCGCCAAGGCGCTGGAGATGATCAAGGACATCCGCATGGCCATGCTGGTCACCCACGACGCCGTGGGCGGCCTGCGGGCCAGGCCGATGCAGGCGCTGCGCGCGGATGGCGATGGCACGCTCTGGTTTTTCACCCAGGGCCATACCGGCAAGACCAGCGAGATCGCGGCCGACCGCGAGGTGCTGCTGACCTATGCCAACCCCGACAACCAGGATTACGTCGCCGTGCAGGGCACCGCCGCGGTGCGCCATGACCCGGCGATGGCTGAACGGCTCTGGACGGAGGAGGCCCGCGCCTGGTTCCCCGATGGCCCCACCAGCCCCGATCTGGCGCTGCTGCAGGTGACGGCGACCTCGGCCGAATATTGGGATGCGCGCTCCGGCGCCATGGCCGGGCTGTTCGGCGCGGTGCGGGCCGCCTGGACCGGGGAATCGGAACAGACGGCCGAAGAAGGCAAGGTCCGGTTCTGACCCGTCAGTAGAGGGCGGCGATTGCGGCCTCATGGGCGGCCAGTACGGCGCGCCGCCTGACCCTCGAGGTCGGCGTCAACAACCCGTTCTCCACGGTGAAGGTGGGCACGATGGCATGCCTGCGGATGCGTTCCACCGGCGCCAGCCGGGGGTTGACGCGGTTCACGGCAGCGGCAACATCGGCGCCCTCGGCCGGGACCAGCAAGGCGACGATGCCGGCGCGGCCTTCGCCGGCGACCACGGCCTGGGCGATCTCCGGTTCGGCCGTCAGCAGCCCCTCGATCTTGGCCGGGCTGACCATGTCGCCGCCGAGCGTCTTGATGAAATCCCGCTTGCGATCGGTGATGACCAGCCGGTCCCGGTCCCGGAACCCGACATCGCCGGTATGCAGCCAGCCGTCCCGGATCGCCTCGGCGGTGGCCTCGGGGTCGTTCCAATAGCCGTCCATGACCAGGTCGCCGCGCACCAGCAGCTCGCCATCCGCGGCGAAGCGCGCCTCGACCCCCGGCAGCGGCGGGCCGACGCTGCGGCGGTGATTGTCCCAGGGCAGGTTGACGCTGATCACCGGCCCGGCCTCGGTCTGGCCATAGCCTTGCAGCACCGGCACGCCGAGGGCGAGGAAGAACCCCGAGAGATCCGGGTCCAGCCGCGCGCCGCCCGAGACCAGCGCCACCAGCCGCCCGCCGAAGCGCGCGCGGATTTTTGCGCGCACCATCCGGTCCAGCAGCATGTCCAGCGCCTTTTCCCAGGGCGCGAGCTTCGGCCCGTCCATCCGCCGCAGCCCCTGTGCCACCGCGCGGTCGAACAGCCAGCGGGCCAGCGCGCCCTGCTTGTTGCGCTGGGCCAGGATGCGGGCGCGAAAAACCTCGAACAGCCGGGGCACCGCGGTCACGATGCTGGGGCCGATCTCCGCCAATTCCTGCGCCAGCCGGTCGGCGCCGCGGGAATAGACCACCTCGATCCCCAGCGAGGGCAGCAGGAAACAGCCCACGGTATGCTCATAGGAATGCGAGAGCGGCAGGAAGCTGAGGTAGCAGGTCCCTTCCAGATGCAGCCGGCGGGCGATCGCCGCGACCCCGGCGCGATTGGCGAGCAAGGCCCGGTGCGGCTGCATCACCCCCTTGGGCAGCCCGCCGGTGCCGCTGGTATAGACGAGGCAGGCGAGGCGGCCCGGCGGGATCGCCTCGGCCTCGGCCATCAGCATGGCGGCATCGGCCGGCGTCGCATCCGCCTGCGACCAGCCGTGCCAGCCCGGCGCCGCCTCCATGCAGAGCCGCAGATCCAGCCCCGCGGTCGCCGCCTGGTCGATGGTGGCGGCCAGCCGGGCCGTGGAAACGATCGCCGCCCTGGCCCCGGAATCCCGCAGCACATGCGCATGATCGGCGATGGTGCTGGTCACGTAGCTCGGCACCGGCACCGCGCCGATCGCCATCAGCGCGGTATCGGCGATGGGAAACTCCGGGCGGCTTTCCGCGACCAGCAGCACCCGGTCGCCGGGCGAGACCCCTTGCGCCCGCAGCCAGGCGGCAATCCGCGCCACCGACAGCGCGAATTCCCCCCAGGACATCGCCTGCCAGCGCCCGTCCTGCCAGGCGCGCAGCATCGGCCGGTCCGGCCAGCGCCGGGCGCAATCGAACAGCATCGCCGGCAGGCTGTTCCATTCGTTTTCCGCCACACACGTCTCCGTCCCGGCCGCGACCGGCTTGGCCCGGCCGTCAGCGCGCTTATATCGAAGGGAACCCCAGTCGGATGCCAGAGCCACCGTGACCCATCCCAACGTCCAGCCGATCCCCCGCGATGCCACACTCCAGGGCGGGGGCGCCGCCGAGGCGCTGCCGGCCTGGGACCTGTCGGACCTCTACGCCGGCTTCGACGACCCGAGGCTGGCCGCCGACCTCGACCGGGTGGAGGAAGAGGCCCGCGCCTTCCGCGCGACCTATGTCGACAAGCTCGCCACCCTCTCGGGCGACGCCCTGGCCCTGGCGCTGGATGCCTTTGAGCGGATGGAGGAGGTGCTCGGCCGCGTCATGTCCTTCGCCGGGCTGAAATTCTCCGAGAATGCGGAGGATGGCGAGAACGGCCGCTTCTACCAGACCATGCAGGAGCGGGGGACGGCGATCTCCTCCCACATGCTGTTCTTCACCCTGGAGCTGAACCGCATCGAGGATGCGGTGCTGGAGGAGAAATTCGCGGCCTCCGCCGCGCTGTCCCGTTTTCGGCCCTGGCTGCGCGACCTGCGCGTCTTCCGCCCGCACCAGCTGGACGACGAGCTGGAACGCCTGCTGCACGAGAAGGAGGTCACCGGCCGCAGCGCCTGGAACCGGCTGTTCGACGAGACCGTCGCCGGCATGCGGGTCAAGGTCGGCGAGGAATCCCTGACCGTCTCCGCCGCGCTGAACAAGCTGTCGGACGCCGACCGTTCGGTGCGCGCCGCCGCGGCCGTGGGCATTTCCGCGGCCTTCGGCGAACGCCAGAAACTCTTCTCGTTGATCACCAATACGCTGGCCAAGGACAAGCAGATCATCGACGACTGGCGCCACTACCCGCGCCCCGCTTCTTCCCGCAACCGCGCCAATATGGTGGAGGATGAGGTCGTCGATGCGCTGGTCTCGGCGGTCGAGGCTGCCTATCCGCGCCTCGCCCATCGCTACTATGCGCTGAAGGCGAAATGGCTGGGCCTGGAAAAGCTGCAGCATTGGGACCGCAACGCGCCGCTGCCGGATGAGGATGACAGCAAGATCCCCTGGCCGGTGGCGACCAGGCGGGTGCTGGATGCCTATGCCGGCTTCTCGCCGGAACTGGCCAAGGTGGGCCAGCGCTTCTTCGATCATGCCTGGATCGACGCGGCGCCGCGCCCCGGCAAATCCGGCGGCGCCTTCGCGCATCCGACGGTGCCTTCGGCGCATCCCTATCTGCTGCTGAACTACCACGGCAAGACGCGGGACGTGATGACGCTCGCGCATGAACTCGGCCATGGCGTCCACCAGGTGCTGGCGGCGGAACAGGGCTATCTGATGAGCGGCACGCCGCTGACCCTGGCCGAGACCGCCAGCGTTTTTGGCGAGATGATGACCTTTCGTTCCGTGCTCGATGCCACCAGCGATGTTCGCAAGCGGCGCGCCCTGCTGGCCGGCAAGGTCGAGGACATGCTGAACACCGTCGTCCGCCAGATCGCCTTCTACCAGTTCGAGACCGCGCTGCACGACGAACGCCGCAAGGGCGAGCTGACCCCCGAACGCATCGGCGAGATCTGGATGGAGGTGCAATACCGCAGCCTCGGTCCCGCCTTCGAGTTCACGCCGGATTATGCGATCTATTGGGCCTATATCCCGCACTTCGTGCACACGCCCTTCTATGTCTACGCCTATGCCTTCGGCGATTGCCTGGTGAACGCGCTCTACGGCGTGTTCCAGGAGGGCGGCATTCCCGACTTCCAGCAGAAGTATCTGGACCTGCTGCGCGCCGGCGGCACCAAGCGGCACAAGGAACTGCTGGCGCCCTTCGGGCTCGATGCCTCCAACCCCGCCTTCTGGGCCAAGGGTCTCGATGTGATCTCCGGCTTCATCGACGAGCTCGAGCACGAGCCGACATGAGCGGCAGCAATATCTTTGGCGAGATGCGGCGCATGGTCCGCACCTCGGGCGCGGTCGGCGGCATCGCCGCCCGCGTCGCCGGGGCACGCTACCTCGGCATCAAGACCGACAAGGCGGCGCATGCCGAAGACCTCAAGGCGCTGCTGGGCGGGCTGAAGGGCCCGCTGATGAAGGTGGCGCAGTTCCTCTCCACCGTGCCAGATGCGCTGCCGGCGGAATATGCCGCCGAGCTTGCGACCCTGCAGGCCAATGCGCCGCCGATGGGCTGGGCCTTCGTGCGCCGCCGCATGGCCAGCGAATTGGGGCCGCAATGGCAGTCCCGCTTCGCAAGCTTTTCGCAGGAGGCGGCGGCGGCGGCCTCGCTCGGCCAGGTGCATCGCGCGACCCTGCCCGACGGCCGCGACGTTGCCTGCAAGCTGCAATACCCCGACATGGCCAGCGTCGTGGAGGCCGACCTCAAGCAGGTGAAACTCGCCATCTCGCTCTACGGGCGCATGGACACCGCGATCAAGAATCACGAGGTCTATGACGAACTCGCCGCCCGCCTGCGCGAGGAGCTGGACTATACGCGTGAGGCCGCGCAGATGCGGCTCTACGGCAATATGCTGCGCGACACGCCGGAGGTGACGGTGCCGGTCCCGGTGCCGGAATTTTCCACCAACCGGCTGCTGACCATGAGCTGGGTCGAAGGCGGCTCCCTGCAGAAACGGCTGGAGGAGAACCCGCCGCCCGAGGAACGCGCCGCCTATGCCCGCGGGCTGTTCCTCGCCTACTATTTGCCCTTCTACCGCTATGGCGTGATCCACGGCGATCCGCACCTGGGCAACTACCAGGCGCGGCCGGGGCGGGATGGGGTGAACCTGCTCGACTACGGCGCCATCCGCGTCTTCCCGCCGAAATTCGTGAGCGGCGTGATCATGCTCTACGAAGCCGTGCGCGACAGCGACGAGGACAAGGCCGCCGAAGCCTATCGCATCTGGGGTTTTGCCAATCTGTCGCGCGAGACGATGCAGGTGCTCTCGGTCTGGGCGCGCTTTCTCTACGAGCCGCTGATGCAGGACCGGGTCCGGCCGATCCAGGAAAACGACGACCCGCAATTCGGCCGCAAGATCGCCGAAGAGGTCCATGCCGGGCTGAAGAAGAGCGGCGGCGTCACCGTGCCGCGCGAATTCGTGCTGATGGATCGCGCGGCGATCGGCCTCGGCAGCGTCTTCCTGCGGCTGAAAGCGGAGGTCAACTGGCATCGGATGTTCGAGGAACTGACCCACGACCTGAAGGAGGCCGAGGTCGCCGAACGCCAGGCCGCGGCGCTGGCCGAGGCGGGGGTGCCGGCGGCGCTGTGAGCTGCCGTCAAACCCGGCCAGGAGCGGTCAGTAAGACTCATAAACACAGGTAAACTGTCATCACCCCTTCGCCGAGCGGGACCTAGCTTCCGCCTCGGACGCGCAAGGAGGCTCGCGATGACATCCCTTCTCCTGACCCGACGGCAGACGCTGGCCGGCGTTGCCGCCGCCGGCAGCGCCATCGGCCTCGGCACCGGCTTCGATGCCCGTGCCGCCACCGACCCAGCCGCCCGGCCGCGGCTGCGGATCGGCATGTCCGGCTTCCCGCCGGCGGTGGAGCCGGTGCTCTACAACCACACCGCGACGCGCCGCGTGGTGCCGCAGATCTTCGACACGCTCATCGCCTTCGACCATGCCGAGAACATGGCGCTGCGGCCGGCGCTCGCCGAAAGCTGGCAGCGGCAGGATGCGCGTTCGCTGCGCCTCAGGCTGCGCCAGGGCGTGACCTTCCACGACGGCAGCCCCTTCACCGCCGCAGATGTGGCCTTCAGCCTCGGCCTCGATCATCTGCTCGGGCCCGGCCGCGCCGGCCGTTCGGTCGCGATGCAGACGCTGGAGCGGCTGGACCGTGTCGAGGTGATCGATCCGCATACCGTCGTCATCCATGCCAAGGGCGATGACGCGCTGCTGGAACAGCGGCTGGCCGCCTGGTGCGCGGAGATCGTCGGCAAGCGCGCCTTCGATGCCGCCGGCTCCTGGGACCGCTGGACCGCCGCACCGGTCGGCACCGGCCCCTATCGCATCGTCTCGCAGAGCCTCGACGTCAACCTCATGCTCGCCTCGCATGACGCCTATTGGGGCGGGCGGCCGCCGTTCGAGAGCATCGACTTCCGCATCCTCCCCGAGACAGCGGCGCGCATCAACGGGCTGCTGACCGGCGAACTCGACTTCATCACCGACCTGCCGCCCGATCACTTCGCCGAGGTGGAGGCCCGCCCCGATCTGGAGGTCAGCGGCGGCGCGGTGCAGAACATCCGTTTCCTGGTGCTCGATTCCGGCGCGCCCGCCTTGCGCGACCCGCGCATGCGCCGGGCCATGAGCCTCGCTCTCGACCGCAAGCTGTTCCTGGAAACGCTCTGGGCCAATCGCGTGCCCGCGCCCAACGGCTTCCAGCTGTCGAGCTTCGGCAGCGGCCATATCGAGGACTTCCCGGCCCTCGCCCATGATCCCGAACAGGCCCGTGCGCTGGTGAAGGCCGCAGGCTACAATGGGGAGCCGATCCCCTACCGGCTGCTCAACAACTACTACCCGAACCAGGTCGCCGGCGCCCAGGTGATGATCGAGATGTGGCGCGCAGTCGGCATCAAGGTCGAGATCGAGATGATGGAGAATTTCTCCCAGATCCAGCGCCAGCCGGTGCATGCGATCTACGACACCTCCTCGACCGCGGTCTTCCCCGACCACCTCGGCCATGCCTGGCGCGAATTCGGCCCGAGTGGCACGCTGCCGCAGCGCGTCGGCATCTCGACCAATGCCGAATACCAGGCGCTCGGCACCCGGCTACAGGACGTCTTCGAACCCCAGGAACGTCGGCAGATCCTCCGCCGCATGCTCGAAATCCTCGACCATGACGATCCGCCCTGCGTCATCCTGCATGTCTCCGGCCAGTTCTACGCCAAGCGCCGCGACATCCCCTGGCTGCCCGGGCAGACGCTCGACCTCAACTTCGGCCCGTCCAATGCGGCCTTTGCACGAGGCTGACCGGCATGCCCGATGACAGGACGCCGCCTCGCGGGCGCGAGGCGGCGCGACTTGGCGCGGCGCGGCAGCAGACCATCCTGTCGCTGCTGTCGGGCGGCGATTTCGTCGCGGTCGGCGATCTTGCCGGGCAGCTCGGCGTCTCGCAGGAGACGATCCGGCGCGACATCCGCCTGCTGGAGGAAGCGGGCCGGCTGCGCCGCGTGCATGGCGGCGCGGCCCCGCCTGGCCCGATCGACCTGAGCGCCCGCCGCCCGGTGACCGAGCGGCTGGAGGTCGAACGCGCCGCCAAGACGCTGGCGGCACAGGCGGCGCTGCCCCTGTTCGAGACCGGCATGGACATCTTCCTCGGCGGCAGCTCCACCATGCTGCTGCTCGCCGAGGAACTCGCGCAGCATGGCCCGGCGCTGTCGGCGACGACGAACATGATCGACATCGCAACCGTGCTCGCCGCCGCCGGGCGTTTCCGGGTGACGCTGCTCGGCGGCGTGCTGAAACCCGCGACGCATACGCTGGTCGGGCCGGATGTGCTGGCGGCGCTGGAACGGCGGGTCTTCGACCTCTCCGTCTGCGGCGCCAGCGCCGTGCATCCGCGGCATGGCATTCTCGGCCCGTCGGAATGGCATGCGGCGATCGGGGCGGCGGTGGCGGGGCGGTCGCATCGGTTCGCGATCGTGGCGGATGCGACCAAGTTCGGGCGCAGCGATGCGCATGTGGTGCAGCCGCTCGGCGGCATCGCCGCCTTCGCGAGCGATGCGCCGCCGGGGCCGGAGCTTGCCGCCGCGCTGCGGGATGCGGGGACGGCGGTGCTGTTGCCGGGCGCGCGGCTCGGGCCGGCGGCGGCTTCGTCTGGTGCGCGTCGCGCGGCGGGTGGAAGGACGTCGCCCTCCCACCACACCCTCCTGCCAGGAAACTGAATGTCCTGGACCTTCCCCTGGATCACGAGATCGCTCCGACCGGACCGATTTCGTGATCCATAAGTATTTGATTCCAGAGCAAGAAATCCGTTCAGGCGATTCCGCCTGAGCGGATATTGCTCTAGTGTCCCGAACCAGAAGTTCGCCTGATTGATTATCATGCCGGCATCGGTAGGTGTCGCAGACAGAAGCGCTCGATGCTGGCGAGGATGTCGTTGGCGGATTTGGTCCAGCGGAACGGCTTGGG
>Ga0255334_1000692_pt1 | contig 22365 bp, 22 predicted proteins | sample EtOH5_35cm_T3_12_FD_202080 | JGI IMG/M metagenome (GOLD analysis project Ga0255334, IMG submission 202080) | Sandy soil microbial communities from University of British Columbia, Vancouver, Canada - EtOH5_35cm_T3_129 | ecosystem: Engineered > Artificial ecosystem > Sand microcosm > Unclassified ... | reverse complement strand
GCGCCAATCTCATGCACGGGGAATGACCCCCAAGCGCTCTGCGGCGACCCTCTCCCAGCTACCGACGCGCAACCTTAGCCAGGAGGCGCGCCGGTGAGTGGAGGAGTTACAAGCTTGGCCCAGACGGGCGCGGTGCGCCACGATCCGCGTCGCGGCGCGATCCTGATGCTGATCTCCTGCGCGCTGTTCGTGGTGATGGGGGCGCTGGTGAAGGCGCTGTCCGAACGGCTGCCCTGGCCCGAGATCATGTTCTTCCGCTGTGTCACCGGCATTCCGCTGATCCTGGCGCTGTCGATGCGGCGCGGGCGGCCGAACCTGTTGACGCGGCGCTTCCGCCAGCACCTCGGGCGCGCCTGCACCGGGCTCATGGCCATGAGCTGCTCGTTCTTCGCGCTGACCGTGCTGCCCTTGGCCGAGCAGACGGCGCTGTCCTACACGACGCCGGTCTTCGTTACGATCCTGGCCATTCCTTTCCTCGGCGAAAGGCCCGGGCCCGCGCGCTGGGTGGCGGTGGGGGCGGGGTTCTGCGGCATCATGATCATCGCGCTGGGGCAGGGCGCCTTTCTGGGGGGCGAGGCGCGGGACGCGCTCTATCTGCTCGGCTTCATCGCCGCGGTCAGCCAGGGCGTCTTCGCCGCGGTCACCACCATGCTGGTGCGCAGCCTCTCGGCGACCGAGGCCAGCGCCACCATCGTGCTGTGGCAGAGCCTGCTGATGAGCGCACTGACCGCGATCGCGCTGCCCTTCGTCTGGGTCGCGCCGCAGCCGAGCGACGTCCTGCTGCTGATCGGGCTCGGCGTGTTCGGCGGCATGGGGCAATGGCTGCTGACCGAGGCCTGGGCCTCGGCGCAGGTCTCGGCGGTGGCGCCTTTCTCTTATACCGCGCTGCTCTGGGCTGCGCTGGCGGGATGGCTGGTCTGGGGCGAGATGCCAGGGCTCTGGACCTGGGTCGGCGCTGCCTTGATCGTGGTCGCCGGGCTCGCGATGTTGCGGGTGGAGATGCGAGGGAGCCGGCGGACGACATGAAGCAGTTGCAGCACGACCGCAACGACGACCTGGCCCCGGGCGTGTTGCAGCAGGTGGCGCCGGGCATAAGGCGGGTGCTTTGCCCCAATCCCTCGCCCTTCACCTTCCGCGGCACCAATACCTGGATCATCGGGCAGGGTTCGGTCGCGGTGATCGATCCGGGGCCGGTGGTGCCCAGCCACCAGGCCGCGATCCTGGCCGCGCTGTCGGGCGAAACGGTCTCGCATGTGGTGATCACCCATACCCATCACGACCATTCGCCGGGCACGCCGGGCCTAGTGGCGGCGACCGGGGCGGCCACCGTCGGCTTCGGCCCGCACATGACCCCGAAATCTGAGGAAGTGGGCGAGGGCGGCGACCATCACTTCCACCCGGAGATCACCCTTCCCGACGGCGGGGTGCTGCAGGGCGAGGGGTGGCGCCTGACCGCCGCCCATACGCCGGGCCATTGCGGCAATCACATCTGCCTCGGCGTCGAGGGCGCGGGCGAGCCGGGGACGCTGGTCTCCGGCGACCATGTGATGTCCTGGAGCACGACCATCGTGAGCCCGCCGGACGGCGCCATGGCCGCCTATATGGACAGTCTTGAACGGCTGCTGACGCGCAGCGGCGACCGGGTCTACCTGCCCGGGCATGGGCCGGTGCTGCATGATCCGCTGGCCTATGTGTCGGGGCTGCTGGAGCATCGGCGGGAACGCGAGGGCGCGGTGTTCGAGGCGCTTTCGGCCGCGCCCAAGCGGATGGAGCAGCTGGTCGCCGCGGTCTATGGCGGGATCGACGAGCGGCTGGTGCGGGCGGCGGCGCGCAGCCTGCTCGCGCATCTGCAGAAGCTGCGTGACGACGGCCTGGCCGCGGAAGAGCCCGGCGGTGCCTGGGTCCGTATCTAGCCCAGACGTCCCACGGGCCGGGTTGAACGGCATGCATCCAGGGCGAAGGTCCAGGGGCATCCATCCTGGCGATTGACATGCCGCGGATCCGAAACCTGGCCTGCCGATGCTCTCCCGGGGTGCGTCGGTATAAGGCCGAAAGGGCCAGGCCCGCCCGCTGAAATTCTCAGCAGGAGCCCTTCGCATGCCATCCCTCGAAACCTATCGCAAATACGCCAAGCTGCTGGTCCGCTGGCATCGCGAAGGCAATTATTCAGTCGGTGAAAAGCTCCGGCTGCTGGAGCGCTACCGGCATCTGACCGATCGCGAGATCCTCGACATGCCAATGCGGCTTACGCTGGCGCAGGAGATCGTGGCGGTTGAGGCGGGCTTCGGGAACTGGGCCGCGTTGAAGGCGGCACCCAATCGACCATCGCAGCCTTCGGGGGCGGAGGCCGCAGAACCACGGCTGATGGCTGCCATTCCATCCTGTTCGTCCGCGATGTCGCCCTGGCCGCGGCCTTCTACGAGACAAAGCTCGGTTTCAGGGGGGATTCCCTCCACGGCAACCCGCCATTCTATGGCTCGGTTTCCCGCGACCGGCTGTGCCTGCATCTCCGTCATGTCGGCCAGCCAAATTTCGTCGAACTGGCGGCGCGGGAGCCGTCGCTCATTCTTGCGACGATCGAGGTGAGCAACGTGAAGGCGCTGTTCGAGGAGTTCGGCCTGCGCGACGTCGCCTTCGCGCAGAAGCTCGTCAGACAGGCATGGGGCGGTACGGATTTCCACATCCGCGATCCGGACGGGAATGTCGTCTCCTTCGTTCAGTACCGGATTTCATCCGGCCATGCACCGCGGTGGGAGGGCTTGCCCTCCCACACCCTCCCACCAGGAAACTGAGAGTTTCCTGGACCTTCCTCTTAGAAGGGGGAAGTGCAGAAACACCTTGTTTCTGCTGGGGTGATCGAGCGGCAAAACCCCCTCGATCTTTTTTACCCTACCCTCGCCTCGGATCGAACCGCAGCAGCCGCAGCGCATTGGCGGTGACCAGCACCGTCGCCCCGGTATCCGCCAGGATCGCCATCCAGAGTGGTGTCGCCCCCACCAGCGTGGTCGCCAGGAACACCCCCTTCAGCCCCAGCGCCAGCCCGATGTTCTGCCAGATATTGGCCAGCGTCGCCCGCGACAGCCGCACCATCTCCGCCACCCCGCCGACGCGGTTCTTCAGCAGCGCCGCATCGGCGGTTTCCAGCGCGACATCGGTGCCGGCGCCCATGGCGATGCCGACCGAGGCGGCGGCCAGCGCCGGAGCGTCATTGATGCCATCCCCGACCATGGCGACCGGCCCCTGACGCCGCAAGGCGGCGATGGCTTCCAGCTTCGCCTCCGGCAGAAGCTCCGCCCGGGCCTCCAGCCCGAGCCCCTCGGCGATGGCCGTGGCGGCGCGGGCGTTGTCGCCGCTGAGCATCACCGCGGTGATGCCCAGTGCGCGCAGGCTTCGCAGCCCTTCGGCGGCGTCGGCGCGGGGTTCGTCGCGTAGCGCGATCAGCCCGAGCATGCGCTTGCCGGCGCTGACCACGACGACGGTCTTGCCCTCGGCTTCCCAGGCATCGATCCGGTCGCGGAGTTCCATGGGCACCTCGGCCGCCTCGGCGGCATGGCGGGGGGAGCCGACCGAGACGAAGCCGAACAGCAGCCGCGCCGAGACCGCCTTGCCGGGGGTCGCGCTGCCGCCACCGAAGGTCTGGGGCAGGTCCAGGCCGCGTTGCCGCGCCTCGGCGACGATGGCGCGGCCGAGGGGGTGGCTGGCGCCAAGCTCCACGGCCGCGGCCTTGGCCAGCACCTCTTCCTCGGCCTCGGTGACCGCCAGTATGTCGGTGACCTCGGGCTGGCCCATGGTCAGGGTTCCGGTTTTGTCGAAGGCGATGGTGCGGACCCGGCCCAGTGTTTCCAGCGCCGCCCCCCCCTTGATCAGCAGGCCGTGCCGCGCCGCGGTCGCAAGGCCGGAGGCGATGGCCGCCGGCGTCGAGATCACCAGGGCGCAGGGGCAGGCGATCAGCAGCACCGCCAGCCCGCGATAGACCCAGGTGAACCCGTCGGCCCCGAAGGCCAGTGGCGGCACCAGGACGACCAGCGCCGAGACCAGCATGGCGGCCGGCGTGTACCAGCGGCTGAAGCGGTCGATGAAGCGCGCGGTCGGCGCCTTCGCGCCTTGGGCCTGTTCGACCAGGTGGATGATGCGGGCGATGGTGTTGTCGGCGGCGGCGCGGGTGATTTCGACGCGCAGCTCCGCATTGGCATTGATGCTGCCGGCGAAGACAGAGGCGCCCGGGGCCTTGGCGACAGGCTGGGACTCCCCGGTGACCGGGGCCTCGTCCAGTTCCGACATGCCCTCGATGATGATCCCGTCCGATGGCACGCGATCGCCGGGCCGGATCATCACGATATCGCCGACCCGCAAGGCCGCGGCCGGGACGGTGACGATCCTGCCGGCCTCCAGCCGATGGGCGCTGCGCGGGAGGAGGTTCACGAGCCCCTTGATCCCGGCGCGGGCGCGTTCGGCGGCGACGCCTTCCAGCACCTCGCCGACCGCGAAGAGGAAGACCACGACCGCCGCTTCCCCGGCCTGGCCGATGGCGATGGCGCCGATGGCGGCGACCGACATCAGGGTCTCGATGCTGAAGGGCGTGCCGGAGACCGCGCCCGCGACCGCCCGGCGGCCGATCGGCAGCAGCCCGGCCAGCGCGGCCAGGGCAAAGCCCCAATGCGCCGAAGCCGGCACCGCCAGCGCAAGGAGTTCGGCCGCCGCCAGCAGTGCGCCGGTCAGCAGCACGAGCCGGCCCTTGGAGGAGGCCCACCAGGGCCCGCTGATCGGGGCGTGGTCATGCCCATGCCCATGCCCATGCTGGCCGGCCGCGGACCCCGCGCCGGGCGCGTCATGGGGGGTGTAGCCGAGCGCCCGGATCTTCGCCTCGATGGTTCCGCGCGAGGTCCGGTCGGCATCGAGGGTCAGGGAGAGGGACTGCAGGCTGTAGCTGACCTCGACATCGCCGACGCCGGGCAGGCGGGTCATCGCGGTCTCGATCTTCGCCGCGCAGGCGCCGCAATCCATGCCTTCGATATGCAGCTTCAAAAGGCTGGCCGTGGCCATGGTGTCACCTCGACAGTTCGATGTGACGTCCCATATGCACCCTGTAGCAACTGCAGGGTCAAGGCCATGGCGCGCGGTCATCTGCCGATCGGAGAATTGGCGTTGCGGACGAGCACGAGGGTCGAGACCATCCGCTACTACGAGCGGATCGGGCTGTTGGCGGCGCCGGAACGAACGCCGGGGAATTACCGCGCCTATGCGCCGGAACACCTCGGCCGGCTGAGCTTCATTCGCCGGTCGCGCGATCTCGGCTTCTCGCTGGACCAGATTCGGGCCCTGCTCGACCTTGCCGATCAGCGCGACCGGTCCTGCGAGGCGGTGGATGCGATCGCCAAGGCGCATCGTGCCGAGGTCGATCGCAAGATCGCCGATCTGCGGGCGTTGCGAAGCGAACTCGACAGCATGATCGACCAATGCGGCTGCGGCACCGTGGCCGAATGCCGGATCATCGAGGCGCTGTCGCCCTGATCGGGTTATTGCGCGCAAGGGGACGGCGGGCGCCCCGGCCGGGGATCAGGGGGCGGCGCCGGGCCGCAGATAGGCGATGACCATGTCGCCGATCAGCGTCTCATAGGCCTTGATCCGATCCTCGGCGAACATGTCCCCGGCGAAGGCGGCCGACAGCGTCCAGCGATTGGCACAGTAGAAATACCCGAGCCCGGACAGAGCGACATAGACCCCGACCGCATCGATATCGGCGCGGAACACCCCCTGTTCCCGCCCGGCCCGCAGCAACTCGTCCATCACCGCAAACAACGCGCCATAGAGGCTGCGGACCCCCGTCACCTCGCGCAGGTGGCGGGCGCGGTGCAGGTTCTCCTCGTTCATCAGCGCGGTGATCTCGGGCATCTCGCGAAAGCTGCGGAAGGTGTCGATCACCAGCTGGCGCATGCCCTCGACCGGGCCCAGGCCAGCCAGATGCGCATCGTTCTGACGCAGGCGATGGGTGGTGTAGATCCGCTCCAGCACCGCCCGGTACAGGCCTTCCTTGCTGCCGAAATGGTGGAAGACCAGCCCCTTCGCCGTGGTGGCCGCCCGCGCGATCCGGTCCATGCGGGCGCCGGCAAAACCATGTGCTGCGAATTCGGCGATGGCCGCGGCGATGATGCGCGTCCGCGCCGCCATCGGATCGCGAGTGGCGGCAGCGGTGGGCACGGGAGGGCGTTGACGTGCTGCCAAGATGCCGCCAGCATTGCCCAATAACTGACTAGTCGGTCAATACCTGAAACCGGCAGTCGCGGGGAATCCGACAGCACATGCGGCGCTACCTGCATCCCAGGGGAGCGGACGGGCGTGGTGCGTGTTTCAGCGTGGTGACGACGGAACATTCCGGCGTGCGGATCGGCGTCGACGTCGGCGGCACCTTCACCGATGTGGTGATGGCGCTTCCGGACGGGCGGCTGCATGTCAACAAGACCTCGACCACCCCCGCCGATCCCGGCGAGGGCGTGATCGCCGGCATCGCCGCCGTGCTGGCCCAGGCCGGCATCGCCGCCGATGCGGTCGCCGAGGTCGTGCATGGCACCACCGTCGCCTCCAACACGATTTTGCAGAAGGCGGGCGCGCGCACCGGGCTGCTGACCACGCGCGGCTTTCGCGACGTGCTGGAAATCGGCCGCATCCGCACCCCCGGCATGTTCGACATGCGCTGGCGCAAGCCCGAACCGCTGGTGCCCCGCCGCTGGCGGCTGGAAGCCCATGAACGCATCGGCGCCAGCGGCGCCGTGGTGCAGCCGCTGGACGAGGACAGCGTCCGCGCCGCCGCCGCGATGTTTGTGAATGAGGGGCTGGAGGCGGTGGCGATCTGCTTCCTCAACAGCTACTGCAACCCCGCGCATGAACGCCGCGCCGCCGCCATCCTGGCCGAGGCGGCGCCGGGGCTGCTGCTCACCGCCTCCTGCGACGTGCTGCCGGAGATCAAGGAATACGAGCGCACCAGCACCGCCGTGGTGAACGCCTATCTGCTGCCGAACATGCGGGTCTATCTGTCGCGGCTGCAGGAACGGCTGGCGGGCCTCGGGATCGCGGCACCGGTACAGGTCATGGCCTCCAACGGCGGGATGATCGGGCTGGACACCGCGCGGATGCGGCCGGTCTTCGCGGTGGGCTCGGGGCCGGCGGGGGGTGTCGCGGGGGCGGCGCGGCTGGGCGAGGCGACGGGCGCGCGCGACCTGATCGTCTTCGACATGGGCGGCACCACCGCCAAGGCCTCGATAATCCAGGACGGGCAGCCGTCGCTGGTGACGGAATATGAATTCCGCGACGGCATCTCCTCCCCCAGCCGCTTCACCAAGGGCGGCGGCTACATGCTGAAGGTGCCGGCGGTGGATATCGCCGAGGTCGGCTCGGGCGGCGGGTCCATCGCCCGCATCGATGCCGGCGGGCTGCTGGTGGTGGGGCCGGAAAGTGCCGGTGGCGACCCGGGCCCGGCCTGCTATGGCCGCGGCAATGCGCTGCCGACCGTGACCGACGCCAATATGGTGCTTGGGCTGCTGAACCCGCGGGCGCTGGCCGGCGGGTCGCTGAAGGTCGATCCGGAACTCTCCCGCCGCGCCATCGCCGAACATGTCGCGGGGCCGCTGGGCCTGCCGGTCGAGGCCGCCGCGCATGGCATCCGCCAGGTCGCCAATGCGAACATGGCCCGCGCGCTGCGGGCGGTGACGGTGGAACGCGGGCTGGACCCGCGCGACATGACCTTGATGGTCTTTGGCGGCGGCGGGCCGCTGCATGCCGTGGATGTCGCGCGGCTGCTGGGCATCCGCAGCGTGCTGGTCAGCCCGGTCGCCGGCGTCTTCGCCGCGGCCGGCATGCTGTCGGCCGATTGCGTGCAGGATTTCGTGCGGCCGGTGATGCTGCCGCTGGCCGGGGCGGCGCCGGCGGCGATCGCCGAAACCCTGGCCGCCATGGGCCAGGATGGCCGCGCGGCGCTGGCCGCCGAAGGCTACGACCCCGCCGCCGTGGTGCTGCGCTTTGCCGTGGATCTGCGCTTCCTGGGGCAATCCTCGCAGCTGACGGTGCCGTTTGCGCCGCCCTTCGATGCGGCGGCGCTGGGCGAGGCCTTCGGCGCGCTCTACGCCGAAACCTTCGGCCACCGGCCGGATGAGGCCAAGGAGCTGGTCAATCTGCGCCTGGCCGCGGTCGGCACCGGAACCCGGCTGCGCTTCGAGACCCTGACCCTGGATGCCCGCGCTTTGGCCGGGGCCGAGGGCAGCCGCGAGGTCAGCTTTCTCCGCAATGGCGCCAAACTGCCGACGCGGCTGCTGCCGCGCGATGCGGTCGGGGCCACGCCCATCGCCGGCCCCGCGATCATCGAAAGCTACGACACCACCATCGTGGTGCCGCCGGGCTGCAGCGCCGTCGCCGCCGTGGCCGGCTGCATCGCCATCACCATTGGCGCGGAGGGCGGCGATGCCTGACCACATCCCCCAGACATCCTCGGCGGAAGCCGATCCCATCACCTTCGCCGTGGTCAAGAACGCGCTGGATGCGATCGTGGACGAGGTCGCCTACACCGTCATCCGCACCGCGCGGTCGGAGATCGTGAAGGATGTGATGGATTACTCCGCCGCGATCTGCGATGCGCGCGGCGAAATGGTCGCCCAGGCCAAGACCATCGCCCAGCACCTGGGCGCGATCCCTGAGGCGATGGCCGCGGTGCAGGCGCGCTGGGCCGGGCGCCTGGCCGAGGGCGATGCGGTCATCATGAACGACCCCTACCTCGGCGGCATGCATCTGCCGGACATCTTCATGTTCTACCCGGTGTTCGGCGGGGCGGAGATTCTCGCCTGGGTGGTGGTGATCTGCCACCACACCGATGTCGGCGGCCGCGTGCCCGGATCGAATGCCGCCGACAGCACCGAGATCTTCCAGGAAGGCCTGCGCATCCCGCCGCTGAAGTTTTTCGTCGGCGGCGTGGCGGATGAGGCGCTGGAGGCGCTGATCGGCCTGAACGTCCGCGTGCCGGATCGCGTGCTGGGCGATCTGCGCGCGCAATACGCCGCCTGCAAGGTGGGGGCGCGGGAAATCCATCGCCTCGCCGGGCGCTATGGCGACGACGGGGTGCGCGGCTATTTCGACGCGTTGTTGGACTACGCCGAACGCATGGCCCGCGCCGAGATCGCGACCTGGCCCAAGGGCATTTTCCGCTTTACCGACCATATCGACAGCGACGGGCTGTCGGACGCGCCGGTGCCGCTCTCGGTCGCGATCACCGTGGAGGGCGATCATCTGCGCGTGGACTGGTCCGGATCCTCGCCGCAGGTGCGGGCGGCGATCAACAGCACGCTGTCCTTCACCAAATCCAACACCTTCCTGTCGGTGCGCTGCGCGCTGCGGGGCGAGATCCCGAACAATGCCGGCATTTTTCGCGCCATCACCGTGACCGCGCCCGAGGCCAGCGTGCTGAACCCGCGCGCCCCGGCGGCGGTGGCCGCACGCGCGCTGACCGGATATCGCGTCATGGACACGATGTTCGGCGCGCTGGCGCAGATCGTGCCGGACCTGATCCCCGCCGCCGGCGAGGGCGGCAATACCGTCGTCGCCATGGGCGGCCGGCATCCGGACAATTCGCCCTTCATCATGGTCGACATGATCAGCGGCTGCTGGGGCGGCCGCCCGGACCAGGATGGCATCGAGGCGATCACCAACCCGTCCCAGAACCTGTCCAACACCCCGGTCGAGGTACTGGAACGCCAGCACCCCGTGCGCGTCGAGGAATACGCGCTGGTGCCCGACAGCGGCGGCCCCGGCCGCTTCCGCGGCGGGCTGGGCCTGGCCCGGTCCTACCGCCTGCTGGCCGAGGAGGCGGTGCTGCAGCTGCGCTCCGATCGTGTCGCCTTCGCGCCCTATGGCCTCGACGGCGGAATGCCCGGCGGCTGTTCCGGCAATTGACTGGGGGAGGGCGAGGCGATGCGCGCCCTGCCGGGCAAGGTCACCATGATGCTGCGTCAGGGCGAGATCCTGCACCACCACCAGGCCGGTGGCGGCGGGCATGGCGATGCCTGGACGCGCGACCCCGAGGCCGTCGCCCGGGACATCTGGAATGGCAAGGTGAGCGCCGAGGCCGCGCGCGTTCACCATGGCGTCGTCGTCGATGCCGTCAGCGGCCGTCTTGACCCATCCGCAACCGACACCCTGCGCAAAAGGATCCAGCAGCCATGACCACCTCCTTCCATATCACCCGCCGTGCCGCGCTGATCGCCGGGGCGGGCGCCGTGCTGGTCGCGCCGCGCATCGCCCAGGCCGCCGATGCGCTGACCGTGCGCTGCGACTTCGCGCCCTGGGGCATCCAGGCGGCCCTGCATCTGGCCGAGGTCAATGGCTGGTTCCGCGAGGCCAACCTGACCGTGGACGTGCAGGATGGCCGCGGGTCGGGCAACACGCTGCAGCTGGTCAATGCCGGCCAGGTCGATGTCGGCCAGATCGCGGTCGGGCTGCTGCCGCAGGCGCGCGACAAGGGTGCGACGGTGCGCGCCATCACCTGTTTCGGCCGCCGCACCGATCTTGCCGTGATGGTCGACAAGGATGGCCCGCTGCACAAGCCCGCCGATTTCCGCGGCAAGACGCTGGTCTGCTTCGCGGCCTCGCCCTGGGCGCCCTATATCGATGCCTGGCTGGCGGCGGGCGGGCTGGATCGCAGCACCGTCAATCTGCAGCTGATCGATCCCGGCGCGATCTGGGGCACCTATGCCGCGCATCGCGCCGATGGGCTGATGTCGACGCTGCCCTCGGCGCTGCCCTCGGTCACCCGCACCCGGCCGAGCCGTGGCGTGCTGGCCGAGGAAGCGGGCATCACCTTCCCGAGCTACGGCCTGGTGGTGACCGACGCGACCCTGGGCAGCAAGCGCGAGGCGCTGAAGCGCCTGGTGGCGACGCAGCAGCGCGCCTGGGCGCAGATCAAGACCAAGGTCCAGGACGGCGTCGATGCCATGCTGAAGCAGCGCCCGGATGCGCGGCTGGACCCGGCCGTGCAGCGCGAACAGATCGAGCTGACCCTGGAATTCTTCGAGACCCCGGCGACCCGCGGCAGGCCGATCGGCTGGATGGCCGCCGAGGACTGGACCGCCGCGCTGCATTCGCTGGAAGCGGCGCAGTCGGTGCAGCCGGGCTGGGACATCAAGAACTACTACACGAACGACCTGATCACCGGCGCCTGATGCCGGCCTGCGTCGAGATCCTGTCGGCGGGGCGCGTCTATGCCTCGCCACGCGGCGCGGTGACGGCGCTGGCCGACGTGTCGCTGGCGGTCGAGGAAGGCGAGTTCCTCTCCCTCCTCGGCCCTTCCGGCTGCGGCAAGAGCACGCTGCTGAAATGCATCGCCGGGTTGGATGCGCCGAGCAGCGGCGAGATACGCGTGCGCGGAAAACCCCTGTCGGGGCCGCCGCGCGACATCGGCATGGTGTTCCAGCGCGATGTGCTGCTGGACTGGCGGACCATCCTGGAGAACGTCGTGCTGGCCGCGGAATTCCAGGGCCAGTCGCGGCGCGGCGCCAAGGGGCGGGCGCTGGCCGAACGGGCCATGCTGCTGCTGGAACGTTTTGGTATCGGCAGCTGCGCCGATCGCCACCCTTGGGAATTGTCGGGCGGGCAGCGGCAGCGCGCGGCGATCTGCCGGGCCTTGCTCTGCGAGCCGGAAATCCTGTTGATGGACGAACCCTTTGGCGCGCTGGATGCGATGACGCGCGACGATCTGAATGTGGAGCTGTCGCGCATCATGGGCGGCGGCGCGGAAGCGGAGGCAAGGACGGTGGTCTTCGTGACCCATTCGATCGCCGAGGCGGTGTTCCTGTCGGACCGCGTCGCGGTGATGTCGGCGGGGCCGGGGCGGGTCGCGCAGGTCTTTCCGATCGACCTGCCGCGGCCGCGGCCGTTGTCGGTGCGGGAATCGCCGGAATTCACCCGCCATGTCGCGGCGATCCGTGACCTGTTCACGCAGCTTGGCGTGGCGCAGCACTGATGCTGATCGCGCTCTGGCAACGCGCGGCGGGGCTGCGCGGCACGCTCGGCACCCTGCTGGTGCTGCTGTTGTTGTGGGAGGCCGCGGTCTGGTGGTTCGCCCCCCCGGTCATCCTGCTGCCGGCGCCAAGCGGCATCATCGCCGATTTCTTCCGCACGCCTGGCTACTACATGAAGCAGGCGTCGATGACCTTGTGGATCACGCTGGTCGGCTTTTCGCTGGCGACCGTGCTGGGGGTGGCGCTGGCGGTGGCCATCGTCAGCTCCCGCCTGCTGGACCGGGTGATCACCACGGTGCTGGTCATCATGAACAGCCTGCCGAAGGTGGCGCTGGCGCCCTTGTTCGTGATCTGGATGGGCATCGGCGCCGAGCCCAAGGTCGCCATCACCTTGTTGCTCGCGATCTTCGCGATCGTCGCGGATGTGGCGCTGGGCCTGCGTTCGGTCGATCCGGATGCGCTGGCGCTGGCGCGGGTGAACCATGCCAGCACCTGGGACATACTGACGAAGGTGCGGCTGCCCAATGCGCTGCCGGCGCTGTTCGTCGGCATGAAGGTCGCGATCAGCTTCGCGCTGGTCGGCGCCATCGTCGGCGAATTCGTCGGCGGCTCCGGCGGGTTGGGCTTCGTGATCCTGACGGCGCAGGGCCAGTTCGACACCACGCGGGTGTTCACGGCGCTGACCCTGCTCGGGATCATGGGTACCGTGTTGTTCTATGCGGTCGAAAGCGTCGAACGCCTGGCGGTGCCCTGGCATACCTCCCAGCGCAACAGCGCCGGGCACGGCAGATCAGGCTGACAGGGGCCCGGCGCAGCATGATGGTTTGTCATGCATGGGCAGGAAATTTGCGTTGTCAGTACTGCTGCGTTGCCAACAGAATGCCGCTCGATCACTGGCGGGACGTCGGCGACGTGGCGATGACGCGTCGTGGTGGCCGGCGAAATGCTGGTATAGTGTTCGTTCGGATCAATCCGATGCGGTGCGCGAGATGCCTCCCGTGATGCCATCCGTCGAAGGAGCAAGCTGATGGTCAAGCACGTCCGATGCGGCGAGTTCTTCGCCGGCGACGCCACGACGGCGGCAGCCGACTGGACCCTGTGTTTTGATGATGCCGGTGTCATCACCTATAGCGGCGCCACCAGCGCGGCGCCGCCGGTGGCGATCACCGATACCGTGCTCGATTATTCCGGCCTCTTCGTGATGCCTGGGCTGCACGACGTCCATACCCATCTCGCCTATGGGAATGCCAAGACCGAGGAGGACATCGACCTCTACCAGCCGATGGAATTCCGCGCGCTGCGCGGGCTGTTCTTCGCGCAGAAGGTGGTGGCGGCGGGCTATACCTCGATCTGCGCGCCGGGCGATGCCGGGCAGATCAGCCTCTCGGTGCGCGATTCCATCAACTTCGGCCTGTTCGAGGGACCGCGCGTCACCGCCGCCGGCCGCTACCTGACCACGCGCCAGGGGCTGACCGACTGGTACCCGACCTGGATCGGCGTGCCCGATACCTCGATCGGCCGGCTTGTCACCAGCAAGGAGGAGGCGGTCGAGGAAATCCGTGTCCAGGCCAAGAACGGTGTCGATTGCATCAAGCTGGCCATGGACGGCACCCAGACCCGTCCGGATGGTGAGTTGATCGCCGCCTTCAACCAGGACGAGACCAATACGATGGTCGAGGAGGCGCATCGCCTCGGCCGCAAGGTGGTGGTGCATGCCGTGGGCCGCGAGGCGACGCTCTATTCCGCCCGCGCCGGCGTCGATCTGATCTTCCACGCCTATTACCTCGATGATGAATGCCTGGAGGCGATGGTGAAGTCCGGCAGTTCGATCGGGCCGACCATGACCTTCCCGCGCAACATCATCGACTTCACCCAGCCGCATGAGCCGGCCGGCTTCAAGGACCGCCCGACCCAGGTGCAGAAGCAATACGAGATCGGCTGCCGCAACCTGCAGAAAGCGCGCAAGGCCGGCATCCCGATGCTGACCGGCACCGATTCCGGCTTCGCCGTCACCCCCTATGGCGAATGGCATGCGATGGAGCTGGAGATCTTCGTTCGCGACCTCGGCTTTTCGCCCGGCGAGGCGCTGCGCTGCGCGACCTCGGTCACCGCGGGCTTCATGGCCAAGGGCGACAAGCTGGGCGTGCTGGAACCCGGCCGTTTTGCCGATTTCATCGCGGTGCAGGGCTCGCCTTTGGAAAACATCGCGATCCTGCAGGACAAGGCGCGCATCAGGCACGTCCACATCGCCGGCAAGCGCATGGACATCCCCGAGCGCGGCTACGACCCGCGCCAGGTGACCGACAAGAGCTGGTCGAACTGGAGCGATCTCTACACGCAGGAACGCGTGCACGAGCTGCGTCTGCGCCGCTTCGAGGTGGCGGCGGAGTAGACGGCGCATGGCACGGCATGCGGAGATCGCCGGCGCCGGCTTTGCCGGGCTGGCGGCGGCGACGGCGCTGCGCCAACGCGGCTGGAGCGTCCGGGTCCATGAAAGGAACGACGCGCTGCGCGCCTTCGGCGCCGGCATCTTCATCTGGGACAATGGGCTGCGGGTATTGCAGGCGCTTGGCGCCTATGAGGCGGTGCTGGACGGGGCCTTCGCCGCCCCGGGCTACGACACCCGCACCAATGGCGAGACGCTGATCTCGCAGCCGATCAACCGGCCCGGCTGCTATCGGCTGCTGACGATGAGCCGGCAGCATCTCTACAAGGCGATGCTGGCCGCAGCCGAACGCGCGGGGGCGGAAATCCTGACCGGCTCGGAAGCGGTCGGCGCCGATCCCGCCGGCGCGCTGCTGATGGCCGATGGACGCCGACTGCCGGCGGATCTGGTGATCGGCGCGGATGGTGTGCGCTCGGCCGTGCGGGATTCGCTGGACCTCAAGGTCGCGCGCCACCGCTACGACGACGGGATCATTCGTGTGCTGACCAGCCGCGCGACGCTGAAGGGCGGCGTCTGGGACCATGTCATCGATTTCTGGCGGACGGGGGATCGGCTGCTGCGGATCCTCTATACGCCAAGCGGACCGGATCTGCTCTACATGGCGATGATGGCCCCGGCGGTGGATGCCGAGGCCGCGCAGGTGCCGGTGCGACCCGGTCCCTGGATCGAGGCCTTCCCGGAACTGGAACCGGTGCTGACCTCGCTTGGCGATCGCGGCCGCTACGATGTCTATGAGACGAGCAAGCTCGACCGCTGGTCGGTCGGCCGGGTCGCGATCGTCGGGGATTCCGCCCATGCCATGCCGCCAACCTTGGCGCAAGGCGCGGGCTGCGCGATTTCCAATGCGCTTGGTCTGGCCGTGGCCCTGGAAGCAGGCGGCACGGTGGAAGCCGCGCTCTCGGCCTGGGAAGCGCGGGAGCGGCCGCTGACCGACCACACGCAGCGCCGCGCCGCCGAAATCGCCGCAAGCCGTGTGCTCGCTTCCGGCATGGCCTGGGATGACGACGGCTTGCGCGCCGCGCGCCATGTGCCGACCGGGACCGGACCCTTCGTGGCGACCGTCGCCGGGCATGCGGTGGCCGAAGCCGTCGCGGCCGGCGACCCATGAGCAGAGATGTGGCGATCTGCCGGAGCCGCCGGTCGGGCTTGGCGATTTACGTCGCGGGCTGATGCGGATCGGGCATGGCGGCACCACGCTGCGCGAAAACCTCGGCCTCGCGCGCCCGGTCAGCCGCCATGCGGCAGCGCTGGCCTGACGCGTCTGGGTCTAGGTGCCGACGCGCAGCGGCGCATGCATCTTGCGCAGCGCAGCGAGCACGCTGAGCGCGGTGATGCGGCCGGTCTTCGGATTCTCGCTGGGGATGTTCTCGATGACCATCTCCATCAGCGCCGAATCCGCAACGACCGTGACCTCGTGGCGGTTGCGGGTCATAGCAGGATCGGCCCAGATTTCCTGCGCCGTGCGATCGGGGCCGATGCCGGCCAGCGACAGCGCGGCGGCGACATTGACATTGGCCGGAAACCCGCGCGCCGCTTCGCGCGCGGTGCCGGCGAAGACCCGCAGCGGCGCGGCGAGATCGGCGACCTCGATCCCGTTCTCCACTAGATAGGGCGCGCCGATCAGCCCCTTGGGCGGCTTGCGCGTGACGATGCGCACGGATTGGATGGTGCCCTCGGCGGCGGCGGTGACGGCGTCAAGCCCGATCAGCGCGCCGGTCGGCACGATGATCTGGCCGCCGCGCCGCCGTGCCAGCTCGATCAGATCGGGGCGGGAGAGCAGGACCCCGACGCTCAGCACCATGACCTTCTTGCCGGCATCCAGCACCGCGGCGACGAGGTCGCCGACAGCGGCGGCGGGCAGGCATTCGACCACCACATCCGCGGCCTGCGCCAGTTCGGCGAAGGGCAGGATCGGCGCATCGCTGGCCAGGCCGTCCAGGACCTGCCGGCCCTTGGCCACGTCGCGCACTGCGACGGCGGCGAGCATGGCGGAAGGCAGGGCACCGCCGGCCAGCTTCGTGGCCAGGGTCCGGCCGATCGCGCCGAGGCCGGCGATCGCGACCCTCAGCACCGGCGAGCCCGGGGCCATGCCGGCTGTCGGCGAGGCGTCGAGGGCGGGGATCAAATCCATGCAGTATCACTCCGAAAACTGGGGCCTGTGCGCCGCCTGAGGGTGGGGGATGCCTCGACCGGAGGCGTCGCGGCGCGATGCTGCGCGAGCGCCAGGATCGAGGGGCGGCAGGCCCGGGACAAGCCATTTTTCCTACCGATACATGAGGCGCGCTCATGAGACCAGGATCGATGCCCTTGGCGCGGAAAGGGAGAAACATGGCGTCGGCATCGCGGCTGTCTATAGTGGGCCGGCGCCCCGGGAGGTGTGGCCATGTCGCGTCTTCTGCCGAACCTGAATGCCCTGCGCGCCTTCGAAGCCGCAGCGCGGCACCTTAGCTTCAGCAAGGCGGCGGATGAGCTTTGCGTCACCCAAGGCGCGATCAGCCGCCACATCAAGACGCTGGAGGCGGACCTCAACGTGCTGCTTTTCCGGCGCATGACCCGCGCCGTGCAGCTGACCGACGAAGGGCAGGCTTATCTGCAAGCGGCGCGCGAAGCCTTCGATCGCATCGAGCAGGCCGGCGCCAGCCTGGGCAGCAGCCGCCCGCGCGATGTGCTGACGGTGAACGCGCTGCCCACGCTGGCCATGCGTTGGCTGATCCCGCGACTGCCCCGCTTCACGGCGGCCCATCCGCAGACCGAGATCCATATGGTGACCTCCATCGCCCCGGTCAGCTTCGGCCGGGACGCCATCGACCTCGCGATCCGCGTCGGGGTTCCGCCGGAACAGGCCGGTGCATTGTCCGGCCCACGCATCGATCTGCGGATGGTCGATGACTGGAGCTCGGTTCATGCCGATCTGCTGATGCCCGATGTCCTGGTTCCGGTCTGCAGCCCCCGGCTCATTCACGACGGCGACATGCCGGCGGAGCCGGCCGATCTGCTGCGCTACCCGCTGCTGCACATGGCGACCCGGCCGCGCGCCTGGCCGGACTGGCTACGTTTCTTCGCGTTGGAGCCGCCACCGATGGCGGCGAATCCGGCGCATGGCCATTTCTTCGCGGTGGTTCAGGCAGCGATCGCGGGGCAGGGGATCGCGCTGGTGCCACGGGCCCTCGCCGAGAACGAACTCGCGAGCGGGGAGTTGATCGCGCCGATCGACCGCAGGGTCGAAAGCGCCGGGGCCTATTATGTGCTCTGCCGGCGGCAGCAGCGCGAGACGCGATCGATCCGCCAGTTCCGTCTCTGGCTACTGGCGGAAGGCCGGCAGGCGGCGGAATAGTCACGGCGACCGTGACGACGCATATTCGAGCTTCGTGCTCCTCCGTTGACGGCACAGGGGAATTTGCCGCATGCCTTACCTCGATCGTAGTCCCGCCCGCCTCTATTACGAGGTGCATGGCAGCGGGACCCCGCTGGTTTTCCTGCATGGGGTCGGCGGCAATCATGCCAGCTGGTTCCTGCAGATCGCGGCGCTCGCGTCGCGCTATCGCATCATCACCTATGATGCGCGCGGCTTCGGCAATTCGACCGATCCGGAAGGGCTCGGCCGCGACGGCTTCGTCGAAGATCTCGTGGCGCTGCTCGATGCGCTGGACATCCCGAAGCCGATCCTGGTGGGGCAGTCGATGGGCGGCGGCACCTGCCTGACCTTCACCTGCCGCCATCCCGGCCGGGTCGCCGGGGTGCTGCTGGCCGATACGTTGATGGGCGTCGTGGTGCCGCCCGAGGTCGCGGCCTTCATGGCCGAGACCGAGGCGCGCACGAAATCCCTGTCGCAGGCCGAGCGGGTGGTGGGCGAAACCTTCCGCCGGCTGCATCCGGCCGAGACGGTGCTCTACCTGCAGCTGGCCAGTTTCAATGCGGTCAATGTCCGCACCCTGGCGGGCACCCAACCCATGCATGCCCCCGAAGAGCTCGGCGCCACCGAAGTCCCCGTGCTGTTTGTGGTCGGCGAGGAGGATGTGCTGTTCCCACCCCAGGCGATACGCGCGGTGCAGAAGCGTGTCGCGGGCTCGCGCCTGGTCGAGATCGCGGCGACCGGGCATTCCGCCTATTTCGAACGGCCTGAGGTATTCAACCGCATCCTGACCGAATGGGTGGCCGGCCTGTCCTGAACGATCGCGCTACCGCTCCGCGCGGCGGTTGTCGCGTCCCTGGAACCAGATCAGGATCCGCGTCTGCCGTTCCTGCTCGGGCATCGCCATCACCGCGGCGAATTCGAGCAGCACCTGCGCGGTGATCGGCGCGAGCTTCAGCCGATGCGCATCCTCGATCTCGAAGAAGCCGATGTTCTCCAATTCGCCGGAGCCCTGCACCTCGCCGGTCGCGGCTTCGGCCGGTGCCATCAGGAAGCGCGCGTTGAAGCGGACCGGCGACATCGGCGGCGTCACCGCGCGGCAGAGGTAGGAGAGGCTCGACAGATCGGGCCGCGCGGCACCTTCGCCGATGCGCAGCGCGGTCTCCTCCTCCAGCTCCCGCACCGCGGCGACGGCGATGGCCTGGGCGATGCGCGGCCCGGCGCGGCGTTCCAGGCAGGCGCGGGTGAAATCGGGCAGCGGCGCCAGGACAGGAACGCGGCGGTCGGCCGGATCGACCCGCCCGCCCGGGAATACCAGCCGCCCGGGCATGAAGCGCATGCTGGCAGCGCGGTGGCCCATCAGCACCTCATAGCCCTTGGACGACCGCCGCCAGAGGATCAGCGTCGCCGCATCCTTCGGCTTCACCGCCGTCTTGGGCCTGGCCTCACCGGTGGCGGTGAAGTCGGTCGGGAGGTGCGGCGGCGGTGCCTCGTCAGCCAAGGTTGATCCCCTTTGTGGCAAGCCAGGTGCGGAACCCCGCGCGCTCCGGCACGGCAAGCTGGCGGGCGGCATTCTCGCTCCAGCTGCAGCTTTCGGGCGCGGGGCCGTGCGAGGCCGGGTAGCGCGGTTTCTGGCGCGGGCGCAGCGCGTCGTAGGCGGCCAGCGAGGCGGACAGGCCGCTGTCGTCATAGGTCTCGCGATGCACGACGACGGAGGGCGGCAGGCGCGGCGTCACCGCATTGCGTGCCTCCGGCCAGCCAAGCGCGAGGCCCGCGACGGGAAACACTCCGTCGGGCAATTCGGCGAGTCCCGCGACCAGGTCGAGATGGTTGCGCACATAGGAGATGGGGCAGCTGCCCAAGGCCGCCGCATCCGCCGCCATGATGCAGAAACCCAGGGCCAGGGCAGCATCGACACTGGCGTTGAGAAAAGTGTCGATGCTGTCATTGGCATGGACGCGGCCCTGCGCCGCGCAGATTTTCCGTCCACGACGGATGTCGCCGCAGAACAGCAGCAGCACCGGCGCGTCCTTGATCCAGGGCATGGTGCCGATGGCATCGGCCACCGCGGCGATCTTGTCGGGGTCCTGCCAGACGATGATCGCATACTGTTGCAGATCGGATTTGGCCGGCGCCGACTGCGCCGCCGCCAGCACCGTTGCCAGCAGCGCTTCCGGCACGGCGCCGGCGCGGAACTTCCGCGTCACGCGCCGGTCCAGGATCGCCGCCAGGCCGTCGGCAATGGTGTCCGGTGGATCGAAAGCCAACGCGCCGAAGCGCGCGGCGATCAATCCGGCGGGTGTCACACCGGATCCCACGAGAACACGTCGCCGGAACGGTCCAGCGGCTGGAACTGCGCGCGGAAGGCGGGCAGGGCGATCTCGGCCACGCTTTCGGGCGTCCAGCCGCCATCCTTGTGGACGGAGCGGATCGGGCGCGGCTGGCTGAACAGGAACAGCTCATTGTGCCGGGCGGCAAAGATCTGGCCGGTGACATCCTTGGCGGCGTCAGAGGCCAGGAAGACCGCCAGCGGCGCGTTCTTGTCCGGCGTCATCTGCTGCAGCCGCGCCACGCGCGCCTTCTGTTCCGGCGTCTCGGCCGGGATGGAGCTGGTCATGCGGCTCCAGGCGAAGGGCGCGATGCAGTTCGACCGCACGCCAAAACGCTGCATGTCCAGCGCGATCGACTTGGACAGCGCGGTCACGCCGAGCTTGGCCGCCGAATAATTCGCCTGCCCGAAATTGCCGATGAGGCCCGAGGTGCTGGTCATGTGGACATAGGCGCCCGAGCCCTGCTTGCGGTACTGCTCCGCCGCCGCGCGGGAGACGAAGAAGGCGCCATTGAGATGGACGTTGATGACCGCGCCCCATTCCTCCGGCGACATCTTGTGGAAGATCTGGTCGCGCAGGATGCCGGCGTTGTTCACGACGATGTCCACGCGGCCAAAGCTGTCCATCGCGGTCTGCACGATGCGCTGGGCGGCGGGCCATTCGGCGACGCTGTCGGTGTTGGTCACGGCGACCCCACCACGCTGTTCGATGATCGCGACCGTCTGCTGGCCGGGGGTCGCGGAGGTCGCGCCCTCACCGGTCAAAGACGCGCCGATGTCGTTGACGACGACCTTGGCGCCGGCCAGCGCCATGGCCAGGGCGATTTCCCGCCCAATTCCGCCGCCTGCTCCGGTGACGATCGCGACCTTGCCTTCGAGCATCATGGCGTCTGCCTCTTCCCTTGGTGTCCGAGTGTTCTACCGGCCGCCCCCGCGGGCGTGAAGATGAGGCGGGGCGAAAACCGGCCCCATGACCGGCAGCGGGCGGCCGGAACGGCGCGCCGCCGCCGCTTTCCGTCAATCCACCATGCAGCGGGCCGATCGCTGCTGTTCCCGCTCGGTTGACCCAGCCGTGACTTGGACGCAACGGCTCCGCCGGCCTAGGCTCCGGCCATGGACCCATTCCCGATCTCCGGCGCAACGATCGTCTTGCTCGCCCTGCTGTTGCTGGCCGTCTACACGGTCAGCCGCGGCATCCGCACCATCCCGCAGGGGGAGGTCTGGACGGTCGAACGCTTCGGCGCCTTCACCCGCCTGCTGCAGCCGGGGCTGAACTTCATCATCCCCTTCATCGACCGTATCGGCCGTAAGCTGAATGTGCAGGAACAGGTGCTGGACATCCCCGAGCAATCGGTGATCACCCGCGACAATGCGACCGTGAATGTTGATGGTGTGGTCTATTACCGCGTCATGGACCCGGCCCGCGCCGGCTATGCGGTGCAGGACCTGACGATGGCGCTGACCAGCCTGTCGATGACCAATATCCGCGCGGTGATCGGCGAGCTGGACCTGGACCAGACCCTGTCCTCCCGGGACCGGATCAATTCCTCGCTGCTGCTGATCCTGGATGGCGCGACCGAGCCCTGGGGGGTGAAGGTCAGCCGCGTCGAGCTACGAAAGATTGAGCCGCCGGACAATCTGATCCGGGCGATGAACCTGCAGATGAGCAGCGAGCGCGAACGCCGCGCCACTGTCGCCAAATCCATGGGCGACCGGGAGGCGGAGGTGAACCGCGCCGAGGGCATCAAGGCCGCCTTGGTCCTGGCCGCGGAGGGCCGTCGCGAGGCCGCATATCGCGACGCCGAGGCGCGCGAACGCCTGGCCCAGGCCGAGGCCGCCGCGACCAGGATGGTCGCCGATGCCTTGGGCCAGGGCGGGGAGGCGGCCTTGCGATACTTCATTTCCGACAAATACGTCGCGGCCTTCCAGTCGATCGTGTCGAGCCAGCAGTCACGGCTGGTGCTGGTGCCGATGGAGAGCAGCGCTCTGGCCGGTGGCGTGGTGCAGGCCATGGAGCTGTTGCGCGGCGGCCCGCCCTCCGGCGGTGGCGGCACGCCGCCGCATACCCCGCGCCCGCCGCCGACGCAGCAGCCGATGCCGGCGATGGCGGTGGTGTCGCCGGCCTCGGCCATCCCCGATGTCGGGACGCCCGGTGTCGGAATGCCGAGTACCGCCTTGCCTGGAGGGTCGCCGTGGCGGACTGGCTGATCTGGGTCCTGGCCGGGATCGCCTTCCTGGCCGG
>Ga0255334_1000691_pt1 | contig 22368 bp, 21 predicted proteins | sample EtOH5_35cm_T3_12_FD_202080 | JGI IMG/M metagenome (GOLD analysis project Ga0255334, IMG submission 202080) | Sandy soil microbial communities from University of British Columbia, Vancouver, Canada - EtOH5_35cm_T3_129 | ecosystem: Engineered > Artificial ecosystem > Sand microcosm > Unclassified ... | reverse complement strand
TGAACTCCGCCGGGACCTTCAGTCGGCCCTTTTCGTCGACCCGGGTTGGATGGTTGCCGCGAAACATGCTTTTTTCCCCGTCTTCCGGGGTCCTTCCGCCTGTGATGAGCCGCGATCACTCCTGCCAGGGAGGCAAACGCCGTGAGTACCTCCGCTGCACTTGGTTCATTGGCGTCGTTATTTGGGGTTCTCTTCTTCATTCCCTGGTACTATGCCGCCCCAGAAACGAAGGCCCTAAACGCCTCGTGGCCCTTTAGTGACTGACCACTTTGGTCCACTAAGTTCCACATCCTACACCCAAGTCGTTGACTGTCAATAAGTTTTTTGGAGGTATTGGGCTGACCCGAGGGTCGGGGAGCCAAAGCGCGAGGACTCGCGCTTCCCTTCTCCGCGACCACAAGGAATGGGGTTTACTTGGCTGGTGCGGGCGGTTTAGTGTGCTTCAGCCCAGGAGGCCCGATGAAGACCTTAGCGAGAATCGCAGCTTTTTCCCTGCTGATGGCGGGGGTGGCGGCGCTGTCCTATTCCCAGGGACGGCAGCACGAGCGCGATGAAGCGGCGCTGATGCGCACCGACCGCGACTTCGAGCGGGTCACAGCCGAGCGTGGCGCCGCCGGCTTCGCCTCGTTCTTCGCCGAAGACGGGGTCACGGTCCAGCGCGACCAGCCCGTGCTCGGCCCCAAGGCCATCGAGGAGATGCGCAAGCCCTTCTTCGCGACTGCCGGCAACCGCCTGGAGTGGACGCCGACGGGCGCCGAGAGCGAGCACGACCTGGGCTGCACCCTGGGCCGCTACCAGATCACCACGGTGAACGAAAAGGGAGAGAAGACGATCGGCCACGGAACCTACCTCACCGCCTGGCGCCGTCAGGCGGACAAGTCCTGGAAGGTGATCTTCGACGGCGGCATGCCCGACCCTTCGCCCACGACCAAGCCCTGAGTTCGCGCGGTTGCAGCTATAATGCCGCCACCCATGGCGCTCGCCTCCGGGACACGACTCGGCCCCTACGAATTGCTCTCCCCTGCCGGCGCGGGTGGGATGGGCGAGGTCTATCGCGCCCGCGACACGCGCCTCGACCGCACCGTCGCCATAAAGGTCCTGCCCTCCCAGCTTTCTCAGAACCCGGAGATCCGGCAGCGCTTCGAGCGCGAGGCCAAGGCCATTTCCGCGCTCTCCCACCCCAACATCTGCCCGCTGTACGACGTCGGCCGGGAAAACGATGTGGACTTCCTGGTAATGGAGTTCCTGGAAGGCGAGACCCTGGAGCAGCGCCTGCAGAAGGGTCCGCTGCCCAGCGAGCAGGTGCTGCGTTACGGCATCGAGATCGCGGACGCGCTGGAGAAGGCGCACCGGCTGGGCATCGTCCATCGCGATCTGAAGCCGGGCAACGTCATGCTCACCAAGGGCGGGGCCAAGCTCATGGACTTCGGCCTGGCCAAAACCACCAGCATGGCGCCCGTGGCCCAGGCGCTCACCGAGATGACGGCCGAGGCCAAGAAGCTCACGGCTGAAGGCACCATCCTGGGGACTTTCCAGTACATGGCGCCCGAGCAACTCGAAGGCGCGGAGACCAGCCCGGTCACCGACATCTTCGCTCTGGGCGAGGTGCTCTATGAGATGGCCACGGGCAAGCCCGCCTTCGCCGGCCGCACCAAAGCCAGCCTCATCGCCGCCATCCTCTCCTCGGATCCCAAGCCCATCGGCTCGCTGGCGCCGCTGACGCCGCCCGCGCTGGAGCGCGTGATCCGCACCTGCCTAGCCAAGGAGCCGGAAGAGCGCTGGCAGACAGCGCACGACCTGAAGCTGCAACTGCAATGGATCGCCGAGGGCGGCTCGCAGGTGGGCGTGCCGGCTCCGGTAGCGGCGCGCCGCCGCACGCGGGAGCGGCTGGCCTGGGGCGTGGCCGCACTGCTGTTTGCCGCTTTCGCGCTGGCCGCGACCGGCTACATCCTACGCGCGCCCAAGCCGCGCCGTGCAATGCGCGTCAGCCTGCTGGCGCCCCCGGATGCCTCCTTCCAGCCGTTCGACTTCGCGCTCTCCCCGGATGGTTCGAAGATCGCCTTCGTGGCAGGCGGCGCCGGGAACAAGCCGCACCTCTGGGTGCGGCCCTTGGATTCCATGACGGGACAGCCTTTGGCCGGGACCGAGGGCGCAGGTTTCCCCTTCTGGTCGCCGGACAGCCGCCAACTGGGCTTCTTCGCTGGGGGCCAGATGAAACGCATCGACGCGGCGGGCGGCGCCGTGCAGGTTATTGCCGACGCTCCCGACGCCCGCGGCGGAGCCTGGGGACCCGATGGGACCATTCTCTTCACCCCCACCACCGGCGACCCGCTCTACCGCGTGTCGTCGAGCGGAGGCGCTGCCACCACCCTGACGGCGCTCGACAATACCAAGAGCGAGATCACCCATCGCTGGCCCTGGTTCCTGCCCGACGGCCGCCACTTCCTCTTCCTGGTGCGCACCGGCGGCGGCGCCACCGCCAAAAAGCCGGAGGAGAGCGGGAACGGCATCTACGTCAGCTCCCTGGATTCTCCCGCCAGCAGACAGCTTTTGGTGCGCAGCGATCGGCGTGCCTTGTACGTCTCTGGCGCCGTGCTCTTCGTGCGCGGCGGAAACCTCATGGCCCAGAGAGTCGACCCCAAGCGAGCGACGGCGCTGGGCGAACCGGTTCCCATCGCCGAGCAAGTCGCCGTGGACGACCGCTGGACCGGCGCCTTTTCCGCCTCCGACGATGGCAAGCTGGCCTTCCAGGGCGGGGGCGCCACCGGCTATGCGCTCACCTGGTATGACCGCGACGGCAAATCCGGGGAGGTGGTGGCCAACGGCCAGTTCAACGTCACCCGGCTTTCTCCGGACGGGCGCAAAGTCGCAGCCAGCGTCAGCGACGTCAATGTTGGGACCCTCGACCTTTGGATCTTTGACATGGTCCGCGGAGTGAAGACGCGTTTCACCTTCGACCCCGCCGACGACGACGACCCGGTCTGGTCGCCGGACGGCAATACCCTCGTCTTCGATTCGGCCCGCAAGGGCGCCTACGACATCTTCCAGAAGCCCGCTAACGGGGCGCATCCGGAGCAGCTGCTCTTCGAGGACAAAGCCACCAAGTACACGACCAGTTGGTCGTCCGACGGCAAGTACGTTCTGTTCGACCGCACCGACCCGGCGGGCAAGACCAAGACCGATCTGTGGGTGCTGCCCATGTTCGGCGACCACAAGCCCTTCCCCTTGCTGGAGACGGATTTCAACGAGCGTCTGGGAGAGTTCTCCCCGGACGGCAAGTGGGTGGCGTACGTTTCCAACGAATCCGGCCGCGAGGAGATCTATGCCGTGGCCTTCCCCACCCCGGGCGGGCACTTCCAGGTCTCGATCAACGGCGGCAGCAATCCCAAGTGGCGGGTGGACGGCAAGGAGCTTTTTTATCTGGACTCCGGCAACAAGCTGGTGGCCGTCCCCATCGCCGCGAGCGGCGATAGCCTGGAGATCGGCGCGCCGCAGTCGCTGTTCCAGACCCGCGTCTGGTCGCGGGGATACTTCCTCTCCTCGGCGGCGGACGGCAAGCGCTTCCTCATTGTCGAGAATCCCCAGCTCAACTCCTCCCACCTCACCTTGGTGGTCAACTGGGACGCGGCGCTGGAGAAGTAGCGCGAAGGGCGCCGCGTTTGACAATGCCTCCCCGGGGGCATACTGTCCAGAGTGAGTGAGCAGTCTCTCTCCCTCTTCAGGTCCTCTGAACTAAGTCAGCCTATCTGAAGTCCCCCCTCTTAGACGCATCCCCAGGCCTTGAGTGGCCGTGGTTTCTCATGATTCATCCGCTGAGAACGCTGGTGTACGATCTGCTGGTGGCGCCCTTCGTGCGACTGTGGCGGAGTGTGCGGGGAAGAAGACCGACGGCCGTGCCGCGAAGCTCCCGCCGGGATGACTTGGGGCGGCAACCGGAACGGCGGCTTCGGCACCGCAGCCCGATCCGGGAGACATGACGCGCATCCTCTGCACCTGTTCCCACGAAAAGAGAGACCACCGGGCGTTGCCGCTCGCGCTCAACCGCTGTGGCGCCTGCAAGATCTGTCTGTGCAACGCCTACACCAGACCTCAGCGCGCAGTATCCGGAGTGGCCACCCGATGAGCAAGCAACCACGCCCGTTCGGCCTGGAGAGTCCCTCGACCCCGGCGTGGGCGCGTACCGTGGTCGAGCGCCGCCTGCTCTGGCTGGCGAAGCGCCATCCCAGGATGGACCCGCGCAAGCGTCACGAGTGGGGGATCAGTGAGTTTCGGGGGGATGGGGAGGGGAGCAAGCCGTGATCCTTCTTAAGGATGCTGTGTGGCCGGTATGAGCGGGTGGAACGAAACAAGCCTGGCGGAGCTTGAACTCCTGGCTGCAGGCCTCCGCGAAGAGTTCGCGCGAAATCCCCAGTACTCCGGCGTCGAACTGAAGGACGTTGAGTGGGAGATTGAAAAGCGGAGTTGGAGAAGGCAGCCCTAAAGCTGCCTCAGGGTCAAGCCGCCTTCGGGCGCAGGGTCTTCCTTAGCTCCCGGTTGTGCTGCCGCTTGAGTTCCTTCTTCTTGCGTTCCCGCGAGAATCTCGCCTTGTCGCCATTGCTCTCGGACACGGTACTCTCCTCTTTTAACCTTACAGGGATTCACTTCTGCGGTTCTGTTCTGTTATGGACAGGACGGACAACCTGGGCTTCTGCCGCAACACCACGATGGCGACGGCCCAAATCGCAAGCCCGGCCAACAGGGTGCGGTAATCGGTGGACGAGCGCCACAGTCCTGCCAAGATCAACAAAGCCGATAGCGCCGCGATGGAGCCCCATTTCACGATTTTCATAGACATTTTGGATCCTCGAGTTTCTGGTGGATTCTTGGAACTGCAAAGCGGGAGCGGACTGAGCCGCCCCCACCTGGCAGGAAAACCTGTCGCCTCAGGCTGCTACGGGAGCGGCGATCTTATGAAAGGTCGAGTTCATGACGTCTGAAACCCGCACCTTCGGAGTTCCGTCCAGCACCTTGGCCAGGCTCTTCAGAGTTTCCGGATAGGCCGTGGTGTTGTAGGTCTCCGCGTTCTCTTTGCTGTCCCACAGACTGATAGCGATGACGTCGGTTCCGCCGGGGATGGCAAAGGTGATCTCGTCGCGGAAGCCCTTCTGCTTGCGCAGCATGGGAATGACTTCCTTTTCCAAGAGCTGCGTGAACTCGGCCAAAGAACTGGCCTTCAGGTGCATAGAAACGTTGCGAGCAAACATAGTCGTCAACCTCCTTAAGGTTGTGGTGGTCTGCTAAGAGGGGGGACTTCAGATGACCTGACTTAGTTCAGAGGACCTGAAAGAGAGACAGAGTGGAAGCTCGCTCACCAACCATGCTACGCGGAAAGTCCTATAATGTCAATTTTACCAACAACTTACGGATAGTCTGGCGGAGAGAGTGGGATTCGAACCCACGTTACCCTTTCGAGTAAACACGCTTTCCAAGCGTGCGCCTTCAACCACTCGGCCATCTCTCCGCTTCTAAAAGCAGCTCCCTCTCCCGCTTCGCGGGTTCGGGATTTCGGCGCGCGGCTCAGACGCCGCGCAAACGCCTCAACTTCAGCCACTCGGCCATCTCTCCGCTGTCAGAATGGGAGGCGTGCAGGTGAGGCAACTTCTATTTTAGCCCAGACGTGATTCCTACCGCGGATTTGCGCGGATGGGCGCGGATCAACCCCAGCAGGGCGTCATCCTGAGCGAGGCGCCTTTGCCGCTCGCCGAGCGAAGGATCCATGCATTCGGCCCTCGGATGAAAATGCATAGATTCCTCCCCTTCAACTACGCTCAGGGTCGGAATGACGCTCGTTGAAGGGGATGCAGCCTGGCCGGCTACTTCCCTTCCTCATCTCCATGAAGCTGCTGGGCGAGGTAGTTCTGGATGCCCATCTCCTCGATGGCGTGCAACTGCGCCTCCAGCCAGTCCACGTGGTGCTCTTCATCCACCAGGATCTTCTCCAGCAGCTCGCGCGAGCCATTGTCGCCCGCCGCGACGCAGGCCTTGATGCCCTCGTTCAAGCGATCGACCGCTTCATATTCCACCTGCAGATCGTTCTTGAACTGCTGCTCCACGGTCTGCCCGATGTTGATCTTGAAGTAGTCGGTCATGTTGGGCGTGCCCTCGAGGTAGAGGATGCGCTCCATCAGGATCTCGGCGTGCTTCATCTCGTCGATAGCTTCCTTGCGGATGAAGCCGTAGAGCTTCTCGTAGCGCCAGTTGTGGCACATCTCGGCGTGCAGGAAGTACTGGTTGATGGCGGTCAGCTCCGCCTTCAGCACCTGGTTCAGCAGCTTGATGACCTTGGCATCACCTTTCACGGGCGTCTCCAGTCGGAAATGAATTGGAGGGATTAGGATATCAGAGGCGGGCGCTACTTCTTCTTGAACTCCCTGGCCAGATTGCTAAAGGTGTCGGCGATGTTCTTGTGCGCCGCGGCCTCCATCAGCCGCCCGCCCAGCGCCGCCAGCGCCCCGCCCACCTTGACCTCGGCCGCGTACCTCACGCTGGTCTCTTTTCCCGCGTCCTCCAGCTCGACGTGTGCCGTGCCATCGACGAACGCACCCGAGCCCTTGGCCTTCGACGACAGGGTGTAAGACTTCTCCGGCTTGATGTTGGAGAGCTCGACCTCGCCTTGGAAGCTGCTCTTGAACGCTCCTATGCCTGCCTTGAACTCGGCTGTGTAGTGGTGCTCGCCCGCGGCCTCGAACTTCTCGCATCCTGGGAGGATGCGCCGCAGCACCGCGGGGTCCATCAGCGCCCGCCAGACCGCGGACCGCGGCGCCGGGACCTTCTGCGCGCCCTCGAGCTTCACTTCCCTGCGGCCTTGGCTGCCGCCTGGAGCGCCCGGCGAGTGAAGACCTGCGCCAGGTGGCGGCGATACTCGGCGGAGGCGTAGGAGTCGCCCAGGGCTTCGACCTGACCGGCGGCCTTCTCCGCGGCGGTGGCGATAGCGGAGAGCGGCCTGCCACGCAGCGCGGCCTCGACCGCCGAGGCGCGGTAGGCGTGCATGCCGACGCCGGTGATCCCGATGGCAGCGCTTTCGATGTTTCCGCCGCGCAGCTTGACCACCGCCGCCACGCCCACCACCGCGAATCCTGAAGCCGGATGATGGAATTTCCTGTAGGCGGCGCCCGCTCCGGTCGTTTTGGGAACCCGCACCTCAGTGAGGATCTCGTTCGGCCGCAGCGCGGTCGTCATCAGCCCGGTGAAAAACTTCCGGGCCGGGATGACCCGCTCGCCGCGCTCGCTCATGGCCACCATCTCCGCGTCGAGCGCCAGGATGGCGGCGGGATAGTCGGCAGCGGGATCGGCGTGGGCCAGACTGCCGCCGATGGTTCCGCGGTTGCGCACCTGCACGTCGCCGATGTGGGCGGCGGTCTCGGCCAGCAGCGGCGACGCCGCGGGAAAAAGGTCGCAGGCGGCGATCTCGGCGTGCGTGGTCATGGCGCCGATGGCGATCTTGTCGCCCGCGTTGCGGATGTAGCTCAAGCCAAAGATGCGCCCCAGATCAATGAGGGTTGCCGGAGCCGCGACGCGTAGCTTCATGGCAGGCAGAAGGCTGTGCCCTCCGGCCAGCAGCTTGGCGTCAGGGCGCGAGGCCAGCAGGGCCAGCGCCTCGCCCAGCGTCCGCGGAGATTCGTATTCGAAGGCCGCCGCGATCATGCCCGCCTCCGCTTCTTCGCTCCGTTTTTCATCCCAGCGCGCTGCGCCTTACGTGCCGCAACTTTGGCCGGCGCAATCTTGTCCATGCCCGGTTTGCTTTGCGCCGCCTGCATGGCGCGCCACACCCGCTCCGGCTTGAGTGGCATGTCGAGGTTCTGGATGCCAAGCGGCGAGAGCGCGTCGCATACCGCGTTGACGATGCAGGGCGTGCAGCCGATGGTACCGGCCTCGCCCACTCCCTTCACGCCCATGGGATTCACCGGCGAGGGCGTGACAGTGCGCGCCAGCTCAAAGCGCGGCAGCTGCGCCGCCTTGGGCACGGCGTAATCCATCAGCGTCCCGGTCACCAGTTGCCCGTCTTCGTTGTAGAGGACTTCCTCGTAAAGCGCCTGGCCGATGGCCTGCACGATGCCACCGTGGATCTGCCCTTCGACCAGCAGGGGGTTGATGACGTTGCCGCAGTCGTCCACGGCGACGTACTTGTCCACTTTGACCTCACCGGTCTCGGCGTCCACTTCGACGGAGCAAACGTGTGCGCCGAAGGGAAAAGTGAAGTTCGAAGGCTCGAAAAAGTGCGTGCCTTCCAGGCCCGGCTCGAATCCCGGCGGCAGGTTCTTGGCCACGTAGGCGGCGCCGACCACTTCCCCGAAGGCCAGCGACTTCTTGCTTCCCTTGGCGCTGACGCGGCCGCCTCCAAAGATGACTTGCGCGGGCTTCACTCCCATGAGGTGCGCGGCTAGGGTCGCCATCTTGGTTTTCACCTTTTGCGTGGCGAAGTACATGGCGGTGCCGCCCACGGCGGTGGCGCGACTGCCGAAGGTCCCGATGCCGTAAGGCACGGCCGCCGTATCGCCGTGGACCACGGTCACGTCCGCGGGCTCGATGCCGAATTCGTCGGCGACGATCTGCGCGAAGCTGGTCTCCTGTCCCTGGCCGTGCGGCGAGGCCCCGGTCAGCACCGTGACCTTGCCCGTGGGCTCGACCCGTACGGTGCCGCTCTCCCAGCCGCCCGCGGGCATGGCGGTGGAAGGCCCCATGGCGCAGATCTCCACGTAGGTGGAGACCCCGATGCCGTAGTACTTGCCCTGCTTCCATCCGGCCTTCTGGCGGGCGCGCAGCTTGTCGTAGCCGGCCATGTGCAGCGCGCGCTTCAACGTCTCCTGGTAGTTGCCGGAGTCATAGATGATCCCGGTGGAAGTATTGAAGGGGAACTGCGAGGCCTTGGGGAAATTCTTGCGGCGGATCTCCGTCGGGTCCATCTTCAGCGCGCCCGCGGCGACATCCACCATGCGCTCGATGATGTAGGTGGCCTCCGGGCGCCCGGCTCCGCGGTAGGCGTCGGTGGACATCTTGTTGGTGAACACGCCCACCACTTCCACGTCCACCGCCGGAATCTTGTAGCAGCCGGTGATCAAGAGCGCGGTCAGCGTGGGGATGATGGGCGTCAGCAACTGGTGATACGCGCCCAGGTCGGCCAGGAGGAGCGCCCGCAGGCCCAGGAGGGTGCCATCGCGTTTCAGCGCCAGCTCCACGTAGTTGATCTGGTCACGGCCGTGAATGGTTGCGGCCATGTTTTCCCGCCGCGTCTCTGCCCACTTCACCGGGCGTCCCAGCTTCCTGGCCAGCCAGGGGACGACCGCCTCTTCGCCGTACACGTTGAGCTTGCTGCCGAAACCGCCGCCCACCTCCGGCGTCACCACGCGCACCAGAGTCTCCGGCATCCCCAGCATGAGCGAGATCTGCGTCTTCAGCAGGTGCGGGATCTGGGTGGAGGACCACACGGTCATGGTGCCTTCGCCCGGCAGATACTGCGCCAGCACGCCGCGAGTCTCCATCGCCACCGGGGCCAGGCGCTGGTTCACCAGGCGCTCGCCCACCACCACGTCGGCGCGCTGGAAGGCGCCGGTGATGTCGCCGTTCTTCAATCCGTGGGTGAAGGCGAGGTTGGTCCCGAACTGGGGATGGACCAGCGCGCCGCCCTCCAGGGCTTTCTCCATGTCCACCGCAGCGGGTAGTGATTCGTAGTCTACGGCCACCAGTTCGGCGGCATCGCGCGCCGCGTAGAAATCCTCGGCCACCACCGCGGCCACCGGCTCGCCCACGTAGCGGACGTGGCCCTTGGCCAGCGGCGGATGCGGCGGGACCTTTAGATCCGGCAGCGCGCCGGCGCAGGGGACGCTGTTCACGTCCGTAAGGTCTTTGCCGGTGATGACTGCCACTACACCCTCGCTCGCTCGCGCAGCGGCCGTCTCCATGGACTGGATTTTTGCGTTGGCGTGCGGCGAGCGTACGAAGACACAGTGCAGCATCCCGGTGAGCCGCAGGTCGTCGGTGTAGTGGCTGATGCCCTGGATGAGGCGCGGGTCTTCCTTGCGCGGCATGCGCCGGCCCACCCACTTGGAGGGCTTTGCCTTGGCGGCCGCCATTACTTCTTCCTCCGCTTGGCATTCCTTTGCTTGACAGCGGGCTTGGCCATCTTGCGCGCGGCCGACTGCACCGCGTTCACGATGTGCTCGTAGCCGGTGCAGCGGCACAGGTTGCCGCCGATGGCTTCCCGGATCTGGCTTTCCGAGGGCGAAGCATTGTGGCTGAGCAGGTCATGCGAGCACAGGATCATCCCCGGAGTGCAGAAGCCGCACTGCAGCCCGTGCTCCTCCCAGAATCCCTGCTGGATAGCGTGCAGGGAGCCTCCGCCCGCCAGGCCCTCGATGGTAGTGACGGAGGAGCCGTCGGCCTGCACCGCAAGCACGGTGCAGGACTTCACCGCGCGCCCGTCGAGCAGCACGGTGCAGGCGCCGCACAGCGAGGTCTCGCAGCCGATGTGGGTACCGGTGAGCCCCGCTACCTCGCGCAGGAAGTGCGCCAGTAGCAGCCGCGGCTCCACTTCCGCGCTTCGGTCCACCCCGTTCACGCGAATGGAAATGTTCTTCTTCATTTCTCGAAGGGCGGCCACGATAACAAACACCGCGGGGGATTACAAGAAGGCGGAGCTAGGCCCCGGCCGGGGGCGGGGCGGGGCGTCCTCCGCGCTTGGCCAGCCCATGCTGCAGGCAGTAGATGGCCAGCTCCAGCCGGTCGGCGACGCCAAAGCGCTCATAGATGCGGCGCAGATAATTCTTCACCACCTGCTCCGAGGTGCCGAGTTCCAGGGCGATCTCCTTGTTGCGCCGGCCGTCGGTGACCAGGGAGACGATAAGCTGCTCCTTTTCCGAAAGCCTGAACTTGGCGTGCGGCGTGCCGGGATGCGCCTGCGCGCGGTAGGCCTCGGCCAGCCAGTGGACGCTGCGCTTGTCCAGCCAGGGCTCGCCCGCCGCCACCTTGCGCACGCAGCGCACCAGCAGCTCCGGCGGGATGGAGCGGCTCACGATGCCCCGCACCCCACGGCGCACGCACTCCACCGTCTCCTCCTCGCGCAGCGGCTTGTCGATCAGAAGAACGACTTTCAGCGTTGGCGCGCGCTCCAGGATCTGCGCCAGGGCTTCCGTCGGTTCCCGGGAGAGGGAGGCCCCGAAGAGCAGCACGTCGGCGGGCGTCTTCGCCACCGCCTCCAGCGTGTGCCCCAGCGTCTCGGGCTGGGCGACAAGCTGGATGCCGTCCTCGCTGGCGAAGATCTTGCGGATGCCGACGCGGTAGAGCGATTGCGTGTCGGCGAGGATCACGCGGATGGGCGCGCCCGCTTGCGCCACGTTTCCCGCAGCCTGGCCCGGCTCGCTCATGCTCGCCCTCGTGGACCCATCGTAGCAGCGGTTAGAACTTCGTGACCTCTGTGAAGTTGAAGTCCTTCACCTTCATCGCGGGCACCACCATGTCGAAGGACTCTTCCCCGCTGGCGCGCACCGGCTCGCCCATGGCTTCGACGTTCGAGAGCATGTGCAGCAGGCTCTGATTGAAGCGGAAGTTGCGGATGCCGTGCCGCAGCTTGCCGCCCTCGATGTCGAAGGTGCCGTCGCGGGTCATGCCGGTGAGGATCTTCTCGTAGGGATCGACCTCGCGGATGTACCACAGCCGCGTCACCAGCACGCCCCGCTCGGTGGAGGCGACCATCTGCTCCACCGTCTGGCGCGATGCGGCGGGTCCGCCCTCGAAAACCACGTTCATCGGCGCCTCGCCCATTTCATTCGGCAGGGGAAAGCCGTGCCCCGTGGCCGCGACCTCGCCGAGCTTTGTGGCCATTTCGGATTTCTTCATCTTCGCGGCCGTGCCGCGCGCGTACACCAGCCGCTTCACCACGCCGTTCTCCACCAGCTTCAGACGCTGGCGGCGCACACCTTCGCCGTCGAAGGGCGCGCCCGATTGCAAAGGATGCGCGACATCGTCCCAGATGGTGATGTTCTCTCCGAAGATCTTCTTGCCCACCCGATCATTCAGGAAGCTGCGCTGGTCAAGCAGCGCCTGCCCGCCGAAATCCCAGAACATGAAGCCCACCAGATCGAGCACCGCCGCCGGTTCGAGAATCACCGTGTACTTCCCCGGGGGGAGCTCGCGAGGAGCGGCGGAATCGCGCGCCTTGCGGGCCGCGGTCTCCGCCAGCGCCGCCGAGTCCAGGTTGCGCGCGTCCGGCGAGTTTGCCTTCTGCCAGCCGGAGGAGTCCCCGCCCAGCATGGTGATGGAGATCTCCGACGAGGTCTGGGGGTGGAACTGCGCCAGCCCGCTCGAGTTTAGGATGGCCTCCACCGCGGACGAGGTCGAGTAGATGCCCGCTGCCGTCAGCTTGTTCTTGCTCGCGACGTCCACGATGCTGCGCACCGCCAGCGCCCGGTCCTCCGGCGTGATGGCCGCGGTGGCTTCGAAGTAGCGGCTGGGCGCGCCCTCGGAAGAGGCGCCTGCCTCGGCGGCGGCCGCCATGGGAAGCAAGTCCGCATCCGGCGCCTGCACTTTGGCCAGGGCTTCGGCGGCCGCCACCGTGCGGCGGATGCTCTCCTCATCCAGCTTGTTGGTGGAAGCACGCGCCGTCCGCCCGCCCACCACCACCCGCACCGAGAGCGCCGCACTCTCCTCCGACACGTTCTGGTGGATGGTGTTGTTGGCAAAGCGCGTGAGGGCGTGCGCGCCGCCGGCGACGATGGCTTCTGTCTCGTCGGCGTGCGAGTGCTTCAGCACGCGCTGGAAGAGTTCCCGGGCTTGGTCGGCAGTCAGCATCTACGTTCCCTTGTACGCGCTCCCCACTTGCACATTTCTGAACCGCGCCGGGCTGGCACCGTGCCCGGTTCCCATGGTCTGCATGGGCTGGCCTTTGCCGCAGTTGGGTGTTCCCCAAAGCGTCCACTCGTCGCGCGAGCAGATGGCATCCATGGAATTCCAGAACTCCGTAGTGATGCCCGAATACGACGGATTTTTTAGCATGCGCCCGAGCTTGCCGCCCTTGATCTCCCATCCGACCTCGCAGCCGAACTGGAACTGATACCGCTTGTCGTCGATGGACCAGGAGCGGTTGGTCTGCATGTAGATGCCGTCCTCGGTCGAGGCCAGGAGCTGCTCGAAGCTCAGCGGCTTCTCGCCCGGGAGGATGGAGATATTGGTCATGCGGATCAGCGGGATGCGGTTCCAGCCCTCGGCGCGCATGGTGGCGCCCGAGCGCTGCTCGCCGATGGAATGCGCCGTTTCGCGCGATGACAGATACCCGGTGAACAGTCCGCTCGAGATGATGGGCGTGCACTGCGAGGCGACGCCTTCGTCGTCGTAGGCGAAGGTGCCCAGGCCGGGGCCGTGCGCGGGGGTGGCGTCCGCCACCACGTTCACCAGGTCGCTGCCATAGCGCAGCGTGCGCAGCTTGTCGAGCGTGAGGAACGACGTCCCGGCGAAGTTCGCCTCCATGCCCAGCACGCGGTCGAGCTCGATGGGATGTCCCACCGACTCGTGGATCTGCAAGCCGAGCTGCGAGGAATCGAGCACGATGGTGAACTTCCCCTCCGGGCACTGCGGCGCCTGGTGCAGCGCCACGGCTTCTTCCCCGATGCGGCGCGCGTTCTCCACCAGCTTGAGTTCGTCGATCAGCTCATAGCCTTTGTTTTGATACTGCCCGCCGAAGGAGTTGGGATACGAGCGCTTCGATATCTCCGTCCCCGCGAAGGAATACGCAGCGTAGCCGGCGCCGGTGATGTACTTGGTCTGGTGGATGTCCGAGCCTTCGGAGGAATAGAACCACTGCTCGTAGCGGCGGAAGCTCAAGCCGGTTTCGGCGAGCGTTACCCCCTTGACGGCGCGCAGTTCGGAATCCACCTTCAGCAGCAGGGCCAAGTGGTCTTCGACCGAGAGGCTGAAGGGGTCGATGCGGCAGGGTGTGGCCCAATCGTCGGTGACCGCCTTCTCCGGGGCCAGACGGACGTCATATTGCTTGACGCGCGCCGAGGCCTTGGCGATGGCGACGGCCTTCGCCGCCGTGGCTTCCAGGGATTCTCGCTTCAGGTCGTCGGTGGCGGCGAATCCCCAGGCGCCCTCGGCGACTACGCGCACGCCCGCGCCCAGCGACTCGCCATCCGAGGCGCTTCCCACCTTGCCGTTCTTGGTGGCCAGGGAGCGCCCGCGCTCGTCCACAATGCGCACGTCGGCGTAGCTCGCCCCGCGCAGGTTGGCGACGTCAAGCGCCCAGGAAGCGATTTCCTTCATGCTCATGGCAAGCGATGGATGATAAACGATAAACGAGAACCGCGGCGAACCTGGGCACGGGGAGCCCCAGGTCTCTACCCGTGCACTTGGGCGCTTGTGGTCGCAGGTGAGAGAATCTTTCGTTTGCCTGCTACTCGGTGAAGAACTGGCTTCCCAAGTCGATCCTCTGCCTGCGCGGCTACACGGCGCGGAAGTTCCTGGCCGACCTGATCGCCGGCTTGACCGTGGGACTGGTGGCCCTGCCACTGGCCATGGCCTTCGCCATCGCCTCCGGCGTGCCGCCGCAAGCGGGGCTCTATTGCGCTGTGGTGGCCGGTTTTGTCATCTCCGCGCTGGGCGGCTCCAAGACGCAGATCGGCGGGCCCACCGGGGCATTCGTCGTGGTGGTGGCGGGAATCGTCGCCAAGCACGGTCTCGACGGCCTGTATGTGGTCACCGCCATGGCCGGGTTCTTTCTGGTTGTGCTCGGCGTCACCGGGCTGGGCACCACGGTGAAGTTCATTCCCCGCCCGGTGGTGGTGGGATTCACCAACGGCATCGCCATCGTCATCGCCAGCACCCAGATCCGCGACTTCCTTGGGTTGAAGATCGCGCACCTGCCGGGCTCATTCGCGGGCCGCATGGCGGCCATCGGCGAGCACCTGAAGACGTTTTCTCCCACGACCACCATCCTGGGCGTCATCTCGCTGGCTCTGATCCTGCTGTTCATGCGTTATTTCAAGAAGGTGCCGGGCTCGATCGTGGCGCTGTTTGCCGGGACGGCGCTGGTGGCCGTGTGGCACCTTCCCGTTGAGACCATCCACTCGCGCTTCGGAGGCATTCCCGCCGGGCTGCCCGAGTTTTCCATGCCGCCCTTCCAGTTAGGCCTGGTGCCGGCGCTGATCTCCCCGGCGCTGACGGTGGCGCTGCTGGGCGCCATCGAGTCGCTGATGTCGGCCGTGGTCTCCGACCGGATGAGCAATGACCAGCACAACCCGAACGTGGAACTGGTGGCCCAGGGCATCGCCAACCTGGCTTCCCCCATGGTGGGCGGCCTGCCCGCCACCGGAGCGCTGGCGCGCACCGCCACCAACATTCGCTCGGGAGCGCAAAGCCCCATCGCGGGAATCATCCATGCGCTGGTGCTGCTGGCCATCCTGCTGTTCGCCGCGCCCTTGGCGGGCCACATCCCCATGGCGGTGCTGGCCGCCATCCTGCTGGTGGTCTCTTACAACATGGGCGACTGGGAAGAAGTGCCCGAGCTGCTGAAGCTTTCGAAACTGGAAGTGGCCGTCTGGATCACCACGCTCACGCTCACGGTCTTCGCCGACCTGACGGTGGCGGTAGAGTTCGGCATGGTGCTGGCCGTGCTGACGTTCATCCGCAAGGTCACCATGACCACCACCGTCTCCCGCGTCACCGACGCCTACGTAGACGAAGGCCGCGTGCACATCCTGCAGGACAAGGTGATCCCCCACTACACCGCCGTGTACCGCATCCACGGGCCCTTCCTGTTCGGCGCCACGGACAAGGTGGAAGAGATCATGCGCAACGTTGCCGAGCTGCCGCCCATCATCATCCTGCGGCTGCGCAACATGACCGCCATCGATTCCACCGGCCTGCAGGCGCTGGAGGCGGTGGCCGACAAACTGCACGCCTCCGGGCGGGAGCTGCTGCTGTGCGGCGCGCGCGAGCAGCCCTCCCGGCTCATCCACCAGGCGGAGTTCGAACAGCACGTCGGCGCAGAGAGCATCTGTGCCAACATCCAGGAGGCGCTGGACCGCGCCGCCACCATCTACAAAGACATGACGGCCCATGGCACGGCTCCCGACCGCCGCGCCCGGCGCACCTAGAGACGCGGTATGCCGCAGCTCCACCCGTGAGGTTGACGCTTATGTCCCGAAAGCCCGTATTCATCAAGACGGTCAACCTCGAAGAGGGCATGCCCACGGTCGAGGAAGCGCGCCAACGACTGGAGCGCGAGTTGAGCGTGGCGCGAGCGCAGAAGGTCACAGCGCTGCGGGTGATCCATGGCTACGGCTCCAGCGGCGTGGGCGGCGCCTTGCGCGTGGCCATCCAGCTTCGGCTGCGTGAGCTGCAGCAAAGCGGCGCGATCCGCGAGGTCATCTACGGCGAGGACTGGCGCATCGCCGACGAAGCGACGTGGAAGTGGCTGCAACGCTATCCGGAGTGGAAAAAGGATTCGGACTTGGGCCGCCAGAACAAGGGAGTCTCGATCGTGGTCCTGTGAGCGGCGGGTGGCCGTAGAGACGCGGCATGCCGGTCTCTACCAAACCAAAGCAAAAAGGGCGGCTCGGGCCGCCCCTTCGGGTTCCTTGGTGTCCTACCTGGTGGAAAAGCCCTACGTCCCCTCGCTCCAGCTCGCCAGGTACTCCTCCTGCTCTGGCGTGAGGCGATCGATCTTGACGCCCATGGACTCGAGCTTCAGCTTGGCCACGCGCTTATCCAGCTCCACGGGCACGGGAAAGACAATTTTCGCCAGTTGTTTGTGGTTCTTTACCAGGTAATCCACGCACAGGGCCTGGTTGGCGAAGCTCATGTCCATGACCGAGGCGGGATGGCCCTCGGCAGCGGCCAGGTTGATGAGCCGGCCTTCGCCCAGCAGGTAGATCTTCTTGCCGTCCTTGAGTGCGAACTCTTCGACGAACTCGCGGGTGGTGCGCCGGGAGGAGGACATCTTCTCCAGCGCCGGAATGTCGATCTCCACGTTGAAGTGGCCGGAGTTGGCGACGATGGCGCCGTTCTTCATCACCTCAAAGTGGTCCTTGGCGATGACGTTCTTGTTGCCGGTGACGGTGACAAAGACGTCTCCGATCTTCGCTGCCTCCGCCATGGACATCACGCGGAAGCCGTCCATCACCGCCTCCAGCGCCTTGGTGGGATCCACCTCGGTGACGATGACGTCCGCGCCCATGCCCTTGGCGCGCGAGGCCAGGCCCTTGCCGCACCAGCCGTAGCCGGCGATCACGAACTTTGAACCCGCCATCAACATGTTGGTGGAGCGGATGACGCCGTCGAGCGTGGACTGCCCGGTGCCGTAGCGGTTATCGAACAGGTGCTTGGTGTCGGCGTCGTTGACGGCCACGATGGGATAGCGCAGCACGCCTTCCTTGGCCATGGCGCGCAGCCGGATGACGCCCGTGGTGGTCTCCTCGGTCCCGCCCAGGATGCCGTCGGCCACGTCCTTGCGCTTGGTGAGCACGGTGGTCACCAGGTCGGCGCCGTCATCCATGGTGATGTGCGGCTTGTGGTCGAGCGCGGAGAGGATGTGCGAGTAGTAGCTGTCGCTGTCCTCGCCCTTGATGGCGAACACCGGGATGCCGTAGTCGCGCACCAGCGAGGCGGCCACGTCGTCCTGGGTGGACAAGGGGTTGGAGGCGCACACCACTACATCGGCGCCGCCATCGCGCAGCGTGATGGCCAGGTTCGCGGTCTCGGTGGTCACGTGCAGGCAGGCGGAGATGCGGATGCCCTTCAGCGGCGCGTTCTTGATGAATTCCTTGCGGATGATCTGCAGCACCGGCATGGACTGGTTAGCCCATTCGATGCGCTTCTTGCCCACATCCGCCAGCTCTGGGTTCTTGATGTCGCACTTCACTTGCGTTGCCGTGGCCATAAGGGCTTCTTTCTTCGCTTTCGCGGTGATGAATTCCTGGATCGTGTGCAAGCGCGGCCCGGACTGGGTCCGGAACCGCACTTAGGATACTAGACGAAGGGGGAAAGTGCGGGACGCCCCGACCCAGTCGAGGCGTCCCTTTCGAAGCTTAGCTGCCCCGGACCGGGACCGCTTTGCCCGCCGCGGCGCCTGCCTGCTCGCGCAGCTTGGCGGCTTTGTCGGTCGCCTCCCAGGTAAAGTCCGCGTCGTCGCGGCCGAAGTGGCCGTAGGCCGCGGTCTTGCGGTAGATGGGCCGGCTCAGTCGCAGCGATTCGATGATGCCCTTGGGTGTGAGCTGGAAGTTCTTCCGCACCAACTCCTCCAGCTTTGCCTCCGAGACCTCGCTGGTGCCGAAGGTATCCACCAGGACGCTGACCGGCTCGGCCACGCCGATGGCGTAGGCCAACTGCACTTCGCAGCGCTCGGCCAGCCCGGCAGCCACGATGTTCTTGGCGATGTAGCGCCCCATGTAGGCGCCGGAGCGGTCCACCTTGGTCGGATCCTTGCCGCTGAAGCAGCCGCCGCCGTGGCGGCCCATGCCGCCGTAGGTGTCCACGATGATCTTGCGCCCGGTGAGCCCGGTATCGCCCATGGGCCCGCCCACCACGAAGCGCCCGGTGGGATTGATGTGGTACTTGGTGTCCTGGTCCAGCAGATGCTCGGGCAGGGCGGCCTGGATGACGTGCTTGAGGACGTCGGAGTGCAGCCGCTCGTTGTCCACCGTCTCGGAGTGCTGGGTGGAGATGACCACGGCGTCGATGCGTTGCGGCTTGTGGTTGCCGTCGTACTCCACCGTGACCTGCGATTTTCCGTCGGGCCGCAGGAAGTCGAGTTCCCCGCTCTTGCGCACCAGCGCCAACCGCATGGTCAGCCTGTGCGCCAGCAGGATGGCGGTGGGCATGTACTCGGGATTCTCATTGGAGGCGTAGCCGAACATCATGCCCTGGTCGCCGGCGCCGCCCGGATCCACGCCCTGCTTGATGTCGGGCGACTGCTCGTGGATGGAGGAGATGACCGAGCAGGTCTGGGCGTCGAAGCCGTAGCTGGCATCGGTGTAGCCCACCGACTGCACCGTGCCGCGCACGATGGAGGGAAAGTCCACGTAAGCCTTGGTGGTGATCTCGCCGGCGATGAAGGCCAGGCCGGTGGTCAGAAGCGTCTCGCAAGCCACCCGGCTGTGCGGGTCCTCGGCCAGGCAGGCGTCCACGATGGCGTCGGAGATCTGGTCGGCGATCTTGTCCGGGTGACCCTCGGTCACCGATTCGGAGGTAAACAAAAAGCGGTCTCTGGTAGCCAAAGGTCAACTCCTCGGGATTGCGTTCTCGGAAGCCGCGACCGGCCGGACGACTGGCCCCGCAGCAGCCTGCAAACTGGTGATTCTAAGGTAACAAAGAAGCGGGGAAAGGCCAACCCTTTCCGCCCGGGGGGCGGAATCCTGCGGCCTGCGGTAACCAGTGCGCAGCGAATGGCGGTGGAAACAGTCTGAGCGGCGGGTCAGTCCTTGCCCTTGAGCTTCCTCTGGGCCTTGTAGGCCCAGTAGCGCAGGTCGTTGCGCCGGGCCTGGAACCAGCTCTGGTGCACCAGCTTCCCGTCTTCCGCGGTCAGCCGAGCTCCTTCGTGGTAGACGACGCCGTAGAGGTGGGCGTCTCCATGGATGACGATATCAACGCCATTCTGGTTGTACAGCGGAGTGGGTTCAAACCTGCCGGTAACGGGATTCCGCTCGAATGTGACCGCTCCCGTGGCACTCACGTTGACGCTTCCTCCCCCGGCGTCGGTGAGAATCCACCGATTGGGCGCGTCGCTGCCGAAAATCACCCCCGCGCCGATTCCCAGCAGGACCACGGCCGCGCCGATGGCACACAGAACCTTATCTTTCATGGCTACCGCCTTCCGCTGCTCGCGGAATTGTCGCAGGACTTGCCGTCTCGGGGCGAATTTTTGTTCTGCTGCGTCACCGGCGAGTGTGAGGTAAAATCGTGGAGAGTTCATGACCCTTACGCGCAAACTCTGGGTTCTGCTGACCATGGCGACGGCCCTGCTGTTGCTGTTCGTCGTGGTGTGCCCGGAAACCCCCACCCCCATCACGGTGGTCTCGGCCAAGGGCGCGCTGCCGGCGCCGGTGGTGGCCTTCGCGGTGGGGACCGCTTTCGCGCTCGCCCTGGCCACGGACCGTTTCTCTGCGCTAGCCGTCGTGGCCTCGAACCCGCCCTTGCTGTCGCATGCCAGCGTCCTCGACCTGACGTGCGCTCGGCTCTGCTAGCCCGAATCCCTCGCTGACGTGCGCTGCGCTCGCGGGCCGTTCTGTTCCCCGTAGCGTCCCTTCCATCGCACAACCAAAGAATCGAGGGAATCTATGGTGCATCACTTTGCTGCCGGAGTGGCGGCCACGCGCAAGGCGCTGGAGCGCCAGTGCCCGGCCTGCCATCACAAACAAGTGGTTGCGCTCAGCCGGCGGGAAGAGAGCGTTCCGTGCGAGAAGTGCGAGGCGCCGCTCCCGCCCAAGAAGCAGAAGGACTGACGAACCGAACCCATGCATCTCGACATACTCTCGCAGATCTCCATCGCCATCCTGGCGGCGACGGTGCTGGCCTTCCTGGCCCGCTGGGCCCGCCAGCCGCTGATCCTGGCTTACATCGCCGCCGGGGTAGTGGTGGGCAGCACGGAGGGGTTCGGCTGGGTGCAGACGCATGCCATCGAATCCATCTCCGAGCTGGGGTTGATCCTGCTGCTGTTCATGATCGGCCTGGAAATCGACCTGAAGAAGATCAAGCAGGCGGGAGCCACGCTGCTGGCCGCCGGTCTGGGCCAGTTTCCGCTGGGCGTGGCGCTCGGGCTGGGCTTCTTCGTGCTGCTCGGCTTCCAGTTGACCTCGTCCGATTACTCCGCGCTCTACCTGGCCGTGGCCTGCGCTCTTTCCAGCACCATGATCGTGGTCAAGCTCCTCTACGACAAATTCGAACTGGACACGCTGCCCGGCCGCATCACCCTCGGCATCCTCGTCTTCCAGGACATCTGGGCCATCCTGTTCCTGGCTATCCAGCACGACCTGAAGGACCCAGCGCCTGCGCAGCTTCTGTTCTCCCTCGTCAAGGGCATCGCGGTGGTCGCGCTGGCCCTGGCGCTCAGCCGCTACCTCCTGCCGGTCCTGTTCCGTTCGGTGGCCAAGCTGCCGGAGGTGATCCTGATCGCCGCGCTGGGCTGGTGCTTCGGCATCTCCATGCTGGCCTCCATGGTCGGCCTGTCGCGGGAGATGGGGGCGCTCATCGCCGGCATCGCCCTCTCCGCCTTCCCTTACAACCTGGACGTGGTGGCGAAGATCGTGAGCCTGCGGGATTTTTTCATCACCTTGTTCTTTGTCTCCCTGGGAACGAGGGTCCCGCGGCCCACCGGAGAGCTGGTGGCTCTGTCGCTGGCCGCGTCGGCGTTCCTGGTGGTCTCGCGCTTTCTCACCATCAGCCCCATCCTCCGCTTCCTGCGGAGCGGCAACCGCATCAGCTTCGTCACCGCGCTCAACTTGAGCCAGATCAGTGAATTTTCGCTGGTCATCTGCGCCCTGGGCGTGAGCCTCGGCCATATCAGCGACCAGGTGCTCTCCGTGGTGGTGTACACGCTGGTGCTCACCTCGGTGGCTTCCACCTACGCCATCCTCAACAGCCACGCGATCTTCTCCTGGATCAACCCCGTGCTGGTACGGCTGGGCCTGCGCGACCTCGAGGACCGCATTCACGAACGGGACGAGCACCCGGGCAAGCCCATCGTCTTCCTGGGATTCTCCCGCTACGCCAGTTCGCTTTTGCAGGAGCTGTCGCAGCAGCAGCCCGGGATCGAGCACGAGATCGCCGTCGTTGACTTCAACCCGGAGGTGAAGCGCGAACTCGACCGCCGGGGCATAGCCAACCTCTACGGCGACATCGGCCACGCCGACGTCCTGCACCACGCCAAGGTGCACGACGCCCAGGTCGTGCTCAGCACCGTTCCAGACTCCATCCTGAAAGGGACCACCAACCTGCGTCTGTTGCGCCAGGTTTCTGCGGGAGACGCCACGTCGCAGATCATCGTGACGGCGGAGTTCTTCTACGCGGCCCGTGAGCTTTACCAGGAGGGCGCCGCCTATGTGTTCCTGCCCCGGCTGATGAACGTGCGGGACCTGGCCGCCGCCGTGTTCGCGGCTCGCGCCGGCAGGCTGGAGGAGCTGCGCCGCGCCGCCCTCGAGGAGCTGGAGGCGCGCCAGGAAGTCTTGCCGTGAGGAATGCGCCGCAGACGCGGCCTTGGGTGGCTACTTCTGCTCGCGGCGCAGGCGCAGGTAGCCGCGGATGAAGGGTTCCAGATCGCCGTCGAGCACCTTGTCCACGTCGCCCACCTCGATCTTGGTGCGGTGGTCCTTGATCATGCGGTAGGGATGCAGCACATACGAACGGATC